>Ga0210395_10001001_pt1 | contig 21922 bp, 18 predicted proteins | sample IncBWH4OmetaG_FD_150861 | JGI IMG/M metagenome (GOLD analysis project Ga0210395, IMG submission 150861) | Forest soil microbial communities from Barre Woods Harvard Forest LTER site, Petersham, Massachusetts, United States - Inc-BW-H-4-O ...
CGTTTCTCGCCGTCGCCGAGCGCGGCTTCCATCGCCCGGATGCCTCGGATCATGGTCGCGAGTTCCGGCATGGTCACGGCAAAGGGATGGTCGGGTCCTGTGCGCGAGCGGTCGTCGGTGACGTGTTTCTCGATCACGCAGGCGCCGAGCGCCACGGCTCCAAGCGGTACAGTCAACCCGCCGAGCGGATCGTCCGCTCCGCCCTCCTTGCCGATCGTGTGGTCGGAATAGCCGACCAGCGCCTTGAACTCGTCGCCGATCGCCACCATGGCCTTGAGATTGGCGTCGGCCACCGGCGACGGATAGTTGGTGACGCATTGCAGCAGGATCAGCTTGTCGTTGCCGGCCTTGCGCATGACGCCGACCGCTTGCCGTATTTCATCGCGGGTCGCTGCTCCCGCGCTGATGATCACCGGCTTGCCGGTCTTGGCGACATAGGCGATGAATTCGAGGTTATCGATCTCGCCAGCGCCGAGCTTGTGGGCCGGCACGTCGATCCGTTCGAGAAGATCGACCGCCTCGGTGTCGTAAGGCGACGAGAAGAAGTCGATGCCGATCTTGCGGCAGTAATCCGATATCGCCTTGAGCCAGGCGCGGGGAAATTCGGCGGCGCGGTACACTTCGACAACCGGCTTATCCCATTTGGCCTGGAACGCCACCCGCAGGTTCTTGAAGCCTATGTCCGAAACGATCTTGGGCGCGGTGAAATTCTGGATCTTGAACGCATCTGCGCCTGCCGCTTTGCACAGCCGCGCCAGCCGTTTTGCGCGGGCGAGCGAGCCGTCGAAATTGGAGCCGATCTCAGCAATGATGTAAGCCGGATGCTTGGCGCCGACCGGCCGCTTGCCGATGCGCAGCTCGCGCTTGAACGGCGTCCTTTTCATTTGCTTTCTAGCCAAGAGTTGCCGGCAAGCGCGATCGCGCGAAAATCGTATCGAGCTCCTGCGCGACGGTCGGCATCGGGCCAAGGAGCGCGGTCGCTTTGTCGGTATTGAGCCACATCTGTTTGGGGCGGAATACGCCGTCGGCGATGGCGTCGACACTGCCCGATTGTATGGTGCCGCGATAACCGGGCAACCGCGCGCGCGCCAGTTCGCCGATCGCGGCCTTGGACTTTATGTCGCGGCTGCCGATGTGGAGAATGTTGCCCAAATCATCTCGCGCCAGGATTTTCGCTATCAGCGCAGCGATGGTCCAGTTCGACAGCGGGTTGATGCAGACGTCGGCAAACAAGGTCATATCCTTGTTGGCGCGAAAGTCATCCAGCAGCCACTCAAGAAAATTCTTGCCGCGCGAACCCTCCGGGTGGATGCCGATCAGGTTCAGCCGCAGCACCATGCCGCGCTCGTAATCGAGCGTGTGCTGTTCACCCTCGCGTTTGGATTGGTTGTAGGCATTGGTCGGTTCGGGCGTATCCACCTCGTGGTAGTCGCCATGATCGCCCCTGAACACCGAGGCCGTGGAGATATACAGAACAGGCGCGCCCGTGGCGCGCGCTGCCGCGACGACGTTTTTCGTGCCCTTGCCGTTGACGGCAAAAGCGTCCTGCGGCTGACGCTCGCATGCGGCCACGTAGGTCATCGCCGCCGCGTGCACGACATTGGCCGGCGTGGCTTGGGCGATCTGCTTTGCGACCGCCGCGGCGTCGCGAATGTCTCCCGCAAGGGGAACGGCGCGAAATCCGGCCTCGGGCAGCACCCGCATGAGCGTCGCGCCCAACAGACCCCGCGATCCGGTAACGACGACTGTAGACATCACGATTGGCCGGACGTTGCCCCCGCCATGAGCGCGCCATACATGAGTTCGGCCTGCCGCCAATCCTCGACTGTATCGATGTCCTGCACGCGGTAGCGCGGCAGGACGACCGGAACCGCATTGCCGGCATACAGCGAAAGCTTGTCGCGAAAGCCCTCGGCGCGGCCCCAATAGAACTGGCCGGCGTCGTGATGCGCTTCCTCGAGGTCCTGCGACCGCCACTCGATCCATTGCGGATCTATCGCGGCGACGACACCGTCCGGCGTGATGCGAAGCGCGCGCTGGATCGGAAATGGAAAAGACGTCACTGAGAAGGCGAAGGTCTTGCCGCTTTCGATCAACACGTCATGGCCGCGGCGCAGGTCTTCGACAGTCAGAAACGGTGCCGTCGCATAGATGCAGCACGCCAACTCGACGTCACAGCCATGCTCGGCAAGCCAGGTCACCGCGTGCCCGGTGACCGCAATAGTGCCGGTATGCTCATCGGACAGTTCCGGCGGGCGAACGAATGGTGTCTCCGCCCCGCAATCGCGCGCCACTGCCGCGATTTCCGCATCGTCGGTCGAAACGACGATACGATCGAACAAGCCGCACTTCTGCGCGGCCGCGATCGAGTAAACGATGATGGGCTTGCCGGCAAACAGGCGGATATTCTTGCCTGGTATGCGCTTGCTGCCGCCGCGGGCCGGGATGATCGCGACGATCATGCCTGACGAATTGCCATTCTGTTCGTCACCGCGCCTGCGGAGCCATCAAATCTTGCCCAAATTGGCGCGATTGGCCTCGATCCAGGCGCGCAGTGTCCCGACCGACATCCATTCGGTATTGTTGTCGGACGAATAGACGAATCCCGGGGCGACTTCTTTGCCGTCCTTGACGCGGTTCTCGTTCCCCCACGTGTTGATCGCGGGCATGATCTTATAATAGCCGTCATATTCGAACGTGTGGCGGGAGTCTTCGACACTGATCATCTGCTCGTGCAACTTCTCACCGGGGCGAATACCGACGATGTCCGGCACCGCGTTCGGGTCTACTGCGCGCGCAATATCGACGATTTTAATGGAAGGTACTTTCTTGACGTAGATTTCACCGCCATGCATGTCGTCGAATGCGTGCCACACCAGCTCCACGCCATGCTCGAGAGTGACCATGAAACGGGTCATTTGCGGGTCGGTAATCGGCAGCCGTTCTTGGCCGGCGAGTGACAGAAACAGCGGAATGACGGAACCGCGCGAGCCCATGACGTTGCCGTACCGCACCACCGCAAATCGCGTGTCGTGTCCGCCGGCATAGGCATTGCCGGCAACGAAAAGCTTATCGGAAACGAGTTTGGTCGCTCCGTACAGGTTGATTGGACTGCTCGCTTTGTCGGTGGACAGCGCAACGACCCGCCGTACGCCCTTGTCGATGCAAACGTCGATGACGTTCATCGCGCCGATGATATTGGTTTTCGCGCATTCAAACGGATTGTATTCCGCGGTCGGCACGATCTTCAACGCAGCGGCGTGAACCACGTAGTCGATGCCGTCGAGTGCTCGGCTCAGCCGCTCGCGATCACGAACGTCGCCGATAAAGAATCGCACGCGACGATCGTTCGCGTAACATTTGGCCATCTCCCACTGCTTCATCTCATCGCGCGAATAGATCACCAAGCGGCGCGGATCGAATTTGGCAAGCGTCATCGTAACGAAGGCGTGCCCGAACGAACCGGTGCCGCCGGTAACCAGAATGCTTCCGTTTTGGAGACAGCTCACCGGGACACCTGAATTTCGGGAAGGCAGGCGAGAAAAGCTACCGCAGTCCGGGTGAAATGCACCCGAATTCCAGCTCTATCGTGCCGTGTTTACAACCGGCGCACAGCCAAACAGAATGAAGAGAAATAGCCCAGAATCGAGGTCGCAACCAGGGGCCGATTCCCCTGAAAAATAAGCTTTTTTGGCTATTCATGGCTATCATCCCGCCACTGGTCGGGCCATTCGACGTCTTCCCCCCAACGGCCCTTCGGCTGTGGCGACGTTTTCGCAGACGCGGTGTCCGCTCCATCCGCGGTCGCGGGTACGCGAGCCGGCCCGGCCCGCGATATTGAATCCGTGGCTTGCTCTCTTGCTTTGGCCGGCTCGAGGGGCTCGATCAAAAGCGCACACGAAAAGGCAAAAACCGCCATTATCGCCCCGGTTCGTAGTGGATAATCAACCGCGCAATGCGCAATGATGAGGGGAACGACAATCGTCGCGGCGCGGGAGAGAAGAAGGTCAATCGCGCGAATATTGTCTGGTACGCGCCACCAGATCTTTGCCGAGCGCAGCAGAAACCATGTCGCAAACGCGGCTATAAGGCACAGACTGATCACTCCGCCTTCGAGCCAAACCTCGAGCAGATCGTCGTGAGCGTGATTGACAAAGGCATTGGATATGGCGTCTTGCGGCAGTTCGAATGTCGGATATACCGAGACAAAAGTGCCGACGCCGCTGCCGAATGGCATGTAAGCCTTCGCCGCCGCAATCGTATTGCGCGCAAACGTCACTCTGGAATCCGCCAACGGGTCGTCAGCGAACCTATCCAGAATGCGATAAAGCGCAAATTGCACGGCAAGCACGATCGCCAACGACGCCGACGCCAGGATCAGCCTGACCGGCGTTACTCCTCCGGACGATCGGCGCCGATCCGCCAGCGGCAATGCAAGGGCGCCGGCGATCGCGATAATAGTCAGCGCAAGTCCGGCGCGCGAGCGCGTGATGGACTCAGTCACAATCAGGATAACGAGACCAAGGAAGCACGCCGTCAGCGTCGCGATGGTAGATGTTTCGAAGTTTTTTCGTTCGCTCCAGGAGCCTACCGTGAAAGCCACGTTCGTCGCCCACGCCGCGCCAAACAAAAGGAGGGAATAAAGTAGCGCGGCGAAATGGTTCCGATTTGCGAAAAATCCAACCGCCTCGGACTCGTTGGTAACGGCAAAAAATCGCAAGGGACTGTCCGGACCTTGGGCAACCTGGGCGAGCCCGACAAACGCAGCGACAATTCCGACGGCGATAAAAATCAGACTCATGACGCGCCGCTCACGGTAACTGAGCTGGATCACGCCAAGAAAGATTGCGAATGGCGGCAGCAGCGAAAGCACGCTAACCCACGTTGCGCTCGGCGACACGCTGATCGGCAACCACGGCAGCTCATGCCCTAGCAAACCGAAAACAGTCACCATCTGTTCTCGGTTCGGCAGTTCTGTCCAAAGCCATGGCGGCAGTGGAACAAGTTGCACCAGCGGCAGAGCGGCGATCGCAAGACACAGCATCAGCGCCCATTCGGCGCGCTGCTTACTTTCCGAGCGCGGCAAAGCGACGAGCGACGAGAGCGACGCTAGGAATGCCGGGATGGCGATCATTTCCAAGATCGTGTCCGACAGGAATCCGCCTCGCGTACCTCCGCCAAGAAGCAGCGAAGAAACCACGGTAACGGCGCAGAGGATAAAGAACAGGCGGGGCCGCTGCTCCCATGCCCGCGCCGGCACAAGCTGGGTCAGCCTGACGCCAAGCGGATGATTTCGAAACGACTCTAGAAAAGCCACGATCCCTGGTTTCTCCCTTGGGAGCGAACCCTGTTAGTTGTTCGATTGTTGCACGCTCGGCGGGCTGGTCACACGTGAGATATGAAGCGCGCCGAACATTATCGCGCCCGAGACGAGTTGCTCGGAAGCCATCCGCGCATCGAGATCCAGCCTGACATACTGTGCGCGGCAATCTGCGGCCGGCACCGTGAAAATGAACTGAACGTCCTTCCACGCCGATGTCACGCCGCTGATCATCGGGCTCTCGCCGATGCGCGTTTCGGCCTCGCCGGCACAGACGAGGCGCCACTTCATTCCACGGGGACCGGCAATCTTACCCTTGTATTGCCCATCGAACCGATAAGTGCCGGGCGCCAACAGAACGAGCTCGCTGACACTATGGTAATCCACGCGGCCGAAAAGAAATTCAATCAATAACGCATGTCCTTCGGCTTTATCCGGCGTCGGGACGATATCGACGGTAACACCCGACCCCTGTTTGATCGCCCAATCGAACGGCGATCCAGATGGATGGACTTCGAAGTCACCATTGAAAAGCAAGCCGGCGCTGCGCAATTCGTCGGGCGGCAGAAACTGCAACCAGGCATAATACGCGAGATCGTAGAATTTATGCGCGATCAAGATGTTGAGATAATCGTCAATTTCCTTGTCATCCGGCGGCGCCGGGCTCGTTCTGAGCGCCAGCAAAAGATCAAGCGGTGTCCGGGCATCAGAAATACCGCTGGGCAGATATTCAAAGAACGCGTTGCGCCACGGCGGGTTTCTTTCCAGTGTTTGATTAATCAACTCCTTGGATGACGGCTGTTCCGCGAAATGCGCCAACAGCGGCACCACGAACGGCGTCAGGTCGGGATTCGTCCTCAGCAATGCATCTGCGTAAAAAATCGCCGTCTTGTAGTCGCCGCCTTCGGCACTTTTGTGCATCATCCAATAAACGGCAATGCTCTCGTGGAGCGATAGCTTCGTGGCGGCAGCCATGAACTTCAAAACATCCGCGTCATTCCCACCGGCATCGGCGACCTGACCTAAAATCCGCAGCGCACGTGCGTTGAGCGGATCGCGCACCAATGCGGATTCAGCCCAGGCGTGAACCGCAGCGAGATCAATGCTTCGATTTGAGTTGGCCATTTCAAAGGCGCGGTCCAAATTCCGAAGATTATTGCCGCCACTATCGGTCCCGCCGCCGGCGATTTGATCCGGAATACCTGCACCGGAAACGCTCGTGCTCGATGCTTCGCCGGGTTCCGTATTTTCCGGAACTTGATCTTCGGCATTCAGCGCGTTTGTGCCAACCGACGCATTGACTGACCGGTCGGCGAGATTGACCAGCGCCTGCGACTGTTGCGGATCGAGCCACAATGCGGTTTGGGGTGCAACGTTGGCAAGGTAAGCGCCAAGACTTCGCGATACCACCAGCCACACCAATATTGCGCCGACGATACCGAGAAGAATCGTTCGCGATTTAAACTGTGGCCGCGCCTGGATTTTCATAGCTGATCACGTCCGCGCGGCTGTTTAGTAAAGTTGAAATAGTGGCACAGATGTGGCGCGAACAGGACTTGGAATGGTTTGGCATTGCCGACCGCGAACGAGTCGCTGCTATTTCCTATTGTCATCGTACCGGCCAATGAGCACTGCCTGCCGTGTGTCAACTTCTGCAACCGGGAAGGAGTTGCCGAGCAACCTATTGCAGCGGTCGATGAAAGAGAACCGAGAGCGTCCGTCGCAGAAATCCAACCCTGGCCGCGTTCCGCGTGCGCGGTTCGGCTCGCGCGAACCGACTGTGCGCGTTGCCGCCTGTAGACGCCTTGGTGGAATTTTGCCGCCCCGGATGCGATTTTCCCGTCTTGGAACGCGACCCTTTATGAGCGTGCGCGTTGAGCAACTGGTTGTCGTAGGCTGTCCGCCGTTCTGGCGTTTTCAAATTGTTCCAAGCCGTCGTTACTCTGCCGACGAATATGGACCGCTCACCTCGACGATCGACATCCGGGTGCAGAGATCGCAACAGAAGCGCGACGTTCCGCCGGAGCTCGCTAGGGCTTGCCCGTGGGTTTGCACCGAGGGCGCGATAACTGTCAGCCTCGGGGGCGAACAAAATCTGCTCGATAAAGAATCTCGTGGCCTGGCGCACGATTTCCCGCGACCGACCCGTTAGATCGACCGCCATTGTCTCGGCCTCCTCATCGCCCGCGGCAATGCGCAGCAGCATCAGCACGCCATCCGGTAAAGGCTCCGATCTGAAGAGCCGAACCTGCGACGGGACGTGCATCAGGCCGATGGCAATCTTCAATGCCATCCTATCGAGCATCATCCGTCCGCCCGCGTCTTGGTCAGCTTCGGCCGGTGCTCGCCGGCTGCGGCGATTGACGGTTCAGCGGCACGGCCGCCATCGTCATGACCGTAATCATATCCATAGCCACCGTAGCCATAACCGTAACCGTAGCCGTACGAGTTTCGAGCGTCGAACCGGGTGATGACAGTGCCGATGAGCGAGGCTCGCGAAAACTGTAGGCGCTTGATTGCGGCACGGATCAGTTTGGTACGCACCTGGCCGGCGCCGACGACAAAGATTGTCGCCTCAACCACGCTGGACAACAGCGGCGCATCGGCGAGCCCCATGATCGGCGAACTATCGACAACGATCAGATCGAAGACTTCCAATCCGACCGAAAGGAGCGACAACAGCCGCGAGCTGCCGAGAAGATCGGCTGCATTGGGTGGAAGCGGGCCGGAGGCCATGAATGCGAGGTTCGGCACATCGGTCTTCTGCAGCAGTTGCGGCGGCTCGGAGGCGCCCGTCAAATAGTTGCTGAGCCCGCTGGAATTCTCGGTGTTCAATTTGATGTGCAGCGATGGCCTTCGCAGATCGGCGTCGATCAGGAGAACTTTCATGCCGATACTGGCGAAATGCCGGGCTATTGTGACAGAGCTGGTTGATTTGCCTTCTCCGGGCCCGGCGCTGGTCACCAGCAGCGTCTTCGGCAATCCCCTTTCCGTGGATAGTTGAAGCGCGGTGCACAGCGAGCGGTAGGCCTCGGCCATGTGTGAGCGCGGATCGGCCAGTTCGCTTTCGACCGTCTTACCAAATTCAAGCTTGGGAATGATGCCGAGTGTCGCGTAGCCCAGAGCGCGCTCGACTTCATCCGGCGATCGCAGCGTATCGTCGAGATGCTCAAGAACCAAAGCCAGCCCGAGCCCCGCGGCCAATCCAAGCGAGAGCGCAATGATCAGCGCGCGGCTCATTCTCGGCGACGACGGAGCGCCCGGCAAAGTCGCGGTATCGACAACAAACACGTTATTGGCCCCGACGCCGCCCGCGATATCAACCTCTTTGAAGCGCTGCAAGAGACCGTCATAGAGTGACCGGTTGGTGTCGACCTCGCGTTTGCGAATATTGTATTCGATGCTTCGCTTTTGCAGATCCAGAGCATCGGCGCGCAAAGTCTCGATGCGCTTCTTCATCTCATTTTCTTGATTTAAAGAGGACTCATACGCCGCCTGGTATGAGCTCTTTAGCGTTTTCATCTCGACAGCGAGCTGACGGTCTATCTCGGCGATTTGGTTGCTCAATTCGACCATAGACGGATAACTCGGCTTGAAGGTTTCCACCTTCTGCTGATACTCGCTTTCCAGCGTGTTGCGCTTCGCACGCAATCCTTCGATGACGGGGCTGGAAAGAAGCTGTGGTAAATTAATGGCGGTTGCCGATTGAAGCTGCTTCCACAGCTGTTCATTCTTGATGCGTTCCGAAACCAGCGTACTCAGAGCGCCATTCGCGGCGGCAAGATTATTTTCCGCGATCGAGGCCTTGTCGTTCGTTTGAACGATCTGTTCCTTCTGGCCGAAGTCCAGCAGGGCTTTTTCAGACTGCTCCAGGCGCAGCTTCAATTGCGTGAGCTGATCCTCAAGAAATGTTTTCGCATAGGCATTTGCCTGAAATCGCTTGTCCAAATTCGACGCAATGAAGGCGTCTGCAAAGGCCACGGCAACCTTTTGAGCGCGCGATGGCTCCGGATCGGAATAGCTGATGTCGACCAGCCGGGAACCGAGAACCGGCGTGACGGCGCGATTGGCCAGGACAATGCCGGCGGCGGCACGCTCGAGATTGGCCCTGTTGCTTGTGCCGGTTTGAACCGCCGGCGCCGAGCGAAATCCCAAAAGCCGCTTCACGGACCCTATAAGCGAGAAGCCTCTCGTCTTGAAAAAGTCCGTGTCGTCCCCGAGCTTCAACGCCGATGCAACCCGTTCGGCCATCGTGCGGCCCTCGAGCAGCTCGTATTGCGTTTTCATGAACTCCAGGTCGGGCCCCTCGATCGGGGTGATGTTTCCTCCCTCTACGATCTTGGCGACCTGCCTATCGATCTGCAGCCGAATAGTCGACGTATAGAGCGGGGTTTGCATCAGTGTGATCAGGACGGTGAGAACGAGCGACGCCGCAACCACGCTGAGGATCAGCCATCGGCGTTTGACCAGGATTTGCAAATAGTCGAGCAGATTGATTTGAAAATCGGGCGTCGAGTCAGCAGCGGGTCCCATATAGGCACCCACTGAACTGCTATATGGATCTCGTGCGACTGGAGCGGATTGAACCGCTGGAATCACACTTCTTGCCTTCGCGTCACCGTCTTCGGCCGAATTGGCTCGATGATAATTCATGGTTAGACGCTCATAACCCCGAGAAGATGGCGGCCGTCGTTGCTATAGGGAGCACCTTCAAGACGTTTCCCAAGGCGACCTTCGTGGCGGATGTATCGACGACGACGACATCGCCGGGCTGCATTTGCGGATCATCGGCCTTTCCCGCCTTGAGCGCATCGACATCGAACCTCGCGGCAGTGCGCTGGCCGTCGGTTGTTCTGAATACGACGACATCGCCCGAGGCGACGGTGTTATCGATATCGCCGGCCATCGCCAGCACTTGCAGGAGCGTCGTATTTCCCTTGATGCCGTAAACGCCCGCCGTTTTCACCGAGCCCGAAACGGTTACGCGCTGACTGTTGAACTCTTTGACCAGAACGCTCACTTGCGGGGACCGCAAATACTTGACGCCAAGCTTTTGCGCCAGGTCACGCTCGAGGTCGTGCGCTGTTTTTCCGGCAACCGGCACTTCGCCGATAAGAGGGTAATTGATGGTGCCATCATCGGCGACTTGCACCGTTTTGGCCAAGTCGGGAACCTTGAAGACCGAGATGTCGAGCACGTCCGCCGGGCCGATTTTGTAGGCGGCGTTCCCTGGCGTCGCCACCGAAGTCAGTTTGTCGGCAGCAACAGATGCGTCGCTCGAATGCGCGGCAGCGGCGGCAGTGGGTGCGAATGAAGTCGCGTTTACCGAGTCGGCGTTTACTTCACTGACGCCCTGAGCGTTGTAGCCGGCGCTGTTCATCGCAGTGGTGTTACCGGAAGAACCGGCGCAGCCGCCCAGACAGACCGCGCCAACCATCACCAGAATGGCTGTCCGCGTGAGGCTTGCCGCGCATCCGGGACTGAGCGGGTGCTTCCGGGGAAGACTCGGATTCGGCATCTAGCACCCCTAATGGCCCCGGCACGCTCGAAGGCGGCTCATCCTTCAATACCCCCATGGGCCGCGTTAACACCAGGCGTTGAGCTTCCTCGTTGCCAACGCGCTTCGCCACGAACTCGCGCCCCGCGGCTAAATCGGGGGGCCGGCGCTCCGCATCATGAGCGTCCGACGCAATAAGGTGTACGCACCCCTCGTCTAGCAACCGCTCTGCCCAGTATAGGGCATTGCGGCCAAAGGCGCCAGTGAAGGAACCCGACGTAATCTGCATCCAGACCCCGCCCCGAGCCAGTCTTTTGATGACATCGTAGCGGGAAGGGACCCAGGACAGACGCTCCGGATGTGTGAGGATGGGCACATAGCCGGCGACCACGAGATTGAAAAAGAAATCCTCCAATTGCGGCGGCGCCGAATGGTGCGGCGGTTCGACCAGGACGTAGCGGGAATCGGCGATCGAAAGTAGTCGGCCGGAGCGAAGGCCGGCCACGAAATCGGGGGCCATATGGACGTCCGCGCCGGTGGTCAGCTGGAGCGGGATGCCGTTTTCGTCGAGGGCATCCTGGAGCAGTTTTATGGCCTGCCGAATCGCCGGACCCGAATTGTGGTACAGACCCGGCAGGATATGCGGCGTGCAGGCGACCACCGTTATGCCCTGCTCGACCGCCACGCGCGCCATCTGCAACGACACGGACAGATCGTGGGCACCGTCGTCGATGCCCGGTAGCATATGGCAATGCAGGTCAATCAACGGCCCATATCCATAAAGTGCTGCGATCGTAGAAGCTTAGCATTTGTGACACACTAGACCATGACGCAGTGGAACTTAACGCCGTAGAACTTGGCCCTCACGGCTGTTGCCGAAAAGCTACACCGGGACATTAATCCGTGTGCTCGCTTAATATGGCCTGCGCCGTGCTATACTCCCCGACGTTGCGCGATGTGGGGTGAATACCATGGCCCGACGGTCGGTCTTACGTCTGTCTTTGATTGGCTGCTCTCTACTCCTTGTCAGCGCCTCCTGGGCTGCGACAATTGAGCCGGTTCAAGGCAACCTGTCGCTCAATCAGGGGCAGGGCTTCCAACCGATCAATAGCCGGGTGGACGCCAATGTGGGCGATACCGTCGTGGTGGCCCCCGGCGGCGCCGCGGCCGTCACCTATCCCGACGGCTGCAAAGTCCCGGTTCAGCCGGGCGCGGTGACGACGATCGCGCCGTTGTCGCCCTGTGCATCGGGATCGTTGGCTGACGACAACAATTCAAATGGCCTGTATTTTTTAGGGGTTGCAGCAGGCTTCGGGCTCGCTGGCTTCGGCATCTACGAAATCGTGCATCACAACAACAACAACACTGCTGAAGGCAATCCGGTCAGTCCTTGAACGCTGAATGTCCCTTGACGATCGGCCAGTGACATCCCTGCGCGGAAGCCGGGGATGTTTTCGTTTGCGCCGGTTGCTGGCCGGGGCCGTCGCGCTTGCGCAGATTGCATACGTGGCGGTGCCAAGCCCCGCGGCAGCGATGGCACTGATCACAGACGACCGCGGCGGCAATATCGGCGAATATTGGTCCCGTTTCACCGCGCTGCGGGACGCGAAGGAACAGGTCATCATCGACGGAATTTGCTCTTCGGCCTGCACGATGGTGCTCGGTATCGTGCCCCGCGACCGGATTTGCGTTACCGAGAACGCGACGCTTGGATTTCACGCCGCCTACCGGCCGGGCTTTCTCGGCTCGAGGGTCGTCAATGAGCCTGCGACGCGAACGCTCATGAGCATCTATCCCGACGCCATTCGCCAATGGCTCGCCCGCAATGGCGGCCTGGGCACAGAGACGATCTATCTCTCCGGCGCCGAATTATTCGCGCTCTATCGAAAATGCCGGTAAGATTCACTGCCGCCTGAGGACGGCGCCGGATTGATAATACTCGGGATCAACGCCTACCACGCCGACGCGGCCGCCTGCATTGTGCGCGACGGCGTGCTGTTGGCCGCGGCCGAAGAGGAACGGTTTCGCCGGCTCAAGCACTGGGCGGGTTTCCCGTCGCGCGCCATCGCCTATTGCTTGCAGGAAGCCAAAGTCGATCTCGGCGACGTCGCCTCCGTCGCCGTCAATCGCAGCGGCCGGGCCAATTTTTTCCGCAAGTTCGCTTACGTCGCCACGCACCGGCCAAGTCCGCGTTTGATCGCGAACCGGCTGCGCAACCGCAAACAAATGACGGGCATCGCCGCCGAGCTCGCCGCGCTGCCGGGGCGGCCTTTTGCCGGCACCATCGAATATGTCGAACATCACTTCGCCCATCTCGCCTCGGCGTTTTATCCGTCGCCGTTTGACGAAGCGGCGGTGGTGTCGGTCGACGGTTTTGGCGATTTTGCCAGCGCGGCATGGGGCACCGGCCGCGGCACCGCGCTGTCGCTCGATGGCCGGGTACTGTTTCCGCATTCGCTTGGCGTTTTCTACCAGGCCATGACCCAATATCTCGGATTCCCGCATTATGGCGACGAATACAAATTGATGGGGCTTGCGGCCTATGGCGATGCGTCGTGCCGGCACGAGGTGGCAAAGCTTCTTTCCTTGCGCGACGACGGCAGCTTCGCGCTCGACCTGAAATACTTTCGCCATCATCGCGACGACATTGCCTATGAGTGGCATGGCGGCGAACCCACCTGCGGGCCATTATTCTCGCAGTCGCTTATCGACGAGCTCGGGCCGCCGCGCGATCCCGATGCGCCGCTCGAGGCGCGGCATCGCAACCTGGCTTTCGCGACGCAGGCCGTCTACGAGGACGCCTTTTTCCATCTGCTCACCGCGCTGCAGAGCCGCCACGGCCATGGCGCAATCGCGCTGGCCGGCGGCTGCGCTTACAATTCCGTCGCCAACGGCAAGATCAAGGACCGCACGGCGTTTCGGCATATCTATCTGCAATCGGCGGCCGGCGATGCCGGCGGCGCGATCGGCGCGGCCTTGGCGGTGTGGCATCGCAGTGGACGGCGGACGTCACCAATGACCCACGCCTTTTGGGGACCATCGTTCACCGATGCCGAGCACGCAGCGCTGCTCGCGCAGCGCCGAACTGCCATCGAGGCTGAAGGCTGTACCGTCCATCGGATCGACGATGAAAAGGACCTGGTCGAGGCGGCAGCAGCGGCAATCGCTTCAGGCCTCGTGGTCGGCTGGTTTCAGGGCCGCATGGAATGGGGCCCGCGCGCGCTCGGCAACCGCTCGATCCTCGGCGATCCGCGGCGTGCCGACATGAAGGATATCCTCAACCTCAAGATCAAGCGCCGGGAGTCGTTCCGCCCCTTCGCGCCGTCGATCCTGCGCGAGAAAGTCGCCGACTGGTTCGTGCGCGACGACGACGTGCCCTTCATGCTCCAAGTCATTGCCATCCGCCCCGAGCGCCGCGGACAGATTCCGGCCGTCACCCATGTCGATGGCACGGGCCGGCTACAGACCGTCGATCAGGCCGGCAATTCCCGCTATCATGCCCTGATCGAAGCGTTTTTCCGGCTGACGGGAGTGCCCATGGTGCTCAATACGTCGTTCAATGAGAATGAGCCGGTGGTCTGCCGGCCCGAGGAAGCATTGGACTGCTTCCTGCGTACCAAGATGGACCTGTTGATTTTGGGCAATCACGTGGTTTCGCGCAGCGTTCCGTCCGCGCCCTGAAGCTTTTGGGAGTTGCGAGTATGCATCTCGAAACACGCGTGCTGGTGACCGGAGGTGCCGGATTTCTCGGCTCGCACCTTTGCGATCGGCTGCTCAACAGCGGCGCCGGCGTACTGTGCGTCGATAACTATTTTACCGGCGCGCGACGCAACATCGACCATTTGCTCGACCATCGCGGTTTCGAGCCGATGCGTCACGACGTGACGTTTCCGCTCTATGTCGAAGTCGACCAGATCTTCAATCTCGCCTGTCCCGCCTCCCCCATCCACTACCAGCACGATCCGGTGCAAACCACCAAGACCAGCGTCCACGGCGCCATCAACATGCTGGGGCTGGCGAAGCGGCTGCGCGCCAAAATCCTCCAGGCTTCGACCTCCGAAGTCTACGGCGATCCCCAAGTGCATCCGCAGACCGAGGACTATTGCGGTCACGTCAATCCGATCGGGCTGCCGCAGGACGATCCGCGGCAACGCCGGCCGGATATTTCCAAAGCCAACGACGTCCTCGGCTGGGCGCCGCATACGGCGCTACGCGACGGCCTGATGCGCACCATCGCCTATTTCGAAGAGCTATTGCGCGACGACGCCGTTCGGCCGCTGATCGTCCACGACGCACCGAGCGCCGGGGCGTGACATGGCTTGGCATCCTTGGCGTGCCGGTCTCCGATGCGCCGATTGATCTTCATCAATCGATTTTTCGCACCCGACCATTCGGCGACAAGCCAGATCCTTTCCGATCTCGCCTTTGATCTCGCCGGCGCCGGACGCGAGGTGCATCTCGTCACCAGCCGGCAGATCTATGACGATCCCAAGGCGGCGTTGCCGGAGCGCGAAACCATCAACGGCGTCGACGTCCACCGCGTCTCTTCGACCGGATTCGGCCGCACTGCGCTCCTCGGCCGTTCGATCGACTACGTCTCGTTCTACCGCTCGGTCAGACGCTGCCTCGATGACATCGTCCATCCCGGCGATATCGTGATTGCCAAAACCGACCCGCCGCTGATGTCCGTCGTCGCCAGGCCGGTCGCCCGCCGCCACGGTGCGCGGTTGGTGAACTGGCTGCAGGATATTTATCCGGAAACCGCGGTCGAACTGGGCGTGCCCTTCATGCGCGGTCCGGTCGCCGCTATTCTGGCTGCGCTACGCAACGCCACTTTGCGCGATGCGGCGGCGACCGTCGCGGTCGGCGATCTGATGGGCCGCAAAGTCGAAACTTTGGGCGCGCCAGCCGGGCGCATCCACGTCATTCCCAATTGGTGCAACGACGAGGACATCCGGCTCATTGCGCCGGCGGACAATCCGCTGCGGCAGCAGTGGAATTTGGCCGACAAATTCGTTCTCGGCTATTCGGGCAATCTAGGCAGAGCCCACGAGTTCGAAACCGTGCTGGCGGCCGCGGAACGGCTGCGTAACGAGTCGCGCATCGCCTTCCTGATGATCGGCGGCGGCAAACGTTTCGCGGAGCTGTCGGCTGAGGTGCAGACGCGCGGCCTTGCCGGCGCGTTCCGCTTCCTGCCCTATCAAGCGCGAACGCTGCTGTCGTATTCCTTGAGCGCGGCCGACGCCCATTGGGTGTCGCTCGATCCGCGGCTCGAAGGCCTGATGGTGCCGAGCAAGTTTTATGGCATCGCCGCCGCCGGCAAGCCCATCGTCGTCATCGGCGACCCAAACGGCGAATTGGCGCGGCTGGTGCAACGCAACGATTGCGGTTTTGCCATCGCGCCGGGCGACAGCGAAACGCTGACCGTCACATTGCGACGGCTATCTGAAACGCCGCAAAAAGTTTCAGAAATGGGCGCCCGGGCGCGGCAGATGCTCGATGCACACTTTACCCGCAGGCTTGGCCTCGCGCGCTGGCGCCGATTGCTCGATCAGCTCGATGCCGGGTGATATCCTTGTTATGACCGCATGCCGATGATAATCTGATAAATCAGGGCGTCGGCCGCAAAACACATCGAACAATGTCCGTTGACTCAGCTCACCCAAGTGACAGCGCGCCCAACGACGGCGAACGCTGGTACGCCGTCCAGACGCGGCAATATGCGGAGAAGCGGGCGCAGGCTCAGCTCGAGCAACAAAAATTCCGCACCTTCCTGCCGAAACGCCGCAAGACCATTCGCCATGCGCGCAAGCTCTCCACCGTGACCGCCGCGTTCTTTCCCGGCTATCTGTTCGTCCTCCTCGACCTGAACCGGGATCGCTGGCGCAGCGTCAATGGTACGTTCGGCATTTCCAGCCTCGTCATGGCCGGCGACCTGCCTTGCCCGGTGCCGGCGGGCATTGTCGAGACCATGCTCGCGCTCGCCGATGCCGAGGGCCTACTGCAGCTGAGTTCGAACCTAAAGGTCGGCGCGCCGGTGCGCTTTGCCGCGGGGCCTTTTGCCGAACAGCTTGGCGTCATCGACCGCCTGGATAATGCCGGGCGCATCCGTGTGCTGTTGAATATTCTCGGCCGGCAAGTGCCGGTGCGCTTGAACCGGAATTACGCGCTGCCTGCCGCTTAAGATTTTTAACGACCTTCGCAGCGCGCGATGAAATCGGCATAGCTTCGTTGCAGGCCGGCGCGCAACGGCGTGCGCGATGTCCAGCCCAGTACGCGCAGCTTCGCGACATCGAGCAGCTTTCGCGGCGTGCCGTCCGGACGCGAGGCGTCGAAAATGAGCCTGCCGCGATAGCCCACGACATCGGCGATCAGGCTGGCGAGTTGGCCCGTGGTGATCTCCTCGCCGCTGCCGATATTGAGAGGCGCTTCGGCCGAATAGTTTTCCATGACGAAAATGCAGGCGTCGGCCAGATCGTCGGCAAAAATGAACTCGCGCTGCGGCGTGCCGGTGCCCCAGACCGCGACCGTGGGCGATCCCGATTGCTTGGCCTCGTGCAGGCGCCGCATCAGGCCGGCGATCACGTGGCTGTCTTGCGGATGATAATTGTCGCCCAGGCCGTAGACATTGGTCGGCATCACCGAGATGAAATCGGCGCCGTACTGGCGCCGATACGCGGCGCAAAGTTTTATGGCGGCGATCTTGGCGATCGCATAAAACTCGTTGGTCGGCTCGAGCGGTCCGCTCAAGAGTTCTTCCTCGGCCATCGGCTGGCGCGCCAGCCGCGGATAAATGCAGGACGAGCCGAGGAACAAAAGCTTGGCGACGCCTGAGCGAAACGCCGCATCGATGACGTTCGTCGCGATCATCAGATTCTGATAGATGAAGTCCGCCGGAAACGCGCTGTTGGCGGCGATGCCGCCGACTTTTGCCGCGGCCACGATCACCGCGTCCGGCTTTGCCGAACGCAGATAAGCGGCAGTGTCGTCCTGGCGCAGCAGATCCAGGCGGTCGTGGCCGATCGTCAAGACCTCGCAATCCACCTCCGCAAGCCGCCGCACGATGGCGGAGCCGACCATGCCGCGGTGGCCGACGACAAAGACGCGGCGTCCGCGCAGATCGAACAGCGGCGCTTTCGCCGCCTGGCTGGTGCCACCCGGATCAGTCGCTGCGGCCATGGCGCTGCTGCTCGAACCGGACCGCATCGAGGTCGGATTTCACCATGTCTTGCACGAGCTCGTCGAATGTCACGCGATGCCGCCAGCCCAGCTTGTTGTGCGCCTTGCGCGGGTCGCCGATCAGGGCCTCGACTTCGGTCGGACGAAAGTAGCGCGGATCGACCTCGATGAGCACCTTGCCGGAATTTTTGTCCAATCCCTTTTCGTCGGCGCCGGCGCCGTTCCAGACGATGGCGCGGCCGACGCAGGCGAACGCCTTTTCGACGAACTCGCGCACCGAATGGGCCTCGCCGGTTGCGAGCACGTAATCGTCTGGCTCGTCCTGCTGGACGATCCGCCACATGCCTTCGACGTAGTCGCGGGCGTGGCCCCAATCGCGCCTGGCATTGAGATTGCCGAGAAACAGCGTCGCTTGCAGGCCGAGCTCGATGGCCGCCACGGCGCGGGTGATCTTGCGCGTCACGAAGGTCTCGCCGCGGATCGGGCTCTCGTGGTTGAACAGAATGCCGTTCGAGGCGTGCATGCCGTAGGCTTCGCGATAGTTCACGGTGATCCAGTGCGCGTAGAGTTTTGCGACCGCATAAGGCGAGCGCGGATAAAACGGCGTTGTTTCCTTTTGCGGTGTTTCCTGCGCCTTGCCGTAGAGCTCGGACGTCGAAGCCTGATAGAAACGGGTCAGCTTTTCCCGGCCCAGAATCCGGATGGCTTCCAACAGCCGCAGCGTCCCAATCGCGTCGGCGTTGGCGGTGTATTCCGGCGTCTCGAACGAGACCTGGACATGGGATTGCGCCGCCAGATTGTAAATCTCGTCGGGCTGCGTTTCCTGGACGATGCGAATGAGGTTGGTCGCGTCGATGACGTCGCCGTAGTGCAGGTGGAAGCGAACGCCTGCTTCGTGGGGATCGCGATAGAGATGATCGACGCGCGCTGTATTGAACGACGACGATCGCCGCTTGATGCCGTGAACGACATATCCCTTGCCCAGCAGCCATTCGGCAAGATAGGCCCCGTCTTGCCCTGTCGCGCCGGTGATCAACGCCGATTTAGAGCGCCCGTTTCCCATCCGCAAGAGACTCCGATATGTCCGCGTCCAGCCTTGTCAACTTGTCCGAAATAGCGGCGTCAAGTGCGCTGGCATGCGCGCTGGGCTTTTTAGAATTGAGCAAATGTGTAACCACGTGATCGAACCAAACGCGGTCGCACCCTACTTGAGTGCCAAAGCGAGTTCAACGCGTCTGAGCGTCGTTGAGTGCGCGGGCGCTGGCGCGGCGATTTTAAGGATATGCCGCCGACACCTGCCACTCTATTTTTCGGTCCGAGCGGACGAAACGCCGGGAAGAACCCCGTCCTTGGCGGCAGGCTCCGACTCGCCGGATGCGCTTCTTCTCACCGTCGTGCAATTCGATGACAAGCTCGGCGACGCGTTCACGTTCGACGAAGCCGATGCTCCATCAAGCGCTTGCTCGGTCGTCGAATGCAGTAGGTCAACGACTTCGCTATGAGAATGAACGAGCAACGCTACCGAGATCGCCTTTTCATCACGGCGATCGCCGGTAACCAACAGCATCCAAATTGTTCGTATCGCAATTTTCAGATCGAGCCACAGCGATGCGTGGCGGATGTACCAGGCATCCAGCGCATTTTTTTCATCGGCCGATATCAGCTTCCCCCCGCAAACCTGCGCCCACCCCGACAATCCCGGCCGCACCATGAGCCGCACTTCGAGATCGTCCGGCTGATCCGCCGGCAATAACGGCCGAGGGCCGACCAGCGACATATCGCCGGAGAGGATATTCCACAGCTGCGGTAATTCATCGAGGCGCGTTGTTTGCAGGAAACGTCCGATGGCGGACGGCTCCTGCGCCAAGCGCCGTTCCTTGGTTTGCCGGTCGAACAGCGTTTGCAGCGTGCGGAATTTATAAAGGTAGAGCGGCGCGCCATTGCGTCCGACGCGCTGCTGCCAGAACACGACCGGGACGCCGACGTCGAGCAGGACCAGCACGCAGACGACGACGGCAATCGGCGACAGCACGACCGCGGAGAACAGCGCCAGCACCAGATCGCCGGCGCGCTTGAGCACCCAGAACGGGCGATCAAGCGATCTGCTCAAATCATATTGCGGAGCGCTTGCGGCGACGTTCGGGTGCGTAACGACCGCGCCCTCGGGCCGATCCGCGGCATCCTCGGATATCAGGCGCTCGGGCAGGATCTGCAACACGATGTCGAGTTTGCGGCATAGCCGGCTGACCTCCTCCCAGGAGTCGGGTGCAAGGTCTTGCGGCTGCGCCGCCAGCACCACCTTGTCGATGCGCACGCCGTGCATCGCATAGTCGGCGACGATCTTTTCCAGATCGGCCGGCGCGCCGACGATGGGATAGCCGTTGAGCGAGCGGTTTTTCAGCTTCGGCTCGTCGTCCAATACCGCCACGATCCGATAGCGGTCCGGCGCCAGTTCCTCCACCATCTTGGTGAAGAACCAGGCGAGGCGGGACGCCTGGATGATGAGAACGTGATCGACGCTGTTCGCCGCGCCCGACAACGGCGTGTCGCGATAGCTTTGGCGCAGCCGCAACAGAACCCGTCCGCCCAACAGTCCGGCGGCCAGCAGCAGGAAATGCAGTATCGGGATCGACCGCGGCGCCTCTTCAAGCCGCGTCAACAGAAACGACGCCACGGCGGTCAGCGCCGCGATCAACACACAGGCTTTGAACAGCTCGAAAGCGTCGCGCAGCGAATAGAAGCGGGAAATCGGCGAGCTGGTCTGAAACCATTGAAAGACCAGAACAGAAACAAAGAATGAGATGACGCAGTAGCGCGTAACGCCGACAGGCGAGTAAATTGTGCCGTCGCGCAGCAAAAATGCGGCCAACGGGCTGATGCCCCCCCACAGCACGTCCAGCACCGCCACCCGCGACGCCAAAGGCGCGTAGGAAGAAGGCTTCTTCAGCCGAAGATTGGCCTTAGCCACAGCGAATGTCCCAATAGGCGGTCAGGCGCTCCAGCCCGATGCAATAACGTCAATGGGTCGTTGCGTCCATTGCTTTCGCTGTCAGCTGAGGCGAGGTAAATCACTGACGGCCAGTGGTTAATCCGCCGGCGCCACCGCCGTTTTGAGGAAGCTCCACGAGACAGGTGCTAGCGGTTCCGCTCGAGCGGCCGGGGGGCGGCGGCGCGCCGCCACAGCCACAACGGCAGCCGCAACAGCGGATAAAGGAAATGCAGATAGGGCGGCAGCGGCAAGGAAATAACGTCGATAATGCCGATCGAAGCGATGCGGCACTGGGCAGCAAAGAACGCCCATCCTTGCCCGAGCAAGAATTGTGTCAAAAAACTGCGCGCCGCCGCCGGCGCATTGCCGCCGCTGTCCTCGCCGCGGATTCGATCCGCCATTGCATCGGCGGCTATCGCGTAGAGTTTTCTGACCCGTGCAGTTCCCTGCAATTCAGCCGCGAGGCCGTCCGGAAGCGGCAGAGCAAAGAGATTCCGGCATAGCAACAGTGCTTGACCGGAACACAACCCGGCACCCTTGGCTTGCGCATACCGATGCAGATGCATGACATCGGCGCCGGTCGCCGCAATGAAGGCATTGAGATCGGCAAGCCATTTCAGCCGCGACCAGGCATGATAGGCGCCGTGAATGCACAGATAGGCGAACAGATCGTCGCGCGTCAAAGTGCGGACGCTCAAGGCATCGGCAACGGCGACGTTTTGGGCAACAGCGACGTTTTGCGTCGGCGAACCGGCATGGACATCCTTGAGCAGCTCGGGATTGTCGGCGACGCGCCATTGCAATTCCGTGAACACACGACTGTCCCGCTGAATGAACGCGACCTCCCGGGAATAGCGCACGACGGCGCGGCGCTGCGTCGCGCTGAGCTGGCTTGACGGAAACGAAAGCGCATAACCGTCGCGTTCGAGAAGCGCCA
>Ga0210395_10001002_pt1 | contig 21922 bp, 16 predicted proteins | sample IncBWH4OmetaG_FD_150861 | JGI IMG/M metagenome (GOLD analysis project Ga0210395, IMG submission 150861) | Forest soil microbial communities from Barre Woods Harvard Forest LTER site, Petersham, Massachusetts, United States - Inc-BW-H-4-O ...
CTGGGAAAGGGCGGACCTGTCTCCGACGCTGAGCACGCTGTTCGCGGTCGGCCACCCCGGGCCGGACAGCGAAGACCCACTGTCCGAGGCCGAGCTGCTGCTGCATTCGACGAGCCTGCCCGACAGTCTCGCGATCTGGGAACTGTTCGGACGTTTGGAAGGTGCGCTGCCCACGCCTGGTCTTGTCGGCATCAAAGAACACGGCGCTGATCCCGATTTCTGCCATATCCTGCTGACGAGCGGAGGTACGCCGCTTGTGCCGCCGGCGATCGGCACGGTCCCCGGTCAGCTGTACGAATTCAACCGCGGCTGCGGCGGCGAACGGGCCGGCGTCAGCTTGGTCGCGCTCGACAATCGGGGAAACCCGATCAACCCTGGCTGTGGCGTGGACTTCGGCGCCGAAGACTATGCTTTCCATGGGATCGACACGTTCAACGCGCTGAGCGCGGACGGCAGCGAGGCGTTCTTCACCGATTGCCTGAGCGGCACGACGAAGGCCACGAGCCCGCACCAGCTGTTCGTGCGCCTGGGCGGGGCGCGCACGGTCGAAGTCTCGCGCCCGCTGCTTGAAACGGGCTCGAAAAGCGCGGCGTGCGCCGAAGTCCCCTGCGAAGAAGCCTCACAGCGCGCCAGCGCCGAATTCCAGGGTGCCTCCGAAGACGGCTCGCGCGTGTTCTTCAGCGCGCCGCTGCAGCCCGGGCAGGCGCCGCTTGTGCCGGGCGACGCGGACGCCTCGAACAACCTGTACATGGCGAGCATCGGCTGTCCGCAGGGCCGGCCGGGATGCGCGACGGCAGAACGTGAAGTCGTGGCGTTGACGGAGGTCTCGCACGATGAAAACGGCGGTGCGGCCGACGTGAACGGCGTGCTGCGCGTCGCCCCCGACGGACGGCGCGCCTATTTCGTCGCGGGCGGCGACCTGCTCGGCCACGCCCAGCAGCAGGCGCTTGAAAGCGAAGGGCGCGCGGCGCCGCAACTCGGGGCGGCTAACCTGTACGCCTACGACGCTGGCGGCGCGCCAGCGCTGGCCTTTATCGGCGAGCTTTGCACGGGCCAAGGACGGTCAGACGGCGTGCCCGACATCGACTGCCCGGGCGGCAGCGACGCGGCGCTGTGGGCGAGCAGCGCCGGCGAAGCGCAGACGGCCGGCGCGGAAGGCGCTTTTCTCGTGTTTTCCACGTACGCGCGGTTGACAGCCGACGATACGAACGCCGCACGCGACGTTTACCGCTACGACGCCGAGTCCGGCGCGCTCGAGCGCGTCTCGACCGGCGAAGGCGGCTACGACGCGAACGGCAACGCCGGCCTGCTCGGGTCGCGGATCACGGGTGGCAACCGGGGCGCAAGCGCCGAAGGCGGCGCGGTTGTCTCACAATACGAAATGAACAGCCGCGCTCTCAGCGAAGACGGCGCGCGGATCGTGTTCTTCTCGGCCGAACCGCTGTCGCCGGCGGCGAGCAACGGCCTGGAGAACCTGTACGAATGGCACGAAAATCCAGGCGGTAGCAGCGGCAGCGTCGCGCTGATCTCCTCGGGCAGCGGCGAAGAAGCGGTCGACGACGCGGTCATGTCGCCGAGCGGGCAGAGTGTGTTCTTCGACACGGTTGAAGGACTCGTGCCGCAGGACACAGACGGCGCGCCCGACGTCTACGACGCGCGCTTGGAGCGCCCCGGGGAAGCTTTTCCCCAGCCCGAAGCGCAGCGGCGGCCATGCGAAGGCGACGCCTGTCAGGGCCCGCTGACAAACCCGGCGGCGCTGCTCGTGCCCGGCAGCGTCGTGCAGGCGCCCGGCCAGAACCTGGCCTCTGCGCGGAGCAAGGCGCAGGCGACGTCCAAGCCGAAGTGCAAGCGCGGCTACAAACGCAACAAGCGCGGCGTCTGCGCAAAGGTCAAGAAGGCGAGCAAGGCGGCTAAAGGATCTCGCCGCGGCCGCGCGTCGAAGTCGAGTGGGGGGAGGAGACTGTGAGGGCCACCAAGCGGATGGGGAGCAAGATCGTGCGCGAGCTCGCGATCGCTGTTGTGGGGGTGAGCGCGGTGGCAATCGTGTGCGCCGGGCTGGCCGGCTCGGCCGCGGCTGCGCCGGCGCCGAGCTGGAGCCTTGAAGCCAAAGCCCTGGCGACGTACTTCGCGCCCGGCGGCGAGGCCGCCTACGAAGTGCTCGCCAAGAACGTCGGCAACGGCCCATCCGACGAAGCCACAGTGACGGACACGCTGCCGGCGGGAGCCCAGTTCAAGTCGGTCGTCTTCTACTGGTCGCGCTTCAAAATCTCAGAAGACCTCAGCGAAATCGCTTGTCCCGCGCCGAGCGGCCAGGAAGTCACGTGCAGCACCGCGATCTACCACGCCTTCTTCGGCTTCGACGTCGAACCGGGCCAGACGGTGCGGATGGTCGTCTACGCGACGCTGCCGTCGGCCGCCGAAGGGCCGCTCGTCGATCACGCTCACGTGCAGGGCGGCGGCTTGGAAGCAAACGCCACAACGCAGGGTCTGGTCAGCTCGCACCCGAAGTTCGGCTTCAAAGTCAAGCTCGAACCGACCGAACGCACCGAAGAAACGCCGCTCGGGCCCGTCGAAGGGGCCCGCCAAGCGTATGAATTCGTCAACGAGCCCTACAGCACGCCGTTCACGCAGGCCGGCGGGCACCCATGGGGGCTGACAACGACGCTTGAATTCGCGACCGAAATGGGTACAGGAGGCTTCCCCGTGCCGGTGCGCGATGCGAAGGACGTCGTCGCCGAGCTGCCGCCTGGGCTGCTGGGCGACCCGCTGGCGGTGCCGCGCTGCCCGCTGGCGCAGATCACCAACGGCGGCAAACTGTGCCCGAACGACACGCAGGTCGGCGTCTACCACGTGCACTTCTTCGGCCCGACGAAAGAATACCTGGCGCCGATCGTCAACGTCGTGCCCGAAGCGGGGCAGTCGGCCGAGTTCGCGCTCGAGAACACGGCGCCGCTGAACGTGCCGCTGTTGACGGCGCACCTCGTGCGCCGGGTCGAAGACGGCGTCGAACGCTACGGCTTCGCGGTCGTCAGCAAAGAGATCCCGCTGGTCGCGCTGACGAAGATCGAAGTCACGTTCTGGGGCGTGCCGGCCGACCCGAGCCACGACGCGATGCGCGGGCGCGTCTGCAAGAAAGCCGAACTGGAACCGCTCTTCTGCGAAGCCGGCCACCAATCCGACGGCCTGACGCCGGTGCCGTTCCTGTCGATGCCGACGAATTGCGTCGGCGGTCCCGAGCGCACGACCGTGCGCGCGGACTCGTGGCAGGAACCGGGGGAAGTCGCCGAGGCAGGGCACTACGCGGGCTACTTCGAAGAAAGCATCCCGTTCTCGGCGGCGACGGGCTGCGAACTGCTGCAGTTCAAACCGGGGACCGGCCTCGCGCTCGAACCGGACACGGAGCTGGCCGACGAACCGGTCGGCGTCGGCGTGAAATTGAAGATCCCGTTGAACGAAGAGCCGAGAGGCAACACGACGCCGCTGCTGCGCGACACGCGCGTGACGCTGCCGGAGGGGATGTCGGTCTCGCCGGGCGTCGTCGACGGGATCCAGGCCTGCAACGCAACCGGCCCGGAAGGGATCAACATCGCCGGCCCCGAATCGGAAAGGATCGCCGAAGACGGCGAATGGCAGCTCGCGCCGGGACATTGTCCGGACGCGTCGATCGTGGGCAGCGCCGAAGCGATCACGCCGTACCTGCCGGTCCCTGTCAAGGGACACGTGTACCTGGCGCGACCGGGTTGCGGCGGCGCGGGACAGGCGCCCTGCACCGACGAGGACGCGCTCGACGGCAACCTCTACAAACTCTACCTGGAACTGGGCGGCGAAGGCGAACTGGCGAACACGGGCATCGAGTTCAAGGTGCCGTTCGACACCGAAGTCAACCCGGCGACAGGGCAGTTGACAGCCAACGCGCGCGAACTGCTGCAGGCGCCCTACGACGAAGTGCGGATCCACCTCAACGGCGGCCCGCGCGCGCCGATCGCCAACCCGCCGACGTGCGGTCCGGCCGTCACGACGTCCGACCTGACGCCGTGGAGCGCGCCGGGACGGATCGAAGAAGAAGGTGGGGCCAACGACGGTCTGCTCGTGACGGGCACGCCCGACCTGCTGTCCACGTCGGTCTTCCCAGTTGTGGGTTGCGCCGGGGCGACACCGCCGTTCTCGCCCGGCTTCGTGGCGGGTACGGTGACGCCGCAGGCGGGCCAGTTCAGCTCGTTCACGATGAACCTCTCGCGCCAGGACCGCGAACAGTACGTCAAGGGCATTCAACTGCACACGCCGCCGGGGCTGCTGGCGCTACTGGCGAGCGTGCCGCTGTGCCCCGAAGCGCAGGCCAACGAACCGGCCAGGTACGGTGAATGCACGGCGTCGAAGATCGGCACGACCAGAGTGGCCTCGGGGGCGGGCTCGCACCCCTTTGAAATCGAAGGCGACGTCTATTTGACAGGGCCACACGACGGCGCGCCGTTTGGGCTGTCGATCGTCACGCACGTTGTCGCCGGACCGTTCAACCTCGGCCTGATCGTGGTGCGCGCGCGCATCGACATCGACCCCGAAAATTCGACGGCGACGATCACAACCGACGAATCCGGGCCGTACGCGGTGCCGCAGATCGTGTTCGGCGTCCCCGTGCGCTTGAAAAGGATCACGGTCGACATCGACCGGCCCGGCTTCATGTTCAACCCGACGAACTGCGCCGCGCAGCAGATCGCGGCCAAGGTCTCGGGCGCGCAGCAGGCGACGAAGGAAGTGTCGAGTCCGTTCGCCGTAGCCGGCTGTCAGAGCCTCGCCTTCAAACCGAAGTTCACGGCCTCGACAAGCGCCCACACCAGCCGTAAGAACGGCGCCAGCCTCGACGTGAAGGTGTCCTACCCGGCCGGCTCGCTCGGCAATGAGGCCAACATCGCGCACGTCAAGGTCGACCTGCCCAAGCGCTTGCCCTCGCGGCTGACGACGCTGCAGAAGGCGTGCCCGGCGGCCACGTTCGCCGCCAACCCGGCGCAGTGTCCGGCGGCGTCGATCGTCGGCATCGCCAGGGCGAAAACGCCGCTACTGCCGGTCGGGCTGGCCGGGCCGGCGTACTTCGTCTCGCACGGCGGCGAAGCCTTCCCCGACCTCGTGATCGTGCTCGAGGGCGACGGCGTGCGCGTCGACCTGACGGGCACGACGTTCATCAATAAAGCGGGGATCACAAGCAGCACGTTCAAGACGGTGCCCGACGTGCCCGTCGGCACGTTCGAGTTGTATCTGCCCGAGGGCAGATACTCGGCGCTGGCGGCCAACGGCAACCTCTGCAAGTCGCAGAGCAAGCTGAAGATGCCGACGGAATTCGTCGCCCAGAACGGGGCGGTGCTCAAACAGAGCACGCAGATCCAGGTCAGCGGCTGCGCCGCAAGCAAAGCGAAGAGGGGGAAGGGCAAATGAGCGTCTATCGCATCAGGAGAATGATCCCGCCGATCGCGATCATCGCCACGACCGCCGTGCTCGCGGCGGCGGCCGGCGCGCAGGCTGCCGCGCCGGTCAAGCTGACGGTGGCACGCCAGTTCGGGGACGAAGTCAACGTCACTGAAGCGGGAAAAGGCCCCGAACTGGAAGACGTCTGCACGGTAGCCTCCAAAGACAAATGCCGGCCGGGCACGGCAGGCAGCGCTCCGGGTGACTTCCAACTCGCCGAAGGCGTGGCCGTAGCGCCGTCGGGAGACGTGTACGTTGTCGACAAGAACAACGAGCGCGTCGACGAGTTCAACGCAAGCGGCCAGTTCGTGCTGATGTTCGGCTGGGACGTCAACAAGACCAAGGTCGAAAAAGGCCCCGCGACGCAGCAGCAAATGAACGTCTGCACGGAGGCTGAAATCAAAGCGGGCGGCGAATGCCAGGTCGGCTTGGAAGGCGGGGCGCCGGGGCAGTTCGGCGCCCCGTACAGCATCGGGGTCGATGCCGGCGGCGACGTCTACGTGGCCGAATTCGTCTTTGGGGGAGGGGGTTTCGGCCAACGCGTGCAGAAGCTCACTCCCGCAGGCGAATTCGTGTTTGAGATCGGCAGGGAAGTCAACGGAACGAAAAAGACAAACCTCTGCAGCCACGCGGAAGAACTCAAAGCAGAAGCGCTGTGCACTGCGCCGGGCGCATATGCGCCGGAAGTGGGCTCGTTCAACTTCGAACAGGAATGTGGCAATCTGCTTGCCGTCAAGAAAGGCACGCTGTACGTCGGCGACGAAAACCGTGTGCAGGAGTTTGCCGAAGCCAGTGGTGCATCGAGCGGTGAAGCCCCGCTTCCAGTGGGGGAGCGCGTCGGTGCGCTGGCGGCAGACGAAGCCGGCGACCTGTATCTCACGTACGATACATCGGGCTCTTCGAGCGACGTCGTCAGGGAATTCGACGCTAGCGGCAACGAAGCCGGCCATTTCGAAGTCCATCCGGAACAGCCTTCAGCCGAAGTGCATATCCGGGGGCTTGCGCTCGATTCAGAAGGTCATCTGGCCGTCGCGGCGGAAGAAGAATTGAATTCGCACGTAACCCTGTTCGGAACGCTCTACGAAGCAAACGGCCATGTCCGTCTGACGGCGTTCAGGATCCCCGCCACTGTGGTTAAAGGCATCGGCTTTGGCCCCAACCCCGAACGCGATCTGTACATCGCAACCGGAGACAACCAAGAGATCCTTCAATACGTCCCCAAGCTCGTCGCCGCGCTCGCGACGCTCGCGACGACGCCGGAATCGTGTACGTCCGCCGCCACGCGCGAAGCGGACGTGATGCTGAACTGCACGCTCAGCGGCGAAGTCAACCCCGAGGGGGTACCCGGCACAGAAGCCTCGTTCGAATGGGGGCTTGGCAGCGAAGCGGCCTGCGGACTTGAATTCATGACGGCGAAGCAGTTGCTGGCCGCGCCCGAAAAAGTGCAAGCGGCGCTCGAAGGGCTGCGCCCGCACGAAGCGTATTGCTACCGACTGAACGTCGAAGACGAAAATGCCAAAGCGCCCGAAGCGCTGGTGGCGGAACTGAGCGCGTTCAAGACGAAGCTGGCGGCGCCGCGGATCGTCATCGCACCGCAGGCGCAGTTCGTCAAGGCCTCCTCGGCCGTGATGTTCTCACAGTTGAACCCCGAGAATGCGCAGACAAAGTACTTCTTCGAATACGCGCCGGGAGCGAAAGCGCTCGCCCTCTGCGGCCGCATCGTCAAAGAATGCAACGAAGCTCGACTCCCCTGCAGCGGCGCGACGCAGACGCCGGTGAGCCTGTCCAATGCCTATGGCCTGGTGGGAGCCTCCTCGGAAGCGGTCGGCCTGCGGCCCGACACCGAATACAGCTATCGTCTGGTCGCTGAAAACGGAAACGAAAGCGTCGCGGAAGCCGAAAGCTGCGCGGCGGTCGGCACCGAAGCCGGCTTTACGACGACGCTGGCGCCGTCGCCGAGCGCGGCCACCGGCAGCTGCAGCGTCACCGGCTCGACCAGCGCCGTCGTATACGCTACGGTGACACCCGACGGTGCGCCGGTGACGTACTCGTTCGAACTTGGCGTGTACGAAGGCGCCGGCGGCGCCGCCACGCGCTTCGGCGTCGTGTCCTCGGGCAGCGTGGCGCCCAACGGCGGCCCCGTCGAAGTGGCGTTGCCGCTGACGGGCCTACAGCCGGGCACCGAATACGCGTACAGGATCGCGATCTCCAGCGGCTACATCGACAACGAAGCGCACACGCTGCAAGGTTCGTCGGGGAAATTCGTGACGGGCGGACTGCCGGCCGTGCTGCAGCTCCCGGTCGTGCTTGCCCAGCTACCGCCGCCATCGATCGGGTTCCCGAAGGCCGTCAGCAAAACGAAGCCGAAATCCAAAGGCAAAGCTAAGAAGAAGGCGAAGCGCGGCAAAGCCAAGAAGGGCAAGAAGAAAGCCCGCCGCAGCACCGCGCGCCGCGCCCGCTAGCCCAGGCGTCGGAAACAAGCTGTTCTCTACGTTTGACAAACGCGCGCAGATCTGCCAGACTCCGGACGCGATCTAAGTTTTGGAATAAATGCCTCGCGGAGTTTGGCTGGGGCCATATTCTGCGGCGGATCGTGTGAGTTCATACGGGCCGGACTTGGTGCTCTCTGACCTTGTCGGGGTGCTCTGGCCGGTCGATCTCAAGCCTCGGTAGGAGGCTCAACCGGCCTCGGCGAGGGAGAAAGGCAGGATATGATGAAGAGGTTTCAAGTGGTGGGTGTGACGTTGTTCGCGTTGCTCGCCTTTGGTGCGCTCACGGCTGCGTCAGCTTCCGCGACGTTCTTATTAGCTGAATGGTTAGTCGGTGGTACTGGCCTCGCGACTGAATTATTAATTGAAGTAGGAGGGGAACTGTTACTGGAAGACACGGCGCTCAAAGCGATGGTGTTATGTAGCGGGATTCTCGATGGCTGGATTGGACCGAACTCGTTAGATTTCGTGACTGAAGTATTATCGTTAAGCGGCGGAGCGATAAGCTCAACCGTGTTAGTCGGAACGCCGATCTTATGCGAAGCGCAGGAAGGCTGCTCGAAGACGGCCGAAACCCCGAACCTTTGGCCGGTCGGTCTTCCGTGGGAATCTGAACTTGAGTTACTAGAACAGACTGGCTACACGGGCTTTGCGATTTTACTTTCATCCCAATCCGGTAGCGCTCTAGGATATTATCTTGAATGTACCATTCTCGGCGTGAAATCCACTGATACATGCACCAGCACTCTGGCTGCGGCCGAACTCACATTAAGCGGAACAACTGCAGTGGGGAAGTTCTCAGAGGCATTTACCGAATTAGCAGGGGCGAAATTAGCGACCTGCACGTTTGCCGGTGGCGAAACTGGTATTGTGGAAGGTGAAGGTACATACAGCGTAAGCGGCGGCGGAGAAATGACCGGGTCTTCCGAAGGAGTTGTGTCGTAAAATCTGTCGCTTGAGCCATTGCTCGATAGTAAGCCAGGGAGGTCTTGAGCTTCGAGTTCTGGGCCTTCCTGGCTTCTGCGGGTGTGGCCGGCATTGCCACGCTGTTGTGTCGGAGAAGATGGGGCTGGGCGTGGCGCCCTTCGACCGTGTGCGGGTGCTCTGGCCGGCCGAGGTCAAGCCTCGCTAGAGGCTCAGCTGGGCCTCGGCGAGGGAGAAAGGCAGGAAAGTGATGAAGAGGTTTCAAGTGGTGGGTGTGACGTTGTTCGCGTTGCTCGCTTTTGGCGCGCTGACGGCTGCGTCGGCGTCCGCTACGTTCTTATTAGCCGAATGGTTAGTTAGCAGTGTTGCGGTATCGACTGAATTATTAGTTGAAGGGTCAGGGGAACTGTTACTGGAAGATGAGGCGCTAAAAGCGATGATATTATGTAGCTATAGGTGTTGGCTGGATTGGTCCCAATTCATTATTTTTTGTCAGCGAAGTATTATCGTTAAGCGGTGGGGCGATAAGCTCGACCCCGTTAACCGGAGTGCCGCTCTTATGTGTCGCGCAAGAAGGTTGTTCATCGACGGCCGAAACCACGAACGTCTGGCCGATAGGACTGCCGTATGAAGGTGAAGTTGAATTACTTGAACAGACCGGCTATACAGGGTTTGGTGTCTTAGGTGGATCGCAGCAGGCTGGGAGCGTTGGTTTCTACATCGAATGTACGATCCTCGGCGTGAGATCGTCCGACGAGTGTACTGTCGCACAAACTGGGGCCGAACTCACGTTATCGGGCACGAGCGCGGTAGTGGTGGACTCGGAGGCGTTTACCGAATTAGCAGGACTCAAATTAGGCACGTGTTCGTTTGCCGGTGGCGAAACGGCGGTATTAGAAGGGTCGGGCATACTCGCTGTGAGCGGCGGCGGTGAACTTACTGCGTCTTCCGAAGGGGTGGTGTCGTAAGTAAACGACTGCCGTGAAACTGTTGTAGGTGCGGCTCTCGGGTGAGCAGGAGCTCGTCCGAGAGCCGCTGTCCGTGCAGCGTTGGCTTAGGTCGGGTGCTCGGCTCATCAGGTGTTCGCCAACGCATGCGCTTGTCTAAGGTTAGAAACATCGACTATTGTAAGGCTTGACATGCGTATGCATCCATGCCACACTCATCCCGTCGTCGATTTATCGGAATAGTTAGCCCAATCGGGCGACTGCATGTAGGGTTATTCTGGGGCGACTGTGTGGGGCTGGTCGTGGTCTCCTGGTCTTCTGTACGGGTGCTCTGGCCGGCCGATCTCAAGCCTCGCTAGAGGCTCAGCAGGGCCTCGTCGAGGGAGAAAGGCAGGACATGATGAAGAGGTTTCAAGTGATGAGTATGGCGCTGTTCGCGTTGCTCGCTTTTGGTGCGCTCACGGCTGCGTCGGCATCCGCTACGTTCTTATTAGCCGAATGGTTAGTTGGCGGCACTGCGGTGACGACTGAATTATTAGCTGAAGGGTCAACGGAACTGTTACTGGAAGACACGGCGCTCAAAGCGATGATATTATGCAGCGGTATAGGCGACGGCTGGTTCGGTCCTAACTCATTAGCTTTTATCAGCGAAGTATTATCGTTAAGTGGTGGAGCGGTAAGTTCGACCGTGTTAACCGGGACGCCGCTTTTATGTGTCGCGCAGGAAGGTTGTTCGACAACTGCCGAAGCACCAAAAGCTTGGCCAGTAGGTCTACCGTATGTGGGTGAAGTAGAGTTACTTGAACAGACCGGTTATACAGGCTTTGCCGTCTTAGGCACGTCGCAGTCGGGTAGTGGCGGCGGTTACTATATCGAATGCACAATCCTCGGCGTTAAATCGTCAGATGAATGCACAACCCAGGAAAGCGCGGCAGAACTCACATTATTCGGCACGAGCCTGATGGTGGTGGGCTCTGAGGCTTTCGCAGAATTAGTAGGAGTCAAATTAGCCACATGTTCGTTTGCGGGTGCCGAAACTGGGATAGTGGAAGGGTCAGGCATAGTCACGCTGAGCGGTGGCGGTGAAATTACGGCGTCTTCCGAAGGGGTGGTGTCATAGGGTCTGTCGCTTGAGCTGTTGCTTGTTAGTATAGGCTAGGGAGGTTCTCGAGCACGAGCTCGGGGCCTTCCTGGCCCGTCGCGTGTGCCTGGTATGGCTGCTCTGTTGTGTGGGAGACGATTGGGGCTGGTCGTGGCGCTCCCTGACCTTGTACGGGTGCTCTGGCCGGCCGATCTCAAGCCTCGGTAGAGGCTAAGCCGAGCCTCGTCGAGGGAGAAAGGCAGGATACGATGAAGAGGTTTCAAGTGATGGGTGTGACGTTGGTCGCGTTGTTGGTTTTTGGCGCGTTCACCGCTGCGTCGGCGTCCGCTACGTTCTTATTAGCCGAATGGTTAGTTGGTGGCGGTACGATAACGACCGAATTATTAACTGAAGTGGCAGGAGAACTATTACTAGAAGATACTGCGCTCAAAGCGATGATATTATGCAGTGCCATAGCCGATGGATGGATCGGACCTAATTCGTTATTCTTTGTCACCGAAATATTATCGTTAAGCGGTGGATCTATAAGCTCAACCGTGTTAACTGGGACGCCGCTTTTATGTGTTGCGCAGGAAGGTTGTTCGACAACGAGCGAAACCCCGAACGTTTGGCCGGTGGGCTTGCCGTATGTAGGCGAAGCAGAGTTACTTGAACAGGCGGGCTATACAGGCTTTGCCGTCTTAGGTTCATCTATTGGTAGCGCTGGCGGTTTTTATATAGAATGCACGATTCTCGGCGTGAGAGCCACAGATGAATGCAAGGCGACAGAAGGCGCGGCGGAACTCACGTTAGTGGGCGCGAGCCTGGTGGTGGAGGACTCAGAGGCATTCACCGAATTAGCTGGATTCAAATTAGGTGTATGCTCGTTTGCCGGCGGTGAAACCGCGGTATTAGAAGGGTCGGGCATAATCTCTCTGAGTGGTGGCGGTGAACTTGCGGCGTCTTCCGAAGGGGTGGTGTCGTAAGTAAGTAGCTGATTGTCGTGAAACTGTCGTAGATACGTAGCTCTCGGGCGAGCGGCATCTCGTCCGAGAGCTGGCTGTGCGTTCAGCTTCGGCCTCAGGTCGGGCGCTCAGATCATCGGGCGTACGTCCAGCGTATGCGCTTGTCTAAGGTTAGAAACATCGACTATTGTAAGGCTTGACAAGCGTGCGTATCCCTGCCAGACTTATCTCGTCGGTTTATCGGAATAGTTAGCCTGGTCGGCAGAGTGTCGGTCAGGTTATTCCGAGGCGACTGTGGGACTGGTCGTGGCGTCCCCTAGTCTTTTCAGGGGCGCTCCGACTGGCCGATCTCAGACCTCGGTAGAGGTTCAGTTGGACCTCGTCGGGGGAAAGGTAGAAGAGACGATGAAGAGGTTTCAAGTGATGGCTATGACGTTGTTTGCGTTGCTGGCCTTTGGCGCGCTCACGGCTGCGTCGGCGTCCGCTACGTTCTTATTAGCCGAATGGTTAGTTGGCGGCACCGCGGTGGCAACTGAATTATTAGTTGAAATAGGGGGGGAACTGTTACTGGAAGACACGGCGCTCAAAGCGATGGTGTTATGTAGCGGGATTCTCGATGGTTGGGTTGGGCCGAACTCGTTAGACTTCGTGACCGAGGTATTATCGTTAAGCGGCGGAGAGATAAACCCGACGGTATTAGTCGGAACGCCGATCTTATGCGTTGCACAGGAAGGTTGTTCGTCGACGGCCGAAACCCCGAACATTTGGCCGGTTGGTCTTCCGTGGGAATCTGAACTTGAGTTACTGGAACAGACTGGTTACACGGGCTTTGTGATCTTACTTACGTCGCCGGGCGAGGGCAGTGTCGGATATTATGTCGAATGCACTATTCTTGGCGTAAGATCCACCGATGAATGCAAGACCACCCTGGGAGTGGCCGAACTCACGTTAAGCGGCGCGAATGCGGTAGGAATTTTCTCAGAGGCATTCACCGAATTAGCTGGAGCAAAATTAGCGCAGTGCACATTTGCCGGTAGCGAAACCGGTATTGTGGAAGGCTCGGGCATATATACCGTGAGCGGCGGCGGAGAACTGACGGGGTCCTCCGAAGGAGTTGTATCGTAGTGTCTGTCGCTTGAGCTGTTGCTCGGTTAGTACGCCGGGAAGGTCCTGAGCTTGGTGCTCTGGGCCTTCCTGGCCTCTGCGGTTGTGGTTTTGTGTTGGCGTGCAAACCTCGGCGAGGGTCACGGAGACCTCGTCGGGGGAAAGGTAGAAGAGAAGATGAAGAGATTTCAAGCGATGGGCATGGCGTTGTTTGCGGTGTGCGCGTTTGGCGCGCTCACGGCTGCGTCGGCATCCGCGACGTTCTTATTAGCCGAATGGTTAGTTGGCGGTACTGCGGTGTCGACTGAATTATTAGTTGAAGTGTCGGGGGAACTGTTACTGGAAGACACGGCGCTCAAAGCGATGATATTATGTAGCGGTATAGGAGATGGATGGGTCGGTCCTAATTCGTTATTCTTTGTCACCGAAATATTATCGTTAAGTGGTGGAGCGATAAGCTCGACCGTGTTAACCGGAGTGCCGATCTTATGCGTTGCGCAGGAAGGTTGTTCGACGACCGGCGAAACCCCGAACGTCTGGCCGGAGGGCCTGCCGTATGAAGGTGAAGTAGAGTTACTTGAACAGACCGGTTATACGGGCTTCGCTGTCTTAGGGGGATCGCAGTTCAGTGCTTTCTACATCGAATGTACGATTCTCGGCGTGAAATCTACGGATGTGTGCTCAGCCGCGCAAAGCGGGGCAGAACTCACGTTAGCGGGCACGAGCGCGGTGCTGAAGGATTCGCTGCCGTTTACCGAATTAGCGGGACTCAAATTAGGTACCTGCTCGTTCGCCGGTGGCGAAACGGGGATATTAGAAGGGTCTGGCGTATTCACTGTGAGCGGCGGCGGTGAACTCACCGCGTCCTCCGAAGGGGTGGTGTCGTAGCGTCTGTCGCTTGAGCTATCGATCGGTCGCTAGGCCGGAAAGGTCTTGAGTTTCGAGTTCTGGGCCTTCCTGGCTTCTGCGGCTGTGGGTTTTGTGTCGGCTTGCAAACCTCGGCAAGGTTCATAGAGACCTCGTCGGGAGAAAGGTAGAAGGGACAATGAAGAAATTTAGGCTGTTGGGTGTAGCGCTGTGCGCGCTGCTTGCTCTCGGTGCGCTTACAGCGGCGCCAGCATCGGCAGCAACATTTTTATTAGCAGAATGGTTAGTCAACGGCACTGCCGTCGGCATCGAATTATCTGTCGAAGCTTCAGGGGAACTGACGCTGAAAGACAGCGGCTTGAGCGGAGGTAGCGTGTTATGCAGCATGATCTTTTATGGATGGGTGGCGCCGAATTCATTAGGCTACGTTAGCGAGGTATTAACCTTAGACGGTGGATTGACAAGCAACCCATTAGGGTCGGTGCCGCTCTTATGCACAGGGCAAGAACGCTGTGAAGCGATACTCACCCCGGAAGTGTGGGCTGTCAACATACCATGGGAAATGGAATCGGAGTTAATGGAAGATAGCGGCACGTTCTTCGCTATCTTAACCACGTCGCCATCGTCCGCAAAAACAGTCGGATGGGCGGTCGAATGCACGATCCTGGGCGTGAGGTCCGAGGATACGTGCACTGCCGCGGAAACCGTCTCCGAGGTCAATTTAGAAGGAGCAAATCTGATTGTGAGCTTCTCTCCGGCGTTCACCGTGTTAGCGGGGGCGAAATTGGCCAACTGCACGATGGGCGGCATGGAACGAGGTGAAATAACGGGTGAAACCAGATACACCATGATCGGAGGCGGAGAACTGACGCCGTCGTCTGAAGGGGTTGTCGGTTGAGCTGTTGCGTGAGAAGTGTGGACATTTGAGATTCCTCGGGAAAGGTGGAAGAGGCCATGAAGAGATTGCGATTAGTGGGTGTAATGTCGGTCGGGTTGCTCGTGTTCGGCTCGGGCCTCGCGGCCTCGGCATCGGCAAACGTGGCATTCTTATTAGCAGAATGGTTTGTCGCCGGTCAAAAAGTGATGACAGAATTATTAACCGAAGCGACGGGAGAACTCGAACTGAAGGACATAGCGCTCAAAGCCACCGTGTTATGCAGCGGAAGCCTCGATGGTTGGGTGGGGCCCAGCTCGTTAGGGTTCGTCAGCGAAGTCTTATCCTTAGGCGCTGGGGAGATAGGTCAGGAAGTCTTAAAAACGCCACCCCTGCTCTGCAGGGGGGTCGAAGGCTGCTCGACCTCGCCGACCGCGCCGGAAGTCTGGGCGGTCAACCTCGGTTGGCAAACTGAAGTAGAGTTACTGGAAGAGACCGGCTTTACGGGGTTCGCCCTCTTTGTTTCCCCGCACGCCGGTGGCGGTGAAATAGGCTGGGTGGTTCAGTGCACGATAATTGGCGTAACGGTGCAGGACGAATGCACGACCGATCGCGGGGTGGCCGAACTTACGTTAGAAGGAACGAGGTTGTTAGCGAACTTCTCGGACGGGTTCACTGAATTAGCAGAACTGAAATTAGCGAATTGCACCATCGGCGGCGCCGAAAACGGCGTGGTGACAGGTGGTGGTGTGCTCGCCGTCAGCAGCGGCGGAGAATTGATGGCGTTGTCATAGGCAGGTTAGCTGTGTTGAGGGGTCCGCAGAGGCCCCTCAACAGCAATGCTTGCTCGTGCAGAGGTGGCGCGACTGTCAAAGCCGGGGCAAGCCCACCGCCACTGACAATCGTCGCACGAGGCGCTTTCAGTGTGCCAGCGAGCAGCGCTTGAAGCCGTCGTGCCTGGCCGTAATCAACACCTTCTTTTGCGTCTGCACGGCCTTTGCGAGCGCCGGGCTTTCGACCTTGTGGGCGGTCTTTATGTATTGGGCGGCCTGGTCTGTGTACACGCTGAACAGATGGAGGTTGTCGACGATCTGCGCCCAATCGTGCGCCATCGACTTCGGCGGCACGAGTTTCGCCAGTTCTTCTGACTCGACCGTGTAGTAGACGGCGGCCTGGGGGAGCTCGCTCGCCAGCTCGGACTCGGTGTGAGCGCCCAGCGAGGCAAGCTTTGCGTCCGTGCTTGCGCAGATCGCATCGCCTTCGGCTACCCAGCGTGCGTGCGTGAGGGGCGTGCCCGTCGAGATCTTCACGGCCTTCGTGCTGACGGGCGGCACCGCCGCAGCCGCAGTCGTCGTCGTGGCCGCGGTCGAGGGCGTTGTCGCGGACACGGTCGTGGTCGATTCGCTTTTCGACGATCCGCAGCCGGACGCGAACACCGCGGCGGCTGCCAGCGCGAGCGCGGCTAGCTGTGTATGTAACATCGAATCCTCCCGAAGGTGTGGTTGTGGTGCGGTTTGTCTAGGACAATTCTACAGGCCGGGACAGGTATCTGTCGAGTTCGGGCTTTTCCCGGGCTGCCGATTATTGCTATCTTTCGCGCTACGGGAAGTTGTGAACGCGATGAAGCAGACCCTCACCTCGCTGGTATGTGCGCTGCTCGCTCTGAGCGTCCTCGCCTGTGGCGCGGCGCGCAGCGGGACGGGGCGTGCCGGCGCTCAGGGCGCGCCGAGCGCCACACTGCCCAAGATCGAAACCAAGGGCGATCCGGACGACGACTCTGACAGGTATCCCAAGCAGACGGCGGACGTCGACGAAGTGCCCTACTACAAGACCGAACCGTTCGGCCACCCCGCCGATCCAGCCGACGCGCGCGCGGCTTCGGCGCTCGTGCGCAACTACTACTTCGACGCGGCGCACGGCGACGCGCCCGCCGCCTGCCGGTTGCTGTACTCCACGCGCGAGGAGCCGATGACCGGTGAAGACCAGGCTCGTGGGCTGCATTTGAGGAGCCCCGCCGCCGCCTGCGCGGTCGTGCTCTCAGAGTTGTTCGGCGAACAGCGCGCGGCGCTGCGCGCCCAGGACGCGACGCTGAAGATGGGGGCGGTGCGCACCGAATACAACAGGGCGTCGGTGCAGATGTACTTCGGCCGTCCGCCGGTGGCCAACTACATCGAAGCCCACCGCGAACGCGGCGTGTGGAAGCTCGAGATGGTGCTGGCGATCGACCGGCCGGTCGGCGTGGAATGAGCCGCGCCCGCGCCAGTCGCCGGGCGCTGACGCTGGCGCTCGTCCCGCTGTGCCTCGGCCTGGGCGCCTGCGGGTCCACGGCGAAGGACAGCCGCTCGGACGCTGGCGCCACGACCGCAAGCGCCCAGCCGCGCGGTGACGAAGACAGAGACAACGGCGGCCATCTCTCCTATCTGGACGGCGACGACGCCAGCATGAGCGACTTCGGCCGTCCCGCCGGCGCCGGCGAAGCGCGGGCGATCGCCGCGCTCGTGCGCCGCTACTACGCGGCGGCCGCCGAAGCGAGCGGGGCGAAGGCCTGCGCGCTGCTCTACTACATCCTCGCCGAATCGCTGCCCGAAGAATACGGGCGCCCGCCCGGGCCGCTGTACCTGAGCGGGGCCTCGAGCTGCCAGGCCGTCCTCGCGCGCGTGTTCTCCCATTTCCACTCCCAGCTGGCGCAGGCGCCGACGGTGAGGGCGGTGCGCGTCGAAGGCGATCGCGCCCAGGCGCTGCTTGCCTGGAGCAGCCTGCCCGCCGGCTCTATCGAACTGCGGCGCGAAGGCTCTGCGTGGAAGCTGGACCAGCCGCTCGCCGTTGCGCTGCCGTGACGAGCGCATGGCGGTGGGGCACGAACGCGATCGCGCTCTTCTGCGCTCGCTCGGAGCGCCGGTCCACGACGCGCAGCTCGACCTCGCCGAGGACGCTCGCGATCACCTGCTTCATCAGCAGCTGCGCATAGGGGGCCGCCAGGCAGCGGCGCACGCCGCCGCCGAAGGGAATCCACGTATAGGTGCCGGCCGGGCGCTCGAGGAAGCGCTCGGGGCGGAAGCGCAGCGGCTCGGGGTAGACGTCGGGGCGGCGGTGCACCAGGTGCACGCACGGCGCGACCGTCGTCCCCGCCGGGATCGCGTAGCCGCCCAGGCGCATCGGCTCAAGCAGCCGGCGCACGACGATCGGCGCCGCCGGGCAGAGGCGCATCGTCTCCTTGGCGACCGCGTCCAGATAGGCCCCCTCGGCGCCTTCGAGCTCGACCTCGGCGCGCAGGCGCGCGTACTGCTGCGGGTGGCGCAGGATCCGCTCGAACGCCCAGGAGATCAGGCTCGAAGTCGGACCGTCGGTCAAGAGCGTCACCAGTTCGTCGCGCAGGTCCTGCTCTGACATCGGCGCGCCGTCCTCATAGCGCGCCTGGCCGAGCATCGCGGCGATGTCGCCGCCGTCGGTGTGCTCGGGGTCCGAGCGGCGCAGGCGCACCTGCTCGAGCACGCCCCGCTCGACCGGCTCCATCATCGCGCGGTAGTCCCGGTTGCCGGCGAAGCGGCCCGGGCCGGCGGCCGCCAGCAGGTTCAGGCGCTTGGGGTCGTTCATCCAGTTGGTCAGCCGCCGCAGCGAGCCGCGCAGCCCGCGCAGCTCATCTGTCTCCACCGCCCCGAAGACGACGCGCATGATCGCCTCGAGCGTGATCTCCTGCATGCGCGGCCACAGCTCGAACGGCTCGTCCAGCGGCCAGTTCGAGAGCTCGCGGCGCGTCACCTCGGCCATCATCTCGCTGTAGCCCTGCATGCGCTCGCCGTGGAACGGCGGCAGCATCAGCCTGCGCCGGCGGACGTGCTCGGGCTCCTCCAGCAGCATCACCGAACGCGGCCCCAACAGCGGCCCGAGGATCGAGTTGGCAAGCCCCACCCCGAGCGCCATGTGATCGGTTGTGAAGACCCGCTTGACGTCCTGCGGGTCGGCGAGTATCACCCATGTGCCGGCATGCTTGACGCGGATCGTGAAGATATCGCCAAAGCGCCTCTGACAGCGCTCCAAAAACGGCAGCGGCCGCCGCGCCCACGCAACGGCCTGTAGCGTTTGCGCCATCCGCGGCCCCGGCGGCAGCCCCACACCAATAGTGCGACGAGTCAGAAGATATGGTATTGTCGCGCCGGTCATTTGAAGTATCCACGGTGGGCTGGGCAAACCGGCACCAGTACCTTAAGCGGTGAAAGGGCCGGACTTAAAATCCGGTGATCCGGGTTCGAGCCCCGGCTGGTGCATCGGGTTAGGACCGATGCGGGAGACGGGGCTGGGGTCATCGCTCGACGGCCCCGTCTCCCGCGGTGGCGGATTGTGCGATCAGCTCGTCCTCCATCTTGCAGGTGGCGCCGATCAACAGTTCGAACAGTGCGGCGGTGAAGTCGGGCGGGAGGTCCGCTTCGCCGCCGCGCTGCAGATAGCGTTCGCGCACCTCGATCACGCGCTGAGGCTGCATCATCGGGATGTCGTGCTCGCGCTTGTGGTAGGCGACCTGGCGGCACACCTCGAAGCGCTCGCCCAACAGGCGCGTGATCTCGCCGTCCAGGAAGTCCAGCCGCGTGCGGAACGGGCCGAGGCCGGTGGCGTCCCCTCGGCCGGCGGCCCCAGCAGCGTCCCCGTCGGGGGCGCGAGGGTCTGGCTCGGGGCGGCTCATATGTCCTCGTCGTCCTCCATCAGCAGCCCCGCCGCGAACGCCTCGCTGCAGTTGGCCAGCGCGTCGAGCGCGTAGCCGCCCTCCTGCACGACACAGATCGGCCGCTCGCAGGAGGAGAGCACTTCGCCGATTTCCATGAAGATCGTCTGCGAGAAGTCCCACGAGCCGTGCGGGTCGCTGGCGACGATGTCATAGCCGAGCGAGATCACCAGCGCACGCGAGTGCGGCAGCAGGTCTTCGATCACGTCGCTCATCCGGTCGATGTAGGTGTCGCGGTCCGGCGGGGTCTTGAACTCGACGAAGATCTCGCGCTCGCCCGCTTTCACCCAGCGCCACGGAACCTCCTCCATCGTCGAGGCGTGCAGCGAGGCGAGACGCACCTGCTCGAGCTCGGCGACGATCGCCGAGGTGCCCGTCGGGAAGTGGAAGTCCAGGTCGAGGATCGCCACCGGCCCCTGGCCGCCCTCGCACAGAGCGTAGGCCGCCGCCGCCGCCGTGTTCAGGTAGCAGTAGCCGCCCAGCCAGGCCGGGCCGGCGTGGTGGCCGGGCGGGCGGCACAGGGCGTAGGCGAACTTGGCCCCGTCGAGGATCCGCTGCGCGGCGCTGACGGCCGTGCGCACACCCTCGAACGCGGTCTCCACAACGCCCGCCCACACCGGGCTGTCGGCCGGCAGCCCCGGCGGCGCCCACTCGGGCATCATCCGCGGCTCGTCCCAGCTGACCTTGCGCAGCGCTTCGAGATACTCGGGCTCGTGCAGCGCCGCGAGGATGCGCTCGACGTGCTCGCGCGAAGCGTCCGCCTTGGCGGGACGCACGCCTTCGTGGCGCGTCAGGCCCTCGCGCACTTCCGCGGTGCGCCGGTCGTCGTCGCGGCCCTGCATCTTCTGGCCATGACGATCGAGGATGAACGGCGCCCCGTGGCCGCTCTTGCCGGTTGCCGGCTGCTCGACCATCAAGAGCTCCGGCGGTCGGGTGACAGGCAGCTCGATCACATTGCTCATATCCGTCTCCTCATCCGTATGCCGATCTCTGCGAAATAGTTGTTGACATAGAAGGCCTCGGTGGCGCTCGTGTGCTGGTAGCTCGCGCCCGGCAGACCGACCTCGACGCGGTCCACGCCCTGCTTGCGCGCCAGCTCGACGAGCGCCTCGACCAGCTCGGCGCCGATCGTCAGGTAGCGAAAGGCCGGCCTGACCCACAGCTCCTGGATCACGCCGTAGCGGCCTGGGACGCGCATCGCGATCTGCCAGCTGGCGCCGAGGATGCCGACGATTTCGCCGTTGTGTTCGGCGACGAGCACGACGCCGCTGGAGCCGTCGTCGACGAGCGCGTGCGCGGTTTCGGCCAGCACCGGCGTCGCCAGCGGTTTGCCGCCCAGCTCGACGAGCAGTTCGCGTACGCACGTCGTGACCTCCGGCACGTCCTCGTGCGTCGCCTCGCGTATCTCCCAGGTCACTCCCCACTCCTCCTCGGCATCGGGCTCAATCGGTCTGATCGGGCTCATGTCACGCTGACCTCCCCACTCGGCGCGCTTGGGCTCATGCCGCCTCCTTTCCCGTCCAATTTGGCGTCGTGGGCATCACGACGCCGACACTCCTGTGAGATGAGGCTCCAGCTCGACCGTCCACGCCTCAGGGGCGTCTGAGCCGGTGACCGCCTTGGCTACAGCGGCCATCGGCGCGCGCGCCTTCAACAGGATCTCCTCGAACTCCTCTTGGGGATCGGACTGCATCACGATCGCCCCGCCGGCGCCGATCGTCGTGGCGTTGGCGTGCCTACTGGCGTTCCCACCCAGCCGTATCACGATCGTGCGGATCACAATGCTCAAATCGACGACGCCGTCCAGGCCGAAGTAGCCGATCGCACCCGAGTACACACCCCTTGCCTCGCGCTCGATGTCGTCGATGATCTCCATCGTGCGCAGCTTCGGCGCGCCGGTCATCGAACCGCCGGGAAAGCAGGCGCGGACCGCGTCGATCGGGCTGCGCCCCGGCTCCAGCGTGCCGACGACGTTTGAGATCATCTGGTGCACCGTCGTGTACTGCTCGATCACCATCAGCTCGGGCACGCGCACCGTGTCGACTTCACACACGCGCCCCAGGTCGTTGCGCAGCAGGTCGACGATCATCAGGTGCTCGGCGAACGTCTTTTCGTCCTCGGCGAGCTCTTTGCGCGTCGCCTCGTCCTGCTGCGGGTCCGCCGAGCGCGGGGCGGTGCCCTTGATCGGGCGCGCCATCACCTTGCGCTCGCGATCGACCGAGAGGAAACGCTCGGGCGAGCTGCTCACGACCGCCAGCTCGCCCAGCTTCAGGTAGGCGGCGAACGGGGCGGGGTTTGAGCGGCGCAGGCCGCGGTAGAGCGTCCAGGGATCGGGTTCGGCGTCGGTGTGGATCTGGTCGGTAAGGCACACCTCGTAGGACTCGCCGGCGCCCAGCGCGCTCTGGCAGCGGGCGATGTCGGCGAGGTACTGCTCGCGCCCGCGCCCGGGGCGAAAGACGACTGGGTTTTGTGGGGGAGGGGAGGGCGTGCCCGTCGG
>Ga0210395_10001003_pt1 | contig 21902 bp, 21 predicted proteins | sample IncBWH4OmetaG_FD_150861 | JGI IMG/M metagenome (GOLD analysis project Ga0210395, IMG submission 150861) | Forest soil microbial communities from Barre Woods Harvard Forest LTER site, Petersham, Massachusetts, United States - Inc-BW-H-4-O ...
CTCGGCATTCGCGCGTCGTCAACCTGCGAACTGATTCTGGAAGACTGCCGCGTGCCCAAAGAGAATGTGCTGGGCGAGCCCGGCAAAGGCTACAAGATCGCCATCGAGACTTTGAACGAAGGCCGCATCGGCATCGGCGCACAGATGATCGGCCTGGCCCGCGGCGCCTGGGAGTTCGCTTGCAAGTACGCAGTCGAGCGCAAGCAGTTCGGCAAGGCCATCTCAGAGTTTCAGGGCATCCAGTTCCAGATCGCACAGATGGCCACCGAGATCGAGGCCGCGCGCCTCATGGTCTACAACTGCGCCCGCATGAAAGATGCCGGAGTGAACTTCGTGAAAGAAGCCGCCATGACCAAGCTCTTCGCCTCGCAGGTCGCCGAACGCGTCACCTCGCTAGCCATTGAAATCTACGGCGGCTACGGATTCACCAAGGACTATCCCGTCGAGAAATACTGGCGCGACGCCAAGATCGGCAAGATCTACGAAGGCACGTCAAACATGCAACTCGCCACCATCGCGAAAATGGTCCTGGGCAAATAATCGAGGTGAATTGCCGGAGGACGCCTAAGCAATCGCTGTTGACGGAAAGGATTTTCTCCGCGAACTCGGCGGCTTTTCTCTGCGTGCTCAGCGATTAAAAGGCTTTTGATTTCTAACGAAGGAAAAGCCTTTAATCGCCGAGTACGCAGAGAAAAGCTCGCTGAGTTCGCCAAGACACCAAATGCGAAACTCTACGGATTAAAGTGCAGTTCCACAGTTTGCTTGGACTCGGCTCCCGGTGCGAACTTCCACTTGGCCACGGCATCCTCTGCTGCTTTGATCAGCAGCGGGCTGCCGCCCACCGGTTCCACCGACTTCACGTCTCCGTCGGCCGCGATGACCGCAACCACCTTGACGGTGCCTCCGAGGCCCATCCTGCGTGCCATCTCCGGATAAACCGGCTGCGTTTGCCGTACAATCCGGCGGGCGGTTTCGGCCGAGGACGACGATTGTTGACCTTGGGCCGTTCCTGCCGGTCCAAGAAGAGTTGAGAGAAGAAAAAACAGTATCAGAACGTGCCGCATCCGCATTATGACGATCCCTGAGACAGAGGAGTTAGACTGCAAACAAAACTTCGTGGAATGATCTTAGGGGCTCGCTCCCGTTTTGGGAAAGTCACCAGAGTAACCAAAGTCATGCGCAAAAAGGTCACACCGCTCCACAGCCTCACCCCCCGAGCAAATTCATTGATTGGGGACCAAGAATCGCCCGCTGCGGTCATGCCTCGAACCAATCCGGCTTGCTCATAATGTGCATCGAGTTGCACATCGCCCACCTTTGCCTTCCCAGCCATCGACCGCTAACCACCTTGATATCAATTGCTTAACCATATCTTCGCCATTGGCTCCCAGGATGCAATTCTTGAGGGTGCCTGCGCGCTTGAGGCAAGACCGGGGTGTCACTTGACGACTTTGTTCGGGATCGAATCTGTACCGACCCTATCCGCGATTCCGGCGCCTGCCGCTCCCACGATTCCGGCCGCCGCTGCCCCCAAAAAGCACGGCTGGTTGCCCGTCCTGACCGTGCTCTTCCTGATCTCCTACGGCCTGATGACCATGCTCATCGTCGAGCAAGGCCGCACCATCGAATCGCAGCGCGCCCTGATCCGCGAACTCTTCCACGACAGCACCGAACTCTCCGCCATCAAGAAGGCCGCCCAGGAAAGTGCTCAGCCATCTTCAGCCCAGACCCAGGCTCAAGAGACCCAGACCCTACCGACCCAGACCCCGTCAACCCAGGTTCCATTAGCCCGTACCCCGTCAACCCAGACCCCGTCAACCCAGACTCAAGCCAGTCAGACCCCGTCTTCCCAGGCCGGACCACAACAACGCGCGCAGAACCAGTCAGCCAAGCAGAAAGCCTTCCGGATGCCCTCAAAGCCGGAACCAGATCTGGTGGATGACGTGCGGACCCTGATCGTCATATGAAGAACACGACTTAAGAGATTTGAGAACTAGATTCGAACCTGAAGATTGCCGCACTTTCGTTCTGTAGGTAAGCAGTAGAAAGCAGAAAGCTGAAAGCGACTCAAAATCATGAAGGTCCTGACCCTAGCCTTGATGTTCAGTCTGCCGGTCGCCCCCTGGGCCCCGCAGAAACCCCTGCGCCAGCCCACCACCTCCAGCCAGATCGCCAAACACTCCAAAGGCGGACGCTGGTACTTCGCCGCCTCCGGCCACGCCGTCTACTGCTACGGCCCCGTCATGACCCTGCCCCGCGCCAACGGCGACCTGCAAAAAGTCGCCACCTTCTGCCGCGACGGCAGCGCCGTGGTCCCGCTCAAGGACTAACCTCTAGTCGACCCGGAATTAGGGCCTGGGCACTGGCAGCCCCGCATATTTATTGCAGCGAGCTATGGCAATTACGGTGATTGACCAAACCAAGAAGCCGTAGGGCAGATAGCCGCCATATCCGATTGGCATAAGAGCGCCGGCGAGGCACACGAGATTAAAAATCACGATCGCAGTCCAAGGGGCCATATCCGCCACTCTCCATCGCAAATCCACCCGCGAACCGACCCAACGCCAGAGAATCCAGACGAACAAAAGCGATGGAGCCATCTGCAGAGCCTCCGACAGGCGGGGAAACAACGCTCCTATCGGCCAAGCGAGGAATGAGCCTGCGACAAGGGCCGGGATGTTTGCGATCGCGGCGAATTTGTACGGCCAAGGCCACACATGAAAGCGTGCCGTCGAGCTCCAACCGGTCTGATCCTCAAGCAACGAGCGGCTCAGGATCGTCGACCGTTGCCATAGGCCAAACCCTCCAAATAGTACGGCCAAACCACACTGAGCCAACGGCAAGATTGCACGGAATCGAATCCGTCCGTTCATTTAAATTCTCCCCAGTAGATTTGACACCGGAGCGAATCCTTTCCTCGCCGGCCCGGCTGCGTCCGGGACGGGGTCGCGCGCATCCAACCCACACGCCTAATATAAAGCGTGGATCACCGTTTCCGTGGACGATCCTCAACACCGGAGAACCCCATGTCCATACGCCCCGTCAAGCGCCTCATCAAGTCCAAGCCCACGCTCGAAGGCGCCGGAGTGCATCTCCGCCGCGCCTTTGGTTTTGGCAACACGCACGACTTCGATCCCTTCCTGCTCCTCGACGATTTCCGCAACGACGTCCCCGAGGACTATCTCGCCGGATTTCCCTGGCACCCGCATCGCGGCATCGAGACCATCACGTATGTCCTGGCCGGAACCGTCGAGCACGGCGACAGCATGGGCAACCACGGCGCCATTGCCGCCGGTGACGTGCAGTGGATGACCGCCGGCAGCGGCATCATCCACCAGGAAATGCCCAAGGGCGATCCCACGGGCCGCATGCACGGCTTCCAACTCTGGGCCAATCTTCCGGCCGCGCAAAAAATGACCGCGCCCCGCTATCAGGAAGTGAAGACCCTCGACATCCCTGAAGTCACCGACGATGACGGCACCCACGTCCGCATCGTCTGCGGAACTTTCTGGGGCAAGAAAGGCCCAGTCGACGGTATCGCCACCGACCCCATCTACATCGACGTGTCGGTGCCGCCCGGCAAACGCAAAACACTCCCCGTCGAGACCACGCGCCACGCCTTCGCCTACGTGTTCGCCGGCGACGGAAAATTCTGCAACGCCTCCGGCCCCCTCGCCGTCCCCACCGAAGGCGTAGGCTGGGCCGACGTCAAGCCCCCCGCCGACGCCGAGAACCGTTCCCTGGTAGTCTTCGACCGCGGCGATGAAGTCGCCGTGCAGGCCGGCGAAGACGGCATCCGTTTCCTGTTAGTCTCCGGCAAGCCGCTTGAAGAGCCCGTCGCGTGGTACGGCCCGATTGTCATGAACACGCAACAACAACTCCAGCAGGCATTCCAGGAACTGGAGAAAGGCACGTTCTTGAAGAAGTAGATTCGTGGGAAGAGCGGCCCTTTAGAGCCTGCCCTGAGCTTGTCGAACGGGCCGCGTCGATCGTTTAAAATCGCGAGGGCTTTAGCCCCGGTGGTCGTCCTCACGCTAAGGCTGTGCCGTCCAGGAATCAATCTCTCCCATGCCCGAGCTCCCCGAAGTCGAAACCATCGCCCGCGGCCTCGCGAAACGCGTCACCGGAGACCTCATCGAATCCGTCTGGCTAGGCCAGAAAAAAGAGCCCTTGAAATCCCCTGCGCCCGAAATCGCCGCAACGCTGGAACACGCCCGCATCGCTGCGGTCCGCCGCATGGGCAAACACATCGTCTTCGACCTGGAACAAAAAGGCTCCAAACGAAAGCCAGCCCAGTGGATCGTCCACCTCGGCATGACCGGACGACTGCAGGTCTGCGAACCCGAAGCCGAAGTCGCCAAGCACACCCACGCCATCCTCAAACTAAAGTCGGGCAGGGAACTGCGCTTCGTCGACCCCCGCCGCTTCGGCCGCCTCAGCGTCGCGCAAACCGGAGACTTCGACGCCGCCGGCGTCGAGCCATTGGAAGTCGATCTCGATCGCTTCATCACCTTATTCCGCGGCCGCAAGACCCCCATCAAAAGCGCCCTGCTCAACCAGAAACTCCTGCGCGGCGTCGGCAACATTTATGCCGATGAATCTTTATTCCGCTCCAACCTCCGTCCCCGCCGCCGCGCCTCCACCATCACCCGCGACCAACTCGAAAAACTTCTCCTCGCTATCCGGGAAGTCCTGAAAGAAGCGATTGCGCTCGGCGGCTCCTCCATCTCGGACTACGTGAACTCCGAAGGCGAAGAAGGATTCTTCCAGCTCCAGCACCGCGTCTACGCCCGCGAGTCCGAACCGTGTCTCGTTTGCAAAACGCCGATCAAGCGCATCGTAATCGCCGGCCGCAGCAGCCACTACTGCCCCAAATGCCAGAAATAAAATTGTCAAGAAATGAAGGTGCAATAAAAGAAGCGTTGTCATCCCGAAGCCGCTGCTTTTGCGGCTGAGGGATCCGGGCGAGCCGCGCGAAGCGTCGCGTTCTTTGCGACGCATCAATCGCGCGTTTGGCTCGCTTCCATATTCCTCAATCAAAGATGAATTTCTGATACTCTCTCTTACGCATGCCTGATTTTTCCATCGGAGTCGATCTCGGCGGCACCAACCTGCGCATCGCGGCCATCAGCACCGAAGGTCAGCTTCTCGAAAAAATAACGCTGGGTGTAAAAGTCGCGCTCGGCCGCGACCACGTCATCGGCGAGATGTGCGACGCCGTTCTCCGTCTCACCGAAAAATATCGCGGCAGCGGACGCTTCGTAGGCGCCGGCATCGGCGTCCCCGGCATCATCGACATGGAAACCGGAATGATGCGCAAGTCCGCCAACCTTCCCGGATGGTCCGACTATCCCGTGCGCGACGAAATCGAGCGCCGCCTGGGCGCCCGCGTATTCCTAGAGAATGACGCCAACGTCGCCGCGCTCGGCGAAAAATGGCTGGGCGCAGCCCGCGACGTCGACAACATGGCGATGATCACCCTCGGCACCGGCATCGGCGGCGCAATTATTTTGAATGGGAAGATTTTCTATGGCATGAACGGCATGGCCGGCGAGTTTGGCCACGTCACCATCGAACCCAACGGCGTCCCCTGCGGCTGCGGCAATCATGGCTGCGCCGAGCGTTACGCCTCCGCGACGGCGGTCGTGCGGATGGCGCGCGAAGCCATCGAATCCGGTAAGGCTCCCGCGCTTGCCAAACTCGCCAGTTCCGACGCCGAGTTCAGCGCCAAATCGATCTACAACCTCGCCATTCAGGGAAACGAAGATGCTCAACGCATCTTCGATCGATTCGGTGTTGCTCTCGGAATCCTGATGGCGGGTCTCGTCAACGTTCTCAACCTCGACATGTTCGTGATCGGCGGCGGAGTGATTAGCGCCTGGGACGCCTTCGCCGCGCCCATGTTCGCCGAGATGCGCGAGCGTTCGCTGGTCTACGCCGCCACCGCGCCCGATGATCCTAAGAGTGATCCGAAGCATGATCCGCCGGGGAAAAAGGAAGGCGCCTCGGCCCAAATCTCGAACTACACGCGGAAGAAAACGATCATCACGCGCGCTCTGCTAGGCAGCGACGCCGGCCTCTACGGCGCCGCCAGAATCCCAGCGTCGTAGATGTCTTGGGTCTTGGGCTCTCGGTCTTGGGTCTGTGGTCTGATTCTGAGTGGCGCAGCGCTTCAGCGCTGCGATCAGGATTTCCGTTTCCAGAAGGGCTTCAGCCTCTGAGGATATTTCTTCCCGCTACAAAATTCCCGCAACCTTCCGCGCTGCCCCCAGAAAAATTTGATTCTGCTCCGGCGTCCCAATACTCACGCGCACACAATTCGGCGCACCCCACGCCCCCAGCGGCCGCACACTCACTCCCAAGTCCCGCAGGCTCCCGGCAAACGCCCAAGCGTCTTGCCCCACATCGCAATAAAGAAAATTTGCCGCCGTCGGAACCACGCGGTAGCCCAACTCCGACAATCCCAGGTCCAGAATCTGCGCCTGCTCTGCATTATTCGCAACCACTCGATCCACATGATTCCGATCGTCAAGCGCCGCCACGGCTGCGGCCTGCGCCACCGATGACACCGAAAATGTTTGCCGCATGCGCGCGCAATACCCCAGCAGTTCCGCCGGACCCAGCCCATATCCCACACGCACTCCCGCCAGTCCGTGCGCCTTTGAAAACGTTCTCAGCACCACCACGTTCGCTCCGCGCTGCAGGTATTCGAGCGCCCGCGAATACTCAACCTTCCGCCGCGTCGCGAAGTATGCCGCGAAGTCGTAGTAGGCCTCGTCCAGCACCACCACCACATGCCCCGGAACTTCGGCAATAAATCTGTCGACCGCCGCGGCCTCAACCATGGTCCCAGTCGGATTGTTAGGATTCGCCAGAAACACCAGCCGCGTATCTTCGTTGATGGCCGCGAGAATCGCCTCCAGATCGAATCCATCCTCGCGCATCGGAGCCTCAATCAACTGCGCTCCCACGGCGTGCACCACCATCGAATAAAGGACAAACGACCGCTCGCTGGTCACGGCATTCAACCCCGGCGCAAGCATGGTCTGGCACAACAGTCCCAGCATCGCGGTCGAGCCCGCGGTCACCAGAACTTGTTCCGCAGGCACATCGTGGTGCATGCCGAGTTTGCGCCGCAACTCAGCACAATCATCGTCGGGATAGGAATTCGCCGCCGCGAGCGCCGATTGCATCGCCTCAATCGCGCGCGGAGATGGACCAAAAGGATTTTCGTTAGAGTTAAGCTTGATGAGCCGTGACTGAGGTTCTGAGGGAACCCGCTTGGCTGGCGGCGCAAGAAGGAATCCGCCCATCTCCCGCGCCGGCTTCGAAACCAGATCAAAAAATCGGCTCATGCCCGCCGTACATTATTCGCCGTAAATCACTTCGCGGATTTCTTTTTCGCAATCGCGCCCGTGGTGCTGGCGGATTTCAACTTCTCGATTTCCCGCAACGTCAGCGACCGAAACTTCCCCGGAGGAACATCCAGCGTCAGCGGACCGTACCGCACCCGCTTGATTTTTTCCACGTGATGTCCCACCGCCTCAAACATGCGTCGAATCTGCCGGTTCCGCCCCTCCACCAGCGTGATCTCATACCAGGGATTCGCCGCTTCCTTCACCACCCGCACCAGCGCCGGTCCCGTCTTCACGCGCTTGCCATCGTCGGTGGCGATCGAAACCCCCGCCCGCAATTTCGCGATCGCTTCTTCCTTGGGCGTGCCCGCAACTTTCACCACATAAGTCTTGGCCACATGCGAAGCCGCTTTCATCAGGCTATGAGCTAGCGTGCCGTCGTTGGTCAACAGCAGCAACCCTTCGCTCGCATAATCGAGACGCCCAATCGGATACACGCGCCCCTTCACCCCGTGAATCAGATCCATCACAGTCGGACGCTTCTCCGGATCGCTCATGGTGGTGACGAAACCCTTGGGCTTATTCAGCAAAAGATAAGTGTGCCTCTGCGCGCCGTGCAGAAGTTTTCCGTTCACCCGCACGTGATCGGTGTCGGGATCGGCCTTGCTGCCGAGTTCGGTGACCACCGTCCCGTTGACCTGTACGGCCCCAGAAGAAATCAATTTCTCCGCCGTCCTCCGCGAAGCGATGCCAGCAGCAGCGATAATCTTTTGTAAACGTTCAAGGGGCATAATGAAATCCCAAATCTCTGTACTAGCCAAGAGCCCCGAAGGGGCGAAAACAGTTAAGCCCAGCGCTTCAGCGCTGGGTTAGCAAACGCACGGAACAAGTCCCAGAGGGATGATAGAAGCGCTAGCCCGCCTTCTCCGCTTCCGACGAGCTCTCGACAACCTCCGCCTCTGCCGGCGCCACGCTCTCTTCGGCCGCCGCACTCTCCGCCGGAACCAACTCCGCCTGAAACGATTCCGCAACCAACTTCTCGAACTCCTCCATGCTGGGCAATTCATTCACATCCTTCAGCCCAAACCGCATGAGGAATTCCTTCGTCGTCTTATAAAGAATCGGACGCCCAATCACCTGCTTGCGCCCAGCCGTCGTAATCAACTTCCGATCCAGCAGTGTCCCAATCACCCCGCCGGAATCCACACCGCGAATCTCATTAATCTCCGGCACCGTAACCGGCTGCTTGTAAGCAATCACCGCCAAGGTTTCCAGCGAAGGCAACGACAACCGGATCGGCGGCTTCAAACTCTTCGCGAACGCCCGGACCACCTCGTGCTGCTCGGGCTTGGTCGACATGCGGTATCCGCCCGCCACCTGCCGAATCTCGATTCCGCGCGAGGGCGAGCTGTACTCACCGACCAATTCTTCGAGAGAAGACCGCACGCGCGACTTGATCTCCGCGTCGTCCGCACCATCAGCGACCGCGCTCTCCTTCACCAACTGCGTCATCTGCTCCAGCGTGATCGGCGTCTCCGCCGCATAAATAATGGCTTCGAGTTGAGCTTTAAGACTCATAAATTCTTACTGGCAACCGACCACTGACCACTGGCCCCTGCTTCATCTCCAGTCGTCGCGCACCGCCGACTGTTCGTTCATAATCTCGTCGAAGTGCGTGTGCTTGCGTACCGCGATCTCGCCGAACATTTTTTCCTGCCGCACCTGGATCGCCTGCAGCCGCACCATTTCCAGCAGCGCCAGGAACATGCACACCAGCGCCTGCCGCGACCCAACCCGCATCAGAATCTGCTTGAGCCGGATCGGCCGGTCTTCCAGCGACAGCCGCCGCCGCAGATAATCGATCATCTGCCCAACCGTCACCGTTTCCTCATCGACATTCAGCACCGGACGAGTGCGCACCCGCTCCAGCACCTGCTGAAACGTCTTCACCAGGTCGATCACATCGGCGGCAATCTCCGGCTCGGTCCCCTCCGCCTCCATGAATTCCTTCAGCGACGGATTCGATAGCACCGCATTTTCAATCTGCTGCTTTTGCAAAAGCATCTGCGCCGCCGACTTGAACTTCTCGTGCTCGAGCAACCGGTTGACCAGTTCGTTTCGCGGATCTTCCAGTTCCTCCGCCGCCGCAGCCGGATCGCGCGGCAACAGCATCTTCGACTTGATGTGAATCAGTACTGCCGCCATATAAATAAAGTCGGCAGCAATGTTCACATCGAGTTCGCGAATCTTCTCCACATACGCCAGATACTGCGACGTAATCTTCGCGATCGGAATGTCATAAATGTCGATATCCTGCTTGCGAATCAAATCGAGCAACAGATCGAGCGGCCCCTCGTAAACATCTGTCACCGCAACCGCAAACGGCGAATCACTTTCTTCCTTCTTGTCGTCAGGCTTCTTCGCCGTGGGTGCCCCATCCTTCTCGCGTTCTTTGCGAAAGGGGTGGGCCTCGGCAATCGCGGCCGAAGCTGTCACCGCCACATCATCGCCAGAAACAATTTTTGCTTCCGTCATCAATTACACCTTGTCATCCCCACTAAGCCGGTTGCCCCATCCTTGTCGCGTTCTTTGCGACAGGGTGGGGAAGTTGACTGCTTCAACCCAGGAAAGCTCACTTACTACCGCCCCTCATATCCCAACGACATCCCCATCGCCGCGCGCACCTCGTCCATCGTCTCCCCCGCGGCCTTGCGCGCCCGCTCCGTGCCCGCTTCCAGAATATCCCAGGCGAGCCGCGGATTCTCCTCATATTTCTTGCGCCGCTCCTGCATCGGATTCAGCAGCCTCACGATCCCATCCGCCGCCCACCCCTTGCACTCGATGCAGCCAATCCCCGCCGACCTGCAGCCCTCATTTACCTTGGCCATCGTGCCCGCATCGCTGAAAATCTTATGCAGATCGCCCACCGGACAAACATCCGGATTCCCCGGATCCGTCCGCCGCACCCGCGCCGGATCGGTCACCATGGTCTTCAACTTCTGCCGCACCACCGGCTCCGGATCGGTCATCAGGATCGTGTTTCCATAAGACTTCGACATCTTGCGACCGTCGGTGCCGGGCAATTTAGGCGCAGGTGTGAGCAGGGACTTAGGCTCAGGAAAAACGGAACGTCCGGGACTTGTCATTGGAAGCCCACCTGGAGAGCTCACTGGGGAAGGAACCTCTCGTGTGCCTCCGTAGAATCCGTTAAACCTCCGCGCAATCTCCCGCGTCAGCTCCACATGCGCGACTTGGTCTTCCCCGACAGGCACCACGTGTGCCTTGTAAATCAGAATGTCCGCCGACTGCAGCACCGGATATCCCAGGAAACCATAGGTCCCCAAATCTTTGTCTCTGATGTTGTCGCGCTGCTCCTTGTACGAAGGCACCCGCTCCAGCCAGCCCAGCGGCGTAATCATGGAAAGCAGCAGATGCAACTCCGCATGCGCCGGAACATGCGACTGAATAAAGATGACCGACTTCTCCGGATCGAGCCCCGCCGCTAGCCAGTCCAGTACAACTTCGAGGGAATTCTCCTTGATGCTCGACGTGTCGGCGTAGTCGGTGGTGAGAGCATGCCAGTCCGCCACCATGAAAAAGCATTCATACTTCTCCTGCATCCCGACCCAGTTCTGCAGCGCGCCCACATAGTTGCCCAGATGCAACTTGCCAGTCGGCCGCATGCCGCTAAGCACGCGTTTGCGAGGTTGGGAGGGTGATGTCGGGTGCGAAGATGTCATGCCGGGGCTGAATTCAATCCTAACACGGGAGTCACGGCTTCCGGCTTCCGGCGCCCGGCTTCCGGAAGAGTGCGCCTGAGCGACCTCCCGGAAGCCGGTAGCCGAGAGCCGGAAGCCGAAATCCTTTATAATTCGCGCCTCATCGCACATGAACACTCTCGCCCGCCAGCTCCGCGCCACCGACTACTTCACGCTCGGCTGGGGAACCATGGTCGGCGTCGGCTGGCTCGTCATCATGGACGACTGGCTGCTCCGCGGCGGCGCTCTCGGCGCCCTGCTCGGCTTCGTCATCGGCGGCGCGCTCCTGCTTCCCATCGGATGGGTCTACGGCAAACTCGTGGTCGCCATGCCCGACGCCGCCGGAGAAATCGCCTACACTTCCGCCGTTTTTTCGCGCCCCATCAGCTTCGCCACAGGCTGGATGATGACCCTGGCCTATTTCATCGTGTGCCCGTGGGAAGCCGTGGCCGTCGGCCGCATCGCCGGCTACATCATTCCCGGCCTCGATTCCGTGGAGCTCTACCGCATCGCAGGCCATCCCGTGTACCTCCCGCATCTCGTCATCGGCCTCGGACTCACCGCGCTGCTCACCATCCTCAACTATCGCGGCATCCGCCTCAGCGCCACGTTTCAAAACTGGACCAGCTTCGGCACGCTCGCTCTCTTCATCATTTTCGTCGCGCTCGGCGTGAGCCGCGGCTCGCCCGCCAACATCCAGCCACTGTTCACCCACACTCCGCTGATCTCGATTCTGCTGGTCATTCAGATCGTCCCGTATTTTATGACCGGCTTCGAATCAGTCGGCAAAGCCGCGGAAGAGGCCAGCCCCGATTTCCGAACGAGAGGTTTTTTCCGCGCCATCTGGATGGCAATCCTTATCGGCATCGCGTTCTACGCCAGCATCGTCGCAGCCGTTGCATTCGTCGCGCCCTGGCGCCAACTGACCAGCCAGAAATTTATGACTGCGGTAGCGTTCCAACAAGCGATAGGCTCGCGATGGATCGTAAATATCATCCTCGCCGCCGCCCTGCTCTCACTCTTCAAATGCTTCAACGGAAATTTCGTCGCCGCCAGCCGTCTAGTCTTCGCTCTGGGACGCCGCGGCATGGTCGATGCCCGCGTAGGCACGGTCCATTCGCAGCACCAGACTCCGTCCGTCGCAGTACTCTGCGTCGGTCTCGCGACCGCCGCATGCATGCTGCTGGGTGACGCGATCCTCGTCCCCGTCACCGAAGTCGGCTCCGTCGCTTGCGCCCTCGGATGGTCCGCCACCTGCGCCGCCTGCCTGGCCATCGCCCGCGCTCGTTCTGACGTGATGAAGCTCTCGTCCGCAGAGCGCGCGGTCGCATGGTTCGGCCTAGCAGTCGGTGTCGCCATGGCCCTGATGAAACTGATCCCGCTAGTCCCCGGCCATTTCAGCGCCAAAGAGTGGATTGCCCTGGCAGCCTGGATCGTTCTAGGGCTCGCCGCAGCCAGCCCCGCAGCGCGAAAGACCCCAACGAGAAAGTCCGCAGCATGAGAGACCGGCAAAGTGAAAGCCCGCAAAACGGCAGGTGCAGCGTGGAAGAACGTGGAAGAGCGGCCCTTCAGGGCCGCGAAAAGCGCAAGAAGAATTCTAAGGGCTTTAGCCCCCGAGGATAAGAACGATGAACCAAAATATTAAAATCACATTGCCGCCCTCGATCCACATTGTCGTCCTCCTCGCGTACGTTCTCCTCACATCGCTCGCGCCCGCCCAAGCCCCGCCCTTCGACCTCGTCATCACCCACGGCCACATCATCGACGGTACTGGCTCCCCCTGGTATTCCGGAGACCTCGGCATCCGCGACGGCAAAATCGCCGCCATCGGCAATCTCTCCGCCGCAGCACGCAAGCGCACCATCGACGCCGCCGGCAAGGTCGTCGCCCCCGGCTTCATCGACATGCTCGGCCAATCGGAACTCACCATTCTCGTCGACCCGCGCCTCCCCTCGAAAATATTCCAGGGGATCACTTCCGAAATCACCGGCGAGGGTAATTCCATCGCTCCCCTCAACGACGCCATCATCGAGTCCGACCGCAGCGGATACGACCACTACAAAATCACTCCTGACTGGCGCACCCTCCGCCAATATTTCGCGCGCCTCGAAAAGCAGGGCATCGGCATCAACGTCGCTGACTATGTCGGCGCAACCCAAGTCCGCCGCATGGTCCTCGGCGACGACGACAAGCAGCCGACTCCAGAGCAACTGGAGCAAATGAAAGCTCTCGTGCGCGATGCTATGAAAGACGGCGCCGCCGGCGTTTCCACCGCACTCGAATACGCTCCCGCGCCTTACGCCAAGACCGAAGAACTGATCGCCCTCGCCACCGAAGCCGGAAAGCTCGGCGGCATCTACTCCACCCACATGCGCAACGAGAGTGATTCCGTTCTCGAAGCCATCGATGAAGCCCTGCGCATCGGCCGTGAAGCTCACATTCCCGTCGAGATCTGGCACCTCAAAGTCGCCGGCAAAAATAACTGGGGACGCATGCCCGAAGTCGTCGCCAAAATCAACGCCGCCCGTGCCGCCGGCGCCGACGTCTCCGCCGACACCTACGCCTACACCGCCTGGTACAACGATTTCTCCGCCTTCGTCCCGCCCTGGGCGCACGATGGCGGCACCGTAAAACTGATCGCGCGTCTGGAAGATCCCGCGACCCGCGAGAAAATTCGCAAAGACATGCTCACTGCATCGAAAGACTGGGACAACGAATGGCAGGAAATCCCCGGCCCCGAGGCCATCATGATCGGCGCAGTCGAGAACAAAGCGATGCTCCCCCTGCAAGGCAAGCGTCTTTCAGAAATTGCCAAGCTCTGGAATAAAGATCCCATGGACGCGCTCTTCGATTTTCTCGTCGCCGATCCCTCCACCGGAGTCGCCGTATTCGGCATGTCGCAGCCCGACGTGACCCTCGCGCTGCAACAACCGTGGGTCGCCATCGACAACGATTCCGAAGGCACATCGCCGGATGGAATTCTCGGCCAGGCCCACCCCCATCCTCGCGCCTACGGCACCTTCCCGCGCGTCCTGGCAAAGTATGTCCGTGAAGAAAAAGCTTTGACTCTCGAAGATGCGATCAGAAAGTTCTCCGCGCTCCCCGCGCAACGCATGCGCCTCACCGATCGCGGAGTCCTCAAAGCCGGCATGTGGGCCGACGTCGTGATCTTCGATCCCGCGACCGTGCATGATCGCGCCACCTTCGACAATCCCAACCAGCTTTCTGAAGGAATGGACTACGTCCTGATCAACGGCGTCCCAGTAATCGATCAAGGAAAAATGACGGGAGCACTCCCCGGCAAAGTGCTGCGCGGCCCGGGATACGTACGGTAAAAGCCGCAACAAGAATTTAGGGAAGATCAAGTGCGAGTCGGACACCATCTTCAACGCGGCCCAGCGCCGCAAGCGAAATCCGTCCTAGCGGAGGGTACACTACGAACTGTTTGCCCACGGTTGTGACCTGGTCGCATTTTACCCACGAGTTTCGGGCGAGTCCGCCTTCCCCGGCTGCAATCGCGACCCGCAGCGTGAAGCGTCCGTGCTGAATCGAGGTGATCGGCGCGATGCAGACATCCATTGCATGCCGATTCAGCGAGTCGTTCGAAATAATCAGGGCTGGACGGTTTTTATCGAGGTGTATCCAGTAGACCTCTCCCCGTCTAGGGAACCATCCTGTAGGAATTCTCGCCATGCTTCAGTCCCGCGACAGTGTCTCTTTCGAAGCCTTCTGGAATGCGGCCCGCTCACGAACGTCCTCAACATTGTTCGCGAAGAACTCCGCAGCTTCTTGTTCCAGTCGTTCCCGACGCTCCAGTTCGAGTCCTCGTTTCAGAAGTTCGTTGACCCGCTCGCTGGTCGACCTCTCGCCCTTTGTGCTTGCAATGGCGGCGAGGACCTCATTGCTAATTGTAAAACTCTTAGCTTGTCTCATATTGTGTATATTATCATTTCGAGCAGGCCAGACGCCAGAAACAAGTCACTACGGCTTCAGCCGCGCCTGCGTCTCCCCGCCCACCCGAACCACCCGCGGCTCCGCCAGCGTTCCGCTGATCGTATATCCCGGAGCAAGAGTCGCCCCCGCTGCCTTCGCCAGCCTCAAATCGAGCTCGCCCTTCAATGACGCCGTCCCGCTCACCTGAAATATTCCGCCCGTTGAATCCAGCCGGGCGTCCTTCATCTCGATCGCTCCACCGCGCAGCCGAGCTTGCCCCGCGAACCGCGTGACCTCGAACGGCTCCGCATCTTCGCTGAGAGAAAAGTGCGGCAAGGTTCCATCCTTCATCACAAACTGCAGCGTGCCTTCCGCCGATTTCCAGAACTCCTCGGGACACGGCCCCTTCACTTCATAACTCCCGTTGGCAGAGCCAGCGATCCCCGCATCCTTCACCGCATCCGTCAGCTTCGCCAGCGAAACTCCCGCGAAGCTCCCACCGCCACTGCAAACCGCCGGTTTCACGCCAAAATCAGCCTGCCATTCTCCTCGATGTTTGCCGCCCAGAAAATCCGCGGTCAGTTGCGAGATCTGCAACTTCCCGCCGTCCAGGCTGACCTTCGCCGAAACCCGCGTCGCCGCCAGACTCTGCACCTGCAACCGGTCGGCAGTCAGTTGCCCGGACGCCCGCACACTTCCGAGAAACGACGGCCCCGCGTGCCCGCTCGATTCCAGAACCCGATACCAAGGCCGTTCCTTCTCGCTCGGACTCGCCCACTCACTCAGTTCGCCCAGCGAAATCTGATTCGCATTCAAAACGAAATGCGCCTGACATGCGCCCGGAGTTCCACAACCCCGCGGCATCTCCAGCGAGCCAGTCCACACCGTGTCCGCCGCCTTGGCATTCATTTTCACTACGCGGACTCTGTCCGTCAGAAATTGCATCTCCGCCGATGTAATCTCAACTGGCCCACCCACGCCACGAACCGCGATGTGAACGTTCCGCAACTTCGCCGTTCCAGTCACCTGCGGCCCGGTGAATCCAGACGTCGTGCCCTGACTGCGTCCCGCCCACGATCCCGCAATCTGCAGATCCACCTGCGCACTGCCTTCCGTCGCCGGCTGCAACGCCGGAAGCCCGAACATGCGCGCCACCCGCAACGCTCGCGGAATGTCCGCGTCCCCCGCAACCGCAAGGTGATAGCCGCCGCGGTTCACCCATCCCCGCGCCGTCGCAGCTGCCGCCCGTCCAATCGCGACCGGAAACGGCCCGAACTCCACATGCGGACCATCCGGAAATCGAATCCCCGCCGCGGAATCGCGAGCCGTCACCAGAAAGGGAACTGTCTCCGGTCCAATCTCCGCCTTGTTCGCCGCCGAGGCCAGACGAAACTCGCCAAACTCCCCACGCCCCTCAACCTGCAACCTCGAAGCCGCGCCGTCTTGCTCGATGCGCAGGTTCCCGTTCAGCGTTCCACTCGCCACCATATCCTCAGGAAGATTTTTTTTCGCCCGCTCCACCAGCACCGCAACCGCGCTCGCAGGCACGTTCTCCGCCTTCAGCCGCAACCCGTAGCTGTGGCTCCCTGGCAGACCCGTGTCCCCCATCAGAGTGATCAACCCGTTTCCCACCGGGGCCGTGCACAGCAACTCATGAAACGCATGATTGAGGGGCCTGTATTCCCCGTCGCAATGCGCCGCCAGTCGCAGCGCCTGGCCGTTCGCAATGTCGTAGCGCCGGAAATCTTGAATCGATGCGCTGCTCGTGATCCGCAGCTTCGCCGGAGTTCCCGCCAGCGCCACATCCAGTAGAACTTCTCCCCGCCAGCCCTGGTCATTCCCCGTAAAAAATTTCGTGAACTGCCCCAACTGTGCGCGGTTCCACTCGATGTTGAATTGCAGCGGAGTATCGCGCAGCGCGTCCGCGCGCTGCCACGTCCCGCCCACCTGCAGCAGCCCCGTGTCGTTCACATTCACGTCAGTGCGCATCGGCTGTGCTTTTAACCTCACGCCCCAGCTGTTTTCCGAATCCTGCCACAAGGAAAAATCCGCGCTGGTCAGCGCGTACGGTTTCTTCTCCGGGCCGCTCTTGAAATTAATCCGCGCCCCAGTCGCTTCGATATAAGGAAATCCCGGCCGGGGTTCCGATTTCGCTTTTCCCGTTGGCGCCAGCGGAATGTGCGCCGTCCGCTCCAGCAGCGCCTCCAGGTTCCAGCGCCCGCCCGGCGCGTGCACCAGATTCAGGCTCGGCTCGGTCAGATCCAGGCGCGCGATTTCCAGCCGCCCGCGCAGCAGCGAAGTCAGGCGTAGCGAGGCCGTCACTTCGCTCGCGCGCAGCATGGGCTCCGCTCCGAACGCCGGATCGTCGTACACCACCAGATTTTCCAGATCGAATCCCGGCCGCGGCAGCAGCCGGATGTGAACCGAACCAATGTCGACTGAGCGCCCCACTCCCGCGCTGATGGCGGAAACGATCCGCGACTTCAATCGGGACGCGCCCGGCCGCAGCACAAACAGCGCCAGCACCAACAGTGCTGCCGCCGCAACGATTCGCCGCTTGGAGGAGGGTACCTTCACCGCGCCCTTACTGGAATCTCGAGGGGCCTCATCTTCTATTTCACGAACTTGAGCGTGCGCGTCCATCGCGTCTTATCGAAAAAATGCAGCACCACCTGGCCCAGAAAAAACTCAACACCTTCGACCCAGGAAGTTTTCCGAACCTGATCAGCCGGCGTGTCAAACGACCAGTAGATGAACATGGGACGCCCGATTACGTTTTCCTTCGGAATAAAGCCCCAGTAGCGGCTATCCAGACTTACGCCGCGATGGTCGCCCATGGCGAAATAGTGGCCTGGCGGAACTACTAGATCATCGCCGTGAATATAGGATGGCAAGTCCACGATCCAATTCGCCGACATGTTGCCGTCATCCGACGCCGGGACCGAAGGAAAGTCGTTGCGGTACGAATCGAAGGTGTCCGCGTCATGGAGGATGTAGGGTTCGTCCAGCGCCGCGCCGTTGCGGTACACAACGCCGTTTCGCAGATGGATGCGGTCCCCGGGCAGTCCAATAATGCGCTTCACGACGTACGTCCCGGCCTGCGGCGGATCAGGATGCAGAAACACCACGATGTCCCGGAAGTGTACTTCTCGATAGGGAAGCAGCGGTCCCACCCACGAACTTTTCGGCGCAAACTGGATGCGGTTCACGAAAACGTGGTCGCCGATCAGCAGCGTGTCCTCCATCGAACTCGACGGAATCGTAAACGCCTGCACCACAAACGTGATAATGAACAGCCCCGTCACCAGCACCGCCGCCAGAGAAGACAAAAACTCGACCGTAGTCTCCTTCGGCTGCTCTTCCGCGACCTTCTCTTCCTCTTTAACCATCTCTTTTTTCGCCACGATTGTCTTTTCCAAAATGCTTTCTTACGAGGACGCCTTCAAATTCCCGCCGGCCTTCATCGCACTCCTCCGAACGGTTTGGGGAGGAGACGGTTTTGCAGAAGTGCCCGGTTTTGCAGAAATGCACGGCTTTGCAGAAGCGCACGGTTTTGTGGAAGGGCACGGCTTCAGCCGTGCCGTCAAAGCCACAACAATGCGGGCTTTAGCCCCTGAGGGACTAAAACTCAGCCCACTCAGTGTACCAGTCGCAGCGTGCGGTTCCAGCGCGTCAACTGAAAGATGTGCGTCACCGCGTACGCCAGATGATACAACCGTCCCTCGACCGAAGCCGACGGATTCCGGTCCCAATCCCGTACCGACCAGTAAATCACCAGCGGCCTGCCGATAATATTCTCCTGCGGCACGAATCCCCAATAGCGGCTGTCATCGCTGTTGTCGCGGTTGTCTCCCATCACAAAATAATGCCCTTCCGGAATAATCAGCTGCCCGTCGACCACCAGTTTATTCATCTGCAGCCACCAATCGCCTGCCAGCCGCGGCGCGGCAATGTCCACTCGCGGAAAATCATCGCGAAACAAATTATTCCGCGGCTCGATAAACCGCACGTAAGGCTCGTCCAGAGGTTTGCCGTCGATCAGAACCCTCTTGTTCACCATCCGCAACCGGTCTCCCGGCAGCCCAATCACCCGCTTCACAAAGTGCTGCTGAGGATCCACCGGATAATGAAACACGATCACATCTCCGCGCGCGATCTTCTGGTACGGCATCACGTGATCGCCGAAACCATGCCCGCCATAGCAGAGTTTGTTCACCAGCAGGTAGTCGCCCACCAGCAGCGTATTCTCCATCGACTCGGAAGGAATCTGGAACGCCTGCACAATGAACGTGATCACAAAGATCGCAATCACAACCGTCCCCATCAACGACTGCATTGATCCGATCAGGTCGGCGGCAAAACTGGTAACGACGCGTTGCTTTGGCGCAGCGACCGCGGACGCAGGAACATCAGGCGTTGCCACACTTGTCGCCGGAATGTCCGCCTCAGGAATGTCCGCCTCAGCAATGTCTGCCTCAGCAATGTCCGGTGCGGGAACGCTCGCCGCAGTTCCGTTGCCCGGGGTCCCGCCGGGCGCAGGCAGCGAATCTTCGGGTGAGGCCAGCGGTGCGCCAATCGGGCCCTCAGGCGGAGCGATAGGAAAGTTTGGCGATTCCATGAAAAAAGCCCGTATTCCAATTCTTATTTTCGCAGAAACTCAGTTCGGTTTTCTCTGCGCTCTTCGCGGCCTTTCTCCGCGTGCTCAGCGGTTAAAGGCTTTTTCCCGCATTATCCATCCACCCGATGAGATGCCCGCTCCGCCACTTTCGTCTCCCCAGCTTTCGAACGCGAAGCCAGAAACGTGAGCAGTTGCCGCGCCGCATCCTGCTCCGCGGTCTTCTTGGTCGAGCCCTGGGCGCGTCCCACAAACTCCGCGTCCTTGCCATTCTTCAGGTGCAGCCGAGCCTCGACGGTGAACGTCTTGCTGTGCTCCGGTCCCGCTTCCTCCACCAGCACATACGCGGGCTGCGGCAAACCCAGGCTCTGCACCGCCTCCTGCAGCGCCGACTTGAAATCCGTAACTGGAAGCGTGCCCCCGCCGCGCTCCATGCGCTTCAGTTCCGGCGCAATCACATTGCGCACCACAAACTCCCGCGCCACCTCAAGCCCACCATCCAGATAAATCGCCGCCAGAATCGCCTCCAGCGCGTCCACCAGCAGGGCCGTCTTGCTGCGCCCCCCGCTCTTTTCCTCGCCGCGTCCCAGCCGCAGGTAGTGCCCCAGTTCCAGTTGCTGCGCCACCTGGATCAAATGTTTTTCGCTCACCAGATGCGCCCGCAACTTCGAAAGTTCCCCCTCCCGAAACTGCGGAAAGCGCTGAAACAATTCCTCGCTGGTCACCAGCGCCAGCACCGAATCTCCCAGGAATTCCAGCTGTTCGTTGTCGCTGACCTTGTACTTGCTCTCGCCCGCCTGTTGCGATTCCTGTTCCCGCGCCTGCGAACTGTGCGTGAGCGCCTGCTCAATCACGGCCCGCCGCCGGAAACGGTACCCCAGCCCCTCCTCCAGCGCCGTGATTTCCCGTTCTTTCATGTCTGGTGCAAATCTGGGGACAGCCGCCCAAGCCTGCCCTGAGCGAAGTCGAAGGGGCCGTCCAGCGAGCGCAGCTCGCTATTTCTTCGGCGCCGCCGCACCCGGGGCGGCCCCGCTGCTCAGCTGCACCAGCCGATCCTTCTCATCCCGCGCCGCTTTCCCCACGCCGGAATCCGCCCGATCCTTGGTCAGCTCCACCGCCCGGTCCACATACTTCATCGCCTCGGGATATTTATTCTGCATATCCAGCGCGACTCCCAGCTCCAGGTGGGTGAACGCATCGGGCGACTGCGGAAACGCTTCAATCGACTTTCGCAGATTCACCTCTGCCTCGGCCCAACTATTAGCCTTGAACGGCACCATCCCCAAAACGAAATAGGCATCCGATCGTATCGAGCTCTTGAATCCAGCCAACTGTTCCGGAGGATAGCCCGCGGTCGGCACGTCGGTTTCGACCGTGACCAGCGCGTGCTCCGCATTTTTCTTGGCTTCCGCGAACTTCTGGTCCTTATCCAGATCGGTGTCGCGCGTCGAGTCCAGCAACCCCACCGCCAGTCGCGCCAGCGCCGCCGGATCATCCCCATCAATCGCCAAAACCTTCCGTGCCATCTCCATCATCTTGGCGCCATTATTACTGGTCTGATACCGTTCCATGGTCAGCGTATACAGCCCCGTACGCAGCTCGCTGTCAGGAAACTTCGCGGCAAAGTCGTCGGCCGCTTTTTCCAGCGCCGCCGGATCCGTCAGCGCGATGGCCGCGTTGTAGGCGTCATACTCCGGCTTCGTTTTTGCCTGCGGCTTGCGCTTCCCCTGCGGCGCAGCCGCTGCCTGTCCCGCTGCCGGCGCAGCCTGCCCGGCCGGTGGGGTCTGCGTTGCCGGCTTGTCCGTGCTCTGCCCGAAACTCCAGGCGCACATCCCCAGCACTGCCACCACCTCAACGATGACGACCGCTGCTCGCTTCATGCGTTCTCCTCGATTTTCAGACATAAAAAGTTTCCCACCCACCCTAGAATTCCAGACCGTGCATTCTATCGCAGCCAAGCAAGAGGCCGCAGCCGTCGCCGGAGGCCGGAAGCCGGAAGCCGTTACTGCGGTTTCGCCGGCGGCTCATACGCCTGCGCCAGCCCGCGCTCCGCCGCCGCCTTCACTTCCGGCAGTTCCGCCCCCGCCGTCAGCGCCGCCTGATATTCCACCAGCGCCGCCTCGCGGTCTTCTTTCATATCCAGGATCCTGCCAATGTACACGTGCGACCAGCCTAAAACTTTCGGATCTTTCGTCTCCTGCAGCGCCTTCTCGAAATTCTCCAGCGCCCCTTCGCGATTCT
>Ga0210395_10001004_pt1 | contig 21898 bp, 24 predicted proteins | sample IncBWH4OmetaG_FD_150861 | JGI IMG/M metagenome (GOLD analysis project Ga0210395, IMG submission 150861) | Forest soil microbial communities from Barre Woods Harvard Forest LTER site, Petersham, Massachusetts, United States - Inc-BW-H-4-O ...
AGTTTCGCGCCGCGACAATACTCAGGGACCGGAAATGACCTATTGCTGCGGGGTGCTGGTACGGGACGGGCTCGTCATGATCGCCGACACCCGCACCAATGCCGGGCTCGACAACGTCTCGACGTTTCGCAAACTGCACATTTTCTCCAAGCCGGGCGAGCGCATCCTGGCGATCGCCAGCGCCGGCAATCTCGCGATCAGCCAATCCGTGCTGTCGACCCTGACCGAAGGCATGGAGGACCCTGATACGGGCGAGGTCGAAACGCTGCTCAACGCGCCGACCATGTTCCAGGCCGCGCAACGCATCGGCCGCGCAATCCGCGCCGTTAACGCCACCGAAGGCACCGCGCTGAGATCGGAAGACATCAATTTCGACGTCTCGTTTTTGTTCGGCGGCCAGATCAAGGGCGCGCGGATGCGCCTGTTCATGGTCTATCCGGCCGGCAATTTCATCGAATGTACCACCGATACGCCCTACCTGCAGATCGGCGAGCACAAATACGGCAAGCCGGTGCTGGACCGCGCGATGCATTACGACGTCGAACTGTACGACGCGCTGAAGACCAGCCTGATCTCGATGGATTCGACCATGCGCTCCAACCTCGGCGTCGGGCATCCGATCGACGTGCTGGTGGTGCGTTCGGATGTCTGCGACGCCGACCTCAACCACCGCATCGAGGCCGGCGCGCCCTATTTCCACGATTTGCGTTCGCGCTGGTCGGCGGCGCTGCGGGCGGCGCATCAGAATATTCCGCGGCCGCCCTACAAGACTGAAACGCCTAAAACCTAAAACACGTAAAGATAAAGGCAGGAAACAATGACCGAGCCCAAGAACAAGATCGCCATCGTCACCGGAGCCGGAACCGGCGTCGGACGCGCGGCCTCATTGGCGCTGATGAATGCGGGCTTCACCGTCGTGCTCGCCGGACGGCGCGTGGAGAAGCTGGAAGAAACCGCCAAGCTCGGCGTTGCCGGCAAAAGCCTCGCCGTCTCCGCCGACATGACGGACGCGGGCGCGATCGCAGCCCTGTTCGCCAAGGTGATGGAGACCTATGGCCGGCTCGATCTCTTGTTCAACAATGCCGGCATGGGAACACCCGCGATGCCGTTTGAGGATTTGAGCCTCGCACAATGGCAGGCGGTGGTCTCGACCAACCTCACCGCGGCCTTCCTGTGCACGCAGCACGCCTTTCGGATCATGAAGGACCAGACGCCGCGCGGCGGCCGCATCATCAACAACGGTTCGATTTCGGCGCACGCGCCGCGGCCGTTTTCCGCGCCCTATACCTCGACCAAGCACGCCATCACCGGCCTCACCAAGGCCACCAATCTCGACGGCCGCGCCTACGACATCGCGGTCGGCCAGATCGACATCGGCAATGCCGCTACCCCCATGACCGATCGCATGGTCGACGGCGTGTTGCAGCCGGACGGCCGCAAGATGCCGGAGCCGCGGATGGACTCCAAGGCGGTCGGCGACGCCGTCGCCTACATGGCCGGCTTGCCGCTCGATGCCAACGTGCTATTCATGACAGTCATGGCGAGCAAGATGCCGTTCGTCGGGCGGGGCTGAAGCAGGCAACGCTACCAAATCCTCTTGGTGAGGAGGCGCGTCTCGGCGCCGTCTCGAACCATGAGGCCATCCTTCGAGACGCCGCGCAAAAGCGCGGCTCCTCAGGATGAGGAGAGTATGCAGCGCGCGCTCCCTACTCCAGCTTCTCCACATCGCGCAGCGACGGGAACAGCTTCATCCACAACAGTGCAATGGCGACGGTTGCCACGCCGCCAAGCATCGCGGAAGCGACGGTGCCCAGCAGTGCGGCCGCCACCCCGCTCTCGAACTGGCCGAGATAGTTCGAGGCGTTGATAAACAGGAAGTTCACCGCACCGACCCGGCCGCGCATGTCGTTCGGCGTCGACAACTGCACCAACGAAAAACGTATCACCACGCTCACCGTGTCGGCGGCGCCCAGGACCGCCAGCGCCAGCACCGACAGCCACATCCAGTGCGACAGCGCAAATACGACCGTAGCCACACCGAACACGATTACCGCCTGAAACATCCGTAATCCCACGCGGCGGTCAATGGCATGACGCGCCAGGACCGCGGTCATGAAAAGCGCGCCGACGGCCGGCGCGGCGCGCAGGATGCCGAGGCCGAACGGGCCGGCCATCAGGATGTCGCGCGCATAGATCGGCAGCAGCGCGGTCACCCCGCCGAACAGCACCGCGAACAGATCGAGCGAGATCGTGCCGAGGATCGCGGAATTGTTGCGGATGAAACGGACGCCGGCAAAAATATCGTCGGCGGTGGCGGCATCTTTGGGCGACTCGGGTTCGGTAACCTTGATGCCGCCGGTCAGCACCGCGCTGAGCAACCAGAACACCAGCATGATGCCGTAGGGCAAACCCGGCGCGAACGCATAGGCGATGCCGCCGAGCGCGGGTCCGGTGATGGTCGCCACTTGCGCGGCCGCGCTCGATAGTGCGGTCGCCCGTTGCAACGAGCCTTGCGGCGCAATCAGCGGCAACAACGCTGCGATCGTCGGGCTTTCGAATGCACCCGCCATGCCCAGCACAAACGTCGCGATGAAGATGTGGACCTCGGTGAGCCAGCCGGCATAGGAGCCCCAGCAGAGGAACACGGCGGTCAAAGCTTCCGCCAACTGGCAGAGCTGCACCACGCGTTTACGTTCGAACTTGTCGGCGGTGTGGCCGGCGACAAACACCAGCAATGCGGTGGGCAGGAACTGCACCAGCCCGATCATGCCGAGTTCGAAGGCACTGCCGGTGAGATCATAGATCTGCCAGCCGATCGCCACCGCGCCGATCTGACTGGCAAATCGCGTCAGGCTTCGCGATAGCAGGAAGAAGAGGAATGAGGGTTGCCGAAGCAACCTGCCGGCAGTCACCGGCGAAATTGAAGGCATAATGATGATCGGTGACCGATGACGGCATTGTTGTCAACGGCCGCGGGGGAATACGCCTTGCATGGCATTGCGCTACAAACTGCAACGCTGCCATAATCAGCCGGCGTTTCGAGGGGCATCATGCTTCAACTGCAATCGGCGTTCGGCATCGTCGCGCTGCTCGCTTTGGCCTGGATTTTCGGCGAGAACCGCCGCGCGGTCTCGCTGCGTCAGACGGCCATCGGCGTTGCCGTCACGGTTGCGACCGCCGTCGTGCTGATCAAATTGCCCGGCGTCACGCATGTGTTCGGCGCGATCAACGACGCGGTCGGCGCGATAGCCTCAAGCTCGCGCGCCGGCACTTCGTTTGTGTTCGGCTATCTCGGCGGCGGCGCGTTGCCGTTCGACCTGAAATCGCCGGGCGCCGATTTCATCCTGGCGTTCCAGGCGCTGCCCATCGTGCTCGTGATGAGCGTGCTGACGACGTTACTGTTTTACTGGCGCATCCTGCCGCCGGTGGTGCGCGGCTTGGCGTGGGTGCTCGAGCGCACGCTCGGGATCGGCGGCGCGGTCGGGCTCTCCACCGCCGCCAACATCTTTCTCGGCATGGTCGAAGCGCCGCTGTTCATTCGCCCCTATCTGGCGCAACTGACCCGTAGCGAATTATTTCTGGTGATGACCGGCGGCATGGCCGGCATCGCCGGCACGGTGCTCGTGCTTTACGCCACGCTGCTGGCGCCGTTGATCCCGGATGCCGCGGGGCATTTCGTCATCGCCTCGGTGCTGGGCGCGCCCGCCGCCATTCTCGTCAGCCTGATCATGGTGCCGGAAATCAAGGACGTCAGGACCGGCGGCTCGTCAGTCGATCCGAGGTTGGCGGACGATCCCGACCTGCATGCGGCCTCCACCATGGACGCGATCGTCAAGGGCACCACCGCAGGCCTTGAACTGCTGCTCAACATCGTCGCCATGCTGATCGTGCTGGTGGCGCTGGTTCATCTCGCCAATGCGATCCTCGGCCTGCTGCCCGACATCGGCGGCCCGATCACGCTGCAGCGGCTGCTCGGCTACGCCATGGCGCCGGTGTGCTGGCTGATGGGACTGCCGTGGCCGCAAGCGGTCCCGGCCGGCAGCCTCATGGGAACGAAAACCGTACTCAACGAACTCATCGCCTATGTCGATTTTTCCAAGCTTGGCGCCGACACGCTCGATTCCCGCTCGCGGCTGATCATGCTGTATGCGATGTGCGGCTTCGCCAATTTCGGCAGCCTCGGCATCATGGTCGGCGGCCTCGGCACCATGGCGCCCGAGCGCCGCGCGGAAATCAATTCGCTCGGATTGAAATCGATCGTCTCGGGCACGCTGACGACCTGCCTGATGGGCGCGATTGTTGGCGTGTTGACTTAGCAGTTACCGTCATGCCCGGCCTTGTGCCGGGCATCCACGTCTTGCTTTTTCCGTCGAAAACAAAGATGTGGATGGCCGGGTCAGGCCCGGCCATGACGAATGAGCGCGGTGCGACAGCCTTCCTAAACCGCCAATTCGACCGTCTTGAAGTCGGCCGGCAGGATCACTTCCAGCAATTCGACGTCGTCGGAATAGTCCATGATCAGGTGCTTGATGCGCGACGGCTGGGTCCAGGAACTGCCGGTCTGGAACATCGTCTCGCCAACGCCTTCCAGATAAGTCTTCACCCATCCCTTGAGGACGTAGACCATCTGGAAATCGACATCGTGGAAATGCAGCTTTGAGACCACTTCCGGCTCGCACGGCCCGATCAAGCGGATCACATGCGCCCGCGCCACGCCAGAGCTGGCTTCGGCGACGCCAAGGTCGCGGTACTTCGCGTAGGTGCGCAGGCCGTCGGCTTTGAAATCCTCGTCGCGATAATGGCTGATGGCGACGCGCTGCTTCGGTCGCGCGCGCTTGGCGGGTGCTGCCGCCCTTCCCTTGCCTTTGAGTTTGCGCCGCGCGGTGGATTTGGCGGCAACCTTGCGCGACGACGATTTCTTCTGCGCGGCTTTTTTAGTTGCGGTGCGCGATTTAGCGGCGGCGCGTGAGGCCGGCTTCTTCGACGTCTTCTTGGCCATCCCTGCTCTCCCTGATTTGGAAGGCAAAGCTAACACAAACGACGCTGGTCGTCCCGGACAAGCGGGCGGCTTAGGCTGAACTCTTTCCACATCATTGCGAGGAGCGAAGCGACGAAGCAATCCAGACTTGTGCACTCATTCTGGATTGCTTCGCTTCGCTCGCAATGACGGTGTGGCCGATCGCCTCGGACCGCGGCTCCCTAAAGAGCTCAATGCAACCGGAACACGCCGTCCACGGCGCGCAGTTCGGCGGGCTTGATCAGTTTGGAATGCGCGACGCGAACCGAATGAAGCGGTCCCTCGAGTTTCTGCTCCCAGAAGGCGAGGAAATCCCGCAGCGCCGGGAATTTCGGAAACAGATCGTAATTCTGCCAGACGTAAGTTTGCAGCAGCGATGGATGATCCGGCATCCGATAGAGAATTTCCGCCGTCGTCAGCCCATAACCCAGCACCTGTTTCCGGAAGTCTTCGGAAACACCAACCCGCGAGACCATGCCAACCTCCATTGACGGAGTGCATTGCCGCTGGGGTGACAGGGAGAGCCACCCTTGAGTCGAGATGCACTCACATGAGAGAAATGTGACGCACGCGAACAACTCATCACAAGCTTAAATGTTTAACGATGTGTTGAAAAAGGCTGCATTAGCAGCCACTTAACGAGGCTGCTAATAGAGCGGCGCCGGGTAGATCCCGCCGAATTAACGATGACAACGGAAACTGGCAGGCGCCATATTTGAGTGCCAATTTTTCTGCTAAGGCACCTTGTCTCCCCGACAACTCTGGATTATCTCATGTTGGCCCGCTGGCACTCGTCGGCGGAGACTGCCAATTTTGCAAAAATCGCAAACATCTTCAAAATCTTAGGAGGACTGCATGAAATTCCGTCCGCTTCACGACCGCGTCGTGGTCAAGCGCATCGACGCCGAAGAGAAGACCGCAGGCGGCATCATCATTCCCGATTCAGCCAAGGAAAAGCCCTCGCAGGGCGAAGTCACCGCCGTCGGCCCGGGTGGCCGTGACGAGGCTGGCAAGCTGATCCCGATCGACATCAAGGTCGGCGACCGCGTCCTGTTCGGCAAGTGGTCGGGCACCGAAGTCAAGATCGATGGCGAAGATCTCCTCATCATGAAGGAGAGCGACATCATGGGCGTTCTCACCGACGTCCCCGCCAGCAAGAAGAAGGCCGCTTAAGCGGTCTTTTCCTCATCCCTAGATTTCAAGGAAACACTCAATGTCAGCCAAAGAAGTTAAATTCGGCGTCGACGCCCGCGACCGCATGCTGCGCGGCGTCGAGATCCTCGCCAACGCGGTCAAGGTGACGCTCGGCCCGAAGGGCCGCAACGTCGTGCTCGACAAGTCGTTCGGCGCCCCCCGCATCACCAAGGACGGCGTCACCGTCGCCAAGGAAATCGAGCTTGACGACAAGTTCGAGAACATGGGCGCCCAGATGGTGCGCGAAGTCGCCTCCAAGTCGGCCGACGCGGCCGGCGACGGCACCACCACCGCGACCGTGCTGGCCGCGGCGATCGTCCGTGAAGGCGCCAAGTCGGTTGCTGCCGGCATGAACCCGATGGACCTGAAGCGCGGTATCGACATGGCGGTGGAAGCCGTGGTCGCCGACCTCGTCAAGAACTCCAAGAAGGTCACCTCGAACGAGGAAATCGCCCAGGTTGGCACCATCTCTTCCAATGGCGACGCGGAAATTGGTAAGTTCCTTTCCGACGCAATGAAGAAGGTCGGCAACGAGGGCGTCATCACGGTTGAGGAAGCCAAGTCGCTTGAGACCGAACTCGAGGTCGTCGAAGGCATGCAGTTCGACCGCGGCTACATCTCACCCTACTTCGTCACCAACGCCGACAAGATGCGCGTTGAAATGGAAGATGCCTACGTCCTCATCAGTGAAAAGAAGCTGTCTCAGTTAAATGAATTGCTTCCCTTACTGGAAGCCGTGGCGCAGAGCGGTAAGCCGCTTGTGATTATCGCGGAAGACGTCGAAGGCGAGGCCTTGGCCACGCTTGTGGTGAACCGTCTCCGCGGTGGCCTCAAGGTCGCTGCCGTCAAGGCGCCGGGCTTTGGCGATCGCCGCAAGGCCATGCTGCAGGACATCGCAGTCCTGACCGGCGGCCAGGCAGTCTCGGAAGATCTCGGCATCAAGCTCGAGAACGTCACGCTCAACATGCTCGGCCGCGCCAAGAAGGTGATGATCGACAAGGAGAACACCACGATCGTCAACGGTGCCGGCAAGAAGGTCGACATCGAGGCGCGCGTGAACCAGATCAAGGCGCAGATCGAGGAAACCACCTCGGACTACGACCGCGAGAAGCTCCAGGAGCGCCTGGCCAAGCTCGCCGGCGGCGTCGCGGTGATCCGCGTCGGCGGCGCGACCGAGGTCGAGGTGAAGGAGCGCAAGGATCGCGTGGATGATGCGATGCATGCGACCCGCGCGGCGGTGGAAGAAGGCATCGTGCCGGGCGGCGGTGTCGCGCTGCTGCGTGCTTCCGAACACCTGAAGGGCCTGCGCACCAAGAACGACGACCAGAAGACTGGCGTCGAGATCGTGCGCAAAGCACTATCCTATCCGGCCCGCCAAATTGCGATCAACGCAGGCGAAGATGGCTCGGTGATCGTCGGCAAGATCCTCGAAAAGGATCAGTATTCGTACGGTTTCGACTCGCAGACCGGCGAATACGTCAACCTGATCTCCAAGGGCATCATTGACCCGACCAAGGTTGTCCGTGTGGCGATCCAGAACGCGGCTTCGGTTGCGGCTCTCCTGATTACCACCGAAGCCATGGTGGCCGAAGTTCCGAAGAAAAATGCCGGTGCCGGAGGCATGCCTCAGGGTGGCGGCGGAATGGGCGGTATGGGCGGTATGGATTTCTAAGGCCAACCGTTTGCCGCTCAACAATAGGAAAGGCCCGGCAAAAGTCGGGCCTTTTTTCGCAGTCGCGAGCTGACCCAAGACGCGATCAGGCTCGCTGTCGGTTGTTGGTCTTAGAGGCGGTTGAAGAGGCTGGCAGCCTGCTCGCGGGTTTCAAAGGAAATGCCCGCTTTGTGGCGCGGATGCAGAATACTAGCCTATTTGGAGATGGATAAGCGGCCTTGGAGCAGGTCTCGCGTATCGACGTGCATGAGGATCGTCTGGCTGTTCGGTTTGAAGTCAGCAGACGACGAAGACACATCTGACGCGGCCGACAAGCATTGGGCAGCGTATCGCTGGAGATGAATCGCGCAGATTTGGCAGTTCGTACGAGAGGCTTGTCTCGTAGCGTTGACATGGCACCTTGGGACAGCGCGTATAGCAATTACATCGAGCCATAACGCGTCGCACTTCTGATCGCGTCATCGATCTCACCGGCCAGATCGTCTTCACCGATGTTATACAGATCCGTTGCCAATGATGCCGCCTGTCCGGCGCTCATCGAGAGCGGCTGGTCGGTGTCATAGCAGAACTTGATGCGCCAGATCCCGCCGTAGTTTCGATGAGGCTCGATGAGCGCCACGGGAAGATTGGGCAACCCGTTCTGAAACAGCAGCAACGACAAACTGATCATTGAGCCGCCGGTTGAGTTGATCGGATACCCATCGAGCACTCCCATCAGAGCCTAATTTGATTTCGGCAGGGGCCTTTGATGTCGTGGCAAGGCATATTGGATTGTTAGCAGGCTTGCCTTGCTGTCATCGAAGATCAAACGATCCGTCGTTGCCATTTCGGCGCGAATCGCGTTGCAGCAGAAGATCCTCCATGGATCAAAAACAGGGAGCTTGCTGAGGGACTGGTAAAGCTCACCACACTCGATGGTCAGGTCTTTCCGGCCTTGCGTACTCGCCAATTGGAACCGGGATCGAATCTCTTGCCGGAAATGATCGGTTGAAACCATCCCACATCCGATCGCCGAAAACCCTCCGCAAAGGGACCAGCCGGCCAAGGTTGAGAATAAGAATGAGAAATGTCCCTCGTCGATTCGGACATCACGGCTTCCAACCATAGAGGACTGGCGGCCTAAAGACACAGTAAATAAAGCGGATTTTGCTGATGCCTTCGCCTGGCTATTGTGGGAGCGAGTTCCTACATGCCTGGTATCACCGCCCGCGCTCGGCTGTCATCGGTGATGGAGAGCGTTGCGCTCCGCCTCAACCAAGCAGGCGGTAGAGACGTGACAAACACAGCAATCGTCAGGAACGCAAACGGACTTCCCGCGACATTCGTCGGATCGAAGACCGGGCAGGACGACGCCCCCTTTGTTTTTGTCAAAGTCGGCGACGAAGAGCGCCGCATGCGATGGGCCGAATGGGACGCGCTCCCCGCCTGGACCGGCCCGCGTCCTGCGCGGGCGGCGAAAGATTAATTGCGCCACTTCGCGTCATCCGAAGGACTGGTCGTGTCGAACCGGGCTTTCGGTCGGGGATCGGCGGAACAGCAATCGGAAAAAAGAACGTTCCAAAAACGATCGCTTATGTTTGTAAGACCGCTCACTTCCGCTTTGGGGTGGTGGTCTCAACGGGTCGACGGAGCACTTTATCTTAGACGGAAAGGATGGAGTGCGGGAGCAGGCGCTGTCCTCGGCTGGCAGTTCCTTTTCTTTCTTCCGGCACGAAACCTTTGCGGTGCTCGCCCATTGTCATGCAGTGGCGGAACCGGGAAACCGACAGTCGCTTGCCAAGGCCGCGCGGAGTAATGCCCGCGCGGCCTTTTTCATACCATCCGGCCGCATTGTTTTAATCAGGGCTTGGAAACTTTCTTTGATAGCTTTAGGGAGCGCAAATGCGGCCTGTCGTAACGCGACCTTTCAAAGCACGCTCTACCGATGAGGTCATGGCGCTGCTTAGCGCGGTGGCGACCGCAATCCTCGCTGTCATCATTATCGCGATGCTCTATTTTGGTCGTGAGATCTTCGTTCCCATTGCATTGGCGATTCTTCTTAGCTTTGTGCTGGCCCCGGTAGTTGTAATACTGCAGCGCATCCATGTGCCGCGCGGATTGGCGGTCGTGAGTGTCGCTATACTTGCCTTTGCGCTCATCTTTGCGATGGGGAGTTTGCTCGCCACGCAATTGACGCAACTCGCCGGAGACCTCCCGCGCTATCAATCGACGATAAGCGAAAAGATCCAGTCTTTTCGAGATACAAGAGCTGGCAGGGGAACGCTTGAGCGCGCTTCCGACATGTTGAAGGACCTGGGTAAAGAGATCGATAGGCCCAAAGACGCGCCATCTGCGCGCGGACCAAACTTGATTGGTAATTCCAGCGCGTCTGGTCCGCAGACGCCCGTTCCAGTGGAGGTCCGGCAGCCCGATCCTGGTGCCCTCGAAAACCTCCGCACTCTGATTTCCCCGCTTGTTCATCCCCTCGCCACTACCGGCATCATCATCATTTTTGTTATCTTCATTTTGCTTCAGCGCGAAGATCTTCGTAACCGGCTTATTCGACTGGCCGGATCCTACGACCTGCAGCGAACAACAGCTGCGCTCGACGACGCGGCGAGACGCCTTAGTCGGCTGTTCCTGACACAGCTTATTCTGAATGGCGCTTTTGGTGTGGTGATTGGGGTAGGGCTATGGTTGATAGGCACGCCAAGCGCGATTCTGTGGGGCATTCTGGCGACAGTCCTTCGCTTTGTACCCTACATCGGTGCCGTTATTGCGTCCGCGTTCCCGCTTGCTCTGGCGGTAGCCGTCGACCCAGGCTGGTCGATGCTGTTGTGGACGCTCGCGCTTTTTCTTACCGTTGAGCCTATCGTAGGCCACGTTATCGAGCCGATGGTCTACGGCCATAGTACAGGGCTTTCCCCCGTTGCTGTGGTTGCGGCGGCGACGTTTTGGACCGCACTCTGGGGCCCGATTGGTCTCGTCCTGGCTACGCCTCTTACGGTATGCCTCGTTGTGCTTGGGCGTCATGTAGAGCGCCTGGAGTTTCTTGACGTCATGTTTGGAGACCGCCCAGCTCTTTCTCCGCCCGAAATCTTTTATCAGCGCATGCTAGCGGGTGACCCGGCCGAAGCTGCCGAAAAAGCCGAAGAATTTCTGAAGGAGCGATCTCTAGCTTCATACTATGATGAGGTCGCCTTGAAAGGTTTGCAGCTTGCACAAGTTGACGCTGAGCGAGGCGCGCTTGACCAAGAACGGCTGACAAAAATTCGAGATACTGTCAGCGAATTTGCGAGTGACCTTGCCGATCAGGATGATCGGCCACCGACGAAAGTGCATTTAACCACCGATGCTGAAGCTTCGTCAGCGGTCGAAAGCGTCGCGGAAAATGCGGTGCATGAAAATTTACCAGTTCTCGGCAGGGAAGAGCTGCCGCCTCATTGGCTTGGTGAACATCCCGTTCTCTGCATAGCTGGACGAAGTCTCATCGATGAAGCGGCCGCAATCATGCTGGCCCAGCTTTCGACGGCACACGGGCTGGCAGCGCGCTTCGAGGGGCCGGAAGCGCTTTCTACCACAAATGTCTTCCGGCTCGATACGACCGGCATTGCCATCGTCTGCCTGGTCTATCTCGACTCGAGCGGGCCAGCGCATATGCGTTATTCCGTTCGGCGCCTAAGGCGGAAGTTACCAAAGGCAATTATTATCCTGGGCTGCTGGGTTAAGGACATCGAGCACGCTGCGTTGGAAATACTGCGTGATAGCGCAAAAGCCGATCTAGTCGCCGCGAGCGTGGGCGAGGCCGTCAAACTTTGCATGGACGCCGCTGCCGGCGCGCCACATCAATCTCACGTGGTTTCCGAGCAAGCAACGTCTACAACCGCCGCCGCGTGAGATTTTGCCATCGATTGAAATCGGCCGATCGGCCTGGCTTTTTTCAGCGCGCGTTTCCGGACGGCATACTGAAAGTCGCGATCACCCTAGCTCGCAACAGGCCGACGGTCTTTGCAGAACCGGCTTGATAATACGATCATCTTCGTCTTCTGCTATTTTTTTATTTTGGAGACTGGCACCGGAGATCCGAAAATGTCCAAATTCCGCGTAAGCTTTTACAAGACACTACGTCATGCGAGCGGGTACGGCTCAAAGCATCTTCTGAGGCAACTTGATTTGACTTCTGATAGTCCGTCAGGGGCGCTAGTTGCGGCAGAACGGCTGATTGATCCGCGTGACTCGGAGGCCGACTGCGTCGAAGTTGTGAATATTTCACCTGCGAGCCATGATGACGCGAACGCAGCATCTGCTTAATCGTGGGTCGCCTGGATCTTGGTAATGATGGCGCCCATCACCTGCCTGAGCTTGCCGCTGCGGACATGGAGCGACTGCATCGGCGTTCAGCGTCTGGTACTTTATCGTGCCGCCGGTCATTGCCGTGATGTCACTGATTCTGCATCTCGCGGAATCGTCAAACCGCCGGACTTCGGGAACGTAGCTGCTCTTCGATACTTGTTTCTTTGAGATCGCACCGATAGGTACAATCCATGAGCACAAGCCAAAACCAACTGGCGACGGCGGCCCTGGAAACACTCCACGGTGCACGCGGCCTTCCACCTGCGGAGGCGACGGCCAAGCTTCGTGACTTCGCGGACTCGATAGGGACGGCCCTTACCCCGACTGCCCGGCTTGCGGATGCATCAGGCGCTCTGAGGACACTGGTCGACCAGCTGCAATCGCAGGGCACCGCGACCGACGACACCTGGGAATACGCGATCGAAACGATGCTCAGTTATGCTAACGAATCCGTTTGATCTTGGCAGCCCGATCACCCAGATCCACGATCTTCTCTACATTCGCAAACGTTCATCGCCGCCCCGACATTGCTTCCCAAATAGGGCTTCGGAATGAACAGAATGGGGCAATCGATCATTCCGCGCCGATTGCGCGAATCGGACGTCGCGCAGACCATACTGGTCCAAGCCACCTGAAACCCTGTTCATGATACGCAAAGTTTGATGCCAAAATTTGCCATTGGTGACGTCGTCGATAAAGACACAACGCACTACGGTACTGTTATCGCGGTCTTCACCACCATGGAGGGCCAGCAAAGATACGCCGTCGATATGGAAGGCTATGGCGCGCTTCAGTTTATCACGGAGTGCAACCTGGTCCGACATGAGACGCCGAAGTGAATGCGTCAAATTCCCCGCTAGTGGAGTGCGTCATAAAGGACACATCTATGAGCAAGCCTCACTATCATACCGTTATCTGGATTGATCATCGAGAAGCCCGCGTGTTCCATTTCAATTCGATAGATGTCGAACGACTGGTTCTGCATCCCGACCATCCGACCAAGCACATTCATCACAAGGCAAACTCGGTCGGCAGTGGCCACGCTTCCCCGGATCACGACTATCTTCAGGCCGTGGCCGAATCGGTTGCAGACGCCGGTGCCGTCCTCGTTACCGGACCTGCAAATGCAAAAACCGAATTCGTCGATCACATTCGCCTGCACGATCCCGCACTGGCTAAAATCATCGCCGGAATCGAGACGGTCGACCACCCGAGCGATCCGCAACTCGTCGCTTACGCGAAAACATACCTGAAGGCGACCGATCGGATGCAACCCCAGTGATCGGACATTCGGCTGTGGCTAAATACAGCCGACCATTGGAGGCCCCGCCTTGGCGGAAGCAGAAAGCCGGCCCTATCCCCCGCAATGGGAAAGGCATCTCGTCCTCGGCGACGGCTGGAAGGTTTTCGTCCGGCCGGTTCGCGCCGCCGATGAGCCGCTGATCCTTGATCTGTTGCAGAACGTCAGCAAGGAAGATCTGCGGCTTCGCTTTTTCGATTCGATCAAGGAGTTCAGCCATCCGTTCCTTGCCCGGCTGACCCAACTGGATTACGCGCGCGCGATGGCGTTTGTGGCGTTCGATGAAACCAGTGGCGATATCCTGGGCGTTGTCCGGGTTCACCGCGGTCCGACGGGTGATAACGGCGAGTATGCGATCTTGCTGAGATCGGATCTGAAAGGCCGCGGACTGGGGTGGGCGCTGATGCAAATGATCATCGAATACGGAAAATCCGAAGGCTTGGCGCAAATAACCGGCGAGATTCTCCGGGAAAATTCCGTGATGTTGAAGATGTGCCGTGAATTGGGCTTCGAGGTTAAAACCAATCCGGCGGATCTCGGCGTCTATGAGGTCACCCTCGTTCTCGATCGACCGCATCAAAGATGAGGCGCGCCCGTGACTAGACGCCGCGCAAAAGCATGTGCACAGGTATGACGAGCGATCTGCTCGTCCTCCTGCGAGGGAAGAACTTGTACCTGGCACCGTGGCTTGGATAAATTGCCGCGCTTGTCGTGAATGAATACACCGGCCCAATTGAGCCCGCCGCAAATGGCACCGCGCACTTCGCTGTCGTTTTCTCCTATGCCGCCGGTAATGAGGTCCACCCCGCCGAGCACGGCGATCATCGCGGCTATTTGCTTGCGGACGGAATAACAGAACATGTCGATCGCTAATCGGGCGTCGACGCTGGTTGATGCGGTTTCATGCAGACGCCGCATATCGCTGCTGATGCCTGAAATTCCGAGCAACCCCGAACGATGGTCGATGATGTCTTCGAGCATGGCTGCGTCCAGTTTCTTTTCCCGCATCAGGTAGATCAGCACGCCCGGGTCGAGCTCGACGCTGCGCGTGCCCATGACAAGACCGCCCGATGGGGTCAGTCCCATGCTGGTGTCGATCGATGTCCCGTTCCTGACCGCAGTGACGCTGGCGCCATTGCCGAGATGGGCGATGATGAGCCGCCTCGGCATGTCGTCTCCAAGCTGCTGCAGGATGGATTCGCAGGAAAGGCCGTGAAAGCCGTAGCGCTGAATACCTTCGGATAGCAATTCCCTGGGTATCGGAAGCACGCGGGCAACATCCGGCAAATCGATATGAAATGTCGTGTCGAAACATGCAACCTGCGGCAATTCCGGATAGTGCTTCCGGGCAAAACGGATCACCGATAAGGCCACAGGCGTATGCAGCGGCGCAAAGGCCGAGGCGGCATCCAATTGTTGCATGGTCGGCACCGCGGAGAGGACGCTGATCAGCTTGTGGTCCGCGATGATCCTGGTGAACCGGTACATCCGGTCCATGAATGACTGGTCACTCCAGCCCCGCGAACTGGCCTTGTCTGGCGTGCGCTTCCGCCTCTTTGTAATACGCGAGCTTGGGCGACATAACCAAAGCAGCGGTCCATTCCTTCTCAAAGCCGGCCCACGTCGCCTCATCCGCCGCCCATCCGGCCAGGACGGAGACAGGCTCTTCCCCCACACTGCTATCGTCCACATAGACCTTGAGCATATGCTGTCACTCACACGGAAAAGCTGATATTGGCAAGGCTTTCAACCCGGACAAATCGATGGCTGATTCCCCTCTGGACCAGAAGCTTTGGCGCTATATGTCGTTCTCCCGTTTCATGTGGCTTTTGCAGAGAAGGTCACTCTGGATTGGACGGTCGGATACACTGAACGACCCTTGGGAATTGGCGATCAACCCGACCTATCTGGCGGAAACTCTGGCGCGCGGTCCTATCACCCCTATCGGGGAAGAACGCCGGCCGACGAACGAACAACACGCGGCGGGAGTTTATCGAACTCTAGCCCTGACGCTGCACGGGCGGGCAGCACGTCGCGGGATCGAAGATGTCAGGTTCGTTGCAACGCCAAGCGGAATTGTTGTCGTCGGGGAATATGCACGATGGGCCATCTACACGCCGTCTGTTCCAGTCTTTTGGGATGGTACAGATGATGACCTGTGGGGGCTGCTGCGCGCGACGGAATACGATGCTGGTGACACTACCCCTCCGCTTCCAGTCTTGTGACGCGAGCCAGGCGCCAATGCTCCGATGTCAGAAGCCTGAGCAAAATTGCTCACATCGCAGGATGCAAGTTGGGCGACGCTCACAGGTTTGTCGGGAACGATAGCCTTGAGGCGCCGTTGTTTTTTTGGCGGCCAGCGGATACCCGTCGGCGTCAGCGGAGAATTCCGATGGAATTGATCCTGATTATTGTTGTCGTGGTGCTGTTGTTCGGTGGCGGCGGGTATTGGGGTCGGCGACGCGGCCACTGGTGAAACTCACCGACGACGAAGGCGTGCTCATACGTCTGAGTTGATCGTTGCGCTATTCGGGATGGCTGACTCTCACGCAACACGCAGCCGAGCTGGCGAGCACCGGGACCGCGAGCAGTTCCATGCCGACGATCCTGAGCGCCAACAAAATGAAGGAGTGAAGGACTTCTCTAATGCTAATTTTAAGGTAGCAACAGGAGGACATTCAAAATGTCTAAAAAGCCGAAGATCGATCACGAGTACCACGCCAACAAGGACAAGATGGAGATAACGATTCGGGGGTATTCGCCGAGCAAGAAGTCTCGCGAGACCATCATAGAAAAACTAATGGCGCAGCTTGAAGGCAGCCCGGATCGTGTCATCGCCGACGCCAAAAAGAATTCTAAAAAAGAACCTGGCAAAAAGCAGTATGGTCTACCAAAGGCGTCTAGGCTGGCCGAGGTTGGTGACTAAAAGACGGGGAAGACAAAGGATTTTGTTGGCGTGAGTCATATTGACCAGCGAGTTCTGAACATTACGCGCATGGTGTTTTCATCACCGCCCGTCGAACAGGCTACGCTGGCGATTGCGATGTCATCGTCTGCTTCGGTTCAGCAAAGCTCGCCGACAAGCACCTCGCCTTGAACGTGCATTGCGTTGACGACCGGCAGTGAAAACGGGAGACCTTTCGGCCTCCCGTTCGCGTTAGCGATGGCAATGTCTCAACGCCGGGATCGTTCCGGTTAGCGGGCTGGAGCGAAGGGCGATGTATTAGCTCACTATTCCCACCGCCAAAGGTGCGCGTAAGCTGGCGGCTATCCAGGACGGCCGCATGCATTCTGAATGCAGATAGATCCGAAATCTGCACCGTGCCAAGCAAACATAGAAGTCGCGTTTAGAGGGCGACCGAAAGCACTCGCTCGAATCGCACTTCGTGCATTCGAAAGTGCGTATGTCGTAGCCGGGTGCAGCCGGTTCGATGCTGGACAACCTAATGGGCTTCCTCCACTTGGAACACGCCAACATTCCGATTTCTGCAATCCCTCGAATTAGGCGGGAGCGCAACACTCTCATCACCGGGTAGATGCCGTGACGGGCGGGTGATGGAATTAGTCTTCCACGCCCGCGCCCGACATGTTGATCAATACAGACCACCTCTCGGAAAAGTTCGGGTCCGGATGTGGTGGTCAATATTGCTCACATCGCCGAACTTTCTGATCAGCCTATGCGATGAATTTAATCCGCGTTTGGAACGTTAAACTACACACCATGTTGTCGCTGCGCACGAATGACCGTTGTGGTCGCCCAATCATCCCTTGGAGTGTCAGATGAGCAAACGCAAACCGGCGACGGCGTCAAAGCACGCCCACAGCACGAAAATAGCCGCCCAACAGGCCAATCAGGCTATTATTAGAGGCCCGAAAGATAGCCCCCTGCGCTCGGTTGCGGCAGGCTCGACTGAACCGCTCCCTGAGGGTCATAACGAGTCAAAACAAGAGGCCCCCCTTGTTGAAAAACCGGAGGCTCCCCGTGTTGAGAAACCGGCGACAACCTCGCAAGATGACTGCAAACAGACGATGACGGATAACGATTCAAAGAAGGGGCTTGTGTTTTCTTCACCCACGGCAAGCGTGCGGGCTTATCAAGCAAAGCTGCTGGAAATGGCACAAGCCAACATGCAATTGGCTTTTGAATTCGCGCAGAGGCTTGCGACGATTAGGTCGCCCGTTGAAATGCTCAGCGTCATTGCAGAATTCACAAGCAAGCGGATCGCCATGTTCCAGAAGTATTCGATAGAAATGGCTGAATTAGGTACCAAGCGGCGAAAAAGCGTCCGTGATGGAATCCAGGGAGTCGATGTCAGCAAGCAGTCCTAATTTCCGCCTGTTAACGATTTCGCGAGGTGAGCAATATTGAACACTACGTCGGGTGTTCGATATGACAGAAATAGCAATCACCGCCCCACCATGGGCAACCATCGGTGACAGAGAGTGTTGCGCTCCCGCCCAAACACAGGGATGCATCACATGGCAGATTACCGCGCTTACATCATCGGGACTGACGGCCAATTTTTCAAAGCGATCGCCATCGATTGTGATCGCGACGAAGAGGCTATAGAGCGGGCAAAAACGTTTGTGGATGGCCATGACGTTGAGCTTTGGGAACATGCCCGCAAGGTCGCGGCGTTCAAGCACAAGAGCGAAGAGTCTCGTCGTGCCATCACTTACGAAATTCGCGACGGGCGGATGATTCCGAGGGCCGCAGAGTAAGGCCACCTCCGTCCCACGCTCGGCGGCTTGCATCTAAAAGAACGGCCCCGGCGGTCTAGTAGACCGGGGCCGTTACCCGCGAGCGGTTGTAAGGGGCTTAGGGCAGATCGCAGGCAAAGGCAGAATAGCCTCTGCCAAAGAGTTCCATTCTAAAATCTCGGACAGCGATGGTGTCCTAATTACCCGCCGCGAACTAACGCCGCCTCAGGTGCCCCAAATTCGTTATTTTTTTGTGACTGAGCAAAACAGAACATCGCGCCTGTATTGCGACGCGCATCATCGGTTTATCACCGTCCTCTGTAACGGCATCCTAACCGGTGACTGAGAGCGTTGTGCTCCCGCCTCATCAAGGCGCGCTACCATGTCCTTCCGACCGTTATGTCCAGTCTGCAAAAGCGTAACGATACTGGCGCAGATCACGCCCAGCCACTTAGGTTTCCACACCAGATTGTCACCGAATGGGACGAACCCATGCAGTCCCTAAAAATACAAGGCTGGCTTCAAGGCGAATTGCGAGCGCCAATCTAAGGCTGCCGACACTGGCCCCGATCACGTCAGATGCTTAGTGGCTCCTTTAGAGTTTTTGCAGTGGTCCCTTTTGGATTCCTGGCGCATTATATTAGCCATGGCCGAGTCGTACGGAAACCGATTCACTTTGGTTGAGGTAACGACGGATAGCTCCGCGAGGAGCATTCCGAAAAGGCAACTTTGGGTCGCGGCAGCTAAACCAGATCAAGCGGTAACTCTGGTTCTTTGCGCTGTACCTGTAGGCTGGACCGCCACCGTCGCAGCCGAACATCTGACGCCCGAACAAGAGACAATTCTAAATCTCCAACCCGGCGAAGTCCGCGAACTGACAAAGTAAGGTCACCTCTTTATCTGACCACACGCAAAAGCCGCCAAGGTGGTGCCCCTCGACGGCTGGTGCCGTTGTGTTTGCGTAGAGGTACTGTGTCGAGCGGTGCTCGAACGCAGCCCGTGCTCGCTCTTATTTGGTCGCAGGCGACCTTCAATGAGGCCGGTGGGTGCGTTGCCAGTCTCGGGCCAACGATCCCGATCCTTGTGAGATGTGACTGGCGGCGATGCTCTTCAAGCCAGCACTGCTGTCCCATTCGATGAAATGGAAAAGGGCGAAGCCCGACGACAAATAGCGGTAGTGATTCCGGCGACGAACGGCTTTAAATTCCCTCCGGCACTCCCACATAGGCTCTATGACCCGACCAAAAAGCGGGAACCCGCAAAGACCAAGTCTGAGCTTTACGCGATGCTGGCCGAGGCCATCCGAAATACGCAGGCCGAGAATAAGCGCCAGCCACAGTCCAAGAAGGCGAAGAAGCCTAACTCATAAATGAGTTCGCCGCTCTAACCGTCTCGTTTCGTCAGCCTTTTAGGATGCTTAAGCATCCTGCGCTTGGCCTTCGCCTCCGCACGTTTCTTGATCGCGGCCCAATTTGGCCACACACGCAAAAGCCGCCAAGGTTTCCCTCGACGGCTGTCGCCGTTGCGTTGGATTTGCATGGAGGGTGTTGGAAGCCTGCCTTGCCGTGGGAGCCGCGCTCAAATGAGGCGTCCAATGTGTCGGGACAACGAGCCCCGATTTAGTACGATCTGTTAGCAGCGGCGAAGCTTATCAAGCCAGTGTTGTTGTCCTATCGACGTTGTTAAAAAGAAGCCACCCGGTTTAGCCGAATGGCCTTATCGTCTATCGGGCTAGCTGAAGCTTTAGCAGCGCCTCATGTAAGGCTTCGATCGCCCGTCGAAGATGCAGCGATGCCTCGCCGTCGTGCTGCTCCTCCTCGCGAACAATAACTAGAAGCGTCTCTTCTGCCGCTTTGAGCTTCTGGATATTCTCGCGTTCGGTTAGGACCGTTATCATTGCGAGGCTCGCTTGCAGTCGCCGCATGTCGGATGTTTGGAGTTGAACGGACCTGGTCGGAATGCGGCTCGAAGTCTCAAGAAGACCGCGAGCTTATGCCGGTCACTATTGCTCACTCCTAAATAAACTCCCGGAGCAGAGGACCTAAAGTGCGTTGAAGCGGTTGACTTAACGACCTCTCAACCCCTCAGGATCTTTTGCGCAATGCGCCCGGCGCAAAGGAACGACTGTGTTCACCGGGCAGCCGCGCTAAATACGAAAGTTATGACCAACGCTATGCTGCGAAGATCTCAATCCACCCAACGAAATCAACCTACCGGGTTCGTCCGCCCCCAAGCGGGTAAGGTTCAACACTTCGAAAGAAATTATGAACGTTATCTGGACCTGGCCCGCGCCGAAGCTCTAACGGGGGATCGGATCGCGGCGGAGAATTACTTCCAACACGCCGAACACTATTTTCGGGCAATGCGCGAGAATAGAAATTAAGGATGCGAGCCAGCAAAGTGTTGCGTCCGCCAAATGAAGTTTTGGAGTCTGAGGTCTGCGAGTTGATGCAGGCTGTGCCGCACGCCTTCGCTCGGGGAAGGTTCAAACCCTACAACGGCTGATTCGATGGAAAACGAAAAGAACCCCGACCGCTCAAACATCCATTTCATCGCGCCCCCTGAGCGCCCAAAGCGCCTTGTGAGCCGCACACGTTTGGTGATGGGCTTGCTATTGATCGCCGCTATTCCGATCTTCATCAGCCTGGCCAACAAGGCCGTGCATGAAAACGCGGAGGCAATCCAGCGGACTTTCGGTCGATAGGAGTGAGACCATGGCCGGTATTACATATTTCGTGGCGTTGCCGTTCGATGTTGCTGACGGCGACGTCGTTGTTGGTAAACCCATTGAATGTCCAAGCCCCGCAGCCGCGATAGAACGTGCTCAAGGTCTTTGGAAAGTGTTGGGCCACACAGGTGCGGTCGCGTTCAGTCGTACTGGTGATCCAGCTACCGGCGATTTCCGCGATGCGACTATGTTGCGAAAGTTCGGCGTTGTGCCCGATGATTTGAGCGCTTTGTGAGGATTGGCTCGGACTCAAAGCAACGGATCGGAATCTTTGTTAAGGGTTGCTCGATATCGTGCAGATCGTCGCGGATTCGTTTCGCGTACCGTGACCATAGGTACTGCATGCAATCTTTTGAGATTACTGATCCGATAGAGGCCCGACGCAGCCGCTTCGCTCAATTTAGGGGCCAGAAGGCAACCGTGATGTTAAATGGATTGCCGGTCACCGGGATGGTCCGTTCGGTCAGGGAGCATAAATCCGGCGATCCCATGCGCTGGACCGTCACAGTGGTCCCTAAGCAGGGAACCGCAAGCCCACCACTCAGGTGCAGTTCAGGCAAGCAGCGTTCTGCTTGATACGGTCACCAGCGCTAGCGAGCTAACGAGCTAACGAGACAGCTCTTGTTCAGCTGCCGCGCACACCTGTGGCGGGAGCGGAAACTCGCGATAGCCACGGAGACTGGAGGCGCCACGTGGCCGATCTCGATCTACCTGATCGCGGGCGCCTTGATCACCTTCATCGCCGCGATGGCGGCGCCTGAAACGACCGGCAAAGCATTGGGCTGACAAACTGTGAATAGGCGTCCGAGATTGACCCCTTCACTGCCCGAAACAACAATAGCTTAGCTCGCCGATCGGCGTTCGGGACCCCACGCCGATTAACAAGTGGTACGCGGCAAATAACGCCGCTGAGGCTGGGTGCCAAAGCGCGTCAAGTGAAGCCCGGCCGTCCGC
>Ga0210395_10001006_pt1 | contig 21883 bp, 16 predicted proteins | sample IncBWH4OmetaG_FD_150861 | JGI IMG/M metagenome (GOLD analysis project Ga0210395, IMG submission 150861) | Forest soil microbial communities from Barre Woods Harvard Forest LTER site, Petersham, Massachusetts, United States - Inc-BW-H-4-O ...
TGGGCGGCGGCCGCGGCCTCGACGACCCTGGGGTAAAGCGCAATTTGCCGCATCAGCGCGAGTTCGGTCGGGTCTGACAGCCGATCCAGAGCCGCCGTATCAACCAAATTTGTCAGATCCGCCGGCAGGTCGGGAAAGGCTTCGCGGGCGTTGCGGAACACCGACTGGCCGCGCGCATGGCCGTACTGGACGTAGAAAACCGGGTTGTCGCGCGACTGCTCGATGACCTTTGCCAAGTCGAAATCCAGCACGGCATCGTTCTTGCGGAACAGCATCATGAAGCGGACCGCGTCGCGCCCGACTTCGTCGACCACGTCGCGCAGGGTCACAAACTCCCCTGCCCGCTTGGACATTTTCACCGGCTCGCCGGCGCGCAGCAGTCGCACCAATTGCACGAGCTTGACATCGAGCTCGGCATTGCCGCCGCTCAACGCCGCGACTGCCGCCTTCATGCGCTTGATATAACCGCCGTGATCGGCGCCCCAGACGTCGATCAACGCGCCAAAGCCGCGTGCGATCTTGTCGGCGTGATAGGCGATATCGGAAGCAAAATAGGTGTAGGAGCCATCCGATTTCTTCAGCGGACGATCGACGTCATCGCCGAACGCGGTCGAACGAAACAATGTCTGTTCGCGATCTTCCCAATCTTCGACCGGCGCGCCTTTCGGCGGCGGCAATCGGCCTTCGTAAACATGACCGCGCTGGCGCAGCCATGTGATCGTCGCGGCAACACGATCGACGTTGCCGTGCATAAGCGAGCGTTCGGAATAGAAAACCTCGTGGCTGATGTTGAGCGCGGCCAAGTCGGCGCGGACCATTGCCATCATCATGTCGATCGCCTTGGCGCGAACAATTGGCAGCCATTCGTCTTCCGATTGTCTGGTCAGCGCATCGCCGAACTCGCTCGCGAGTGCCGCGCCCACCGGCTTGAGATAGTCGCCCGGATAAAGCCCCTCCGGAATTGAGCCTATGTCTGCGCCTAAAGCCTCGCGGTAGCGCAGGTACGCCGAACGCGCCAGCACATCGACCTGGGCGCCGGCGTCATTGACGTAGTACTCGCGGGTGACCTTGACGCCGGTGAAGTCGAGCAGGGTTGCGAGCGCATCACCGAACACAGCGCCGCGGCCGTGGCCGACATGCATCGGCCCGGTGGGATTTGCCGAAACGTATTCGACGTTGACCGGCGCACCCCCTCCGGCGTCGCTGCGGCCGAAGTTCCGGCCGAGTTTTACGGCGCTGCGCAAGGCATCGATCCACGCCGCAGGCTTGAGCGTCAGATTGATAAAGCCCGGCCCCGCGATTTCCACGCTGCCGACCAGACCGTCGGCACGAAGCCTTTCGGCGTAAGCTTCAGCAAGTTCGCGAGGCTTCTTGCCGGCATCCTTGGCAAGGACCATGGCGACGTTGGTTGCCATGTCGCCGTGAGATGGGTCGCGCGGAGGTTCGACGGTTACGCGCGACTGGTCGATCCCCGACGGCAGGACGCCGGCTGTGATCAATTCATCGCTGGCGCGGCGAACGCGCGTCAGCATTTCGGCAAAGATATTGTGCACAACCATCAGAATTCCGTCGTTGCGCCACTTGCGCGGCGCGCCGCGCGCCTAACGCAATTCCGGGGTCGAGTCAAAAAGCCGCGCATGTTCGGCCAGCGCGTAGCGGTCGGTCATGCCGGCGATGAAATCGGCGATGCGGCGGGCGCGGCCGGCGTCGTCGAGCGCGCGGAGCCCGGCCGACCATTCCGCCGGCAAATCATCGGGATGGGCTGTGTAGCGGAGAAACAGCTCGCGCACCACGTTCGCCGCCTCGTTCATGACCCGCTTGATGCGGGCGTGCCGGTACATGCGCGTCTCCAGAAAGCTCTTGATCAGGCGCTCGGCCTCGGCAATGGCCGGCGAAAACGCCACCACCGCCGCCGACGCACCGCGCACGTCATCGGCCGAACCTGGCGCCAGCGCCGTCAGGCGGCGCCGGGTCTCGGCAGCGACATCCTCGATCAGGAGGCCGATCAGACGGCGAACGAATTCGTGGACGATCCGCGCGTCATCGAGTGCCGGGTAAGCTGCCCGGATGCCGGCGATAATCTCGCCCGGCAGCGCCACCGCGGCGATGTCATCGAGACGAAACAAGTCCGCCCGCAAGCCGTCGTCGATATCGTGGGCGTCATAGGCGATATCGTCGGCGAAAGCCGCGACTTGAGCTTCCGCGCTCGGGAAGCTCCACAATTGCAGATCCTGCTGCCGGGTATAGTCGCGAATGGTCTCGGGCACGCCAAGCGCGCGATAGCGGCCGAGCGGCACGCCGCTGCGGTCAATCAGCGGCCCGTTATGCTTGACTAGGCCTTCAAGCGTTTCCCAGGTCAGATTAAGTCCGTCGAAGGTCGGATAACGGCGCTCGAGCGCGGTCACTACTCGCAATGTCTGGGCGTTGTGATCGAAGCCGCCAAAGGCGGTCAGGCAGTCGTCGAGCGCCCGCTCGCCGGCGTGGCCGAAAGGCGGATGGCCGAGATCGTGCGCCAGCGCCAACGCCTCGGTGAGGTCCTCGTCAAGGCCGAGCGCGCGGGCAAGAGCGCGGGCGATCTGCGCGACTTCGAGCGTGTGAGTGAGGCGGGTCCGATAATGATCGCCCTCGTCGAACACAAACACCTGCGTCTTGTGCTTGAGGCGCCGGAACGCGGTCGAGTGGATGATGCGGTCGCAGTCACGGCGAAAGGGGCTGCGGCTTTTGCTGGCCGGCTCCGGATGAAGGCGCCCACGGCTTTGGCCTGGATCGCACGCGTAGGGCGCGCGGCGGGTCGCGGCGTCAATCGCCATGGTTAGTCGCCATGGGCATGCCCCACCCGGAGCATGATCCCGAAAAGTGGAAACCGGTTTTCGGAAAAGATCATGCTCAACCGTAACATTTAGACCATGATCCGATACCTGATCGGGTCATGGCCTTAGCTGATTGATTTTACTCGCTGTCGCACTTAACTATCGTGGTGACGCGGTGGCAATCGGGCCGATTCTGACGATTCTGCGGCTGGAGAGGATCATGGCGGTAGACGTCAAGGTTACCGAAAGGGCTGCGCTTCGCATCGGCGAAATTCTCCGCAAGGAGCCGGCGGGCACCATGCTGCGCGTCAGCGTCGAAGGCGGCGGCTGCTCCGGCTTCCAGTACAAGTTCGACACCGAGCGCGCCAAGGCTGAAGACGACATTGTCATCGAACGCGCCGGCGCTACCGTGCTGATCGATCCGGTCTCGCTCAATTACATGGCCGGCTCCGAGATCGATTTTGTCGACGACCTGATCGGATCGGCTTTTAAAGTGCATAACCCGAAGGCCACCGCCTCGTGCGGTTGCGGCACCAGTTTCGCGCTCTAAAGTGCCGCTCGACATAGAGGGCGTCGGCCGGTGCGCATCGCCACCTGGAACGTCAACTCGATTAAGCAACGTCTCGACTCGGCGGTTACCTGGCTCACCGAGCGGCAGCCCGACATTGTCTGCCTGCAGGAGACGAAGTGCGTCGACGACGGCTTTCCACGCGACCCTTTCGAATCGCTCGGCTACAATGTCGCGATCCACGGCCAGAAGACCTTCAACGGCGTGGCGCTACTTTCGAAATTTCCGTTCGACGAGGTGACCAACGGCCTGCCCGGCGACCACACCGACGATCATGCCCGTTTCATCGAAGCGGTGGTTTCGACCGCCAATGGCGCGCTCCGCGTCGCGACCATCTATCTGCCCAACGGCAATCCACCTGAAACCGACAAATACTCGTACAAGATCGGATGGATGAAGCGGCTTCTTGCCTATGCACGCGAACGGCTGACACTGGGCGAACCGCTCATTCTCGCCGGCGACTACAACGTCATCCCGACCGCCGACGACGTGCGTAATCCGCAGAATTGGCTCGGCGATGCCTTGTTCCTGCCGGGCACGCGTTTGGCGTTTCAATCGCTGTTGAATCTCGGCCTGACCGACGCCATCCGCGCGACCACCGACGAGCCGGGTCTCTACACCTTCTGGGACTATCAGGCCGGCGCTTGGCAGAAGAACAACGGCATCCGCATCGACCACCTGTTGCTGTCGCCGCAAGCCGCCGACCACCTGACCGACGTCGGCATCGACCGCCACGTCCGCACCTGGGAAAAGCCGTCCGACCACGTTCCGGTGTGGCTCGATCTGGCGATCGAGCCGGCCAGCAAGCACTAGGCAAAACCTTCGGAGCAGCCGTTCGCACCCAGTCGCGGTCCGACTTAACCGAATATTCACCATACCCGCGGAGATTGCGGCAGCTTACTTAGGCTTTGGTTCTGCGGATGCGATGGCCATTCCGAAAGCGCGTGGAACGCTTTGAGCCACCGCCGCGCGTGGAGCTTAAGCCGCCCGATGCGCCAACGGCAGCGGAAGAAGCGGTCCAGGCCGCTACTTTCCAAGCCGACAGCATCCGCGAAACCATCAATCTTCTCGAATCCGATCTCGGCGCCATGATCGGCGACGTGCAGCGTGCCTGCGTCTTCGTTTGCGACCGCGCCGAAGATTCCGCGGCAGCCTCCGACAAGATCGTGCAACAGAGCGACACCCTGGTGGCGCGCGCCGGCAGCGCCAGCCGCGACCTCACCCAGCTCGCTGCATCCATTGAGGAACTGGCGCGCGCCTCGGACGACATCGGCAGCCAGGTCCGCAGGGCCGACGATCTCACCGGCGAAGCCGATGAATCCGCCAAGCTTGCCGGCCGCGGCGTTGAAGGCCTCAAAAAGTCATCGACGCAAATCGGCCAAGTGCTCAATCTGATCTCGACCGTCGCCCGCCAGACCAATCTCTTGGCGCTCAACGCCACCATCGAAGCCGCCCGCGCCGGTGAAGCCGGCCGCGGCTTTGCCGTGGTCGCGTCGGAAGTGAAGAAGCTGTCGCAAGAGACGCAAAAGGCTACCGAAGAAATCTCGCAGAAGATCGAAGCGTTGCAACACGACGCCGCTGATTGTTTCGAAGCGGTGCAACGCATCACCGAGGTCATCAAAGTCCTCAAGCCGCTGTTCGGTAGCGTCGCCTCCGCGGTCGGCCAACAGAACAACGCGACGACGGCAGTGGCGCGCAATGCGGCGGAAACCTTGGGGTTTGCCGATGGCGTCTCGGTCGGGGCGTCGGATATCCGCGACGCCGCCACTGGCGCCAACGCGCTTGGCAAGTCCGTCGAACAGCGCGGCCAGGAGGTCATCCGGCTAGCCGAGAAGCTCAAAATGCGGGTGACGATGTTTCTGCGGCAAAGCGAAGCCGGCGATCGCCGGCGGCACGACCGCCTGCCTTGCGAAATCGGCGCCGATTTGTGGACCGACGGCGGCGTCATTCGCGGCCACACTGCCGATATCTCCGAGGGAGGCATGTTGCTGCGCATCGGCGATATGCCGGAGCGAACGCCTCTTGCATCCGGGTCGGTCATGCGCACCACCATCGCCGAGATCGGCGACGTTCGCGTCCGTCTCGCCGGCAGCTCACCGCTCGGCCTGCACCTCGAATTTGTGGAAATGGCTTCGAGCGCCCGCGCCGCGCTGGAGCGCAAACTAGTTTCGATCCGCGAGGAGAACCGTGAAATCATCGCCCGCGCGGTCGATACCGCCAACGAGATCTCGCGGGCGTTCGAAGGGCTTATCCGCGACGGAAAGCTGACGCAGGAAGCCCTGTTCGACAATGACTATGTGGTGATCGAACACACCGATCCGGTCCAATACCGGACCAAGTTTCTGTCCGCCCTGGAGGACGTTTTGCCTCCGATCCAGGAACCGCTGTTAGCCAGCGACGACCGCATGGTGTTTTGCGTCGCAGTCGACAGAAACGGCTACCTGCCGGTGCATAACCGCAAGTACTCGTTTCCGCAGCGTCCCGGAGAGACCGCCTGGAATATCGCCCATTCGCGCAATCGCCGCATCTTCGACGACCGCGCCGGGCTTGCCGCCGCGCGTAACGTGCGGCCCTATATCATCCAAGTGTATCCGCGCGATATGGGCAACGGCGTCACCGTGATGACGCGCGAGATCGACGCCCCGATCCGCGTGTTCGGCAAGCACTGGGGCGGATTTCGTTCAAGCTATAAGCTTTGAGTATTTCCAGCGGGCCTGAGCGGCCCGCAGCCGCCGGTCAGTCCCGGCGGCCCCGGAGCCATCCTTCCAGATAGACCAGAGCCATCGCCCGCTCGTCGTCGTTGGCGCGGTGGAAAGCGTTGTCGTAAAGCGGCTTGATCCAGGTTTCTTCAGCGCCGGCGGTACCCGCACAATCGCGCCCGAGCGTCAGCCACATCAGGCCGCGCGCCGCTTGCCGGGGCACCTTCTGGCCCTGGAATAGTATATCCCCGAGCACCGCCTCGGCGCGGCAATCGCCTTTGGTCGCGGCAAGCTGCAACCAGCGCGCCGCTTGATGCGGGTCGGTCGGCGAGCCGTCGAGATAAAGCCGGCCAAGCTGGTATTGCGCATCGGCATCGCCGAAATAGGAGGCCGCGTAGAAGAACAGCTCGCGGGCGCGGCCGGCGTCCGGCGTGATCGCCGAGTTGGGAATACCCTTGAGATAGTAGTGCCCGAGCGCCACGAAGGCGTTGGCGACCATGCGCGCCTGCGCCGTGCCCGGCGGCTCGTCCGGGTGGGCGTTGGCGATCTGGCTGAAATAAGCGAAAGCGCGCTGGTCGTCCTGAGCGACACCGTCGCCGGACGCGTACATGTGGCCGACCTTCCACTGCGCCGCCAGGTGACCCTGATCGGCGGCGTATTGCAGCGCGCTGAGCGTCTTGGCCTTGTCTCCGCCCTCCGGCAGGTTCGGCGAGCCGCGCAAGCCATCGTTCGGCGTCAGTGATGCGGTGTTCGGGCTGGTCGATCCGTCGAACGAGAAAGCCTTCCCGCCCACGACACCGACAACGCCAACGACGGCGACCAGGATGCCGCCCCTGACAAGGCGCGCAATGGGCCTAGATGTCCGCATAGCACTCTTTCTCGACCGACCCGCCCGGGTGGGTTACGGCGCCGTTGCGCGCCGGTCCGACCTGCTGGGCGTATTTCCACAAGTATCCGGAGGTGAACTCTTCCGCGGGCGGCTTCCAGGCGCGCGCCCGCTGTTCAAGCTCGCTGTTCGTCAATTTGACGTCGAGCGTGCCCTTTTCAGCGTCAATCTCGATGAGGTCGCCGTCGCGCAGCAGGCCGATCGGTCCGCAGATCGCGGCCTCCGGGCCGACATGACCGACACAAAAGCCGCGCGTGGCTCCGGAGAAGCGCCCGTCCGTGATCAAGGCGACCTTGTCGCCCATGCCCTGTCCATAGAGCGCGGCCGTGGTCGCGAGCATTTCGCGCATGCCCGGCCCACCTTTGGGGCCTTCGTAGCGGATCACCAGCACTTCGCCTTCCCTATACGTCTTGTTTTTGACCGCCTCGAAGCAAGCCTCCTCGCCGTCGAAGCAGCGCGCCGGTCCGGAAAAACGCAAGCGCTCCATTCCGGCAACCTTAACGATCGCTCCTTCGGGGGCGAGATTACCTTTCAGGCCGACGACACCGCCGGTTGCCAGCATCGGCTTGTCGGCCGGATGAACTACGTCCTGTGCGTCGTTCCACTTCACCGACCTGAGATTGTCCGCAATCGTGCGGCCGGTGACGGTGAGACACTCGCCATGAAGGAAGCCATGGTCGAGAAGCGTCTTCATCAGCAGCGGAACGCCACCAGCCTCGAACATGTCTTTGGCGACATAACGGCCGCCTGGTTTCAAATCCGCGATATAAGGAGTCTTTTTAAAGACTTCGGCCACGTCGAACAGGTCGAAGGCGATGCCGCATTCGTGGGCGATGGCCGGCAGGTGCAAGGCGGCGTTGGTCGACCCGCCCGTGGCGGCCACCACCGCGGCGGCATTCTCCAGCGCCCGGCGGGTGACGATATCGCGCGGGCGAATATTCTTGGCGATCAGCTCCATGATCATCTCGCCCGCCAGCATGCAGAACTTGTCGCGGATCTCGTAAGGCGCCGGCGCCCCGGCCGAATACGGCAGCGCAAGCCCGATCGCCTCCGACACCGTGGCCATGGTGTTGGCGGTGAATTGTGCGCCGCACGCGCCGGCTGACGGGCAGGCATTCTGTTCGAGCAGATCGAGATCGTCGTCGGACATGGCGCCAATCGAGTGCCGGCCGACGGCCTCGTAAACGTCCTGAATGGTGACCGGCTTGCCTTTGAAGGTGCCGGGCAGGATCGAACCGCCATAGATGAAAATCGCCGGCACGTTGAGCCGGCACATAGCCATCATCATCCCCGGCTGCGACTTGTCGCAGCCGGCGACGCCGACCAGAGCATCGTAAGAATGGCCCCGCACCGTCAGTTCGATGGAATCGGCAATCACCTCGCGCGACGGCAGCGAGGACTTCATGCCCTGGTGCCCCATGGCGATGCCGTCGGTTACCGTGATGGTGCAGAATTCGCGCGGCGTGCCGCCGCCGGCGGCGACCCCCTGCTTGACTACCTGGGCCTGGCGCATCAGTGCGATGTTGCACGGGGCGGCCTCGTTCCAGCAGGTGGCGACGCCGACAAACGGCTGATGGATCTGCTCGCGCGTCAGCCCCATCGCATAATAGAACGCGCGGTGCGGCGCCCGCTCCGCTCCCTCGGTGGCGTGGCGGCTTGGCAGCCTCGATTTCAAGTTGGTCTTCGCGTCCATCGTACTCGTACCGGCTCGATCTAAAGAGCCCCTCGCCCACTCACCCGATCCGGCCTTGCGGGATCGGAGCGCGGCCACGGCCGATCCAAGTCGCCCGGGATGCGCGGCTATCGATCTCAAAAAATCCTATGGCCAAAAAGCGGCGCTTGGTGGCGCAGCCGGGTCAGATAACTAAATGTTCCTGCGCTGTTGCTAGATAGACACAGATTCAGCTTTCGCTAGGCTTTTTAGTTAAGGCGCCATTTACCATGGTGTGGCCCGGCTGCGACTATGCCGCACTCATGCCCAAACGCCTAAGACGAGCTTTCTTCAACAGGAGCGTCCTTGAAGTGGCCCCTGACCTGATCGGGGCGACCATGCTGTTTGATGGCGTCGGCGGTCGCATCGTCGAGCTCGAGGCCTACCACCACACCGAGCCGGCGGCACACAGCTTTCGCGGCCCGACGCCGCGCAACGCGGTGATGTTCGGCCCGGCCGGCTACGTTTACGTCTACCGCTCCTATGGCATTCATTGGTGCCTGAACTTCGTCTGCGAACCCAAAGGCTCAGCCAGTGCGGTGCTTATTCGGGCGATCGAGCCGACTGTGGGCCTCAAAGTCATGCGCCGGCGGCGCGGGCTGACTGACGAGCGGCTCTTGTGCGCCGGTCCGGGGCGGGTCTGCGAGGCGCTGGGCATCACGGTAGTACAGAATGGGATGGCGCTCGACGCGCCGCCATTTGAGCTGTTTGCCCGTGCCGGCACAGTAGAGGTCGTGACGGGGCCCCGGATCGGCATCACCAAAGCCGCCGAGCTACCGTGGCGCTACGGGCTCAAAGACTCGCGCTTTCTGAGCAAGCCTTTCCCGGGGTCGACCACCGCTGTGTTGCAGAAATAACCCAAGCCAGAGGCCACACGCATAAATGCGACAGTAGGAGCCGTGAAATCATTGCTTGCTTTTGTTTTGACCTCCGCCAGATGATCCAACCTGGCACGCCGAAGTCTGTTTCGAGCTATCCTGAACCGCCGCCTTTTCGTCCTGACCCGCCGGCTTTCCATCCTGACCTGCCGGCTTTTCGAAATCGAAAGTCAAACACACCTTTTGCGTCTTATCGGTTTCACTGGTGAACTCAGGACCAATCTTAAGCGAAAGAATATTGATGCTGATCGAATCGTCTTTGGTCTTGGACACATAAAATTCCAGTCCTACCGCAATTCGCGAAATAGTCTGACCGGGATCAGGATCTACAATTACGTAGTCTATCCAGTCAGCATTAGCGGCTTTATTTTTGCAGTTGGGAAGTAGGTGGTTCAAATCTGAAATGGTAAAAGAGTTGGTGATTTGTGAAGTGTTGGACAGCTCATTGAGGTCACTTAAGCTCGGCCCTACGGATACTCCTGCATACACCGGGATCCCAAACGCCAACTTTCCGCCGATGCCGCTATTTGAAACCAGAGTAAAAGTGAGGTCCTCGGTTATTTTTGTCGCCTTCGAAAGGTCTACCGGGTGGCCCTTTGTGCGCTCGCGCGCAGCAGCGATTCCGCAACTGACTGCTGTATTTACGTCTTTGGGCGAAATCAATTCTGCAGGTTTGGGTGATTCGCACCTTACGGTGTTTTTCTCCGGACAAAACAGAGTATTGATGTTCTTATGGAAGCATTTGAGCTTCTGGTCGTTGGGAACATCATTGCAAGGGTTTCTGCAGGTATACTGACTATTGAGGCATCCTTCCTGAGCGTTTGCCGTCGAGATGAGGCTGCCAGCTAAAACGGCTGCAATAGCGATCACAAAATGTCCATTCCGCATGATACAGCCTCCCCTCGGTAACTTGATCTATTTTGAAAAAGTGTATCACGGCGAAATGACAATTCAAAGTGGTATTTATAAGTATGCGCCTAGGCTTGGCTGCCTGAACTTCGGATCGAACCCGAGTTCTAGGTGGGCCTTCTCAATCGACACAGCGCCGTCGTCCTCAGCAATGTTGTAGATGCCCGGCGCACCCTTGGTCAGCGCCAACAGCGCCGCTTGCGCCGCGGCATCGACATGCAACGGCGCGCGGGCGTTCGGGGTATTCCAAGTGCCCGGACCGTAGAGCCGGCCATAGCGCAGCACGATGCCGTCGATGCCGGGCGCATTCAGTACCGCCGCCTCGAGCGCACGCACGCCGCGGCCGGTGACGGCACCCGGCGCATCGCCCTCGCCCGACACCAGGGGATCGGTCTCGGCATGCGGCTCCTGGCCGTCCGCATAGGCGAACGCGATGCTCTGCGCGATCAAGCGGCGGGCGCCCGCGGCGCGCGCGGCGGCTACCAGATTGGCCGTGCCCTCGATGCGAAGACGCGAATTGCGGGCCAGAGCATCGCGAAGAAGAGTCGAATCAGCGACTTGCGGCAAATCGGTCAACTGATGGATGACGACGTTGGGACGAGCGGATACGACAACATCGTGCAAGGCCGCGGCATCGAAGACATCAACAACAAGCGGTTCGACCCCGCGCGCTTTGAGGTCCGCGGCTTTATCGGCGGACCGCGTCGTGCCGGTCACCTGGTGGCCGGCAGCGAGCAGCAGCGGCGTCAGCCGCCGTCCGATTGCTCCGCTGGCTCCGGCAAGGAAAATCCGCACGTCGATCTACTGTCAGTGATAGGCCACGACAAATTCGCATCCGGCGTCGGTCGAAAAGGTGCGCGTCGCCTCGCCGGTCGCGAGCTCAAACTCGGTGACGATTGCGTCGTCATGGCAGCACAGATAAGCGTGCTGGCCGTCGGGCGCGAAGCCGAACCCCATCGGTCCTTTCCCGGTCGCGAACGCTGCAAGCGGCTTATAGCCGTCCACCGTATGGACGGCGGCGTGATTATCCTGATGCGCCGAGACGACGACGTAACGATTGTCCGGCGACACCCGCACGCGCCGCATTTGCCGTTTGGCGCCGTTCGAGCCTTCGATCGCAACCGTTTGGCGGAGTGCATGGGTGCCGGCGTCGACCACATAGAATTCGGCCGCCGTTTGCGCGCAGACATAGAGCGTGTCGCCGTCCGGCGAAATGGCGAGGCCCTCGGTCACCGCCGGCACTTGGATCTTGTCGACGACGGCGCGGCGGGCGACATCGACAACAACGACGAAGTCGGTCTTGACGGAGACGAAAGCCTTCCCGGTCTGATGACTGATCGCCAGCCAGTGCGCGGTGTTGCCGATATCGACGCGTTGCACCTTGTCGGACTTTGGATCGATGACGAACACCGCGTTCGCCAGCTCGCCCGAGGTCCAAACCGCGCCCGAAGCGTCAATCATGATGCCGTGCGGCGCGCAGGTCTGGCCGAAATCGATGACACGCGTCAGCGATTGCGACGGCAGATCGATCACGACAATGCGCCGATCGGGGTTCACGTTCTTGGCAAAAATGCCGTCGCCATAGACCGTGCCGTAGGCGGTGCGTCCATCCGACGACAAGGCAAGCTCGTGCGTCGAGCCCGGCATGTCGATGGTCTTCGATAGCGTCAGCGTTTGCGCGTCGAGGAAATGCACCTTGTGCGCGGTTTTCGCCGTGACGATCAGGTTCGGACCGCCGGGCCGATTGTTGACATCAAGCATTCACCAAGCCTCGTGACTCCGGGCCGTATTGCAGCGTTCATACATTAGCGGATGCATTGCAAGGCTCCAGCGCCTCTAGACGTCCACGCTCGGCGTGCGCTTGAAGGGGATGGTCGGCGCCAGCGCGATCCCCGGCAGCGCCGCAAGTGCAATCGGCAGGAATGCCAGCCGAGCCGCTCCGGTAACGTCCCAGGCCGCACCGCAAATGATCGCAACCACGACCGTGCACCCGTAGGCGATGGTGAACACTGCCGCTGATACGCGTGCGACTTCCGCTCGCGTGCTCAAGAGCGGCGGCAGCGTCAGCCCCAGCGAAAAGGTTGCGCCCCCGGCAAAGCCGAGCACCGCCGCGGCGACGATCGTGGCCGTGCCCGCCGTCGTTACGATGGCGCCAAGGCTCAGAAGGCCGACAACGCTGGCAAGCACAAAGGGCCAGGCCCGGCTTTCGACGTGCCGGGCGAAACCGATGAGCAGGAGCGACGCCGGCAGCTGACCCAGATTGAGCGCCGTCAGCGCCGGACTGATAAGGTCGGGTCGCCCCGCTTCACTCAGATAGCCGGGCAAGAACGCGTTGGTGCCGAAATAGAGCGGACCGACGCCGCCGAAAATCAAACCGATGCGCCAGACGTCGCGCGCCGGCCAATCCGGCCACCAGCGGCCCGACACGTCGGCGACACTCGTTTTCTGCTCGCGCGGTGCGGTCAGCAACACCAGAAACGCAATCGCGGCGATCGGCGCCGCCCATAGCACGAAACTCGTGCGCCAGCTTTCGACGAATAGCGGAAACAGCAACGGCAGCGCGACCGGGAGGATTTCGCCGACCAGCAAGCCGTTGGTATAGACGCCGGTGCCGACAACGATGCGCTGCGGCAGCCAACGGCCGACCAAGGCCGGCATCGCAGGCTGCGCCACGCCGACGCCGACGCCCATCACCACGGTCGCGGCGAACAGGCTGATTGTACCGACGGCCATGCCGCGGCCGGCAGAGCCCAATGCGGTGAGCAGGAGGCCCGCGATCACGGCCGCCACCACGCCGATCCGCGCCACCAGCCGCGAGCCGAGGAGCGCCGCGCCAGCGAAGATGACGACCGGCGCGCCGCTCAATGCGCCGATTTCAGTGCCGGTGAGATTGAACTCAGAGCGCAGCGCCGGAATGACCGGCGGCACCGCCAAGATCGCAAGGCGCAGTGCGACACCGACCAGCCAGAGCAGCGTCAAGGAGATCGGCACAGATCGAGAAGCAGTCACTGAATTTTCCCGGTAGCAGCATCGGTAGAGACCTTACACGGCGCCTTGCAGGCGCTCGAGCGCCTCGGCGAGCTTGGCCTTGCGGGCCTGCGCCTCGTCGCGTTTTTCGCGCTCGCCCTCGACGACCTCTTCGGGCGCGCGCTTGAGAAAATCGGCATTGCCTAGCTTTTGATCGACGCGCGCGATGTCGGCATCGCACTTCGCCATTTCCTTGGAGAGGCGCGTGCGTTCGGCGCCGAGATCGATCACGCCTTGAAGCGGCAGCGCGGCGACTTCGCTGCGCACAATCAGCTGCACGGCGCCTTGCGGCGCTTTCTCTGCGAAAGACATATCGGTGACACGGGCCAGACGCTGCACGAATTCCAACCAGCGCGCTGCTCGCGCCCGAGTCGCGGCCGACGCGCCGGCAAAGACCAGTGGCAACTGCGTCGCGGGCGGAATGTTCATTTCGGAGCGGACCGAGCGGATCGCAGTCACGAGATCGATCACCCAGCCGATTTCAGCTTCCGCTGCATCGTCATCGAGTCCATCGTGTTGCGGCCATGCGGCAAGCGCCAGCACGTGGTCACGCTTGGCGCCCTGCTCGGCGGTGACGCGCCAAAGCTCCTCGGTGATAAAGGGCATGAACGGATGGAGGAGCTTGAAAATCTCGTCGAGCGCCCACGCGGTCGCGGCACGCGTCTCGTTCTTGGTAGCGCCATCCGGACCGGCGAGAACGGGCTTGGCCAGCTCCAAGTACCAGTCACAGAAAATATTCCAGACAAACCGATAGGCCGCCGCCGCCGCCTCGTTGAACTTGTAGGCCTCGATCGCCGCGGTGATGTCGCTCCCGGTCTTGGCGGTCTCGTGCGCGATCCAGCGGGTCAGCGTCTCCTTGGCGTCGCGCGGAGTAAAATCTGGATCGCGCGCGCAGCCATTGATCTCGGCAAAACGCGCCGCGTTCCACAACTTGGTCGCGAAATTGCGGTTGCCTTCGACCCGCTGCGCCGAGGGCCTGATGTCACGCCCTTGCGCCGCCATGGCGGCAAGGGTGAAGCGGAGCGCATCGGCGCCGTATTCATCGATCAGCTCGAGCGGATCGATGACGTTGCCCTTCGACTTCGACATCTTGGTACCGGAGGCATCGCGCACCAGGGCATGGAGATAGACGTCGCGAAACGGCACTTCTTTTATGAAGTGCAGTCCCATCATCATCATGCGCGCGACCCAGAAGAAGATGATGTCAAAGCCGGTGGACAGCACCGAGGTCGGGTAATAGCGCTTCAGCTCCGGCGTCTGGTCGGGCCAGCCCAGCGTCGAGAACGGCCACAGCGCCGAGGAGAACCAGGTGTCGAGCACGTCATCGTCGCGGTGCAGATATTCATTGGCGAAGCGCGCGCGCCGTTCCGGGTCGGCGGCGATGTCGTGGCCTTCTTCGGCGGTGATCTCCTCGATGTCGGTATAATGCGCGAGCGCGTCGGCGACGACGTCGTCCTCGTTTTCGGCGACAAAAATTTTCCCGTCCGGGCCGTACCAGGCCGGAATCTGATGACCCCACCAGATTTGCCGCGAGATGCACCAGGGCTGGATATTTTCCATCCAGTTAAAGAACGTCGCTTCCCACTGCACCGGCACGAACACAGTCTTGCGCGCGTGCACCGCCTCGATCGCCGGCTGCGCCAGCGTCTTGGCGTCGACATACCACTGATCGGTCAGAAACGGCTCGACCACCGCCCCCGACCGATCGCCGTGCGGCACCGTATGCACGGTCGGCTCGATCTTCTCCAGAAGGTCGCGGGCTTCGAGGTGTTCGACAATGCGTTTGCGCGCGGCGAGGCGATCGAGCCCGTGCAACGATAATGTTTCGTCGAGCTGCGGCGATGGCGGCACGCCATGCAGGAAGCCGGCGTTGTCGCGCAGATCAAGCTTTGCCTCGGCATCCAGCACATTGATCGGAGGCAGATCGTGCCGCCGCCCGACTTCGAAATCGTTGAAATCGTGCGCCGGCGTGATCTTGACCGCGCCAGTGCCCTTCTCCGGGTCGGCATAGTCGTCGCCGATGATCGGAACGCGGCGGCCGACCAGCGGGAGTATCGCCGTCTTGCCGATCAGGTGCTTGAGGCGCTCATTGTCGGGATGCACGGCGACGGCAACGTCACCGAGCATGGTCTCCGGCCGCGTCGTCGCAACGACGATGAATTCGTCAGTGCCCTCGATCGGATATTTGATGTGCCAGAGATGTCCTTTGACCTCGACCTGCTGCACTTCCAGATCGGAGATCGCGGTCTTGAGCTTGGGGTCCCAATTGACCAGGCGCTTGTCCTTGTAGATCAGGCCCGCGCGATAAAGCTCGACAAAGACTTTCGCCACCGCGCGTGACAGGCCTTCGTCCATGGTGAAGCGCTCGCGCGACCAGTCGCACGAGGCGCCGAGCCTTTTGAGCTGGTCGATGATGGCGCCGCCGGATTCGGCCTTCCACTCCCACACCCGCTTGATGAAAGCCTCGCGGCCCATCTCGCGGCTGCCGGGAAGCTGGCGCTCCATCAGTTGGCGCTCGACCACCGCTTGCGTAGCGATGCCGGCATGATCGGTGCCCGGCTGCCACAGCACGTCCTTGCCGCGCATGCGCTCGAACCGGCAGAGAACGTCCTGCAGGGTGTTGTTGAGCGCGTGGCCCATATGCAGCGAACCGGTCACGTTCGGCGGCGGGATGACGATGCAGTATGGCTCGGCCTTGGCGCGCTCCGGCCGGCCGGCACGGAAGGCGCCCGCCGACTCCCACGCGGCATAAATGCGGCCCTCGACCGCGCCGGGCACATACCTGTTTTCGATCATTGTCGTTTAGCTTTCGCCGCTCCATGCGCCATCATCGAGGCGCGAACATTTCAGAAAACGGGTTTCCACCCGCCGGATCATGCCGTAAGAAACCCGCGCCGCGCGTGGTGTCAACGTTGGCGATGGTTTCCGTTTTTTCCTGCCGAGCACTTCCAACGTGTCAGTCGCCAGCCCATCGTCCGCGCCGCGCCAAACTCCGGTGCGCTCCATCATCCTCCTCGCAGCCGCGGGCTTCGCCAGCCAGGCGCAGGTGCGCGTCACCGATTCGCTCTTGCCGCAAATCGCGACCGACTTCCGCACCACGGTCGGCGTCGCCGCCATCGTCCTCACCGCCTATGCCATTACCCACGGATCGATCCAATTCGTCGTCGGCCCGGTGGCGGATCGTTTCGGCAAATATCGGACGGTCGCGATCGCCAGCGTGCTTGCGGCGGCTTTGGTCGCGGTCTGCGGCACCGTGTCCACGTTGCCGCAACTCGCCATCGCGCGGCTCGCGACCGGCGCGGTCGCCGGCTGGGTGATCCCGGTGTCGATGGCCTATGTCGGCGACGTGACGCCAGCCGATCGCTTGCAGCCGATCCTGGCGCGTTACGCATCGGGCTACATTCTCGGCCAGCTTTTCGGCCAAGCCGCCGGCGGCGTGCTCGGCGATCTCTTCGGCTGGCGCAACGTGTTCTTCGCGCTCGGCGGCATGTTCGCTCTTGCCGCAGCCGGCCTCATTTTCGAGCTTGTCGCCAATCCGCAAACCCGCGCCGCCGATCACCGTGCGGCGAGCCGACGCGGCTTCGTCGCCGATTACGCGGCGATCCTCTCCAATCCGTTCGCGCGCATGATCATCATGGTCGGCTTCATCGAAGGCGCGCTGGCGTGGGGCGCGTTCGCCTATATCGGGGCGAACTTGCACCTGCGATTTGATTTAAGCTTTACGCTCGTCGGTCTCACCGTCGCCTGTTTCGGCATCGGCGGCATGATCTATTCCGGCCTGGTCCGGCTTCTGGTCTACCGGCTCGGCCAGATCGGCCTCACCATCATCGGCGGCTTTGTCATTACCGCGGCGTACGTTGTGCTGGCCTTCCAGCCGGTCTGGTGGTTTGCACCGCTCGCGGTGACGGCCATCGGGCTCGGCTTCTACATGTTCCACAACACGCTGCAGACCAAGGCCACCCAGATGACGCCGGAAGCGCGCGGCACCGCCGTCGCCATCTTCTCGTCGGCGCTCTATTTCGGGCAAACCGTTGGAGTCGCCGCGGGCGCGCTCGTCATCGACCGCTTGGGCGCCAAGCCGCTATTTCTCGGCACCGCGGTAGCGTTTCCGATGCTGGCAATTTGGTTTGCACGCGAGCTTCGGCGGCGGGATGCTGACCAGACCCCGCTTCGATAGGTCAGGGCGTTCGATCAAGGGCCGCTTGCACCGTACTTGCGGCGATAGGATTCGGTCAGCGTCGCTTCATCGGCGCCACCGATCGTATAAGCCGGCGAAAGCACAGGCCGGATGCTAGCAAGCTCGATGCGGATCACGTCGAAGACCGGATAGATTTCTCCGTTCGTCGACTTGACCCATGCCGCAACATCCTGGAAGGCCTCGTCCTTCGGCCCCAGGATCGTCCCCCGTCCAGCAAACCGGTAGCCGCGCCGCGCCAGAAAGTCGACGACATTGATTTCGACGGCCGGATTGCGCCTGATGTTCCACACCGTCTGGGGCGAAGCGATGTTCGCGAAAAAAAGCGCATCGCCGCGAAACGTGAGCGACGCTTTCGGAGAAAGGTTCGGCGTGCCGTCTTCGTTGACAGTGGCAACAAAGCACAAGATAGCGCGACGAACCATGTCCCGCATGTCATCGGTAATCGCGACGTTATCGTCACTCATGAGCTGACCCGGTCACTCGGGCGGGGCCCCCGGAGCGTTGATCAAGACCGCATGCGCGACGACGCCCGGCGGCGTCAGACCTTGACCAGCGGCACCTTCGGCACCGAGCCGCGGCGTGGCGGCGAGCCGCCAGGGCCGCCGCCCGGCGGCTTGCGGCGCGACGACGTCCGGCGCTTTTTGGCACGGCGCGGCTCCGGCAGCTTTTCCGGCCGCGGTGTCACCGGACCGTCCGGATATTCGAAGCCGAGATTGCTCTTGCCGCTTTCGTCGGTCGTGACGACGACGCGGACGTGACCGCCCGACTTCAAGCGGCCGAACAACACCTCGTCGGCCAGCGGCTTCTTGATGTGCTCCTGGATCACCCGGGCCATCGGCCGGGCGCCCATCAGCTCGTCGTAACCGTTGGCGATCAGCCACTGCGACGATTCGTCGGTCAGCTCGATGGTGACGTCGCGGTCGGCGAGCTGCGCCTCGAGTTGGAGCACGAACTTCTCGACCACCATCGCGATCACTTCCTGCGACAGATGCGCGAAGGTGATGATGGCGTCGAGCCGGTTGCGGAATTCCGGCGCGAACATCCGGTTGATCGCTTCCATGTCGTCACCCTCGCGCTTGCTACGCGTGAAGCCGAAGGCGGCCCGCGCCATGTCGGCGGCGCCGGCGTTGGTGGTCATGATCAGGATCACGTTGCGGAAGTCGACCTGCTTGCCATTGTGGTCGGTCAGCTTACCGTGATCCATGATCTGCAAGAGCACGTTGAACAGGTCCGGATGCGCTTTCTCGATCTCGTCGAGCAGCAGCACGCAATGCGGATGCTGATCGACGCCGTCGGTGAGCAGGCCGCCCTGATCGAAGCCGACATAGCCGGGTGGCGCGCCGATCAACCGCGACACGGTGTGACGCTCCATGTATTCCGACATGTCGAAGCGGATGATCTCGACGCCGAGCGTGGCGGCGAGCTGCCGGGCCACTTCGGTCTTGCCGACGCCGGTCGGGCCGGAGAACAGATAACAGCCGATCGGCTTTTCCGGCTCGCGCAGGCCGGCGCGGGCGAGCTTGATCGACGCCGACAACGCCGTAATCGCCTTGTCCTGCCCGTAGACCACGCGCTTGAGCGTCTCTTCCAGGTGCCGAAGCACCTCGGCGTCGTCCTTGGAGACCGCCTTCGGCGGAATCCGCGCCATGGTGGCGATGGTGGTCTCGATCTCCTTGATGCCGATGGTCCGCTTGCGCCGCCCCTCGGGCAGCAGCATCTGCGCCGCACCGGATTCGTCGATCACGTCGATCGCCTTGTCGGGCAGCTTGCGGTCATGGATGTAGCGCGACGACAATTCGACCGCAGCCTTGATCGCTTCGTTGGTGTAGCGGAGCTTGTGATAGTCCTCGAAATAGGGCTTGAGCCCTTTGAGGATTTCGATCGCGTCGGGCACCGTCGGCTCGTTGACGTCGATCTTCTGGAAGCGGCGCACGAGCGCCCGGTCCTTTTCGAAGTACTGCCGGTATTCCTTGTAGGTCGTCGAGCCGACGCACCGCACGGTGCCGGACGCCAGCGCCGGCTTGAGCAGGTTCGAGGCGTCCATGGCGCCGCCGGACGTGGCGCCGGCGCCGATCACGGTGTGGATCTCGTCGATGAACAGAATCGCGCCGGGATAGGCTTCGAGCTCCTTGATGACTTGCTTGAGCCGTTCCTCGAAATCGCCGCGATAGCGCGTGCCGGCAAGCAGCGTACCCATATCGAGCGCGAACACCGTGGCGTTGCGCAGCACGTCCGGCACCTCGCCGTGGACGATGCGGCGCGCCAGGCCCTCGGCGATGGCGGTCTTGCCGACGCCGGCCTCGCCGACGAACAACGGATTGTTCTTCTGCCGCCGGCACAGCACCTGGATGGTGCGGCTGATTTCGGCGTCGCGGCCGATCAGCGGGTCGATCTTGCCCTCGCGCGCTTTCTTGTTGAGATTGACGCAATAAGCGTCGAGCGCGTCGCCCTTCTTCTTCGGCTCGTCGCCGTTCTTGGCATCGGCATCTTCGTCGGCGCCACGCACCGGGCGCGCTTCCGACATGCCCGGCCGCTTGGCGATGCCGTGGCTGATATAATTGACCGCGTCGTAGCGCGTCATGTCCTGCTCCTGCAGGAAGTACGCAGCGTGGCTCTCGCGTTCGGCGAAGATCGCGACCAGCACATTGGCCCCGGTCACCTCCTCGCGCCCCGACGATTGGACGTGGATCACGGCGCGCTGGATGACGCGCTGGAAGCCGGCGGTGGGCTTGGAATCCTCGGCGCCGTCGGTAACCAGATTGTCGAGCTCGGATTCGAGATAGGCGACCAGGCTGCGGCGCAGCTTGTCGAGATCGACGTTGCACGCCCGCATGACGGCGGCGGCGTCCTGATCCTCGATCAACGCGAGCAACAGGTGCTCGAGCGTGGCGTATTCATGATGACGCTCGTTGGCGAGCGCCAGGGCGCGGTGGAGCGACTGTTCAAGGCTGCGCGAGAACGTTGGCATTCAATGTCCATTCCATCTGTTGCGACCGTCCCCCGGAATCACTTCTTCTCCATGATGCATTGCAAAGGATGCTGATGTTTGCGGGCAAAGTCCATGACCTGCGTCACTTTGGTCTCCGCCACCTCGTAGGTGAATATCCCGCACTCGCCGATCCCGTGCTGATGAACATGCATCATGATTCGATGCGCCGACTCGTGGTCCTTATTGAAGAATCGCTCGAGCACATGGACCACGAACTCCATCGGCGTGTAGTCGTCGTTGAGCAGCAGCACCCGATACAGGTTCGGCCGCTTGGTCTGCGGCTTCGTCTTGGTGATGACCGCCGTCCCCGGCCCGCTCTGATCGCCTTTGCGCTTGCGGTCGTCGTCGGCCAGGCGGATCGGCAATCTGGTCTTGGAATCGTCGAACGGCGGCATTGTCTTCGTCTATCGTCCAGAGCGGTGATGGCGCGACCGGTCTGTAAGGCGTCCGATCCTGCCAGCCCCGACATGTTATCATAGATACGGAACGCCTTGGTTTCCAGATCGCCGAAACTGCTCGCCGAATCGGAAAACTGCCCACCCGTACACCTCGTTCCGCGCACTCTTCATGGTACGCACGGCGAGAAAGATACGTCTACCCGTGGCCGAAATCTTACGCCCAACTTTGCAGCGTGCATGATTGATGCCAATTGCAGCCATCAAACGCTGTCACAATAGCCGCGGCTGAGGCGCTATCCCAGGAACACTCCGCCGTGCGCAAACCACGCGCGCACGCGTTGCGCTCGACCCTGCGCCGAAACCGTCGGGGATAAACAGAAGATAGGTCGAAGTGCGTACGGATCAAGCCGGGTTGGCGCAAGTGGCGTGGATACCGCGGTTCACTTCATCATCGACGTTTTCGCCAGCACGCCTTCGAACGGCTTGTAGGCTTCCTTGGCGAAGTCGGCGCAAAGCTCGCCGATCTTGGCTGACTCGGCGACGAACTCCTCATACGAGGATTTGAGGTATTCCGTCTGCACCGCCACGGCCGTCTCCAGACTCTTCGCGCCCATCATCTTCTCCAGGGCGGCCGTCGAGCCGTCAAACGACCTTTTCGAATAATCGGCAAATTCGGTGGCGATAGCCTGGGCATTCTTGGTCCAGGCGCCGAACGTGGTCATCGCCATGTCCATGCTGTCCTTGCCGAACTTCTGCATCGGATCGGTGCTCATCATGATCTCCCCGCAGCCCGCGACGAGCGGTTCTTGA
>Ga0210395_10001009_pt1 | contig 21844 bp, 16 predicted proteins | sample IncBWH4OmetaG_FD_150861 | JGI IMG/M metagenome (GOLD analysis project Ga0210395, IMG submission 150861) | Forest soil microbial communities from Barre Woods Harvard Forest LTER site, Petersham, Massachusetts, United States - Inc-BW-H-4-O ...
GACCAGCGCAACATACGTTTTCTTCACTAGGCGTTGGCGAAACGCTTCGGAAATCCTTGCATGCGCGAAATCGTTCTTCGCCACGAGGATTACTCCGGAGGTTTCCTTGTCCAGCCGGTGCACAATTCCCGGCCGCAACGCATCGCCACCCCGCGAGAGAGCCTGCCCTCGCCCGAGCAGTGCGTTCACCAGCGTCCCGCGCGTATTCCCTGCACCGGCGTGCACCGTCATCCCCGCGGCTTTGTTCACCACGATTACGTCGTCGTCTTCATACAGAATGTCGAGTGGGATGGATTCTGGTTCGGCGCGCATCGGCGGACGGTTCTGCGCGTCCACGACGATTTTCTCGCGGGCGCGCAAACGGTGCGCGCCCTTTGACGGTTTGCCGTCGACGAGCACCAGCCCCGCTTCGATTAATTCCTGAAGGCGCGTGCGGCTCAGCTCGGGAAGTTGCGCCGCTAGATAGCGATCCAGCCGCTCTCCGGCGTCACCGTCCTCAACCACAAGCTTGTGTGATATTTGCGAAGGCACGGAAGGATTCTAGCAGCTTGTTGGCGCAGCAAACTGGTCCGGCGGCCCGTGCTCACAAGACGACTCGACGGACGAGCGTCAGTTCGTTGCCGCTTTGCCCGGCGATGAAGCGTTTTCCTTGGAGCTGAACAGAAGATCGAGGATCAGCAGAATAGCGCCGATGGTGATTGCGGAATCCGCTACATTGAAGGCCGGCCAGCGGTAGCTTCCAATCCACACTTCGAGAAAATCCGTCACGGCGCCGTGAATAATTCTGTCGGTGACATTGCCGGTGGCTCCGCCCAACAAAAGGGCAAGCCCTGCGCAGGCCGCGGCGCCGCCCTGGCCGGCCACGAGGAGCCACGCCAGGGCGCAGATCACCACCAGCGCTCCGCCCGTCAGCAAGATGCGCAGCCACGGGGAATGCGAATCGGCAAAGAGGCTGAAAGCAATTCCAGGATTGCGGCTGTGCACCAGATAAATAAAATGACGAACTACTTCGTGACGCCAACTTTCGTCGGTTTGCGTTTCGAACCACGCTTTCGTTGCGCGGTCGGCGAGCACAATCGCGAGAGTGAGCCACAGCCACCGCAGGCGGGAAGGCAATTTCATGGACGGACGGGCTCCAATCCTTCGATTTCCGCGAGCGCTTCGCTGCAACGCTCGCAAACGCTAGGGTAGCGCGGATTCTCGCCCACATGCGTTGAGTAGTTCCAGCAGCGTTCGCATTTCGCGCCGTCGGCGCGTAAGACTTCAATCTGAACGGGTCCGGAATCATCGCTGGGCGCGGACGAATCTACCGGCAAAATCTCCACCTGGGAAACTATGAAGAGCGCCGGCAATTCGCTTGCGCGTATTCGCAGAAATGTCAGATGAGGGCCTTTTGCGCGAAGTCGAATCTTGGCTTCGAGCGAAGCACTGATGAATTTCCGCGCGCGCACGCGCTCCAACTCTTGCAACACCAGCGCCCTGAGGGAATAGAGGTTTTCCCATTCCGCTTTCGCGTTCCGGTCAAGGTTTGACCGCAAGGCGCTCTGATCGGGAAAGACGCTGATGTGCGCGTCAGCTGGTTCGCCGGGCAGGTTCGGAAGGTGCGACCAAATTTCTTGCGCAGTGAAAACAAGAATAGGCGCCGCAAGACGTACGAGCGCGCTGCTGATTTTCCAAACCGCGGTCTGCGCTGAACGACGCGAGCGATTTCTCGCTGCTTTTGTGTAGAGGCGGTCTTTCAACACGTCAAAATAGAAGGCGCTCAGATCGACGACGCAATAATCGTGAATCGCGTGATAGACGCGATGAAAGTCGTAGGCTGCATACCACTCGAGGCATTTCTTAACCAAATCCGCGGTGCGTTCCAGCATCCAGCGGTCGATTTCGTCCAGTTGCTCGTTGGCAAGAGCGTCGCGCCCGGGCTCGAAGTCAAACAAATTCCCTAGCGCGAATCGAAACGTGTTTCGGATTTTGCGGTAGGCCTCGCTGAGCTGCGTCATTACGCGCTCGCTCATTTTCACGTCGGCTTGATACTCCTGCGAAGCGACCCACAACCGCAGCAGATCAGCGCCCCATTTTTCACAAATCTCGCTAGGAAGAACAACGTTCCCAAGCGACTTGGACATGGGGCGTCCGTGTTCATCCAGTGTCCAGCCGTGCGTAACGACGCTGCGGTAAGGAGCGTGCTCGCGCAATCCCGTGGCAATCAGCAACGAACTCTGGAACCACCCGCGATACTGATCCGGTCCTTCGAGATAAACATCCGCAGGCCACTCGTCACCCTTCAGAACCGCAAGATTCGAAGACCCTGCGTCAAACCATACATCCAGAATGTCGTTTTCTTTCCGCCATGCACCTGTTCCGCACGAACACTTGGTCCCAGCAGGCAATAATTCTTCCGCGGAGTGCTTGTACCAGGCGTCCGCGCCTTCCCGTTCGAACCACTTCACTACATTTCGCAGCGCCGCATAATCTTCCAGGCGCGCGCCGCACGCGTCGCAATAAAAAACAATAATCGGCACGCCCCAGAATCGCTGCCGCGAAATACACCAGTCCGGACGTTTCTCGATCATTTCATATATGCGTTCTTCTCCCCAGGCCGGAATCCACTTCACGCCGTGAATCTCTTCGAGCGCTTCCCTGCGCAAAGTTTTTTCTTTCTCGCGCGCCGCCTGATCCATCTTGATGAACCACTGTTCCGTGGCTCGGAAAATCACCGGATTGTGGCATCGCCAGCAATGCGGATAGCTGTGCGTGTAACTGTGATTTCCCAGAAGCGCTTCGTGATCCTCGAGCAGCTTTACGATGATCGGATTTGCCTCGAACACGTTCTTGCCTTTGTATTCCGGCAAACCTTCGAGATATACGCCCTTGTCATCGATCGGAGCATAAATTTCGAGCCCATATTTTTGTCCGGAAAGAAAATCGTCGGAGCCATGCCCCGGCGCGGTGTGCACGATCCCGCTGCCCTGATCCAGCGTCACGTAATCCGCGAGAATGCCCGGCACTTGCATCGGCAAAAATGGATGCTGGAATTTCACGCCCTCAAAATCCCGGCCCTTCCCCTTCGAACGAACTCGCACTTCTTTTATTCCGCACTCCGACTGCAGCGCCGCCACGCGCTCCGCAGCGAGCAACAGCACCCCCTTCTCGGTCTCCACTACCACGTATTCGAAATCGGGATGAAAGGCCAACGCCCGATTGTGTGGCAAGGTCCACGGGGTGGTAGTCCAAATCACCGCGCTCACATCGTCCATTCGAACGCCGGCAGCTTTGTCGTTATTTACCACCTCAAATTTCACCCAAACCGATGGACTGGTGTGATCTTCGTACTCGACCTCAGCCTCAGCCAAAGCCGTCGAATCGTAAATGCACCAATAAACCGGTTTACGGCCGCGATACGCGTAACCTTTCTCCATGAAATCGAGCAGAGCGCCCGCGACAATGGCCTCATAGTCGTGGCTCATCGTCAAATAAGGATCATTCCAGCGGCCCAACACTCCCAACCGCTGGAAGTCCCGCTTGTGCTGCTCGACGTAACGTGTTGCAAACTCCCGGCAAAGCCTTCGAAACTCCGCCGGCGCGACTTTCCCTTTTCCGCCAAGTTCCTTTTCCACCTGCGTCTCGATCGGCAATCCGTGGCAATCCCAGCCGGGCACGTACGGTGCGTAATGCCCCGCCATGCTCTTGGATTTGACGATCATGTCTTTTAGAATTTTATTGAGCCCAGTGCCGAGGTGAATCGTGCCTGTCGGATAGGGCGGGCCGTCGTGCAAAACAAACAGCGGCTGGCCCTTGCGGGCTTGAAGAATCCGCTCGTAAAGATGCGATTCCTGCCACGCCGCGAGCTGTTTCGGCTCATTTTGGGGAAGGCCGGCTTTCATCGGAAAATCGGTCTTAGGCAGGTTCAGTGTTTTCTTGAGTTCCAGAGGTTCGGCCATGGATGTGTGGGTCAGCGATCAACTCGTTCGATTCAAGAGCCGTCTCTTGGTTGCCGTGCTTTGGATGCCGTCCCTTGGTTCAGGTATTCAGCCAGAAACTTCGGAAAGCAGTGTAATTCCGTATGTTACAATGATTGGGAGGTGGTGTCAGCGGCTGGGGTCGCGCAACCTTTCCCAGCCCGGCTGAATCCTATGGATTTAGGACACTCTTCGAAGGAAATTTGCGTCTAAACAGGGGGAAATGGTGCCGGGCCTAATCGTCAATCTCGTTCCGCCTGAATTAACAAAGCCCCGCGTGTCTAACGCCAGCAATGAGGCCGTTCCAGTACCGGCCGCGGCGGTTCCCAGGTTTGGCGCGCCTGCTTTGCTCATACCCGATAACTTTTGGTCCAACCTGAAGCAGTTCCTAACGGAACGACCCGTTAAAGTGAGAGAGCGCGCTGACGCACCGTTTGTGAAACCCGGGTTCGGCGCGGGCGTGCTTGACAATTTCAAAGATTACTTTAGTTCCCGTCCGGTGCCAAAGGGCCCGGTAAACAGCCGCCTGGCAGTCTCCTGGGGCGCGAATTTTGGGGGGTTTGGCTCGCGCATCAAAGAGGCTTTCTTTCCCACGAAGCTACCGCCCGCGAACTTTACCAGCAAGCCCGTAAAGGTGAAGGACATCTGGACGAAGGACGAAAACTTCGGCTGGACGCAAGTGATCTCTTTTGCCATTCACGGAAGCGTCTTCGCGCTGGTCATTTTGATTCCGCTGTTTTGGCATTTCGGGTCTGCCGCCCAGGCGAAAAATAAGCTCGTCGACGTGACCCCGCTCGATATTTCTCCATACATGTCCAAGCTTCCTGCCGGCGCAAAAAAGGCCGGAGGTGGCGGCGGCGCGAATGACCACACCCTTACTCCTGTCAATAAAGGCAAGATTCCTAAGTTCCAGTGGACGCAGTTCACCCCGCCGCAAGTGAAGATCCAGAATCCCGATCCCAAGCTGGCCATGGACCCGTCTCTGCTCGGTCCTCCAGATCTGAAGGTGCCGAATCTTAATGCGGCAAACTTTGGCGATCCGCTGGCCAACGGGATAAGCGATTCTCTCGGACATGGCAATGGCACGGGAATTGGAAGCGGCACGGGAGGCGGCTTAGGTCCCGGCGAAGGCGGAGGTACGGGAGGCGGTGCGTTCCGCGCGGGTGTGAATGGCGTTGGCGTGCCGGAGTGCATCTATTGCCCGTCGCCGATGTACTCGGATGACGCGCGCAAAGCGAAGTACATGGGAATCGTCGTGCTTGAGGTGACTATCACGGCCGATGGCCGCGCCGTCAACATTTCCATCATGAAGGATCCCGGAATGGGCCTCGGAGAAAAAGCAGTCGAGGCCGTTCGCACCTGGAAGTTCCGGCCCGCCGCAGGACCCAGCGGCAAGATAGTGGCTGTGCAAGTGCCGATCGAAGTGACGTTCCGGCTGTATTAATTTTCTTGGTTCAGTTTGTCCCTGCTCTTTGAACTGATCGATCGTTTTCCAATTCACTGTTCTTGAAATCTTCAATTTTTTCCCTCCAGGCAACCAAACTCTGGCTCGAGAGTTCTGACTAGCCGACTGGTGCCCGCCTCCAGAGGTTGTCGGGCCGAACAGTGAGGCGGAGACGGAGGCCTGCGCATGCGCGAGCCATTTCTGCGTCCTCTTTCAGGCAACGATCCCACAACGAATTCCCCTTTCTCAGATTCTTGGTTGAACCGCGTCCGAGAAAATTTGGGCCAGCTAATCCTCCCTTCGCATTTCAAACCGTCATCGGCAAACGGCGCGCCCATACATCTCCTCAAGTTCGACAAGTCTCTGCGTCCGGCGCGCGCGCAAGGCGCTTCCCTGCTCACGCACGCCGCGATCTTCGCCGGAATCCTTTTTCTACTATCGCGTGTGCAACCCCCGCCCATGTCTCACCCGCCAAAAGGCTCGACACCATTGACTCGCTATTCGTTTCCAGTAATTCGCACAACCGCTGGGGCAAATCCTTCGAACGGAAATGGAAGCGGTGGCGATCGCAATCCAGTCCCCGCCACGAGCGGAAATCTTCCTCCGCACTCTTCTGTTCAGATGGTGAGGCCCACGCTTCCACAAAACCAAAATCCCATCCTGCCCGAGTCACCGACGATTTTTGACCAGAACGCAGGGCCGGTACTTACACCCACCGATAAAATAGGACTGCCCTGGATGCAGGATGAGACGAACTCTCCGGGCTCGGGCGACAAACATGGTATAGGAACGGGCAAGAACGGAACTCTCGGCGATGGCGACGGCGGCCCGGCGGGCATGGGTGGTTCCGAGCGCATATACGGGCCGGGATTCATGGCTCCTGGATGCGCGTACTGTCCGTATCCGACGTACACTGACGAAGCGCGGCACGGCAAAGTGCAGGGGTCGGTGACGCTGCAGGTTCTTGTGGGAGCGGATGGGCGGGCTCAGGATGTTCGCATCGTCAAAGGCATCGGCTTTGGGCTGGACGAACGCGCGGTCGAAACCGTGCGCGGCTGGAAATTTATTCCAGCGCGCGACGGGGCGAAGCAAGCCGTACCCGCGTGGGTCACCGTCGAAGCCGTCTTTCGCCTGTTCTGACACTGCTCCTACGCCGCTCGCGCGACGATGACCGCCTCGTTTAAAGCGCACCGCGGTGAACGGATTTCTGTCCGTGCCTGATAAACTCTGCCCATGAAGCCGATTGCGCTCTTTACCGTGGGTCTGCTTTTTCTGTGTTCCGTTGCCGCATCGCCGCAAGCCAGCTCTTTCCGCGACCAGCAAATCCAATTTCCACGCGTCCGCATCGCCGCAAAAGAGAAAGACGATGCTCTGCGGCGGATGTTTGAAGAAAAGAAGCTTTCGTATCCGCCGCGGGCCATCTTGTTTCGCGCCTTCAAGAAAGAAGCGCAGCTCGAACTCTGGGCCTCGGATAAGACAGGAGATTCTTTGAGTCTCGTGCACACTTATGCAATTTGCGCGACTTCCGGCGTGCTCGGGCCGAAACGGAAGTTCGGCGACGTTCAGGTTCCGGAAGGCTTCTACGAACTCGATTGGTTCAATCCGCAAAGCAATTTTTTCTTGAGCCTGCACATCGGCTACCCGAATCGCGCCGACCGAATCCTCGGTTCGCGTGCGAATCCCGGCGGAGATATTTTCCTCCATGGGAATTGCGTGACCATCGGATGCATTCCGATTACTGACGACGGAATCAAGGAAGTCTACTGGCTGGCCGTGCAGGTTCGTGCGGCGGGCCAGCGGCATATTCCCATTGAGATATTTCCCGCGCGATTGACGGAAGAAGGATTCAAGTCGCTCTCGCAGAGTCATCCGAGGCAACCAGAACTACTCGCGTTTTGGAGCAATCTACGGGAAGGCTTCGACTTGTTCGAGAAAAACCATCGCCCATTGAAAGTCACCGTAGCCAGCGACGGCAAGTACAAGTTCGGCGAGGAGAGCAACATAGCCGAGGTCCATTGAGCTTCTGGACGTCTGCCAGAGACGGGGGGTAGCATTTACCTATGCCTTACGAATTTCGGGAGTGGGAAAAAGAGCCGGAGCCTTTGGCGTCTTCCGCGCGCCGCGGCAGGCCGCCTCTAAAGTGGGCAGGGATTGGCGCGCTCGATCCACCAGGGCCCCCAAAGAAACCGCCGGGCCCGCTTGCGGCCCTGCCAGCAGCTTTTTTTGCTCGGTTGTTCGCCGGAATAGTTTTGGTTGGCCTGGTGCTATTCATCCTGTTCCTGCTGTTTTCCGTGTAGTGGGTGATTCAAGCAACACATCCGGATGGTTCTTTTGTCTGGGCTGAGGACAATCTGTTAGGATTCCGGCATGAGAAGAGTAACCACTATTTCGTTGTCTATGCTTGCCGTTTTGGTGTGTTTCGCGCACACGGCGCGGGCGCAGAGATCCGCTGGTACGCTGGATATCACGGCGCGTATCACTCCGACGTCGGCGCAGCCGGAGCCCGTGCGGCAATTCATGTTTTATATCCTGACGAAGAGCTATGCCCAGGTCACCAAGGAAGTCGAAGAGAGCGACGTTATCCCGCCGCGCGATGAATTCATCGATGGATTGAAAGTGTCGAAGGAATTAAAGACCTGGCTGAAAGCCCACGACATTCTTGACTTGATGACGCCGGAACTGGACAAAATGCTGACGGCTGACGACATCCTCCACACACCGGAATTTCTGGTGGCCTATCAACACGCGAACAGCGGCGGCGTAACCCAGGGCTTACCCAAACCGAAATTCAAGGAAGCGGACAAAACGGACCATCCGGAGAAATACGAAAAGGATCTGGAGGCGTACCATACGGCGCTTAAGAAATTCATCCAAGCGAATCCGGCGACGATTTCCGGAGTAGATCTCGAGCTGGATGCCGTGAATCCACAGAGGAAGTGGACGCTGATCACCAGCAATCAGAAGAAACGCGTGCAGAAGCTGGCGCCAGAAATGGCACAGACAAAATATTTGGCGGCCAAAGTAGAGACGGATTTGGAAGGGCACGCTTTCCTTCGAGAACTGGCGCCGGGCAACTACTGGATCAGCTCGCTGAACCTCGACGCAAACGCCGGTGACGCCCGGGTGCGCTGGGATGTGCCAATTACGATTCAGCCAGGCCAGGCTTTCCGCATCGAACTCACCAATTTGAACGCCACGGACACACTGGCGGCATCGGCACCGTAAGGCGCGCCGGCCTTCACGGCCATGGGCACGCCTCTCGTTTGGCTGGCTTTTAATCTCTTCGTACTGGCCGCGATTGCATTGGATCTTGGTGTCTTCCACCGGCGACCCCACAAAATGGAAACGCGGGAAGCGCTCATCTGGACGCTTGTCTGGGTGGGGCTGTCCGTTGCGTTTGGGCTTAGCGTAATGCATTTTTCCGGCGAGCAACGCGGACTGGAATTTTTCACCGGGTATGTCATCGAAAAAGCGCTGAGCGTTGACAACCTATTTCTGTTCCTGGTGATTTTCCGGGCGTTTGCCGTGGATGAAAAAATCCAGCACCGAATTCTGGAATGGGGGATTTTGGGAGCGCTGGCGATGCGCGGCGCGATGATCGCGGCTGGAGCTGGGTTAATCGGGCGGTTTGGCTGGGTGCTGTATGTATTCGGCGCGTTTCTGGTGTTTGCGGGATTGCACATGCTGTTCGCAAAAAAAGCGGAGATGCATCCGGAGGAAAATCGCATTTCGCGGTTCGCGAAGCGGCATCTGCGGGTCACGCGAGAGTTTAGCGGTAGCAAGTTTTTTGTGCGTGACGGCGGCAAATTGTTTGCTACGCCTTTGTTTGTGGTGTTGATGATAGTGGAGATCACGGACATCACCATGGCGGTCGATTCGATTCCTGCAATTTTTGGAATAACGCGCGATCCTTTTATCGTGTACACCTCGAATGTGTTCGCGATTTTGGGATTACGGGCGATGTATTTTCTTTTGGCCGGAGTGCTGGGGCGGTTGCGATATTTGGCGGCGGGTCTCTCGTTTGTGTTGGTGTTCATCGGGGCGAAGATGATTGTTGAGCCGTGGGTGCACATTTCGGTGGAGATTTCGCTCGGGGTTGTGGCGGCGATGTTGCTGGTGGCGCTTGGGGCTTCGTTGTTGGCTGGTCCAAAAACAAAAGAATAAACTCGTGAGCTCGAGCGCGACCAATACCTGGCTGTTGGGAAATTATTGACAAGAACTTACTGCGAGACATTCATTGCTATGGACTTGTTGCTAAAGCACTGAAAATAGAAATAAAGTGACTCCCTGGAAGGTGATGCGTGCCGAATCGCGCTTCAGCGGTGGAATCCATCTCGCCAGCTTTTGTCCGGACAAAGCAGATGCTTTTCCGGCCGTTTCGTTTTGGGTTGTGGGCACGGCTTGCGGTGGTGGCTCTGGTAACGGGGGAAGCTGGAGGAGGCGGGGGAGGGGGCGGAAGCATACCGAACTTCAATACCAATCGAGGCGGCGACAATCACTGGGGCATTCATTTGTCCGATCGTTGGGCATCGGCGGCGCATCTCCTGAGCAAACCGGGATGGCAACAGATTCAACCATATTTGGGATGGATTGCGCTGGCGATGGTGTTGCTCCTGGCGGTATTGCTTTTGTGGATTTACAGCGACTGCGTTTATCGGTTCATTCTCTTGGATGCGGTGGTGACCGGACGGTGCCGGTTGCGCGAGGGGTGGCGACGGTGGAGAGAGGCCGGACGGCGGTATTTTGTTTGGGCCGTTGCGTTTGGATTCGGGGCGTTCGTTTTGGTGGGGGTGGTCGCGGGAGTGCCGGTGTTGCTTGCCTATCGCGCAGGGTGGTTTGAGCATCCGGATCAGAACCTCGGCGTGCTGATCGGCGGCGGGATTTTGCTGGCGCTGGTGGTGATTGCGCTGGTGGCGGTGCTGGCGATCATTGACATGCTGGGGCGGGATTTTCTGGTGCCAGTGATGGCGTTTGAAGAAGTGGGAGCTGTTGACGGCTGGCAACGGTTGCTGGCGATGATGGGCGGAGAGAAATTGGCGTACGCCGGATACGTGCTGATGAAGATCGCGTTCGCGATGGGCGCGGCGATTGTCTTCGCGATCATCAATTTAATCGTGTTTTTGATTTTGCTGATCCCGCTGGGGCTGCTTGGGGTGATTGGTTTTCTGATCGGCAGGGGTGCGGGAGTGACGTGGGACAATCCTTCCGTGGTGTTGCTCCTGGCGGCGTTCGCTCTGCTTGCGTTAGCGGGGGTCCTGTACGTGGTCGGCTTTGTGTACACTCCGGGACTAGTGTTTTTCCAGTCGTACACACTGGAGTTTTTTGCGCCGCGATACGGGCCGCTGGGTAGCAGGCTGTTTCCGTCAAGCCCACCGCCAGCGCCCTTGACGCCGCCTACAGTGCCAACACCGCCGATTCCACCGTTAGTCTCAGGAGACGCATTTCCCTCGTAGAGCTGGGAGGGAAGGCGGACGACTCCTGATCCATGATTATTTGGAAGTCGTACCTCTTCGAAGATCAATCGTCTTCAAACATTAAGTCGTCGATGTAACACCACATCCAATTTTCGCCGGGTTCGAGCGATCGGACAATGGGGTGTTTGTTGGCGCGAAAGTGTTTGGTGGCGTGCTTATTTTTTGAGGAATCGCAGCAGCCAACGTGTCCGCACGTGAGGCAGAGCCGCAGGTGCACCCATGTGTCGCCCATCTTGAGGCATTCCTCGCAGCCCTTGGATTTTGGTTTTACGGGACGAATCTGATCGAGGTGAGTACAGACATCGGCCATGGCTTTCTCCTGAAACGATTACTTCGCGTGTTGAATCGGGATGCGAACCTGAAAGCGCGTGTCGCCAGGGACGGAGGTGACACTGATATGGCCGCCCACGTTCCTGATAATCCGACTGACTACATCGAGACCGAGGCCGGTGCCTTCGCCGACGCCTTTGGTGGTGAAAAAGGGATCGAAGATGCGAGAGAGCGCTTCGGGCGGAATGCCGGCGCCGTTATCGGCAATTTCCACGAGGACGAAATCGTTTTCGCGGGCGGTGCGAACGGTGAGTTTGCCGTTGCCGTTCATGGCGTCGGCGGCGTTGTCGATGAGATTGGTCCAGACCTGATTGAGTTCGCTGCCGCTGGCCATGACTTTGGGAAGATTGGGAGCGTATTCACGGATGACGGTGATGCCGCGCTTGAGCTTGTGATTCATGATGGTGAGAGTGGTTTCGAGGCCGCGCTCGATATCGACCTCCTGCATGGGGCCTTGATCCATGTAGGAGTATTCCTTAATGGCTTTGATGAGATCGGAGATGCGGGCGGAGCTGTGCTCGAGCTCTTCGGCGATGCGCTCCATTTCAAGGAGCGTGGCGAAGCGCGTGAGTTCGGGGCCGACAGATGCGCCGGCAGCCGCGGCGAAACTTGACAGGTGAGCATCGGTGAGGCCGGACTCGGCAAGCGAGGGAGCGAGCTTCCAGGCATCGGCGACATTGTGCGCTTCGAGCCAGGCTTGAATGGCCTCTTCGCGCTCGACGCGGGCAAATTCGTCCTTGAATTGCGCGGGCTTGAGAGTGGTACGGATTTCTTCTTCGCGTTCGGCCAAGAGGCCGCAGTCTTCGGGGCCGATCTCTGTGGTGCGGGCGGCTTCCCGCAGACGGGCCAAGCAATCGCGCAAGGCTGCCGCGGAACGGCGAGCGGCAGCGGAAGGATTATTCAGCTCGTGAGCGAGGCCAGCGGAGAGTTTGCCGAGTGCGGCGAGTTTCTCGTGCTGTTGTTCCGCGCGGGTGACGCTGCGAACGCGGTCTGCGAGCAAACCGACGAGGCGGCGGACGAGTTCCGGCAATCTTTTAAAGAGTTCCGGGAATTGTGTGACGGGAAAGCCGAGGTAATGCGAGGGAAGCACAGCACGGCCAGTGACACCAACGACCTTTAAGCGGGAGAAAGGAAGCATGCCGGTGACTTCGCCAGCTTGTACCACAAAGACCGGGCCATCGGCGCTTCCGTGCTCGCTGCGGGCCCGCATCTCGCCTTCCAGCATAACCATCATGTAGTCAGGCGCCTCGCCTTCGCGAACGATGATGTCACCAGGAGCGGCGCGGCGTTCATCGCATTGGGAAATAAACCAAGCGAGATCTTCGTCGGGCAGGTCTTCGAAGACGTGAACCTTTCGTAGCTTCGCGACGAGTTCGCCGGCAGGCGGTTGGGCGGGGCTATCGGTCATGCGCGTCCTGCTCTCCTGAACTGCAGGCTCATTGTACCTTGGCCAGATATTGATGCATGAATTGGACGACGACGGCGCCTTCGCCAACGCCAGAGGCGACGCGTTTTACCGAACCGTGGCGGACATCGCCGACCACAAAGATGCCTGGGACGTTCGTTTCGAGCAAGCCGGGATCGCGGTCGAGCGTCCAGGAAGCGGGGCGCTTGCCGTCGCGGAGAAGATCGGGGCCGGAAAGGATGAAACCGCGCTCGTCTCGTTCGATCAGATTGCCGAGCCATTCCGTGCGTGGCTGCGCGCCAATGAAGATGAAAAGGCTTGAGGCCGAAAGCTGTTTTCGTGTTCCGCTAGGCTCGCATTGAACGGTGATTCCAGTGAGACGGGTATCGCCTTGAACCTCGACGACGCTGGTCTGTGTCCAGATTTCGATCTTGGGAGTTTTTTCAATCTGCTCGATGAGATAGTGAGACATGGTGCTGGCGAGCGACGTGCCGCGGACGAGCATGACGACCTTTTCCGCGTATTTGGAAAAGTGCATGGCGGCTTGGCCGGCGGAATTCGCGCCGCCGATGATGTAAACGGTTTCCCCGCGGCAAGAGATAGCTTCCGAGGTGCCGCCGCCGTAGTAGACGCCTGCGCCTTGGAGGCGATCGATGCCGGGGACGTCAAGAGAGCGCCACTGGACGCCCATCGCCAGGAGCAGAGCGTTGCAGGAAATTTCGGCTCCGTCGGCTAGCTTGATGAACCGATAGGGGCCCTCCACACGCAAGCCAACGACGTCCTGCGGAGAGAGAATTTCAACACCAAAACGGCGGGCTTGGGCGACCGCGCGACGAGCGAGGTCGCTGCCCGAGAGTCCGGCGGGAAAGCCGAGATAGTTCTCGATGCGGGAGCTGAGTCCGGCTTGGCCGCCGGGGGCTTCGCGTTCGATCATGACGGTGCGGAGGCCTTCCGACGCGCCGTAGACGGCTGCGGCGAGGCCGGCGGGACCTCCACCGACGATGGCAAGATCGTAGAAATTTGTGAGGGCGTGGGTGCGGAGACCGACTTTGTCGGCTACCGTGGGAAGAGGCGGCTCGGCGAGACGTGTGCCATCGGGGAACAAAACCAGGGGGAGCGTCTCCGCTTCGGGGCCGAGGGAGGCGATGAGGCTGCGAACTTCTGGGTCGGTTTGGGCTAGCTCGACGTCGATCCATTGATACGGAACCTGATTGCGCGCGAGAAAATCGCGAAGCTCGTAGGAACGGTTGGACCAGCGGGTGCCGAGAACACGAATGCCCTCGTAGAGTGGCCGGAAGGTGGAGTTCCAGTCCGTGAGGAGGTCATCAATGGCTGGGAAGAGTTTTTCTTCCGGCGGGTCCCAGGGCTTCATCAGGTAATAGTGGATGCGCGCCTCGTTGATGGCATCGATAGCGGCGGTCGTATCGGCATAAGCGGTGAGAAGAGCGCGCTTGGCTTGAGGATGAATTTCCATGGCTTCGGACAGGAAACCGACGCCGTTCATTTGGGGCATGCGCTGGTCGGCCAGGAGCAGAGCCACAGGATTATTGCGAGCTTTGAGCTCGCGAAGGGTGGAGAGGGCTGCGGAGCCGGAGTTGGCGCGCATGACGCGATAGCGGTCGGAATAGTGGCTGCGGAGGTCGCGCTCGATGGCGCGCAGGACCTCCGGGTCGTCGTCGACCGTGAATAAAACTGGTTTTGGCATACCCCTCAGATGATCTGAACCGGGGATTCGTTGCAACTTTCGCGCCAGATTCAGAGCGGAGGCTGAATCTGACTGCCTAGTCACGCTACAATCTTCGAGGCGAGTATGTCCAGTCCGCTCATCACCGCAATCGCAGGGCTCTGTTCGGGGGAGGCTTCCGTGCGTCAGGCCGCGGCTGCGGAAATTTTTGCAGCGGGGCGAGCGTCCGCCGAACACGCGGCAAAGTCTTGGTTGAGCGACGAAGAATTATCGGCATTGCTGCTCGGGCCGAAACTTGAAGCGACAGTCGGGCTGGCGGTACAACGAGAGACCTTTTCGAAGATTCGCGCGGCTCATAGCGTGTCGCGATTAGCCGAGGTGCCGTCAGATCAGGATGCGGAAGAGTTTGAGTTGCATTTTTCGAATGGAGTGTCTCTGGACATTTTGACCTCTCGGGCGCCGGGCGGAGATGGGGCGATTGCACGGTACTTGGAAAAATTTGGAGAGGGCGTGCAGCAAGTAGAGTACCGGTGTTTGAATGTGGACCGGGCATCGGAGATTTTGAACGAGAAATTTGGAGTTACCGCGGTTTATCCGGAAACGAGGCCCGGCGCGGACGGAACGCGCGTGAATTTTTTCCTTATGCCCGTTCCCGGCGGCGGCAAAGTGCTTGTCGAGTTGTACGAACCTGCGGGCAAGCGCCCATAAATGGCATCAATAACCGCAGTTCAGCCGGATTTTGCTATCTCGTACCAGGCGCGGAGGATTTCGCCGACGGTCCAGGCTTGGGCGATGCAGCCGCGAGGAGCGTGCGGTGGGTCGCCCTCGAAGATTTCGGCTAGCGTGCCAAGGCCGTACGCGCTGATGTGCGAGCCGAGTGGCTCGAGGTACCGGAGTGCTGCGGCGCGATCATTGTAAACGCGAAGATGGGCGAGTGCGAACGGGCCTAACAGCCAGCCCCAGACGGTTCCTTGGTGATAGGCAGCATCGCGCGTGCGTTGTTCACCGCCGTAGTGACCCTGATAACCCGGTTCTCCAGCCGCCAGGCTGCGAAGGCCGTAGCAAGTAAGCAGGCGTTGCGCGCAGATGTCGACGACAGATTCTTGCTGATCTTTGCTTAGCGGGCTGACTGGCAAGGAGACGGCGAGAATTTGATTCGGGCGGAGTGCGGCGTCTCTCCCGCCGTTTTTCGCGGCGCCGGGAACATCAATCACGTCGAAGCAGCAGTTTCGTTCTGCGTTCCAAAATTTTTGGAAACTGTTTTTGGCTTGCGCGGAGAGGCGCTCGTAGGTATCCGAAGGTTTGTTCAGCTGGCGCGCGAACTGCGCCATCGTTTCCAGAGCGTTGATCCACAGAGCGTTGACTTCGACGGGCTTACCAGTGCGTGGAGTGACGACCCAATCTCCGATCTTGGCGTCCATCCAGGTAAGCTGAATGCCGGGCCCGCCCGCGTAGAGAAGGCTGTCCGCGGAATCGACGTGAATGTTATAGCGTGTGCCCGCGACGTGGGCATCAATCATGCTTGCGAGAACGGGATACAACTTCCGCAGCGTCGGAGTGTCTTGCGTGGCAGAGAAATATTGGCGCATTGCTTCGAAATACCAGAGCGCGGCATCAACGGTGTTGTATTCCGGCTTGCCGCCTGCGTCGGGGAAATTGTTGGGGAGCATGCCGGCATCGACATAGCGGGCAAAGGCAAGGAGAATCTGCCGCGCTACATCAGAGCGGCCCGTAGTAAGGACAAGACCGGGAAGGGCGATCATGGTGTCGCGTCCCCAATCGCCGAACCAGTGGTAGCCGGCGATGATGCTGAGGCCGTCTGGTTCCTCGGGGAGGTTGCGTTTGACCACGAATTGATCGGCGGCGAGGACGAGTTGGCGAAGCCATGTGGGAACGGTGGCAGTGGTTTTTCCGTTTTGTCCTTGCCACGCTTCTAGCAAAGCCGATTCGTGAGTGGTGCGTCGGGCGCTAGAGGCTTCAGCATCGAGCGGAGTGGCGGCTTCGGTGGTTGCGACGATGGTGAGGCTCTCGCCGGGATTCAGCCTGGCGCGAAAGAGAGCGGCGAAGAGATGGTCTTCGCGATCCTCGAGGCCGCGTTCCGTCTCCCTGGGCAAGAAACAATCGCGATACCACTCGTGATGCGGCTCGCAAGAGGCTTGGGCGCTTTTTAGAAAGAACGGCGTGGCCGTGTCGAATGGAAGAACCATAACGCCGTGTTCGACGGAGGCGATTTTCATGCGCCAGTCGCCGGCGTGGGTCAAAGAATGAAAATCCCGGTAGTTGACGAGGGCTTTCAGATCGATTTCGAGTGGGCCGCTCGCGCGCGCGAGTATGTATTGAATGAACGTAGTGTTTTCGCCCTGCACCATCCAGACGCGCTTTTCGAGCAAGGCATCCGCTAAGGCGTACGTCCAAACGGGTGTGGTGCCCTCAAGACGGAAACTTTCGAGGTAGAGAAATCCCTGCGGATCGACGGAGCCGCTGGCCCAGCGATGCGTTGCCAGAGCATACGTGGCGCCCACATAGCAAACGGTCTCGTGGAGGACGGCGACGAGCTGAGTGCGGCCGAGCGGAGGCTGAAGGGCGGCGATGAGCAGGCCGTGATATCGGCGCGTCAAGCTGCCAGCGGTGGTTCCGGAGGCGAAGCCGCCGATGCCGTTGGTAACCAGCCACTCGCGGGATTCGGCGGCGGGGAGATTGCCGCAAATTTCGCGCCCGAATTGAACTACGATGGGGAGCTCAGGTTGTTGGAACGCCACGGCTCTCCTTTTGTTCGACGATGCGTTCGTTACGAGCTGCCGCTCAGTACTCACCGAGCTTGAGCAAACTTGTGATCACGAAACGAGCGTGAGCGACGTAGCCCCGAACCAGCGCCTGCTCATCTTCCTGCACCGCCGGACGAAAAATGAGTCGCGGCAAATTACTCTCCGCTCTGTTCGATCAATTTGGCGACGAGGCCGGTCCAGCCGGTCTGGTGACTCGCGCCGATGCCAGCGCCGTTGTCGCCGTGAAAATACTCGTAGAAGAGGAGCAGATCCTTCCAGTGAGGATCGCTCTGGAAAAGTTCGGCGCCGCCGGCGACGGGGCGGCGGCCGTCCTTGCCGCGCACGAAAATGTGAACGAGGCGGCGCGAGATTTCCGCCGCCACTTCCCAAAGATCCGATTCATTCCCTGAACGAGATGGGAATTCGACTTTAAAATCCTCTCCATAGTAGTGGTGATACTTCTGCAAGGATTCGACGAGGAGATAGTTCATGGGAAACCAGATGGGGCCACGCCAGTTTGAATTGCCTCCAAAAATGCCGCTTGTGGATTCGGCGGGCTCGTAGTCTACGCGGCTGATGTGGTCATTCACCTGTACTTCGTAAGGGTGATCGAGGTGATACCGGGATAGAGAACGAACCCCATAGTCGGACAGAAATTCGGTTTCGTCGAGCATCCGGCAAAGTATGCGCTTCAATTGCTTGCGGTTGGCGAGCGAAAGCAAGCGGCGAATGCCGCGCGCGGAGCGCTGCGTCATTTCAATGTGCTCGGGGACGTCCGCGTGATTGTCAATGAACCATTGCATGCGTCGCTTGAAACCGGGCAAGCGGTCGACAATCTCAGGTTCGAGAGTCTCCACCGCAAAGAGAGGAATGAGGCCGACCAAGGAGCGAATCTTCAGAAAATGGTCGTCGCCATTTGGTAGGTGAAGCACGTCGTAGTAAAAACCGTCTTCGTTGTCCCAGAGAGCGATACCTTCGGTGCCCATATCATTCATGGCGTGGGCAATGTTGACGAAGTGCTCGAAGAATTTGCTGGCGACGTCCTCATACGCAGGATCTTCCTTGGCCAGTTCTAGCGCGATGGCCAGCATGTTGAGGCAGTACATGCCCATCCAACTGGTGCCGTCGGATTGTTCGAGGTGGCCGCCGGTCGGCAGAGGCGCCGAGCGGTCGAATACTCCAATATTGTCGAGACCGAGAAAACCACCCTCAAAGATGTTCATGCCTTCGGGATCTTTGCGATTGACCCACCAGGTGAAATTGAGCAGAAGCTTATGGAAGACCTTTTCGAGGAAGCCGCGGTCAGCAACGCCGCGCACGCGCCGTTCGATTTTGTAGACGCGCCAGGCGGCCCATGCGTGGACGGGAGGATTCACATCGCCAAAAGCCCACTCGTAGGCGGGCAGTTGCCCGTTGGGGTGCATGTACCATTCGCGAAGAAGAAGGATGAGCTGCTCCTTCGCATAATCCGGATCCACGAGCGCAAGGGCAATGCAGTGAAACCCCAAGTCCCAAGCTGCGTACCAGGGATATTCCCATTTGTCGGGCATGGACATGACGTCGTCGTTGTAAAGATTCTTCCAATCTTTGTTGCGGCCATTCAAACGCTCGCGAGGCGGCGGAGGCCCGGCGGGGTCGCCTTCAAGCCAGTTGCGAACATCGTAGTGATAGAACTGTTTGGACCACAACAGGCCGGCGAGAGCCTGGCGCATGACGCTTTTTGCATCGTCGGATAATTCTGAAGTGACACGCGAGGCGTAGAATTCGTCGGCTTCCTTCTGCCGGATAGAAAACACGCCGTCGAAGCCTGCGTCAAAATCATTCGCGGGCGGCACGCCTTCCGGGCGATCTTCGTGTCCGGGCGACGTGATAGTGCCGACGACACTTAAACTTCGCTCCATCGTGGCGAGCGGCTCCATGTCGGTAAGACGCAGCTTGATGGTTTCACTTTGGCCGGGGCCCATCTGCAACGGATAATACGCGGCCATTTTTGTCCCTGTCTGCTGAGGGTTGACGCCGGATTTGTTTCCGCGAATCAGGTACTCGTGAAAAGCGTCCTTTACATAAGGCGAACGGTTCTTGCCGTTGAAAAGTTTGGCGAAGTTCGTCTCGTTTTCGGTGAAGAGCAGTTCGGGCTGGCCGGCGCAGAGAAGCCAACGCTTGCCATACTTCCAATGTTCGACCTCGGCGCACAAACTTCCGGGGACGCTGGTTGCTTTTTGGACGCGCGGTCTGCGCAAATCCCGGCCCCAGGACCAGGTGTTACGAAACCACAAGGAAGGAAGAAGGCGCAGCAAGGCCGCTTCGGGCCCGCGATTTACAGCGGTGATCTTGATGAGAATGTCTTCCACGTCGGCTTTGGCGTATTCAATGAAGACATCGAAATAACGGTCCTCGGTAAAAACGCCGGTGTCGAGAAGCTCGAACTCAGGTTCTTCACGGCCGCGCCGGCGATTTTCTTCCACGAGGCGGGCATAGGGAAACTCCGCCTGCGGATATTTGTAGAGCATGCGCATGTAACCGTGCGTGGGCGTGGAGTCCAGATAAAAGTAATACTCCTTCACATCCTCGCCGTGATTGCCTTCGTTGCCGGTGAGGCCGAACAGCCTTTCTTTGAGGATGGGGTCGCGGCCATTCCAGAGGGCAAGTCCGAAGCAGATCATCTGGTGGCGGTCGGAAATACCGCCAATGCCATCCTCACCCCAGCGATACGCACGGGACCGTGCATGATCGTGCGGGAAGTATTCCCAAGCCGTGCCGCCAGAGCTGTAGTCTTCGCGCACAGTACCCCACTGGCGCTCTGATAGATACGGCCCCCAGCGCTTCCAGTATTTTTTACGGGTACGATCTTCTTCGAGCCGCTGGTCTTCCTTGGATTGCAGTCTGGCCATCGTATGAAGTCCCTCAGTAGGCGCTCAGATTATGGTTTATGGTCGCATCCTTTTGCGAATTTAAAAGGCGACCTGTATGGCACGCGTGCCCGTTGCGGCACGGCTTAATGAATGCGTCAAATCCCCCGAAGATGAGATGCTCGAACCTTCCGATTGTCGCAAGCAATTTTCTGACAGTGGCATGGCCCTGGTGTGACGCACTAGATTGTACCGACCACGCACAGAAGCGTGGTACGGCAGCCCAGAAACCAAACTGAGTTCGCGTTTTGTTGTATTCTGGAAGTCTCCCAAAGCATCCATCTGTAGCACGAGACTTCCAGGAGATAGAGCACATGTTCGAGTGCCAATCGCTATTTCAGTCGAACCCGCGCCGGCACGTGGCCTGGCTTCTGCTTTTAACAGCCGCTTTGTTCAGCCTTTCCGTTTCGCCAAACAGGGCCCAAGCACAAGCGCGATCAAAGGAAGAACTGCGTAAGACGGATCAATCCGTGGGTGAACTCATCCGCAAGGTGTCTCCAAGCGTGGTGCAAATCCTCGTGTCAGGCTATGGTCAGATCGAGGAAAGCGAGCATGGAAACACGGGAGTTGTTATTGGACGCCAGCGGGCAATCGGTTCAGGATTCATCATCGATCCAAGCGGATACATTATTACTAACGCGCATGTGGTGAAGGGCGCGCAGCGGGTACAAGTGGTGCTTTCGAGTGCGAATTCAGACGATTCCGAGGACGTGGTGTTTTCTTCGAAGACCGACCTTGTTCCGGCGCGAATCGTCGGGGTTACCAGCGAGATCGATCTTGCGCTGCTCAAGGTGGATGTTGGCGGTCTTCGCGCCCTAAAGCTTGCAAGTTACCGAAACCTTCGCCAAGGTGAATCGGTGTTCGCCTTCGGAAGCCCGGAAGGACTGCGCAACACGGTGACTCACGGAATAATTTCCGCTGTCGCCCGGCAGACCGATCCCGATTCAACGATGGTTTATATCCAGACGGACGCGCCCATCAACCCAGGCAATTCCGGCGGGCCGTTGGTGAATGTGGACGGAGAAGTCGTCGGTGTCGATACCTTCATACTTTCGCAGTCTGGTGGAAACGAGGGGCTCGGGTTTGCGATTCCTTGCGGGGTTGTAAACATCGCTTACGGACAGTTGCGCAAATTCGGCCACCTGCACCGGCCGGAGATTGGGATCAGCGTGCAGACGATTACTCAACCCCTGGCGGACGGGCTCAAACTTCCCCGAAACTTCGGTGTGGTGATCTCCGACGTTTTGCCGGGCGGGCCCTCGGAGGCCGCGGGACTGAGGATTGGGGATGTCCTGCTGGCGATCGACGGCAAAGCGGCGAGCAGCGTTCCGTACGTGGCCTTTCATCTGATGTCTCGCGAGAGCGGAGACAAGGTGCACCTGGACGTCCTGCGAGGGACTCTGCGGCTGGGTTTCGATGTGCCGCTCATGGAACCTCCCAAAGACATGGACCAGATTACGGCGTTGGCGGATCCTGAAAAGAATCTGGTTCCGGCCCTCGGCATTCTGGCATTGGAAATTGACAAGAGAATTGCTGCCATGGTGCCGGAACTTCGCGATCCCTTTGGCATCATCGTGGCCGCGCGAGCGGCAGGCGCTTCGACAGAAGTGCCGCTGACGGCCGGCGACGTCATCCGGACGCTGAACGGCGAGCCCATGACCACGCTGGAGCGCCTGCGCAATGCGCTGAAGAACTTGCCGCCGGGCGCAGCAGTCGCTTTGCAAATTCAGCGCGATCAGAAGCTGATGTACGTAGCGTTCACACTGGACTGAGTGTGGTGGGCCGAAGCAATCCGTTCTAAGGACTAAGCGAAGCCGAGCTGCCGGCGCACTTCGGAAACGATCTGTTCTGTAGACTTCGTGGCATCCACGGTG
>Ga0210395_10001010_pt1 | contig 21841 bp, 18 predicted proteins | sample IncBWH4OmetaG_FD_150861 | JGI IMG/M metagenome (GOLD analysis project Ga0210395, IMG submission 150861) | Forest soil microbial communities from Barre Woods Harvard Forest LTER site, Petersham, Massachusetts, United States - Inc-BW-H-4-O ...
CCGCAAGCGACGAGAAGGTGCGTGGTACCCAGAGTTCGCTCGCGGTCGGCTGGTAGCGGAAAGACAGACCGGTCGCGCAGTCCGGCTTGCCGGGGACCGGAGTCGACAGCACCTCCTGCGCCAAAAGGCGCAGTTCGTACATCTGTCCGATGGCACCGGCGATAGCCGCAGGCCGGCCATTGAAAGTCTCGTGCAACATGCCCAGCAGCATCGTGTAGGAATAAGCGAACATGACCGACAGCCGCCGCGCCCTGGAGCCGTCCGGCAGCTTGTTCGGATCGGGATCCCGCTCCATGTTCCAGACGTTGGCGGGATCGAGCGCGACGACCGGTCCGGTGAAAGCGAAATTGTTGTAGGCGCGCGGATCGCGCACCAGTTTGCGGCCCCTTACGATCTCTTCGAACCGGTAGTAGTGCGCCGGCTCGCCCTCCGGGTCGAGCGGCGTCGGCTGGTCGCCGACAGCAGGCGAAGGTGGAGCGGGCTTCGTTGTAATCTCGCCATGGACGTAAGCCGTCCATTCGTGTCGCGACGCCAAATCCGGCCGCTCCGGCGTGCCCTCGCCCTGTTTGACGATGATGTCGATGGCGTCGCAGGCCGACTTGGCGTCGACGATCCGAAAAAGTTGGTCCGGCGGGAACCATGTGTTGTCGACCATTTCCTGGCCGAACCGGGTTTTATCGAAGATGCCATCGCCTAGAAACGTGATGAAAGTTTTCACGACCTCGTAAAATTGTCCGATCGTGATCGACGCCATGTCGCCATTCAGCGCCGCCGTTGCCACCAGGTCCTTGATCGGTATCGGGTACTCCGGAGCCTCGATTTGCATGAAAGTGCTGCAGACCAGATCGATCGAGCACCGCTCGAGATGCACGTCCACGCCGGCAATGCCGAACGGCAACCGTCCCGGATAGGCGGGAACGAAACACGGATCGTTGATGAGCGGAGCGCCGCCGATCGCAATCAGCGTGTTGGCGGCGATCGACATGTGCAGCATCTCTTGCGCGACGACGCTGCGAATGATGTCGGCCACCTCCTGATTGGTGCCGAGCTTCAGCGTGAAATAGGCGCATAGATACGGCGGTATGGTGGAATGTTCGAGCTCGATCGCGGTTTGCAGCAGACCGCGTACCACGCCGAGCCAATGCAGCAGATCGTCCGGTGCGGCCGCCAGCAGCTTGTTGCCGGCTTTCAAGCCCTCTTGCAAGCCCTCTTGAATGTCCCGGGCCTTCCGCAAGGTCTCAGAGCTGATCCGGATCATGGCTGATATCCTTCGCGCTGTCGGGCGGCGTCGCCGGCCTATTTGACGAACTTGCGCGTCGACGCAGCCGACGGCGTGACGTTCGGCGGCGACAGACGCGCTTGCGGCTTGGCGCGGACGGTCCGTGCCGGAACGATCGGCGGCGAAGTCGCTTGCGGTTCCGGCAAAAAGCCCGACAGCCAGTTGGTGATCATGGCGATCTTGCCGCTCGACAGGTCGCGCGACACCGGCATGTAGTTGGGATCCTCGATCGGGCGGGTGAAGGCGAACAACAGCATCTGCGCGTGAGCCGCCACCGTCGAATAGTCGGCGAAATTGAACAAGCCGCGGCTCATGGCCGGATAGAGATTGGCGTACTGGACGAAGATCGGCGCAAGGTCCGTTTCCCAGCTCGGTACCGCGGGTGGATCGAAAGCATCGCGGACGTGGAATACGATGGTTTCCCAAAGCGGCATGCCGGACAGCCCGCCGGTCGCATCGGCCGCAAAACCATAGTGGAATTCGTATATCTGCCCTTCGATGTAGTGTCGCGGGTTGCCCGGATCGGCGAAGTCGAACAAAACCACGGCTTCGCCCGCGGCATCGCTGGTCAGGGCCGGCGACACGTACACGCACTCCGGCGGAAAGTTCATATCGTTGACCGGCGCCTGCGGCGCATTGACCTCATTCGGCAAGCTGCCGCCGACCTGCGGTTGGCCGCGCGGCCCAAGCGAAACCGCGATGGGCGCCTTGTCGAAGGGCAGGCCGTATTGCATGGCATAGAGCGTTGCGCTGGCATCGACCCAACCGTCGGTTACCGTGTCGACGCGATGAACGAAATCGTCCGCGCGCAGCCAAATCCCGCCCGCGGTCTCGCGCATGGCGATCTGTTCGGCCCCGTTTTCGCTGATGACGAGCGCCAGCGGATGATCGACGAGCAGAGTCCTGGCGGCAGCGGGTATGTTGGCGAAATCGACGATGCCGCCATTGGTCATCAACCAGTTGGAAGTGGCATAGCCGGCGACAGTGCCTACGAGTTCGTACTGGTCCGCGGTGACCGGCCCTTCGGCCGATCCGGCTGTGACCACGAGCTTGCCGCCGTTGTTCACGACAGTGTCGGGCTTTTTCATCACCACCACTTTGATGGGTCCGAAATCCTGCAGCTCGATCTGCTTGTCCGCCATTCGCTGCAGCGGCAGCGACATGCCCAAGTCCACGGTTGCGACCGACCGATCGCCCGACACGGCCGCGTTCATATAGCCAAAGCCCAGCGCGTTCGCGAACGGAGCGTTGTCGGAGCCGGTTACGATGGGCGCAAAACGCCGCCCTGGGGCGAACATGGCGGGCTCGGACTTTTCGCGCCAGCCGAGAGTGCCGACCACGACGCCGAACGTCCTGTCGTCCAACGTCGGATCGCGCTGATAGCCGTAGGTCAGCAAGCTCAACGTCAGCCCATCGCCGCCGGCGGCTTGCGCACGTCGCTGGAGCGCGGCCAGCACGCCGGACTTTTGCGCGCTCGCGCCCCAATAGATGTTTTTCAGCTTGCCGGTGAAACGGGCCGACGCGCCCGGGCTTCCTCCGACCGGCTGGCCGCCATCGGACAGCCGTCCGAAATACAGGTCGCGGAACGACGTCGTCTCGAGTTCGGCGGACATCACCACCTTGGCGCCGTCCGTCAGCGCAATCCGCATTCCCCATAACGCGGAAGCCATCTGGATGTAGGGGTCCAGATCAACGATCTTGGCCGCCGTGCCGCCAAGTTGCGCGTTCAGCTGCAATGTGTGGACATAGTCTTGAGCGTCGGCAGTCCCGTCTTCGCCGGTGGCGCCACTGACGACGCAATCGAGCAGCCTGAACGCGTTGGTGCCGTCGGGATTCCACCAACCATTGAAAACCATGTTGGGGGTGCCCGGCACGGCCTGCTGCAACTTCTGGAAATTCGCCTCGAAGGTGGCGTTGTCGTAATGGCGAACGTCGTTGTTGACGGTGTTGGTGTCGGCTTGGAACGTCCCCGCGAAGGTCACCCGCGGCAGGCTCAAATAGCTCATTCCCTCGCCCCTTTTCGAAGGTCAAACGGACTTTGAAATTGCCGCGAGGATTCTGACGCGGCGCGCCCGCTCCGGCTGGGGAAAGCGACCGCCCCGCGGACAATATTTCGTACTACGGCCTGTCATTCAGCGCAACGACGTTTCTCGCAAAAGTAGCAATAGGCGATCGATCGCACATGCGGCGGTCAGGCCCACCGCGGATGCTCCATCGTCAACGGCGGCCGCCTGGTGCTCAACGAATGAGCTTTGCCCACTCATCCTCGGTCAGCACTGTGACTCCAAGCTTCTTCGCCTCCGTGAGCTTGGAGCCGGCGCCCGGGCCGGCGACCACGTAGTCGGTCTTCTTCGACACCGAGCCTGACACTTTGGCGCCGAGCCGTTCCGCGGACGCCTTGGCCTCGTCGCGGGTCATTTGCTCCAGCGTGCCGGTGAACACCACGGTTTTGCCGGCGACGGCGGAGTCCGCACGCGGTTTCTCGGCGTCGCGGATTTTCACTTGCTTCACAAGCCGGTCGATGCGCCTGACGTTGTGCGCCTCGCTGAAATATTCGCCCAGGCTTTCGATCACCGTATCGCCGATCTGATCGAGCGCGTCCATTTCTTCTTTCGTTTCGACATCGTCCTTGGCGAGCTTGAGGCAGGCTTGGTGGAACGCTTCCCAGCTGCCGTAGCCGCGCGCCAGCGCCACCGCCGTCGTCTCGCCGACATGGCGAATGCCCAGCGCATAAATGAAACGCTCCAGCGATATCTCGCGCCGCGCCTCGATGGCGCCGAACAGGTTGCGCACCGAGGTCTCGCCAAAGCCTTCGACCTCTTCGAGATGGATTTTCTTGTTGCGCTCTTCCAGCGTGAAAATATCGGCCGGCTCCTTCACCCATTCCTGCTCGTAGAACAGTTCGATCTGCTTCTCACCCAAGCCGTCGATGTCGAAGGCGCGGCGCGACACGAAATGCCTGAGGTGCTCGATGGCCTGAAAGGGACAGGCGAACTCGCCGGTGCAACGGGCGCGCGCGCCCTCGGCGCCGCCGGCGATGATCTCGCGCACCACGTCGGTGTGCAGCGGGCACGGGCATTTTTTAGGAAAATGATACGTCTTGGCGCCGCGCGGGCGCTTGTCGAGGACGACGCCGAGCACTTGCGGGATGACGTCGCCGGCGCGCTGGATCGTTACCGTGTCGCCGACGCGGACGTCGAGCCGCTTGATCTCTTCTTCGTTATGCAGCGTGGCGTTCTGCACCACGACGCCGCCGACCGTCACCGGCTCGAGCTTGGCGACCGGCGTCAGCGCGCCGGTGCGGCCGACCTGAATCTCGATATCCTTGATGACGGTCGTCGCCTTCTCGGCGGGGAATTTGTGCGCGATCGCCCAGCGCGGGCTGCGCGACACGAAGCCGAGCCGTTCCTGCCAGTCGAGGCGATCGACTTTGTAGACGACCCCGTCGATGTCGTAATCGAGCGTGGCGCGTTCGGCTTCGATCTTGCGGTGGAACTCCAGCAGCGCCTCGACCGAGCGGCACATCTTGGTCAGTGGATTGGTCTTGAAGCCACATGACGCGAACCATTTGATCATGCCGGACTGCGTCTCGGCCGGCATCTCGCTCATCTCGCCCCAGGCATAGGCGAAGAAGCCGAGCGGCCGCGACGCCGTGATCGTCGGGTCGAGCTGACGCAACGAGCCGGCCGCGGTGTTGCGCGGATTGACATAGAGCGGCTTGCCGGCCTCCGCCTGCTTGCGATTGAGTTCGAGGAACGCGGCCTTGGTCATATAGACTTCGCCGCGCACTTCGCAGACTTTTGGCACGCCCCTGCCCTTCAGCCGCTTCGGCACGTCCTCCAGGGTTTTCACATTGGCAGTGACGTCCTCGCCCTCACTGCCGTCGCCGCGCGTCGCGCCGGTGACAAGCGCGCCGTCTTCGTAGCGCAGCGACATCGACAGGCCGTCGATCTTCGGCTCGGCGCTGAACGCGATCTCCTCGTCGTCGGGCAGGCGCAGGAAGCGGCGGATGCGGCCGACGAAATCGACCACGTCGTCTTCGGCGAAGGCGTTGTCGAGCGACAGCATCGGCACCGCGTGCCGCACCTTGGCGAACCGCCCCGACGGCGCCGCGCCGACCCGTTGCGTCAGGCTCTCCAGAGTGCGCAGCTGCGGAAAGCGCGCCTCGATCGCGCCGTAGCGCCGCCGCAGCGCGTCATAGTCGGCATCGGAGACGCTCGGCGCGTCGTCCTGATAATAGCGGCGGTCGTGCCCGGCGATCTCGGCCTCAAGCCGCGCGTGCTCGGCCTTGGCCTGCTTTTCAGTGAGATCGTCGACGGCTAGCTTCGTGGTATCTTTCGCGGCCATTTGCGAATCCGTCATTCCGGGGCCGGCCGTAGGCCGGAGCCCGGAATCCATAACCACAGGTCTCGCGTGTTGTGTACTACGTTTATTTATTGGCTAGCCATAAACATGGCACGCTGTACGTCGGCGTTACCAGTAACCTCCTGGGCCGCGTCTACCAGCACAAAACCGGCATCGTCCCGGGCTTTACCCGCCGTTATCGTGTCCACTTACTTGTCTGGTTCGAATGTTACGACGACCCGCTGACTGCCATTGCCCGCGAAAAGGAAATCAAGAAGTGGCGGCGTGATTGGAAGATCAATTTAATCGAAAGCACGAATCCGGAATGGCTCGACCTTTACGAGACACTTGCCCGGTAGACTGGGGGTATGGATTCCGGGCTCGCCGCTTCGCGGCGCCCCGGAATGACGAAATGCCCGGCGTTGTCTAGCCGCGCGATTGCGCGTAATTTGGTGCCCGGATGAACGCCAGCCGAGGGTTGCAGCCATGACGACACGATCGATTTTGCACTTTGTCGTACCCGCACTGGCGCTTGCGCTTGCTTCAGTGCCGGCGTCCGCCGCCACGGTGCGCATCTACGTCACCAACTCGGCCGGCGACAGCATCCATGTCATCGATCCGGTCAGCAACAAGGTGGTGCAGGAGATCAAGGATATCGTCGGCGCCCACGGCATCGCGTTTTCGCCGGACGCCGCGCGGGTCTATGTCAGCAACGAGGAAACCTCGACGCTGGACGTGTTCGACCGCAAGAGCGGCAAGCTGATCAAGAAAGTGGCGCTGTCGGACCATCCGAACAACATTTCGGTGACCAAGAACGGCGACCGCATCGTCGTCGCCATCGCCCGCGGCCGCGGCGGGCTGGATATCGTCGATGCCGCGACGCTGACGCTCAAGACGACGATCTCCGCCAATGGCGGCCGGCTGCACAACGTCTATGTCACGCCGGACAACAAATACGTGGTCGGCGGCTCGATCCCGGCGAAGACCTTCTATGTGTTCGACCTGGAGAAGGAGCAATTGGCCTGGGCGATGCCGATGGATCTTGGCGTGCGCTGCATGGCGATCGAGACCAATCCGGACGGCTCGACCAAGCGGGTGTTCGCGCAGATGTCGACGCTGAACGGCTTCTCGGTGATCGATTTCGCCGAGCAGAAGGAGGCCGCGCGCATAAAACTGCCGAGCGTGCCGCAGGAATTCGATTCCGGCGGCTACCGGGATAACGAGCCGTCGCACGGCATCGGCGTCGCGCCGGACAACAAGACGCTGTGGGTCACCAGCATTCCCAACAACGCCGTGTACGAATATTCGCTCGCCGATCTCTCGCTGATCGGCAAGGTCGATCTGCCCAGCGAAACCATCGCCGGCCGCGCCGCGCCACTGTCGGCGGGGGCCAATTGGGTCACGTTCACGCCGGACGGCAAGGAGCTGTTCATCTCCAATTCGGAGGTGCACTCGGTGTCGGTGGTCGACACCGCGGCGATGAAGGTCGTCAAGGTCATTCCGGTCGGCGAAGTGCCGAAGCGCAACAATACTTTGGTGATCCCGGACGAGCCCGGCCACGCCACCAAATCGGGGCCGAGCAGGCAGGCGGCGGCGCAGTAATCTCACTGTCATGCCCCGCGAAGGCGAGGCACCCAGTATTCACGACGTGCGAAAATCTTTTTCGGCGTCAGCGATTACTGGGTCATCCGCCTTCGCGGATGATGACGTAACGCCGGAGCACAACAGCCATGGGTGAATCACCCTACTCCTACGCGACGCACCTCGACATCAAGTTTGATCCCCTCGAGCTGATCGACGTGTCTGCACTGGCCAAGGACGTTACGGACAAATGGTATAATCAGACACTCTGCAAGGTAAATGACTCCGTCGTGCGCCTTGGCGTCATGCAAGGCGAATACCACTGGCACAAGCACGATAGCGACGATGAGTTCTTCTTTGTGCTCAGCGGAAAATTCATTATCGACCTCGAGGGCCGCTCGGTCGAGCTTCTGCCCAATCAGGGCTTCGTCGTGCCAAAGGGCGTTATGCACTGCACGCGAGCCCCGGAAAAGAGCGTCATTATCATGGTCGAAACGGCTGCGATCGTGCCGACCGGCGACACGTGAGCACGCTGCCTGACGATCGTTCGAGGACTTAAAGATGCACCAGCAAGCCGTTATCGGCCTCATCGGCGGCATGAGTTGGGAAAGCTCCGCCGAATACTACCGGATTATCAATCGCGAAGTTCGGAAGCGCCTGGGCGGCGTTCACTCGGCTCGCAGCTTGATGTGGTCGGTCGACTTTGGCGAAATCGAGCGCCTGCAACATCATGGGGATTGGGACACGCTCACGGAAAAGATGAAAGACGCCGCGATACGGTTGGAACGTGGCGGTGCAGACTTTGTCTTGATGTGTACCAATACCATGCACCGGATGGCCGATGCGGTTGCCGAGGCCATCACCATCCCACTGCTTCACATCGCGGATCCGACCGCGCAGAAAATAAAAGCAGCGGGGATTGAAACAGTTGGCCTGCTCGGCACCGCCTTCACCATGGAACAGGACTTCTACAAAGGACGCTTGAGAGAGATATTCGATCTCAACGTCTTGGTTCCACCGGCTGCCGACCGGCGCGTCGTTCACGACATCATCTACAACGAATTGGTTGCCGGTGACGTACGCCCCGAATCGCGCGCGGCCTATCGCAGGATCATCGCGGGCCTGATCGCACAGGGCGCCGAGGCTATCATTCTTGGCTGCACGGAGATCATGCTTCTCGTCTCTCAGGACGATAGCGCGGTGCCGCTGTTCGACACCACCACGATCCATGCCATCGCCGCTGTTGATCGCGCATTGGCATCGTAGCAAGCGTAGCCCTAACGGCTCAATGCCGCCCGAACGATCGACGAAATATTTTCCTCGAAACTTGGTCGAGACCAAATAGGCATACCGGACCACAAGCCGGGGTTCGAGTTGACTTCGAGGACAAAAGGCCGTCCGTCGCCGTCCACCCGGATGTCCACCTTCGCATATCCTCTAACACCGACACATGATGCAGCGCGCTGTGCGAGCTTCGCAATTGCTGCAATCGACTTTCTCGGCGAATCGACGAGGACTTGCTCAATCTCAAAGCGTCTTTGTTGTCTACCCCCTTTCGACACCAGCTCACTCTTGAATCCAAAGCCCGCGGGAGCATTCATGAACTTTAGCTCAGCCACGGCAGTTACGGATAATATTCCGCGTCTCTCCACGAGACCGACGTGAAACTCGCGGCCGATGATGAATTCGTCACAGATCGCAGGAACGTCGAGGCTGGTTGCAATTCTGTCGGCTTGCTTGCACGCCTGCTCATATGTCCACACCAGGCTCGATGGCTTGATGCCATCCGACGTTGCGCCGAATTTTGCAGGTTTGACAATGTGCGGCGATGGTCCTCCAAGAGATCTTGGCCGACGCTTGGGATAAAACACGGAATATTTCGGAATTGGTATGTTGAATTTTTTCAACAGTCGGCGCATGCGAATCTTGTCATTCGTGGCCGTAATGGCGCTCGCGCCGGACCCGGTGTAAGCCAGTTCTCGGGAGGCCAATCCATCGACGAATGCAGATTCCGACGGTGTTGCCGACAACGCCAGATTAAAAACCAGCTCGGGATTGAGCGCTTCGATCTCACGCAAAGATCGAGAGAATTGGTCTTCCACACCGACCAATTGAAAGGGGAAGCCCATTTGTTGAAGGGCTTGCACCACCGAAGCATCATATGATGCCCGACGCGCGTCGTACAATGCCAGGCGCCCATTGGACGCGCCACGTTTAACCGACCGGAGTACGTCGGAATCAATTGCGCAAACAATCGACGGCATTTAGCGATAACCCAATATCTCAGCTTGCCACCAGACGTAGAGACTGTCAATTCTTACCCGCAATAAGAGGTTGAACAGGTGCGAAGCGCGCGGTTGCGGTGAGGCTGCGGCTGCTCGCAATCCGCTTGGCTTGCGCGCGCAGGCGTCGTTAGAACATTTTCGCTCGTCATTGCCGGGCTCGACCCGGCAATCCATGCGGCAACGCCGCTCCTTCAGCTTCGCCGCATGGCTTGAGAAATCGCATTTCAGCAAGCGTAGCCCGGATTGAGTGAAACGAAATCCGGGGCCAACCCGCGCCGCCATTATCTGGATTTCGCGTTGCTCAATCCGGGCTACGCTCGCTGGCGAGCCAGAAGATCTGCGACGGAAATTATGTGGTTGTCTCGCCGCCCGTTAAATTCCCGAAGCGCGGGGGTGGAATAGCGTCAATGTTAGGGTGCCGCGCACTCGGCGGCGTGCGCGGCCGGGCGCTTGTCATCGGTTCGGCGAGGGAGGCGGCGCGCAGCCAATTCGTAGCCATTTCCAGGAACGCTTCGCGCTCCTCCTCGGTCTTGGCGGTCTTTGCGGCCTCCATACATTCGGCCGCATAGGCTCGATACTCTTTGGCCGTCGCCACGATACGCCTCCCACGTACCCCGTGCGTTTGGACTAAAATTCTACCTGAAAAACGCAACGCGAAAAAGGAAAGTTCCCAGGTCGGCGCGAAATTTTCCCCGCTGTCCAAACCCCGCCAAGACTACTTATTGAGATAGCCGGTCGGCCTGCTTTGCCATCTCCAGCCTGGATGCCTCAGCCCGCGCCTCGTATTGTCAAAAGACACAATGCCGGACCGAGCAATTAAGTTCAAAGTGGTCGATTTTGCACAGACTCATCCGGGCAATGCACGGCAGATTTTCGCGCCGCAGAGTCATGCCCGGTGCGGATCATGGCAATTCCGAAGATTGACAAGCACAAACAGTACGCGCGCTACGCCGCGTATTGCTTGAACCTCACGGCCTCGATGAAAGATCAGGACTCGCGCGGCATCAACCGCGAGATGGCGGCCGAATGGATGAAACTGGCGGATGCGATTCAGCGCCCGCAAAGCCGAAGAAATGATCCGAAGTGATCGACCTGTCCGATCTGGACAAAATGCGCGACCGCGCGGCACGGTTATATGCGATGGTGCTGAGTGCCCGCGAGCACGGTTTGGGTTCCGCGGACTATCTGGCCGAATTGGCGAATGAGGCCCTCGCCCGAGCGGACGAAATGGACCGACGCAGAAGTCGAGTTAATGTATCGACTCCTCTTTCGTCAGCAGGATCGATAGTGAGCGAATGGTGGGCGCGGCAAACAGCACGAACGGAAGCATTGCCGCCCAAGAGATGAGCCAGGACAACAGCCAGCGGGACAAGAACTGGCCCTGACTTATGAAGGGCGCGCTCGCGATCCCGGCCGCAATGAGAGACGTCAATCCGGCTTGGATGACCCCAAAAACAAAGTGGCTGTATCGACGCGGGATGCCTAGCATGATTTCTCCAATAGCAAGCGTAGCCCGGATTGAGTGACCCGCCTCCGCTCGCTGTGCGAGCTACGGCGGGTTCAGGTCCGCCGAAGCGCGGAGCGCGTAGCGCGTAGGCGGAAACGAAATCCGGGGCAGGCCTCGCCGTCAATCCCGGATTTCGCGTTGCTCAATCCGGGCTACGCTCGCCACCATTAGTCGCCCGCGATGGCTTGAACAAGCGCGACGATCCGCCTTTTCATTTTGGCGTCTTTGATGCGCAGGTAGCATCGGACCAAAGTGTAATCATCCGTGGCGTCGGGGAAGCCGTCCAGGAAATCGATCATCGGCGACTTTTTGAGTCCCGCTCCGCGCCGCGTCCGCGGCACGTCGGCAAAGAAGAATTCCGGCGCCACGTCGAGCGCTTCCGCAATGGCGCACAGGTCGCTGGCGCCGATCCGACCGGCGCCCTCCTCGTATTTTTGCACCTGTTGCAATGACATGCCGAGCGCGCCGGCGAGCGTTCGCTGACTTAAATGGAGCATGATCCGGCGCATGCGAATGCGGGCGCCGAGATGCTCATCGATCGGATTGCGTGCCATGTGCTGCTCCCATGGCGTGTCGGGCCTGCCGCGCACAATTGAACACATGTATTCATGCGTGCATTCAAACAATAGCAAAGTATCGAAAGTTGTGCAATTCCTTGACGCTGGCAGTCTATGCCTTACGACATGCGGCATGGGACGGCCGCCGAAACCAGGAACGATTCGACCGCAAGCGCGACGCGGCAAGAAATCCGTGGTGGCCTATCTGCCAGTCCCGAAGTGGAAAGAGCTGCACATCATCGCCGTTCTCAATGAAATGTCCATTGATGCGTTGGTGCACCACGGCGTTGATCTGGTCATCGAGGAATACAAGAAGAAGCGTAGCGCGAGCTAAGGCGAGCGCCGCCAGGGTTTGGGCATGGGACGACCGCCAAAACCAGGAGCGATTCGGCCGGTTCACCGGCAGGGCAAAAAGTCGGTGACAGTCTATTTGCCGATTGCCGTCTGACGTCAAATGCGGGTCACCGCCGCGATGCACGACCAGACGCTCGATGCTCTATTGCAGCGCGGCGCCTTGCTCGTGCTCGAAGAATTCAAAAACAAACGGGCGCCCTAACCGGTAGAGCCCCTCATCTGCCCGCGCGAATTTGATGGGTTTCGCTTCGCTAGACTACGCGCTAACCGTCCGGCGGGTCCGTATCGCCCTGAGACGGCTTGATTGCGTTCGTGACTAGCCATTGGTCCACAGAATGGATAAGTCGAGCCGTAGAGTTCGAGGTTTCGTGCACGAGGTCTGCAACCATTTTTCCGTTTAGTTCAATCTTTTCGCCTTTTTTCAATATAGGCAACCCTGCAATATCCTTTGCCCTACGTACATATTCGGCATCAGCAATTGCACCCTTGTGGACGATTACATTCCGCAATGCGCTTAGTCGGTCGTAGCAATTATCTGTAACGATATTATCAATTTCGTCTGCTTTTTTGTAGAACGCTACTTCATAGGCATCGCGTATTCCCTGTAAGGTAGTGAAAGCAAATTTGTCTCTCAGGATTGATCCCATTGTATGTTTTGTATCCCAATCTTGGGCTCTGATGAGATCGAGTCTTACGGATTTTTCTAACTTCCCAGATTCGTCACCCGGCCGTCTGCGTTCGCGCCGTTGATAACGTTTTTCACCCCGTAAATCGGCTAAGCCATATGGCCTATGATTGAGTGCCGCCTCCCAAAGATCGCCAGCGGCTGTCTCAAACAATGTCCACGCCGATGTAAGGTATGACATCATCGCAAACTCAAAAGCATTGATTGCTGCCGGTGCGCCGGCAATTATTACAGTTATCGCACCGCCTTTCTCAATCATATCATTTGCGTGTGCCGCGAGCTTTTCTGAATCACCTGCTAACGCCTGGATCTTTTTGTTATGTTCGCCGAACAGTTCCACAAATCTAGTGAATAGCTTTTTTGCAGTAGGGCCGTCATGGAACTGTTCCTCGAATTTGATGGTCCCGCAGTGTTCAAACTCCGCGACCATATGAAAACGTTGGATGATCCCAGAAAAATCCGCCAAATAGGCAGGAAACGTCATCATGGACTTCAGCCGCATCAAATTGACAATGAACGCGGCGGAGATTTCTTTTATAGAAGGTGTCACTAGCTCTAGATTTGGCGGATCAGCTAATCCAAATGCGTAAGTGGATGTGAGTTGAAGCTTGTCCGCGTCCTCTGGGATGTACACCATGACCGATACCAGCCTGTAGGGCGGATTAGCCGAAGGCGTAATCCGCCATCTGTTTCGCTTTCGCGAGGAGCGTGCCGTCCGACCGCTAGTTTGCGCTGGGCGCGATGAGAACAACCATTTGGGGAGCGTTCGGATCACCCAGCGTGATCTTATGGTCAGGAGGAGGCCCCATAACGCCGATCCTGACGCGCTGGGTCTGGAATCCGCGGCTTTGCAAAAACTGCTCATACTGATCCGCTACGGCTTGATCGGCTGACGAGCCGACGGACTGCAACGAAATCGGCTTCCCGGCGGGCAGTTTAGCGACCAGTTCCTCCGCGATGGCCAGATCGAAGACCAATCGCACGGGGCCAACGTTGATGGTATTGGTGCCGCCGCTCTGGTTTATGGTGTTGATGCTGGGTCCCGACGGCACTTGAATGCCTTGATAGTTTTGCACCCTCAGGCCCTCGCCACGGTTTTCTATGCCGGTTCCCGTGCCGATCGTAGTGACGTTCTTCATCGTGACATCTTTTGCTAAGTTTAGAATCACGGGTGCCGGGCCAGGTGGATTTGTCCCTGATGGCAGACCCACGTTTGGGTTATCTAGCTGCGCGTTTGAATGGAAAGTAGTTATTGCGGTCCAAATAAACGCCCCAGCAATCGCACCCAGTAATCCGCGGAGCCAAATTGGTTGGTTCAATCCGATCCACATGCCAACGCCCTTTGCCGCCAGAAAATCGATCAAAAGCCACGCGGAACATAGGCACAGTACAAATCCGGCCACATACAGCACGCGCCTCCAAAACTCAGGGACGCGGACCAATGCTGCTACGGCCGTCAACACGGCCGCCCCAGCCAAGCTCGCGATGAAGTAGATAAGTTCACGCATTCAGCGTGCAATACCATCCCTAGGGTGTAGTTTGCAGAGTACATAAATGCCCGGGCGGTCGTAGGAAAATTATCCTTGACATGCCGTCCCTCTTTCCGTTACATAGCGAGTCAATTCGCTCAGTAAGGACGCCAGCCGGTGATGCCGGTTGGCAGGAGCGAAAGGCGGCTCTCAGGCGGCGGCGGTCGACAGCCGCGGCGGAGGACCGCGATGGTGGTGGAGCGCCGGGAGGCGCAGCGCGCCCGAAGCAGGCGGTTCGCGCAAGCGGATCTTCTGTGGCGCGCGCCACGCCCGAAGCGTGGGCGGGTGGCAACATCCGTCCGCGTGGCGTGGCCCACGACCCCGGCGCCTCCCGGCGCTCCACTTAAGAACGCGCGTGGCTTTTCGTGCGAATGGCTTTTCGTGAACTTGGCTTTGGCAAAACTCGGGCGCGCAGGCGTCGCGAGATCGCGATCTTTTCCGCCCCCGCGAAGCGGGGGAGGGGGACCACTGGAGCTCGCGTAGCGAGCGAACCGTGGTGGAGGGGGCGCCGGACTCGCCGCTTCGTTGTCGTTGCAAAAGGATGACGACGTTGAAGTTGCTTCGCGCACGTGCGGCAAGAAATCCGGCAAGCTTGAAGTCGGCGTGTCTTAGCGACTCCTGCGGAACGTTGAGGCATGCGCCCCCTCCACCACCCTGCTTCGCAGGGTGGTCCCCCTCCCCCGCTATCGCGGTGGCGGAAGAAGAGTCAGCGTTACTTCTTGCCCGGCGCCAGCGTCGCGCCTTGCGCCCATTGGGCGATGATCTTCCAGTTGGGATCGTTCTTCGAGGCGAATTGCCGGCCGCCGGAATGGAAGGCGTCGCCGCCGGCTTCGGGCGCCAGTGGATGAACGAGGATTTTGGCGGTCAGCGGATCGTCCACGGCCTGGACGATTTTTGCAACCGTATCGAAATTCTTGCGCGTCTGTTCCTCGGTCCAGGTCGTTTGCCCGTCGGGAAGCTTTTCCAGGTGCAGCATGTTGTTGGCGTCGGCGTGGCACATCACGCAAGGCGCGTGGCCGGGCCGCTTCAAGAGGAAGATCGGCTGCACCTTGGCCTTGTAGAAGTCGTAATCCAGCGTACCGGCGGCGGGCACGAGCGAAGTGCTCGCGAGCGCAAACATCGTGGCGGCAACGACGACGCGGACAGACATGGCATTCCTCCCGAGCGATTATTTTGCGCTTCGCTATCGCGAAGCGGTTTTGCGCAATTTAGCAGACGCCGTGTTGGCGCGCGACGGCGATCAGCTGGCGGCGCGGATCAGACGCTCGGCGGCGGCGCGGGCTTCGGCGGTGATTTCGGCGCCGGCAAGCATGCGCGCGATCTCTTCCCGGCGCCGCTCGGCTGCAAGCTCGACGACACGGGTCGCCACCCGCTTGCCCTTGGCCAGCGCGTCCTTGGTGATGAGGTAATGCCGGTCGGCGCGCGCCGCGACCTGCGGCGCGTGCGTCACGGCGATGACCTGGACGCCGGAGGCGAGCCGGGCGAGCCGCACGCCGATGGCGTCCGCCACGGCGCCGCCGACGCCGGTGTCGATTTCGTCGAACACCAAGGTCGGCGCCGAGCCGCGGTCGGCCAGCACCACTTTGAGCGCCAGCAGAAAGCGCGCCAGCTCGCCGCCGGACGCGATCTTCATCAATGGCCCCGGCCGGGTGCCGGGATTGGTGCGCACCCAGAACTCGATCCGATCGAGGCCATTGGGGCCTTCGCTCTCGCTTTCGATCTGGGTGGAAAACTGCGCGCGCTCGAGCTTGAGCGGCTTCAGCTCCGCATTCACCGCCTTGTCGAGCTTTTGCGCGGCGCGGCGCCGGCCGGCGGAGAGCGCCTGCGCCGCCTCGCGGTAACGCGCCGTGGCCGCTTGCGCTTCCTGCTCCAGCGCGGTGAGGCGCTCGGCGCCGGCGTCGATCAGCGCCAGATCGCCCTGGTAGCGTTGCCCGAGCGCGGCCAGGTTATCGACCGGCACATTGTATTTGCGCCCGGCGGCGCGCAGCGCAAACAGCCGCTCCTCGATGCGCTCGAGCTCCTGCGGATCGAAGTCCGCCACGCGCAGCGCCTGCTCGAGATGCGTGCGCGCCTCGTCGAGCGCGTTGAGTGCGGCGTCGATCGCCTTGACCACCGGCGCGATCAGCGCCGGCGCCTGCACGGCGCGGCGTTCGAGGCGGCGCACCGCGGTCGACAGCGGCGGCACCGGCGATTGCGGGCCGCTGACGCTGTCCAGCGTCGAGCGCAGATCCTCGGCGACCTTTTCCGCCTGCATCATGGCGGCGCGCCGTTCGGCCAGCACCGTCTCCTCGCCGGTTTCGGGCGCAAGGCGGCCAAGCTCCTCGACCGCGTGGCGCAGCCATTCGGCCTCGCGGCCCAAGCGCTCGACTTCGGCGCGGTGATGAGCGACGGCTTCCTCGCGCGCGCGCCGCTCATCCCACAGCCGCGTTACTTCGGCAGCGTCGCCTTCGATGCCGCCATAGGCGTCGAGCAAAGCGCGATGGGTCGCGGCATCGACGAAGGCGCGCTCGTCGTGCTGGCCGTGGATTTCCACCAGCGCCGCGCCAAGCGCGCGCAGCACCTGGACGCTGACCGGCTGGTCGTTGACGAAGGCGCGGGTACGGCCGTCGGCGAATTGCACGCGGCGCACGATCAACTCGTCCTCACCGCCGAGATCGTTCTCAGACAGCAGGCGGCGCGCCGGATGGTCCTTGCCGAGATCGAACGCGGCGATCACCTGGCCCTGCTCGGCACCCTCGCGCACCATCGCGGTGTCGCCGCGCGCGCCGAGCGCCAGCGCGAAAGCATCGAGCAGGATCGATTTGCCGGCGCCGGTCTCGCCAGTCAGCGTGGCGAGGCCGGAGCCGAAATCGATGTCCAGGCGATCGATCAGGACGATGTCGCGGATGGAGAGGCGGGCGAGCATGATGTCGGACAACGGACGATAGAGGACGGAAGACGGATGCTAGTCTTGATTCTGTGTTCTGTCCTCTGCCGTCCGTCGTCCGTCTTAGCCCAGGCTGAAGCCCTTGAACGCCTTGCTGATCCAGGATTCCTTGTTCTCGTTCGGCTCGCCGCCAGCGGTTTTCACCAGCTTATAGGCGTCCTTGTACCAGGCGCTGTCCGGGAAATTGTGGCCGAGCACGGCGGCGGCGGTCTGCGCCTCGTCGATGATGCCGAGCGAGACATAGGCCTCGGTCAGGCGCTCGAGCGCTTCCTCGACATGGCGCGTGGTCTGGTACTGCGTCACCACGACCTTGAAGCGGTTGATGGCGCCGATGAAGTCGCGCTTGTCCATGTAGAAGCGGCCGATCTCCATCTCCTTGCCGGCGAGCTGATCGCGCGCCATGTCGATTTTTTTCTTGGCGGCGGTGGCATATTCGGAATCCGGATATTTGCGTGCCACCTCTTCGAGCGAGTTGATCGCCTTGTCGGCGCGCGCCTGGTCGCGGCTGACGTCGAGGATCTGATCGTAATAGGACGAGCCGATCAGGTATTGGGCATAAGCCGCGTCGGGACTGCCGGGATGCAGCGTCACATAGCGCTGCGCCGCACTGATGCAGTCGGTATATTCCTTGGCCTGATAGTTGGCATAGGCCGACATCAAAAGCGCCTTGCGCGCCCAATCCGAATACGGATTCTGGCGATCCACTTCGTCGAATTTTTTCGCCGCTTCCTTGTAGTCCTGCCTGTTGTTGAGCAGGAACAGGCCCTCGTTATAGAGCTTCTCGGCTGGCGTATCGGGGACGAGATCGTCGTCTTTATTGAAATAGCTGCAGCCCAAAAGCGGCGCGGTGACCGGGGCGACGACAAGCGCCAGCGCCAGCCAACGCGCCAGCGCACGCATCCTGTGACCGGACTTGCCCGATCCTCGTAACCGCAGCGTCATGAGATGGTCAGAATCCCGTCCCGCCGATAGCCCACCTTATTCCGCGCCGCATGCGCGTCCAAGGGGAGCAACCCCTAAGGCCCCGACGATCATACAGCAATTAAGCCCGGCAATCGGCCGGGATTAAGGCGAAAACGTTAAGCAATTCAAGAGACGTCAGGCCCGTAAGCGGGGGCAACGACGCCGGTTGAGAGATCGGCATGGCCGCGGGCGCGACGGACCGTCTCCGGCATCTCGACGTAAGTCCACGCGCTCTGGTCCGCCATCAAGGCGGTGAGGACGGCGTGATTGAGCTTGTGGCCGCCGCGTACCGAGCGATAGGCGCCAATGAGCGGGGCGCCGGCCAGCGCCAGGTCGCCGATGGCATCGACCGCCTTGTGGCGCACGAATTCGTCGGGGAACCGCACGCCCTCGGCGTTGAGCACCCGGTTTTCGGCGACCACGACGGTATTCTCGAAGGAGGCGCCGAGCGCATAGCCCGCGCTCCACAATTTCGCCACGTCGCGCATGAAGCCGAACGTCCGCGCCCGCGCCAGCTCGCGGCGGAACGCGTCCGGCTCAACGTCCATGGCGAAAGTCTGGCAGCCGATCAGCGGGGAATCGAATTCGATTTCGGTTTCGATGCGCAAGCCTCGCGCATAGGGCCGCAACTCGCCGGAGCAGCCGTTCTTGCCGACCTGCACGGATTTGAGCACTTTGATGTAGCGCCGCGGCTCCGCAAGCGTCGCGATGCCGGCTTGATCGATGGCAGCGACGAACGGTTCGGCGCTGCCGTCCATGATCGGAACTTCGGGACCGTCGACTTCGACCACGACATTGTCGACGCCGAGACCGTGAAGCGCAGCAAGCACATGTTCGGTGGTCGAGACGGCCGGGCCGGTCTCATCGCCGAGCACGGTTGCGAATTCGGTCGCCGTGACCGAGCGGTAATCGGCAACCAGCTCGCGGTCGCGCTGACCGTTCGGTCCGGGCCGCAGGAAAACGATGCCGGTATTGGCTTCAGCGGGATGCAACGTCAGGGTGACGGGTGAACCGGAATGGACACCGATTCCTGCGACGGTCGCGTCACTACGCAACGTCGTCTGACTCCCGGCTAGCATGCCCCGCGTCATGCGGTCGTCCCACAACTTACGGCCCAACTGCGCGAGCAGGAAACACGCGACCAGTTATGACCCACCCCAACTTGAGAGGTATGCAGCTTGACCTGCTATCCGGGGCGGTCCCCCATTGGTCAACCAAACCTTGGACGACCGAACTCGACCCCCAAACACTACCCCTCCGACGGCCTTAATGTACCGGCAGGCCGTCCCCAGGCCAACTCACGGTTTCTTACCGACTGTTACCATGTTCTAGCCGCACTCTTGCCGGCTTAACCGCCAAAATTGGCGAACCTGTGCGGGTTCCGGCGGCCTGAAATTTTCTCTTGCTGCTGCAGCGCACCACGCAGCCGCCTGGGCACCAGCGCGCCGCCCGTAATACCGGCAAAATCTCAATGAGTTAGGCCGGCGCGAAAAGCCCAGGCAGGACGTTGCCGCCGGCCAGGAGCAGACGGTGCCGGCGCCGCTTTGTGGCGGCGCCGGACAGGTTTTAGTTCGCTTGCCGGCGCAGGAAGGCTGGGATGTCGAGCTGGTCCTCTTCGGACGGGTTATGCACAGGAGTCTGCCGGCCGTGTTGGTCAAGCCCTTGGGGCGCTCCATGGGACGCTCCTTGGGCCGCACCTTGGGCCGGACGCTTGGCATATTCGGAAACCGGCTCCGGGCGCGGTTCCGGTGCTCGCGGCATCGGCCGCCCGGCCAAGCGCTCAGGTGACTGCGGCGGGCTCGGCGGCGCGCTGCGTGGGCTCGCCTCGGCGTCTTCCTCCTCGTGCTGGCGGCGGCCAAGACCGACCGAAGCCAGCCGCTGCAACAGCGACTTGCGCTGTCCTTCGGGATGCTCGGCCGGCGGCAGCTCGCCGCGACGGGCGCGGATCTCGTTCTGCGCCGGGACCGGCAGTTCATCGATACGCGGCATGCGCGGCGTGCGCACCGCCGCCCGCTCCGGCTGCGGCGGGATGAAGGCCTCCGGCTCGCGGGCGTCCGCATCGCTGGCCGGCGGATCGATGAACAGCGAGGGTTTTGGCGCCAGCGGACGGATCGCGACATCGTCGCCGCCACCTTGCGGGAGGATCGCAGCCGCGATGGCCGCCTTCGCCACCGATGCAATCGAAGCATTGACGGACGCGGGCGGCGTAACCGGCGCCGCGGCGGCGGGCCGCAACTGTTGTTGCATCGGTTCGGCACGCTCGGGACGTTCCGAAATGCGCAGGTTGTCGCCACGCAGCCGGTGCGCCACTTCGGCGATGCGCTGTTCGGCCTGCGGCAAGCTCTGCTTCTCGGCCCGCGCCTGATCGATGCCGGTGGCGACAACGGAGACGCGGATGATGCCGTCGAGGCTCTCGTCGAAAGTGGCGCCGACGATGATGTTGGCGTCCTGATCGACTTCCTCGCGAATGCGCGTCGCCGCTTCATCGACCTCGTAGAGTTTCAGATCGCGGCCGCCGGTGATGGAGATGAGGAGGCCGCGGGCGCCCTTCATCGACGCATCGTCGATCAGCGGATTGGAGATCGCGGCCTCGGCGGCGGTGAGCGCGCGCTTGTCGCCCTCGGCCTCGCCGGTGCCCATCATCGCCTTGCCCATTTCGCGCATCACGGCGCGCACGTCGGCGAAGTCGAGGTTGATGAGGCCTTCTTTCACCATCAGATCGGTGATGCAGGCGACGCCGGAATAGAGCACCTGGTCGGCCATGGCGAAGGCATCGGCGAACGTCGTCTTCTCGTTCGCCACCCGGAACAGATTCTGGTTCGGTATGATGAGCAGCGTGTCGACGCATTTCTGTAATTCGGCGATGCCGCCGTCGGCAGTGCGCATGCGGCGCTGGCCTTCGAAGTGGAACGGCTTGGTGACGACGCCGACCGTGAGGATGCCGAGCTCGCGGGATACTTTGGCGATGACCGGCGCGGCGCCGGTGCCGGTGCCGCCGCCCATGCCGGCGGTGACGAACACCATATGCACGCCGGCGAGGTGATCGCGGATCTCGTCGATCACTTCTTCGGCGGCGGCACGGCCGACGTCGGGCTGCGAGCCGGCGCCGAGACCTTCGGTGACCTGCACGCCCATCTGCACGATGCGCTCGGCCTTCGACATGGTGAGCGCCTGGGCGTCGGTATTGGCCACGACAAAATCGACGCCCTGCAAGCCGGCGCTGATCATGTTGTTGACGGCATTGCCGCCCGCGCCGCCGACCCCGAAGACGGTGATGCGGGGTTTGAGCTCACGGATATCGGGGATGTTCAGATTGATTGCCATGGTTGCCTCTTCTTCCTTGCGCGGGCGCTATCAACGCCCGGCCCCGGCCGGTCCGCCACCGGCCGTTGTGATGGAGTGACTTCGTCTCTGGGGGCCATCAGAAACTCTCGCGAAGCCATTGTCCGACGCGGGCGAAGTAGCCGCCCGTACCTGTCTTCGGGTACCGCCGACGTCGCGGTTCGAAGTGTTCGAGATGCGCCGCCTGCGGGTAGACCAGGAGGCCGGCGGCGACGGCAAAAGCCGCGCCCTTGGCCGAGTCCGGCAGACCGGCTATACCGAGCGGGCGCCCGACGCGCACCGGCCGGTCGAGAATGCGGCCGGCAAGTTCGGCCAAGCCGGTCAACTGGCTGGCACCGCCGGTCAGCACCACGCGGCCGCGCGCTTCCGCGGCGAATGCCGATTTGGCGAGCCGGTCGCGCACCATTTCCAGAATCTCTTCGACGCGCGGCTTGATGATCTGCACCAGCGTGGCGCGGGAGACGAATTGGGTCTGCTCGCGCTCGTCGT
>Ga0210395_10001012_pt1 | contig 21836 bp, 12 predicted proteins | sample IncBWH4OmetaG_FD_150861 | JGI IMG/M metagenome (GOLD analysis project Ga0210395, IMG submission 150861) | Forest soil microbial communities from Barre Woods Harvard Forest LTER site, Petersham, Massachusetts, United States - Inc-BW-H-4-O ...
GGCCGCCACCGGCGGGAACTGCGTGGCCATGATGGAGATTGGAGATTTGTACTCGCACGGGAGCGGCGTTCTCGCGGATAACGCTCAGGCCCAGAGCTGGCACCGCAAGGCGCAATCGTGCCAGGGCAGCAGTCTGGCGTTGCTGCAACAGCAAGCGGCACAGTACCGGGCCAGAGCGGCTGCCGCGCGCGCCCCTGCGCTCACCTCCATGCTCTCCGCGCTACCTGTGATTCCGAAGCTGGCGCCACCCGTAGCCGCGAATGGGCACGAACTCGGCTTTTCCGTGGACAGGAACGTGGTGATTGGTTTGGCCGCTGCGGTGGCCGTCATCACGGCGCTCGATGTGTTGCTCCCGTCGTCTCCTTCGACTCCTTCGCCGCCGAATTTCAGTGGCGGCGACCTGGGTAACGCATTCCCCCAGGAGAAGCATCCATGGGAGCGGGGCTACCGGGGCCAGTATTGCACTAACTCTGACGGCAGCCCGAGGTATTGCCAGTATTGAGCGGTCGGTATTCGATGAGCCCGCAGAAAAAGCAATGGTCCCCGGAGCGAAATGCCTGGCGACCTAAGGTATCAGCGTGTTCTCTTCTCACATGTTTAATGGGTCAATGCTGTGGCTGGCGAATTGTTGTTTTGCTCATATTTCCTTAGGATTTCCCTTCGTGCTACGCTTTAGTTGGCCGCAGAAGTTAATGGCGCTCACAAGGATCACCTCGTGTGGTCCAGATGTGCGTGCGTCAGCACCAGATAGTCGATCGTCTTCGGATCCACTGGCAATGGCTTGAAATTCCGCTCGCTGAGCTCTTGTGCGCCTTGAAAAATACCGCAATCGACCAGCAGCCGTTTGCCGCCTGCTTCGACAAGATATTTAGATCCAGTGACGGTTCCTGCCGCGCCAAGAAAAGTGAGCTTTGCCATAGGCCTGCCATTCTAAACGATACCGGCGAATAGGTGGTGCGTGACCGGACATGGAATCCGGCGTTCGCGTCCCAACCAAGAAGAGATGCGGCAGCCCGTTCGCAGTTCAGGTTTCCTCGCTGGTTGACTTGGCGGCTGTGGCGGACAATACTTTCCGCCCAGTTGCATCCATCGGGAAGCAGGCCGGGCGTAAACCCGGCTTGGCAGTTTCCACGTCTCCAAACCGAGAACAAATTGCCTGATCTTCCATCCATGGTAGGGACCGTTGTTTCGCACTATCGAGTTCTCCGCACGCTCGGCGGAGGAGGGATGGGGGTAGTCTATGAAGCAGAGGACATTAACCTCGGGCGGCACGTCGCTTTAAAGTTTCTGCCCGAAGCTCTAGCAAACAGTCCTCTAGCTTTGGAACGTTTCCAGCGGGAAGCCCGGGCGACTTCGGCCCTCAATCACTCCAACATCTGCACGATTCACGAGATCGCCGCGCACGACGGCCAGCCCTTCCTCGTCATGGAGCTTTTGGAGGGCCACACGCTCAAACATGAAGTCGGGGGTAAGGCCGTTCCCATGGACAAGCTCGTCGAGCTTGCCATTCAGATGGCCGATGCACTGGACGCGGCACATCAGAAGGGAATCATTCATCGCGACCTCAAGCCTTCGAATCTATTCGTGACGATTAGAGGACAGGCCAAGATTCTCGATTTCGGTTTAGCAAAGGTTACAGGCGTTGCGCCGCCTGGCGATGAAACGGCGACCCGCTCGCCCACCAAATTGCAAACGATGCCTGAAGAACATCTGACGAGTCCCGGCACGGCGCTTGGCACAGTCGCCTACATGTCTCCCGAGCAGGTGCTCGGCAAACCGCTCGACCCGCGAACCGATCTCTTTTCCTTTGGCGTGGTGCTGTATGAAATGGCTACGGGAACGCTTCCGTTCCGTGGAGATTCGACGGCTGCGATCTATGACGCGATCCTTCATGTGGTGCCGATAACGCCGGTGCGATTGAATCCCGACGTCCCGCCGGAGCTGGAACGCATCATTAACAAGGCGCTGGAAAAAGACCGGGACCTGCGATACCAGTCCGCAGGTGAGTTACAAGCGGATTTAAGGCGACTGAGGCGGGATACCAGCTCTGGGAGAACCAGCGTCGCGGCCCCGCAAACCGCCGCGCCATCCTTCGGAGCAATGCGCTCGCTCGTGATCGTTTTTGTTGTCTTGGCCGTCGTTGCGGGCGGCCTTCTCGCATGGAAATACTTCACCGCAAAGACTGACCTGGACCGCTTGCCGTTGGTCACCAACGGGCGAATTATCCGTTTGACAACAACGGGAAATATCGCGGCAACCGCGGTGTCACGCGATGGGCGCTACGTTACCTATGTCCTCCGCGACTCGGGACAAGACAGCCTGTGGGTTCGCCAGACCGCCGTGTCCAGCGCCCAGCAAGTAGTGTCGCCAGCATCGGAGGCCTATCTGAGTTCACCGATGTTTTCTCCCGACGGAAACTTCATCTATTTTTCGAGAGGCCGCTCTGAGAAGTCCAATGACTTGCAACTTTTCGTCGTCCCCGTGCTCGGAGGCACCCCGCGGAAAATATCCGAGCACTTTTCGACGAATTTCACGTTCGCTCCCGATGGGTCCAAGATCGCCTTTCTAGGTGTGACTTGCGAGGGGACTGATTTCTGCCTCACGCAAGTGAACTCGGATGGGTCTGGGCGCACTGTGCTTTTGAAATGGGGGACGCCTCACTATGCACCGGCTTGGTCGCCGGATGGCAGGCGAATCGCGTTTGACGCAGTGGTCGATGAGGATCCACAAGACTTGCGCGCGCATATTCAGACCTACGATCTTTCCACGAAAAAGACGCAGGATGTGCCATCTCGCTGGAGATTAATCCGGAACTTGACTTGGACCCCGGATGGCAAGGGACTGCTTGTCACGGCGCAGGAACGGGCAGGGGATCCGGCGCAGATCTCGTACGTGTCCTACCCAGACGGAGCAACGCAACGCGTAACGAACGACCTGGAAGCGTATGACAGCGCGAGCCTGGCACTCGATGCGGGCACCATTGTCGCTGTGCAAACCGACGTCACTGCGAGCATCTGGATAGCTCCCAGCGATCACGCCGATGACATCAAACAAGTAACGCAGGGGCGAAACGATGGTTTGCATGGGCTGGATTTTGCCTCTCCGCAGAAGATTATTTTTTCTTCGAATGATTCTGGAAACTGGGATCTCTCCGCCGTGAATTTGGCGACCGGCGCCACCCAGATTATCTCCGGCGCGCCCCAATATCACAGTTCACCAGTCGTTTGTGACTCCGGCCGCACCGTCGTGTTCGTCTCGAACGCTGGGGGCGGGAATCATCTCTGGAAGACAGAGGCAGATGGAACAAACCGCGTACAGCTGACCCACGGCGCTGGCGAAGTTTACCCGCAGTGTCCCAGAGAGGGCCGTTGGGTCGCGTTCATCAAGGAGGATGAAACAACCCCTGGCGGAAATCTGCGCAAACTCTCTCTGGATGGGGGAGCGGACAGGGCCGTCATTCCCAATATAGTGGTCGGTGTCAATCTGGCTCCGGATGGAAAGCATATCTTGTTTGCAGCTGTCCCCGATGAAGAGGACAACAAAGTGCGTGTTGGGCGGGCTACGTTGGATGATACCGCACCGATTGCCTACTATGATCCGCCGCCAAAGACCACGGTCCTGCGCGAAGGGCGCTGGATCCCGGGCCAGCAGGCCCTGGCTTACGTGGACACCCGTTCCGGCTCTCCCAATATTTGGACTTATTCGCTGGCGGGCCACCCGTCTCAGCAGCTCACCCATTTTCTTTCGGGACGTATTTTCGGGATTGCCTTTTCGCCCGATGGAACCAAGATCGCCATGTCGCGGGGTTCCATTAACAGCGATGTGGTTCTTTTCTCACGCAATCGCTAACCCCGTAAACCCTGCCAATCCCTTGTAGGGGCGGCCTTGCACCGCCCTCGGTGCTTCAGCTTGCCCGGGTGTAGTGATCGGGGTGAAGGGAGTAAGCGTGAGCGGTGGTTCTTCCTAGACTTTGCTGCTCAAGTAAAAGTCAAAAACAAAAAAAGGGACGAGTCGACACTCGTCCCTTTTTTCATCTCACACTGGCCGTTAGCCAGCCACTTGTTCAGTTCAGTGGTTCCGCTCGCTCGATTGTAGGCTCACCAGCAGATCGCGGTCGGGCCGTACGGCCCTCCCAGCATAACGCTAAACCGCAGGTCTTCCCGGGAACTGAAAGCGCTCACCAACCAGCCGAAGAAATGTCGGAGCGACACGATCATGGCAAGGATTCTAGCGAAAAAATCCGAATCCAGTCTCTCGCCAAGGCATTCATTGGCGAGGCACACCGATTCCGCGCCATGCTCCTGAAGGGAGCAGCCTCAAGGCGAACGCGTGATCAGTCTCCGGCGGCTGACCGTAGCTCGAACGGCCTAGTGTTCTGCCGACTACTCAACACTCACGAGAGCAAACATCGGATTGCCGTTCACGGTTTTCTCAACTGGGACTTCTTCTTGCATTACGTCCCAATGTTCGAGAAGGTCCCATCGACGATGATGGAGTTTTCGGTAGGGACAGGGCATAATTAGGGCTCGCGCAGAGCTGCTGAAGAGAGCCTCAGAACTGCGCGATCAACGCTTCGCCGTGAGAAAGCAGATCGCCGAGCACCTCTCAACTCAATTTCCGAGCATTCGTGTCACCGTGACGCAGGCGGCCGATTTGCGCGAGTATCAAGATCTTGTCACCGAATCGCTCAAGGGTTCCGGCGTTAAACAGGGCACTGCGGCAGAGCGATTGTGCCAAGTATTTCTGCCAAGCGAGTTGGCCGAAGTGGTGGCACAAAACGATATAGGAAACTTGTTGGAGGAAGTCATGAGTGCAGCGCGCAACGTGCCCGCAGGCGGATCCGATCAGGAGTTAGCCAGCCTCCTGGCCACATACGTGAAGGGCCTGACGATCGACGTCAACAAAGTGCGGGCGCACATCATCAGCCCGCAGAACATCCAAGGCGTTTTCTCCGATAAGGGTCCCACAGAAACCAACCTGAAGTTCACGCCCATCGGGCCCGTCGGCAATCGCCCCGAATTTCTCGATGTCCCTGCGTTCGGCGTGGCGCTGCATGATGCGCTGCAAGACAGCGTCGCCGGGTACAGCGCTGAGGTGCGTCAACATGGAGAGGCCATCTTCAGCAGGAACTGGCAGTCGGCCAAGAGGCCGCAGGATGGAAACGAGAACTGGACCTCGGACGTGCAGTTGCATGTAGCCAGCGTGTGCAAACTGATCACGGCTATGGCCATGACCGTCCTGATGGCCGAGAGAGGCATTTCCCCGGATGCGCAGATCATCGACTATCTCCCCGATTATTGGGCGAAGGGACCAAACATCGAGTACATCGTCTTCCGCAACCTCTTTAACCATACCAGCGGAATCTTCAGGAAAGAGGATGGTTTTGATTTTTTGACGATGGAGTCGGTCATCGCCTCCGGCATCAGCCTGGACCCGAACGCGCAGTACCATCTTGGCGGGTATCAGTACCACAACCTGAACTACGGTCTGTTCCGCATCCTGTTGACAGTGATGAACGGCAACATCAGCAAAAGCGCCAATTTCAATATTCTCGGCATCGACCTGAACGATCTTGTCTGGGATGTGGTTACGATCGACGGCTACTCCAATTTCGTACAGACCCGGATCTTCCGACCGTCAGGAGTTTCCGGCGCCACCCTGGACCACCCTGCTGCCGCCGGGCTGGCTTACAAAGAGCCGGGCGATACCGAGCATGGCTGGAATTCGGGAAACCTTGAAGAGATTTGCGGGTCCGACGGCTGGCACCTCTCCGTGAACCAGCTGCTGGATGTGATGGGCGAATTCCGCCGTGGCGGAAACATCGTCCCGGCCGAAGCTGCCCAGGCCATGCTGGTCAACGGTTTCGGCGTCGATCCTCTTGTCAACCCTCCCTACACCAATCCAATCCCTTTTGGATTGCTCACACCCGCCGGCGAGGTCTACTGCAAACCCGGCACCTGGTACGATGGCATCGGTCGCGAAGAGCAGGCGTTGGTTTATTTCCTGCCTCAAGGCATGGAACTGGCGATTCTGGCCAACTCCGAGGTCGCGGGCGCCGACCCAAGCCAACAAGTCCTCCGCGACATTGTCACGCAAACCTATCTCGACAATTTGACCTCACAGGTGGGAAATGCCTGAAACTTCGCCGTGCGACATTCCGACGAATTGGTTTTGTCCCCGATGGTTCCCGGAGGGCGGCGCACCTGAGACCAGCTTTATCGAGCGGTTTTGAACGGCGTTGCGTTGCGCATCTCGGACAACGTGACCGTAGAGAGCTCGAGCGTGATCCGTGCGTCTGAGTGACGGAGGTGCTTCTGCGCAACGGCCGGAGTTGCGTCATCATCCAAAAGGGACCTCGCTGCGCCGTGTCTCCTCGAATGGAATCCACCGCGAAGGATACCGAGTGATTTCCACAGGTTTTACGTGTTTTGTGCGCTTTCCAAAAGCGGATGCAGTTGCTTCTCCCGCAGTTTGTTCGCCAGCTACGAAGGCCGCGGCTGGACGGTTTTGTGGTTACCGAAAACTCCATTCAGCGGTTTCCAACCCGATGTAAATGGAGGACCAACCAATTCAGATGGTTGCAGCCCCCGCAACCAATCGATGAGTTTCGCGAGATTGCCGGAAAACCGTGGTACACACCGAGGTACACAATAGCGATGGCTAAGACTGTCAATGACTTAGAGCTACTGGTCCCATGAAACGATAGCCGATTCGCATGACGGTAGCCAAGAAACGCGGATTCTCGGCGTCATCCCGAGGGGCCTGTCGCAAACGGTTGATGGAAGTGTTCAAGCTGTGGACGAAATCCACAAAGGTATCGGCAGGCCAAAGGCGTTGCCGGAAATCCTCGCGAGTAATTACTTCACCGGGGCGTTCCAACAAAACGATGAGAAATTCGAACGGGCGTTCCTGTAGTTTGACTTTGGAGCTTCACGCCGCAGTTCTCTAGTGGCTAAATCGGCCTCCTAGAGTCCGAAGCGAATGATCCGCGCAGGTGGAGCAGGCTGGAGGACAACACACCTAAGTGGCGCGGGAATCTATCATTTGGACCATCCTTTGTCTGCAAGAAAGCCGGCCAGATTATCCACCCGCGCAAGTGGCTCAATATAGAGAGCTTATGACGTTACCAAAAGATGACTCACAGATGTACATCCGTCCATTGACGTACTCCGCGCCACTGCAGTAAATGCTGCCCAAGACTCTCCGTCCGTGGTTTTGCCGACACTGAGAACAAGTTCTGCAAAAAGGTGCGCAGTGAAGGCACTGAAGAAAAATCTCACCCCTGAGCCATGCGTTAGACATGAGCATTGGGTCATAAGAGTTGTCCTGGTAGTGACAATTTTGTCCTGCCTGTCGCCTGTTACTCCCGCCCAGTCGGGCGCGGCGGGCGCGGGCACGATCACGGACTTGGGATCGCTTGGAACCGTAAGGCCGTTGCCCGGGCCAGTAGACAACGGCTCCTACGGATTGGCGATAAACTCCTCCGGCAATGTAGTTGGCTATTCGGGCGAGGAAACCGGATGGCCATTGGCCGGGCCGGTATTGTACGGGTTCTCAAACGAAGATGCCTTTATTTGGACTCCCACCTCAGCCAACGGCACGACCGGAACGATGACTTTCGTGGGAGGCCTTGTGCCTGGTGCGTGCGGGGCCGGTGGGGGCAACACTTCCGCCGGAAACTCGGCGTCATTAAATAGTGGACTGGTGGATATCAACGATAACGGGGTGGCGGTAGGGAGCTCCGGCATCGTAACCCCCGGCGTTGGAAGTTCTAGCTGCCCCATGGCCATCGACGGTGTATTCACCTACCAGAACGGCGCACTCACTAGCATCGGAACCCCACCTGGGACCTTCAACATAGGTCCAAGCAGCATAAATAATAAGGGTCAAATCGTCGGTTGGTACAACGTGTTGGGGCAGGACTTCCATGCTTGGCTCTACCAGCAAGGGAATTTCTTCGATCTTGGTCAGTTGCCGGGATATTCCATAGATGCGACCCCGTACAGGATAAACAACAACGGCTTAATCGCGGGAGTTGCGCAGAACTCGTCCGGGAACGTCATGGCCTTCTTGCACAGTGGGACTGGCCTGCTGGCCTCCACCGACGCTCTAGGAACTCTTCCAGGAGGGCAAAACAGTGCGGCATACGGCCTGAACGATCAAGGCATAGCTGTGGGCGCTTCGGATTTCGACACCACCGGAATTTTCCATGGATTCGTTTATCAGCAGAATGCAAAAGGCGTTATCACCATGGAGGATTTGGGAACGGCTAGTGTCGCTTCTTTCGCGTCCAGTGCTGCTTTCGCTATAAACGCAGAGAATCTCGTTGTGGGACAGTCGGATGTCGATGATCCCGTAATTCCAGGTGCGTCTCATGCTGTGATGTGGACGAGCACGAATCAGATTGTTGATCTGAATAGCTACCTGCCTCCAAATGTGTCGGCGACTCAGGGCGGCTGCCAGATTGGCCAGCCTAACTGTTGGGAGCTGATCTCCGCCCAGGCCATCAATGACTTGGGCCAGATTGTGGGTATAGGTTTCATCGGTTACGATCTTCATGCGTTTCTCCTCAACACCGCGTGCGTCAATAATGGCGGCGATACCGACGGTGACGGCCTTTGCGACAACTGGGAAAAATATGGGTACACGGACCCGAAGACTGGCCAATTTGTCGATCTTCCCAGCATGGGGGCCAATCCGATGCACAAAGACATCTTCGTGCAGACCGATTACATGGTGTACCAAGGCGGGTGTGACCCGTCTGGTTCCTGCGTCGTCGGTCATTCCCATCAGCCGAGTCCGGATGCGTTGGCCATAGTGACGGCTGCCTTTGCCAATGCTCCCGTGGACAATCCGGACGGGACAACAGGGATCACCCTGCATGTGGATTGCGGCATAAGCTGCATTATGAATCCCCTCACGGGCCAAACCTGGGGCGCACTTTCGCGGGCGAATGCCATACCCGAGGACTTCATCCTCGGTGACTCGCCATGTGATGTCCCGCCAAAGGGCCCGCAGAACTGTTACAACTTCGACCAATTCCACAACATTGCCAATAACCCGGACGAATACGGCGTTGTCCACTTCCCGGTGAGCCGCAGACCCATTTTTCACTATGCGCTTTTCGCGCATGATCTGAACATCGAATGCATGGACTCTTCCATGACTCCACCGAAACAGGTGATTTGTGGTGTCACCGGCATCAGCGAGGGTATCCCGAGCAGCGGCTTCATCGTTTCCTTGGGAAGTTACTTCGCCAATGTTGGCACGGTTTGGAGCCAGGCCGGCACCTTTATGCATGAACTCGGTCACAATCTCGGCTTGCACCACGGTGGGCTCGATGAGACCAACTGGAAGCCAAACTATTTGAGCGTCATGAACTACTCGTTCCAGTTCGAAGGTCTCATTGAGAGCGGCATCAACGGCCTCTTCGATTATTCCGAATTCCCTTCGATACCCTCCTTGAACGAGTACGCCCTCAACGAAACCATCGGTCTAAATGGCGGACCCGCTTTGGTGAATTATGGAACTGCCTATTACTGTCCAGGAGCCCAGCCCGTCGTCTCGCCGGGGCAATCCATTGGGCGCAGGGATGTCGGAGATGCAAATGGACCAATTGACTGGAATTGCGATGGTTCGATCGAAACCGACGTGCAAGCGGACATCGCCGCCACGGGCATTCCTTTCGTGCCGGGCCTTCCCATCGTGCTGAATAGTTCAGAGGATTGGAATCACCTCGTCTATGCCGGAGGATTGATCGGAGGGAACGGTGCGATGGGCGGGGCCGCGTTCGCGTTCGGTAGCCAGGCGAACCCCTCCGATGCCGAGTCCGCGGTCGCCCACGATCCTCAGGCCCCTTACCTTGTCTCGGTGGCCAGCGCCAGCCCGGGAACCGCGCTCGTTTACCCCGGGTCGAGCTTGAGTGTCGTTTTCACTATCAGCAATACTGGCCTCCAAGCGGACAACTACTCCATCACAACGGCTTCTACTTCTTTCGATTGGTGGAACACGTCGGCGGTTCCTTCCAGTATTTCGCTGGCAGGCGCCGCCAGCCAGCAGATCACCATTCCGCTGCAAGTTCCCGCATGCCTTTCCAGCGGAACGCAAGGAACGTTTACCTTGAAAGCTGTCAGTCAAACGCATTCCACCGTCATAGACAGTTCGTTTGCGCAACTCACCGTGTCGCCGACCGCCCCGCCGGGTTCCGTGGCAATACCAAACGTGGTTGGCCTCACACAGGCCGCCGCGCAAGCAGCCATCACGGCTGGGGGTTTCGCCCTCGGAACCGTTACGACGCAAACTTCCACGACGGTGCCGGCTGGCACGGTCATTTCGCAAATGCCGGCAGTCTGTGGATTCGCATCGCCTGGCAGCTCTGTTTCGATTGTTGTGTCGTCGGGGCCGCCGGAGGCGATTGTTCCTAACGTCGTCGGTATGACTCAAGCAGCCGCTATCGCGGCCATGAATGCCGCGGGACTCAACCTTGGATCGGAGCCGATCACGGTTTCATCGCCCAGCGTGCCCGTCGGTAACGTGGTATCGCAGAACCCGCAAGCAGGCACAGAAGTCACGCCGGGCACGTTTTTCAGCCTGACCATTGCCAGCGCCGCGCCCGCCTACAATCTGACGCCGAACGTCGTCGGCGACCCGATCTCCACTGCCATGAGCGCAATCACCGCTGCGGGACTTAACCTCGGCTTGATCACTCAGGCACCCGCGTTAACAGTCCCCGACGGCACGGTCGTCTCGCAAGTCCCTGCGGCGGGCTCACCCACGAGCCCGGGTTCCTACGTTAATGTGACCGTCTCGTATGATTATGAGTTGACGAGTATTCCGAACATCGTAGGTGACACGCAAACCGCCGCCATTTCCGCCATCCTGGGCGCCGGATTCAGCATCGGTTCGATAGGCGGAGCCGCCTCGAATACGGCTGCGGCAGGGACCGTAATCTTACAAAGCCCGTTGCCCGGGGCCGTACTCTCCCCGACTACCCCGGTAAGTTTTTCTATTTCCACCGGACCAGTCGGACCGCAGTCTTTCGTCGTTCCCAATGTTTACGGCCTTACGCAATCCGCTGCCTCCAGTGCCATCACCGGGGCGGGTCTCACGGTGGGAACGGTAACGCCGTCACAGGAATTGAGCGTGCCAGTGGGCGACGTTTTCTCACAAACTCCGCAGCCCGGAGCGTATGCGGCGGGCGGCTCGGCTGTAAATCTGCAGGTCTCTGCGGCACCGGCGCAGTACTCTGTGCCGGACCTCGTCACCAAGCCAACCTACTATTCAACGGCTTACGCGGACATCATTGCAGCGGGCCTCACTCCTGGCACTTTTACGGCCCAGATTTCCTCCACAGTGGGGTTCGGAAATGTGATATCGCAAAGCCCTGCCGCTGCTACTGTCGTCGGAGGTGGTTCTGCGGTAAACGTGACGTATTCTCTCGGCATTGCCAATAACACAGTCCCAAGTGTAATGGGCGAAAACCAAGTTATCGCTACGAACAGCATTGATCCCGGTTTGACTTTCTTCGTATCCGTCACGAGAGAACCTTCGACTACGGTTCCAGACGGCTTCGTGATCTCGCAAAATCCCCCGGCAAACGCCCAAGCCCCGTTGTCAGCACCGATTAACCTGGTTGTTTCCTCGGGCGGGCCTGTCAGTGCGGCTGTACCGAATGTGGTGGGTACCAGCATAACAGGGGGTCTCAGCCTAACAGGCGCCGAGCCGACGCTCAACGCCGCGGGATTCGCTATTGGATCAGTCACCTACCAGCCCTCAAATTCCGTTCCGTTCGGACAGGTTATTTCGCAAAACCCAGCGGCAGGCGCCATCGCTGCGTGGGACACTTCGGTCAGTCTTGTCTATTCTTCGGGACCTCCCGCTAGCGTCACATTGCCGAACATAGTCGGCGTGACTCAGGGCGAAGCTGTCGGCGTTCTCAGCGCGGCGTCGCTGAAGTGGACTCTGACGACGCAATCCTCACAGACGGTGCCCGCGGGCGTAGTCATATCGCAAAATCCATCGGCCGGGACCACGTTGCAAGGATCAATCCCTGGACCGGGAGGGCCAGACGGAAGTGTACCAGTGACTTTCGTCGTTTCGGCTGGGTCTAATGCCGTACCAACATATTCTCTCCTAAGCCAATTTGGCGACTACGGAGGCCCATACTCAGGTGATGGGCAATTCGACGCTCCCCAGAGTCTCGCGATTGATCCCAACACCGGCAACATTCTGGCCGGGGACCAAACCGGACGCATACAAATCTTTGATCCCAAAGGCAATTTCAAAGAGTACTTCGGTGGAACTGGCGTCCAATTCATTACCGCAACGGTGCCCGGTACCAATCAACTGGCGACGTTCTATCCCACGGGAACAGGCGGAGGATTATTCGGTGACGGGTACCTCGCCTCTTCCGCCGCGGGTATCGTTGGGTTTCCTATTGGCTTGGCTGTCGATCCGATTAACGGCAACGTTGTCGCCCTGGATGCGGCGGACAGAGTACTGATCTTCAATTCCGCCGGAGTGCTCCAAAGCACGTTTGGATCACCGGGAACAGGCCCGGGACAGTTCGCTTTCGCATTGGTGAATGACATCCCCTCGGCGGGTGGCGTAGCAATCGATCCGGTCACTGAGAATATTCTCGTGACGGACTGGGGAAACTTCCGGGTGCAAATTTTTAGTCCCAGTGGCGTGTATCTGGGTCAATTTGGAACCCAGGGAGCAGGCAACGGACAATTCTATCTTCCGATCGGCATTGCCATAGATCCGGAGACGCGCAACATCGTCGTCATGGACCATGGAAACAGTCGAGTGGAGATTTTCAATTCCTCGGGGGCTTACCTGAGCCAGTTCGGGCCGCCCGCGCGGGCTGCCAACGCTTCATGGGACCCGTCGTATTGCACTTGTCAGGCCTTGGCAATCGACCCCGCAAGCCATAACATCATCGTGCAGGGCACGATTAATGGTACTCCGAATGAGCCCTCCATTCAGATTTTCGACTCAGAGGGCAACTACCTCAGCCAATTCGGCGGGTTTGGCACCTCCTATACGGGGGGCTTGGCTCTCGACCCAGTCAGCCACCATATAGTTACCTTTGGGGAAGCGGGGGTTTTTCTTGGCATTGTACAGATCTTTGGAGCGCCTGGCGCGCCGACGCCCACCTCTACCGCTCTAACCTCGTCGCTCAATCCAGCGGCCTCGGGCCAGTCGGTCACATTTACGGCGACAGCAAGTGGTTCAGGTCCCACTGGAACCGTTCAGTTCTACTACGGCGATACGCCACTCGGAGCGCCGGTCGCGCTGACGTCCGGTACAGCTTCGTTTACTACCTCGACGCTGCCAATCGGGACGGACTCGATCACCGCGATTTACGCCGGCGACTCGAACAACGCGACGAGTTCGTCGGCCGTTCTCAATGAAGTGATTTCTTCCAATCCGGCTACGGTCAGTGTTGCGTCATCGCTGAATCCTGCAATCGCTGGTCAACCGGTCACTTTGACGGCGACAGTTACAGGCAGCAACCCCACGGGCACTGTTATGTTCATGAACGGCGCGAGCAGTCTGAGTACTGCCGTGGCACTGAGCAGTGGTGCGATCACCTTCACAACTTCGTCCCTACCGGTTGGGACGGATTCGATCACCGCCGTGTACAGCGGAGACGCGAACAACGCTACGAGCACCTCCGCCGCAGTCACAGAGGTCGTTACGCTTGCGGCCAGCAGTACAGCGCTGGTTTCGTCTGCCAACCATGTCACTCTTGGCCACACCGTAAGTTTCATTGCAACGATCGCCGGAGATAACCCCACCGGAACGGTGCAATTCCTGGACAACGGCGCCGGTCTGGGCGCGCCAGTTGCCTTTACTGGAAACGTGGCTACGCTGACTCTTTCAACGCTTTCGGCGGGCACACATCCCATCACCGCGATCTATAGCGGAGACAAGTTCAACGCCACCAGCACCTCACCGGTCCTGAATGAACTGATCTCGCTGAATGGAGCCACAACGACGACATTGGGTTCCACTGTTAATCCGGTGACGATCGGACAGTCAGTAACCTTCACGGCGACGGTCACGGGTAACACCCCCACCGGCACTATCCAATTCCTGGATGGCACGAGGAATCTTAGTAGTCCGGTGGTGTTGACAGCAGGGACCGCCGCCTACACGGCCTCTGGCTTGACCTTGGGCACACATTCGATCACTGCAAGTTACAGTGGGGACAGTTCCAATGCGCCAAGCACCTCGACAATTCTCAGCGAAGTGGCCTCACAAGCTGCGACCACAACAGCACTAACGGCTTCCGTCAATCCCGCGGCCGTAGGGCAGCCTGTAACATTCACTGCCACGGTCACTGGTGCTAATGCCAGCGGACCGGTTCTTTTCATGGATGGCGCGACACTGTTGGTTGTTCCTGGAATCGCTGCGCCCGGACCGACTCTTTCGTCCGTCCCAATCCCCTCCGGGAACAGTCAAACGACAATCTTGGCGAACGGGCAGGCCAGCATCACCCTGTCCACCTTGTCCGCCGGCACACATTCGATTACCGCCGTTTACAAGGGAGACAGCTCCAACTCGCCGAGCGCTTCGGCAATTCTGAGTGAGGTGATTCGGTCTGCGGCAGCTCCTCCAGTGGTCACGCCACCGGCAAGTATCTCGATACCCGCGACGCAGGCGAACGGCGCGACGAGCAGTGCCTGGACGGCGCTCGCCGCCTTCCTCGCAGGTGCTACGGCAACGTCAACGCTTCCGACTGCGCCCGTACAGTTGGCGCCGCAAGTGGGCGGCCTTGCGGTGACCGGCTCGACGGTGTTCCCCACCGGCACAACGACAGTTACCTTCAGCTTTGAAGATGCGAACGGAAACGTCGGCAGCGCCACATCCATCGTCACCGTTACGGTTGGCACCCCACGCATCACCGGATCGACGGCCGGGATCGGCACGGATCCCTCCGGCGCAATCTACGTGAACGTGGTTCTGACCAACACCGGAACCGGGAACGCGCAGAACCTGCAAATCAAGACGCTCACGATTCGCACGCTCTCAGGCACCGGAACGGTCACCTACAACACAACTCTTTCTCCCGCCCTTCCGCTCACGCTTGGAAATCTGAGCGTGGGCGCATCGATAATCACCAAGATCTATCTCAACGTGCCCAACACGGTTACACGGATTTCGATCACCGAGAGCGGCCCGGTGCAGGACGTAGCAGGCGATAACTACAACTATTCGACGGCGGAAGGCGTTGTGCCGTGATCGGTCTTCTGAGGAGCAACTGCAACTAAAGGGAGAACCACATGAGATGTTGTTTGCTTGCGGCTATTCTCGCGGTAAGCCTGATTCTGGCCGCCCCACCGGTCCGAGCCGATGGTGATTCCCTCACTTTTACCTTGATTCCAGCCGATGTTTCCGGACCGGCCGGCACGACGGTAGGCTGGGGCTTCACCATTACAAACACTTCTACGACCACCGATTATCTGGACATCAGCGGGATTGATAGTGACTTGTTCGCTTCAACAAATGGCACGCCCGACGCTTCTATTTTTCTCTTTCCGAATCTGGCACCGGCGCAATCGGTCACGCAGGTGTACGATCCGCTGGACGGCCTCGGACTCTTCCAATTCACATGGAATTCTGGTGTGGCTGTGGGGACGATGGAGACCGGCCAGTTCCGCCTATTGGGGGCGTTTTGCGATCCCACCATCGATCAATTTTGCGCCGAGGACGATTCAGTGACCAGCACGGTCCTGGCGACAGGCATGTATTCCGCAACTGTCACGGGGTCCTCGGGTGCGCCGATTTCGGAACCATCGGCCAGCCTGCTACTGATCTCAGGGCTACTCGGAGTCGCGCTTTGCACTTATCGCTGGAAAACGACAAGGGTGTAAATTGGTCGGCAAGAGCAATAGCGGGGGGTGAAAGGGACACCTGCGTTTCCAGGGGAACTGAGGATGAAACTTGTAGAGATGAAACGGAGGCCGGGCACCATTCCCGCGGACGATAGACGCGCAATTCTCGCGGAGTATGAAGCACATTTGGCGGCTTTGGTGCGTCGGAGCCGGTTTGAGGTTTGCATAGCGAGCCAGGGAGCTCAGACGATGCGTGAATTCCAAGGGGCGCAAAAGGAAAGGGTTATCGGAGATCGCATGTCGTCAGAGATCAAGTCCTCTCACTGAGCAGCAAGAATTCTGTGCTTTGCAGAAACAATTAGCCCGGTTCCCCGGATTGTTTTCCGCCATCACCGAAGCTGCCAGTCCAGTGCGTGTAGAGGAATCAGTGGAAATCCTACGTATTCTACATGGCGCGCAGAATTGGCCGTAATGAACTGGTCCGAAATCTAAGTAAAAAGTGATGAAACTAAAAGCTTTTTTGTCACTAATCCTCTAGGCGGGACTGCCTTACAATGGTGCTCGACGCTTCTGGATTGTATGACTTGCGCGGCATTTGGCAGTCCCCGCGTGTGTTGCAAGTTGTAAAACCTATTCACGCAGCGCTGCCCTGGCAGAGGTCGCGAGTGCGAGTCTCGTCGTCCCCGCCATCCTTTCCAGCAGTTATCGGACGCGACACCGATAATTCCGACCCACAACTCAACCCTCAAGCATTGGCCGCGTTTGCGATTGACTCCCTTCCCGCCAAATCAAGATAATCTTCAGCGTTATGGAAACGCGCCCTCAGGCTGGTTCCGAATCAAGGACTGCCCGGGTAGCTGCGGGCACGCGTCCTCGTCGTTTGCGTTTTCCCGCCGGAGTAGTAGTCCTGGCCTCAATCCTCTTTCTGCCGGGCCAGATCTATGCGCAGGACCGCCCGCCGGCGCGGAGCCCTGAACGCTACACCACAACGAAAACCTGGATTCCCAGCGATCCGCGTGCGATCAACGATGACGGCGTGGTAGTGGGCGATAGTCTTGTGTTTTACAAGGGCACGACGGTCCAACTACTGGGGCCGTTCGGGGACGGCGGCAATTCGGCTTTGGTTGCGGTGAACAACCGGGGACAAGTGTTGCTAGTGCAGATTTATAACGGCGCGCACTATTTTGTGTACGACCCGATCCGGAAAGGCCTGAATCCGATTGGCCTGAACGGAAAGGTCTCGGAGGGTGGCACGATCCGCACCGTACATTTAGTGTATTTGACCGGGCTGGACGACGAGGGAAGAGTTTATGGAATCTACGGCACTCCGCGTGGTCCTTGTGCGGTGGTGGGCACCCCCACGACGGGCAATCCGGGCGACAAGGACCCGCCGCCGGGCGTGCTTGCGACCTTCACTCTGATCGGGTGCCCAGGCGGGGGTGACCTCGTCATCCGCGGCGTCAATTCCAAGGGGCAAATCACCGGAAGCGTGAAACAGCAGGGTTTCATCTGGAGCGATGGCAAACTTTCGCTGTTTAGTTTTCCGGGATCGAACTCCACCGAAGGCGATGCGATCAACGACTCCGGCGTAGTCGCAGGCGTCTTTGTGCCGGGGAACCGCGTCAGCGCCAACGGGGAGGTCAACAGCCGCTTCACGGCCGGCCTCGGGCAGCCTCAGATGGGCTTCACCTACGACGGAGTGCAGTTCAGGCTCCTGTACTTACCCGACGAACCCACGATCTATCTCGCCGGCATCAACAATCGGGGGCAAATCGTCGCCCACTACAATGCCCGTGGCCTTGTCATGGACAGCAACCATCTTCCCATCGCGCATATGGAGGCAACCGCCGCGGAGCTGACGGCAGCCGCCGTTCGACGGCGAGAAGCATCGCCTCCAGCACGGTCAGACGAAGATCCCGTGGATCGCACGTATAAAATCTTGCGGGAGACGAACAATCTTGCCGCGGCGTCGGCCCTCCGCGCCGTGCAGGCGCTCGAAGCAACGGGACCATTGGGAGACAGAAAGCGGGTCCGAGATTTGGACACCAGTGGCACCGTCCAGGATTATGGGTATATCTCGGTGGAAGCTCTCCGCACTCGATTGATCGAAAGGATGTTGGGCTCGTTGATGTCGCAGCTGGGAGCGGCGCAGCAGACGGAAGCCGGCAGGGAGGCGTTGGTGGATGCGGTGGCTGCGCTCGGTGGAGAGCAAGGGCTGCAAGAATTGAGTGCGGTTGGTGAATTGGCGCCCTTCGGCCCCGTCCGTGATAACCCGGAAACGCGAGCTCAAGCGAGCGCCCGCGCAAGATTCAAGAACATGATCCGCTCGATCGTCGTAGCAAGCCTCGCTTCTCACCCGCTGGAGATTCCGCCACGCCATGTCGACCTCTGGCAGCCCAGTCAGGTATCTCCACGGCAACTCGAACTCCTCGACAAAACGCTGCGCAAGTTAAAGGAACAGCTTGGCGCTCCGGCTGCCGCAATCTTTCTCGCTTGGGATCAGTTCAGGGGTTCCGGCATCAGTGGCCTGTTTGGCTGGCAGGTGGTGGAGCAACTGGTGGGGTTAAATACTCGCGGAGAACAAGTCCAGGGCGAGCAGGTGCTTCGGGCCTTGGCGGGAACCCCGGCGCCCGCGAAGTGTCCGGGCTTGGGATCCCTAAAAGCCAGCGGCGGTGACAAGGATGACCAATCTGCCGCGATTCTCAGTGACACGCGCGCCGAGCTTGCCGGAACAATCGTCGGAATAGGCAACCAACTATTTCGCGAGATCTACGCGGAACCGAACCAAACTGCCGCGAGTATTGGGAGTGCCTCACCCAACGCTGGGGCGGCGGCGGCCACGCCTCAGCCTTCCGTTCAACAGCCCGCGAGCAAACCTGTGTCGCATGAGGTGGCCAATCCCATCTCCAGCCCAGTAGGAGCGGTGTTCAGCGGAAGCAATGCTACTTTGCAGGACGGAATCCTCACCTTCACGCTAAAGGCTCCTAGTGACCAGCGAAACGGTCAGACTCTGTCGTTTAAGGGACTCATACCTCTCCCTGGTCAAAGCGGCAAAGCATGGATTGCGGAGGACAAAGATGGATACGTGGTTTTCTCAATCCTTGTTCCCGGAGTGGTCATGGGACAAGTGCTGCCCAAGGCGGCGGGTGAGCCCGTTTATGAGAAGGCTGTCGGCGCCCAGAAGAAACCTTAGCAGGCTGGGGAAAAGTCAGGGGACCAGGCAGCCTGTGCGCTTCGGTAGCGGCGGGTCTTCGGATCTGTGGATCTACCGGACTCCGATGCGGCGGCGCTTCAGCAGACCAGTAGAACACGACGCACGATTCAGCGTGGGGCTGGGCCATGCTCGACTTTGAGCTCCTCGCCAGACATAGGAGAGGTATGATCGCGAAATCGGACTTCCAACTCAGTCCCGAAGCAACTGCGGCCCCTCCCGTCGCGCAAAGGACTCTCCCTTGGTTCCGTCTTCTCCGGATAATCATCTGTATAGGCGCAAGCACTTTCTTGCCCGTCCAAATCGAGGCGCAAGTCGCTGGGCCTGCGGCGCGTGACGCCGATTCCGCCACGATCCAACCGCTTGATTTGAAGCCCGGGTGCTGGCAGATGCGCATCACCTCCACCACGGCAATAACTCTTCCTCGCGCAACTCCTGACACGTACCGGGCGACCATGCCCAATGCAACGCCTAAGGAACTTGCCGAAATAGTGGCCCAGACGAATGCGCAGGCCACCCAGCAGGAGGCTGAGGCGCGTAAACCCAGAGTTCAAACCGTGGCCGGCTGCCATCCGCAGCAGGTGGATCTTTCCCGCCTCATCGTGGGCGTCAACGGCCCTGCGAATTACAAATGCACCAGGACTGTGCGCTCAACCGCGCGGGAGTTACATCTGGCCCAACGCTGTGTCTCCCCCGACGGCAAAAGCTATTCCGAGGGGGCCACCGATTTTGAGAGTCCTGACCCTCTGAATTTCACCGGCACGACCCGGTCGGCGTCCAACATCGCTTTCCCAATCAACATGAAGTATGTCTCGAAATGGATCGGCGAAGCCCAGCCGCATCCGCCCTTAGCCAAACCGGCCACAGACCTGGACGGCGTTCGACCCAAAGGCCCCGTCGCAGTCGCCGGGCTGGATCCATATCGCGTGGTGGCCAGCTGTGAAGGAAAGAACTGGATGGCCGCGCAAGCGCGCGCCATATTCACTTTTGTGCCGTCGCATACGGTCAAGGACTACGGTCCGCGGCTGGACGCGGCTCTCCAGCAGATTTACATGCACAAAGTGATTGCCGACGAAGTCTTGAAAAAACGTATCCCCATCAACCCGGAATTGAAGACGAAACTGGCGCAAGCAGGCATCTTTGACCCAGACCCTCAAAACCCATTCGGACATGTCGCGGTGAACTTTCTTGACGTCCGGCAGAGGCTTGAAGCGGACCGTGAAAGGATTCTTTGGGACGCCTATTTCGACCAAGCCGCGACGCAGGCAGAGAGGCAGGCGCTTTTAAGCCAGATACAGGAAAAATACAAGCTCACGGTTGTAGATCCCGATTTCTTCGCTGGCGCCGTAAATTGGTAACATGTCCGCCCTTCCCCTGTGCGAAATAGCTGAAAGTAGAACAGCGCGAGGCGCGACGCAGTCGTTGTAGTAGCCTTGAACACTTCCAACCCACAACCCAGCCCACAATTCGCGTGGTTTTGTGCGACTTGCTTGGCGTTGGCGGTCCCCGCGTTCTCGTAAGTTGTAAAACCGATCCACGCTAAGCTGTCACGGCCGAGGTCGCGAGTTCGAGTCTCGTCGTCCCCGCCATTTTTTTGCCACTTAGGTGCATTTTCATTGGGCGCGAAATCGGCGCCAAAAGCTGATGTGTCAGTTTTTGTGCTAGTTTTGTCGGCCGGTGTTGAAACCTGCCGACTGGCCTCTATTTTCTCCGACGCGGCGATCAAGTCGCTCTCGGAGGTGATGTTGTAGCTGCGGCAGATACTCGCCGTGCGACAACGTCCCATCCTGGGCATGACCGCGCCCGTTAACATTCACACCCAAAGAAGCGGCTGGCGAAGAGGGTAGTTCCGGATGATCTCTTTGTCAGTAGGATCTGGATCCAACGTCTTCCAGAGATCGATGTATTTCCGCTCGTGGCAGGCTATGCCCGAGAACAGTAGACCGGGCGCGCGAACAGGCAAGGCGTCGAAATGCTCCACATCCCGCGCCCACTTCCATACGCTCTTATCCTTAAGGTACGGATAGATGAACTCGGCTGCCTTGCAGAGACCGCGGCCGTCTGCAAGATGGAAAGTCGGCGGATCCGGAGCAAGCCCTTTGAGCGATTGGCAAAGTCCCGCAATGACGTCGAAGTTGAAGATCGAATAGCTGTATGGCTTGGTACGCGCCAGTTCCCGAGAGAAAGATCCATTCTCATCCATCTGATTGGGTAGCAGAATATCCCGGTAGCGCTGGTACACCTCTTTGCGCACGGCATCATCGCCGGCCAACCGGGCAAACTCGGCAGCCTGCAAGGCCCAGCAGAAAGCGTGGTTGTTCGTGGTATCACGTTCCTGCATTCCGCGCTCGCTGTGAGAAAGCCAGTCCAGATAACTGGCGAACCAGCTCTTCACCGCGGCGCCCTCTTGTGCACTGAGCATCCCGGACATCAGAAAGCTCGCAGCCCTGGACACCTCGACCAGATGAAGTGTGTCGATGATGCCGTAGGAGCGGCCCGTCGAAGAGCCTTGAACCGCTTGAGCGTACAGCAGATTCGGATTCATCCGCGTTTCAGGGGAGACAAACCATGCGCGCAGGTGAGCGCAGGCCTGCGCCCCATAGCGTCGGTCGTCGGTCAGCAGCCAGGCGGCGGTCAGAGCGGGCATCTGGATGGAGAGCGCCACCATCACCTTACGATGCTCATCGAAATTCTCCGGATTGCTTTGCCCGTCACGATTGATGTAGGGCCCATTTGGGTTGTTCGGATCTGGCCAGAAGTAGTCCGCTTGGGAATAGAAATCG
>Ga0210395_10001013_pt1 | contig 21813 bp, 18 predicted proteins | sample IncBWH4OmetaG_FD_150861 | JGI IMG/M metagenome (GOLD analysis project Ga0210395, IMG submission 150861) | Forest soil microbial communities from Barre Woods Harvard Forest LTER site, Petersham, Massachusetts, United States - Inc-BW-H-4-O ...
GCCAGGACTTGTTGGTCGGCTTGAGATGCCTTCGCAGTCGCTGCTCCAACTCCGGGCCGTAATCCTGCACCCAGCGCCAGACGGTTGTGTGATCGACATGGAGACCGCGCTCTTCCAGCAGTTCCTCAACATTGCGCAGTGACAGAGAATAGCGAAGATACCACCGGACCGCACAAAGTATGAGGCCGGGTTCGGTCTGCCGCCATTTGAAGATCGCGGGTCGGGTTATCATTTCGCGATTCTTTCACGTCACCAGCCAGCAGCTCTGAAAGTTGCGACACATCCCGTCAGTTTAGGGACGTTACTGGATCAAGCGGCTTTTCGCGTTTTCGCAACCTCTAGCTCGGCAATCAGGTGCAGCACGAAATCCCTAAGTTTAACCAAGGCCGGATCATCTGGCGATAGGTCTGCGGACTGTTCCACTCGGGCGAGCGTCGAGCGCAGGATTTCAACAAGGAGGGGGATGCCTCTACCATGTGTGCCTTGGATGCCGCGATAAAGGGCCTTGGACGACCTATCTTTTGGTCATCCATTCACTCGGAGGAAACGACCGCGCAAGAAGCCGCAGAATGACACAAATCGAGTATGCCTCATCGGATCCACTCGGCATCGCTGCAGTGGATCTCATTAGAGCGTTGGCGCAATCCCACAAAGAGGCATTGGAGCCGAATTCTAAGCGTCGAGCACGACCGAAACCTTGAGGGGGGCTTAGACCTTTGTTCCCGAACACGACGCGGACTTAATCGATTCGGGGGGCGCTGCCAGTGCGCAAGGATGGGCCGTTAGCGCTCCTTCAGGAGTCGAAGCTTCGCAGGTATCATTCGCGCACATCGAGTCAAAAGCGCGGACCCAAAACTTGGGTCCAATTTGGGTCCAATCACTGCCAAATACCATGCAAAAAGAGGGAACGACACGCAGAACCAACCTAAATGAAACAACAAGTTAGCAAATCAGTTGTTGGTTCGGGACCAGGGGGTCGGAGGTTCGAATCCTCTCTCCCCGACCATTCATTAGCCCAAAGACATCAGTTTGCAGCAATCAAGAGCCGCCCTATTTCACTATGCGGCTCGTGGTTCTTCATTTCCGTTGTGCTAACGGTTTCTCGTGTCAGTCGCGCCGCACGGTGTGGCACGCGCACGGCGCGTCGCTGGGAGGAGGCGGTGCTAAACTGCCGTTGTCAGATAGGCATCAAGAAGGAATGCTGACCCTTAATTGAGAGTTTTATACGTCTTAAGGACACTACATCCAGCATGGGGCGGCCCGGTAGAAGGCGTTCGGCGCATGTCGCAGGCGTTGATCGCTCTTACTAATGGAGCCACGTCCGTCGAGATAGCTTGTTCGGATCCACGAAATGCGAACTGGCATGGGGACTGGCATTCTCCGGTACACGTTCTCGGGGCTGGTAAGCTAGGCATCTATGGCTACAACCCAGCGCTCGCCCGATGGCTAAACGCAGAAGTGAAACGCTTCGATGTGGTCGTGATATCGGGTATCTGGATGTATCACTCGTTTGCTCTCCGCGCTGCGGCGGCGAAGGCCGGGGTTCCTTACCTGATCTATGTACATGGCGCGCTCGATCCATGGTTTAAGAAGTATTATCCTGCGAAGCATCTTAAAAAGGCAGTCTACTGGAACCTGATCGAAGGTCGGGTGTTTCGGGATGCCGCCGCAGTAATTTTCACAACTGAAGAAGAGCGGATCCTGGCGCGGAATGCTTTTCATCCCTACCACTGTGAGGAGAAGGTCATCGCTTACGGGACGGCCCGGCCGCCTCAAGTTGTCGACGGAAAGCTGGAGCGGCATTTCCGCCGGTGGTTGCCTGAGCTCAGGAATGATCCCTACCTCTTGTATCTTGGTCGTATACACGAAAAGAAGGGCATAGATCTTGTTATCAAGGCATTTGCGGAGGAACGGCTTCTGGCGAAAACGCATTTAGTCATTGCGGGTCCGGGCGAGTCAACCACAGCTACAGCGTTGCGGGAATTGGCAAATAGATCGCCGGTCAGAGAGCGAATTCATTGGACAGGACCTATTTACTCCGAACTAAAATGGGGCGCGATACGGGGCGCAGATGCGCTTGTGCTGTCATCACATTGTGAAAATTTCGGAATATCGGTTGCCGAAGCATTGGGATGCGGTATACCGGTCTTGATTTCCAACAAGGTTAATATCTGGCGGGAGGTCGAATCGAACGGTGCGGGCATCGTTGACGACGACGATCCTCCGGGGACGGCCCGCCTTCTCAAGAACTGGGCCAGTTTGCCGGTCGAAAGAAGGGCTGCGATGCGCGCAGCCGCTTCCCGGTGCTTCGAGAAACACTTTTTGATTCAGCGCGGGGCAGAGCAATTGCATTGCACCCTGACCGACGCGATTCACGCCGCTCGGAAGCGATCGTAAAGCAACGGTGGCCAAACCAGGATTTAATACTGGTTGCCGGAACTTCCCCGTAGCATAATGATTCATCAGTCGGCTTGGTCACTTTGTCGAATCGCGCTTAAAGTTGCAGAGGAGCGGCACGATGCGAAACCAATCTACAAGTCTCGAACTGATCACCGGCAGGGGGTTAAGCAGGGTCAGCGGCAGGATCCCGAGATATCTGGCTAAGCTACGCAGGAACCCCGGCTGGCTGCCGATGTATGTTCTGGCGCGCTTGATGCCTGTGTGAAAGGCACATTGGCTGGCTGCGAAGGCTGCCTCTTCATCCTCTCAGCAGCCCACGATGTTTGCCGATGTAACGTGCGAATCTGCAGTCGAGGCGTTGCGTCGCGATGGGTTGTTCAGTGGTATCAATCTCCCGAAGCAGATTTGCTCAGAGATCGCCGGCTTCGCTGCGTGCAATTCCTGCTGTGTGGGCGCGAACCGCAAGTTGGAATTCATGCCCGATGAACATGAGGCGGCCGAGCAACGCTTCAATCAGGCCATCCTGAACGGCAATTACTTCGAAAAGGTGCTGGAATGCGATCCAGTGCTCGCTGTCCAGCGGGATCCGCTTTTACAGGCCATCGCCGCGCATTACCTCGGCGGCCACGCGCGATTGAGCAGCACCCGCATCTGGTGGACTTTTCCCACCAAGCGTGCCTCCGAAGCCCAGAAACGCCTGGCTTCGCAGGATGAGTATCACTTCGATCTTCTCGACTGGAGAATGCTGAAATTCTTCTTCCATCTGAAGCCAGTGGATGAAGGTACGGGACCCCACGTGTATGTCCGCGGAAGCCACAGGCGCCGCGCGCTCCGTCATCAGTTCACTCCGTTTATCGGGCATCCGGTTGATGACGTTCTGAAAGTGTACGGTGCGGACAAAGCTGTGACTCTTCTCGGTAATGCCGGGTTTGGCTTCGTGGAAGACCCATTCGGCTTCCATAGGGCGTCGGTTGCCGAACGCACTCCCCGTCTCATGATGGAGATTGCGTTCGGTGTGTCGCCAGGTTTCGCATGATAGCTGCTGCGATAGATTTTGTTGGATAGGCAAATTGAAGTCTTACTCTGAGCTGGGATATTCCGACTAAACCTATGCGCTTTCTCGTTCACGACTTCGCAGGCTACCCATTTCCGATCCAATTGAGCCGCGAGTTGGCTAATCGTGGTCATGAAGTCACGCACGCTTATGCAATTGGCTTACAAGGTCCTAAAGGACGGCTCCAGCCATCAGCATCCGATCCGGAGCAGCTGACAATAAAAGGCATCGGATTTTCTACCAGCTTTCGCAAATACTCGGTTGTCCGTCGGCTTGCCACGCACCGGAGCTATGCACGCGACATGAAATCTCTGATCTCTAACCGACCGTTTGACGCTGTGCTTTCGGGGAACACGCCCATTGATGTACAAGCCGAGTTGTTATGGCACTGCCGGCGAACCGGGATTCGGTTTGTCCATTGGGTACAAGATGTGTACAGCATTGCCCTCGAATTCTTTCTGCGCGGCCGATTCAGCGATGTTGCCGCGGCGCTGAGCGTTCCATTCCGCATGATAGAGAAGAGAGTGTGCAGATCGAGCGATGCAGTCATTGTTATCTCCCCGGCCTTTCGGGAGTGTCTGTTGCGGTGGGGGGTTGCGGGCTCCAAGGTAACCGTGCTTGAGAACTGGGCGCCTCTCGAAGAGATCGCTTCTTTGCCCCGAGCCAACGCCTGGCCGAGCGGCACGGTCTTGTGGGCAGTACGGTCTTCCTCTATGCGGGGACCCTGGGATTGAAACACCGGCCCGATCTGCTCTATGCGCTCGCACAGTCGCTCGATGCGACGTGTAAAGTTGTTGTGATTTCAGAAGGCATTGGACGCGAGTATCTGGAGAGGCAAACCAAACTTGACAACCTGATGCTGATGGACTTTCAGCCTTACCACGAGATTCCTCAGATGTTCGCCAGCGCCGATGTTCTCCTCGCCACGCTTGATTCGGCTGCAAGCCAATTCGCCGTGCCCTCTAAAATCCTTTCTTATCTTTGTGCGGGCAGGCCTTTGCTTCTGGGTGCCCCTTCCGACAACCTGGCCGCTACGGTCGTTCAACGAAGCCCGGGAGGCATTGTCACCGATCCCAACCGACTCGATGAGTGGACTGGAGCCGCGAAATTGCTTGCTGCAGATCCCGCTCTGCGGGTTTCCCTTGGCTGCTATGCCCGCCAATACGCAGAAGCAAACTTCAAGCTTTCGCCGATGGCCGTTGCGTTCGAAGAAGTTCTCTTGCAGGCTTGCGCCGTGGGCCACATGTCCGGGGCTCTGCAGCTTGGGGATTAGGGGCGAGACTGGAGATAAACCCGGGTTGAGACTGCCGAGACTGTTCGAACGGAGGGCTAATGAAGCGCATTCTGGATTTTGTGACGAGCAGCGCGCTATTGCTCCTCGTTGGTCCCTTCTTAGGTGCGATTGCGATAGCGATCAAACTGACCTCGCGTGGTCCTATATTCTTCGGGCATCGCCGATTCGGCCGCGAGAATCGACCGTTCCAGATGCTGAAGTTCCGTACGATGATGGTCGACGCGGACAAGATCCTGGCCAGCTACCTGGAGACGCATCCAGAAGAGCGGGTCGAGTGGCAGCGCCACCAGAAACTGAGGAACGATCCCCGGATCACTAAGGTAGGGAAATGGTTGCGGCGGTACTCGCTGGATGAGTTGCCACAATTGCTAAATGTTTTCGCTGGACAGATGAGCCTGGTTGGGCCTCGGCCGATTATGGAAGCCGAAATTCTGAGGTATGGTCGCAGCTACGGCCTATACACACGGGTGCTTCCAGGGATCACCGGCCTTTGGCAGGTCTCCGGCCGAAACAACACCACGTACGATCAGCGAATCGGTTTCGACGAGTACTACGTGTGTAACTGGTCGATCTGGCTCGACCTCTACATTTTGATTCGCACCATCAGAATTGTGCTCACAGCAGAGGGCGCATATTAGAAATACGGGCCAAGCATTGGAAGTGTTTGATTTTCGAATAGTTTTCAAAGACAAATAGCCGTTTAAAGATTGTTGACCGTAACGATCGGCGAGTATTTTGCAGGCACAGGAGATCGGTCGCGTATGCCTAGGTTTATTCCATTCATTCTGGATCGTCGCTCCTGGATGTTGGGCGGCATGACCATTCGCAAAGCGCACAATCTTGCCAAGGTTGCATTTGCCTATGCGACGAAATCAGAGAAAGTCCACGCTCTTCCCCCCATTCTGAAAATTGATATTTCCCCTATCTGCGGTCTCCAATGCCCGAGCTGTCTTCATGCGAATCCAGAGGGCAGGAGTTTGCCTCTGCTTGAGGCCCAAAGATTTGGCAAAACACGATCGCATGAGTGTGGAAGATTTCATTCGCATCATCGACCAAGTGAAAGGCCGCATTTTCGCAGTGAGCCTCTTCTATTATGGAGATCCGTATGCTCACCCTCAAGTCGACGAGCTATGTGGTGTAGCCAGAGCAGCGAACCTGAATGTCCACGTTACCACTCATTTCAGCTATAACTTTTCGGATGCACGTATCGAGAAGATTGTTCGCAGTGGACTAACTCATTTGACCGTTGCAGTTGATGGGGCCACTCAGGAAACATACGGAGTGTCCAGGGTAGGGGGCAAGCTCGCTTTGGTCTTGGCAAATCTGCAGCGAGTGGCGAAGTACAGAAGAGGTCATAGGCTGAAATGGCCTTTTATCGAGGTGCAGCATTTGCGGCACGCCCATCATCCTCCAGGAGAAGGCGACCGCGTTCGTAAGATCGTTTCAGAGTTCGGTATCGATCAATTCAGCATCCGTGAGGGTCGCCACCTGACACCATCCCGCGAACTGTGGAATGTCGTGGACTACGACGCGGACCTATACGACATAAATGCTCAACTTAAGCCGAAAGCTCTTCCGCGCTGTCCATTGCCGTTTTTCAATATGCTGATTCGCTATAACGGTGATGTAATCCCCTGCTGCTTTTATAGACAGGGAAGGCAGCACGTCAACCTCGACGGACGCGCCACCTTGGGCAATCTCTTTCAGCAACCGCTTGCAGATATCTGGAACAACGAGAAATATAGGGACAATCGTCGCCTGGTGTCCGATCCGACTTCGGTTGGCAAAGATCCCGAATTAAAAGATTCTTTCTGCTACGGATGCAGGAGAATAACAGATATAACGCAAAGAAGCGGCCGCCCTTGAGGCGCGGTCGTTAACGGAACACCCCATCTTTCTTAGCTGCCATTGGACGCCGTTCGCCCTGAGCCGTCTTCTTCCTCGTCTTCTCGCACTGCCTCCAATAGGATTGCGCCATGGTTAGTCCCAAAGCAGCCGACCACCTGAGGTCAGCCCTGGTTTGTGTCGTGGGTTTTCCCGCTACCGTCATTCACAGAGATACCACCGTACTGGATCGCTGGCTGTGGCTCAGAAAACATCTGAGAACTATTCCCACTGGATCGAAAACCTTGATTGATGTTGGCTGCGGAACAGGAGCGTTTACGATTGGGGCTGCCCGCATGGGTTATTGCTCTCTTGGACTAAGCTGGGATCAGCGTAGTCAGCGCGTCGCCACTGAGCGCGCCGCTTTGTGCCATGCGGATTTGGCGAGGTTCGAGCTCCAGGATGTTCGGAAACTGGAAGAGCGCGTCGATTTTAAGGGTCAATTCGATGTTGCGATCTGTTTGGAGTGTATCGAGTACATCCTTAACGACGCGAAGCTCATGGTCGACATCGCCTCATGCCTCAAGCCGGGGGGAACACTTCTGCTGACGACTCCGAACTTTCACCTTCGTCCTGTAAATCGCGACGATGTCGTAATATCAACCGTTGAAAATGGCCTTCACGTACGCAGGGGATACACTCCTCATGATTTGGAGAGGCTTTGCGGCGCAGCTGGCTTCAACATCGAACAGATCGATTACTGCACCGGCCCTATCAGCCAAAAGCTTACAGGGTTATATAGAAATATCCAGAAGCGGGCTTCGTACCCCGTGGCATGGGCCCTGGTGTTGCCCCTCCGCTGGATTCCCCCATTATTCGATGAGCTGGCCACCCGTCTAACAAAATGGCCGGGCTATTCCATAACCCTGGTAGCGCAAAAGAGGTGAGGACCGCGATTTTGGAGTGCCTGCTTCGCGCAGGCCATGGCTTCGCCCATCACCCTGCCCCAGCCGTCCTCGATGGAAGGCAGCAATTCGCAGGCGCTTATAGGGATGCCGCAGCTTCTGAAAAGCCTGGATGAGGTAGGGGATCCCCTTCGTACGGTCACCAACCCTACGAAGAGCACATCGAAGCTCTCATTTTTCGATACCATTCGGTATCGGAGACCGAAGAGATACTCTTCCGATAGGATAGGAGCGCATACGTCTGCGCAGCGGCCTTGTTTACTCACAACCGCTACTGGATCTCCCGGCAGGCTGCCTGATCAGCGGGAGAGAGATGCTGTACCGTCACCGTGATTCTGCCGCTATTTCTGCTGCTCCTTCTGTCCTTGCTGCCAGCCTTGGGAGTGGTGTATCAGGTTCTGGGGAATCGCCGCGACAAGAAAAGATATCCTCCGCCCGGCCGCATGATCGATATCGGTCCCTGCAAGCTTCATCTCAATCAACGCGGCACCGGCAAGCCGGTGGTGCTACTTGAGGCGGGCATCGCGGCAAGCTCCCTCAGCTGGTCACTGATCCAGCCACGTCTGGCGGAGTTTACCAGCGTATGCAGTTATGATCGTGCGGGGCTGGGCTGGAGCGGCTCCCGGCCGAATCAATCATGTCCGCCTACGCTTCAACAAATGATCGATGAGCTGGACGCGCTCCTCCGCAAGGCGGGGCTCGATGCCCCCTTCCTTCTCGTCGGTCACTCTTTCGGCGGTTTGCTCATCAGCGCCTTTGCCCATGCGCATCCGGAGCGTGTGGTCGGATTGGTCCTCGTCGATCCCGTATCGCTCGCTCATTGGAGTAGCGGCACAAGATCAAATGCAGAACAGATCGCGTCCGGCGTAAAGCTTTCCCGACGTGGCGCGGTCCTGGCGCGAGTGGGTTTAGTCCGTGCGGCTTTGAGTATTCTGCACGCGGGTGGCAGCTGGATTCCCAGGCATATAGGGCAGGCCACTGCCCGGCAGGGGAGGGGCCTCATGGAAAGGCTTGTGAGCGAGGTCGCGAAGCTGCCGCACGAAGTTCAATCCACCGTGCGCGCGCATTGGAGCCGCGCCAAAGCATTTCAGGCCATGTCTGAATACCTCGCGGCACTGCCCGCTTCTGCGGCAGCGGCGTCGGAGATGAGGGTGCCTACAGGGATTCCCGTAGCTATCGTCTCTGCCGGCAACGCAACGCCTGAAGAGCTGCTCGAACGGGATGCGTGGGCAGAGCGCAGTGAGCACGGATCTCACACTCAGGTGCCGGGCACGGGACACTGGCTTCAATGGGAGCGGCCGGAGCTAGTCATTGCTGCGGTACGAAAAATGATCGAAGAAACTGGCCAATAGTGGCCGGTCTGTCACTGCTGAAGAGCGACTCGCCACGGCGTATTGCGGTCGTTGGAGCGGTGGTCGTTCCGGAAACTGATTCACAGGCCGGTGCACTCATCGAGTACCTCGACGATTGCACTCACCGGCAACAACGCAGATGGATACTCGAGGTCCGCGAGCATGACCTGCAGGCGTCATGGAACAATTCGTTGGATTGCTCGCCCGGTACTGGAGCTCTTGTCTGCCGGACGCGAGTAGCGCCGCTGGAGCAGCAGGTTCGCCTTGGTGCGCACCACGAAGAACGCCGCGCTGAGCGTAGAATTCTGATGTTTTGGAACAGAGGCGAAAGGTGCGTCGATATCACCACATTGGAATTCCTACCACCCAATCAAGGCCGGGAGAGCGCCACATCAAGCATCTAAAGATCTTTATTGTCGGACACGAAAACAGCGAGTACGGCGTGGAATGGATGCGCTTCGAAGCGGACGCGCCTATTCCCGACTTGGTCAGGCAAGTGCCGCATGTTGCTTTTGAGGTGAGTGACCTTGCCTCCGAACTGGTAGGCCGAGAAATTCTGATTGCGCCGAACAGCCCATCCCATGGCGTGCGCGTCGCGTTTATCGTCGAAAACGGTGCACCCATCGAGTTGATGGAGTTCACCGACCCCAACCATCCGGATCGGCGCTAAGACACGGCTTGGCGCTAAGGCATTAGGAGTCAAATCGGTAAGCTTGCCGATAATCAACTCCCAACGACTGTCGTGGCCTCGAGGTCATTGGCTGACCTGCTCGATCGCCTCCTGCACGAGGCGCTGGTAGAGAGCGAGATATTGCAGCTCAATTCGTTCATCATTGCCGTGCACTCCCTCGTTCTCCGCAAACGTGCGGGGTATGCGGATACCGTAGGCGTCGACCCCCTTCGCGCGAAGAAACGCCGAGTCCGTGGCGCCTGTGCTCATCGTGGGTATGGTGATGGCGCCCGGCAGAAGCTTTTGCTGCGAGGCCTCCAATGCGGCAAACATGGCGGTATGCAGAGAGCTGGAGGGCGCCGCGGGCATGTTATTGGTCAGATCCGGCGGCACGATCGTCACTGAAGGGTCGTCGATGATCTTTGCCATCTGCGCGTAGAAAGCCGCAATGTTCTCATCCGGCAACGCACGGATGTCGATCTGTGCCTCGGCTTCAGCCGGGATCACGTTTGACTTGAACCCGCCTTTCAGAACAGTCGGAACCACCGTGGTGTGCAGCATGGAATAGAACAGCGGCCATTTTTCATGAAGGATTCGCTCGGTGGCGGGATCTTCGAGGCTGCGGAAGAGCGCAGCCTGATCCGGCGGCGCAATGCTCGCCAGCCGTGAGAAGAACTCGCGCGTGGTGTCGTTCAGACGCGTTGGGGTCTCCCAGGTGCCGAGTCGTGTCACGGCCTGCGCCAGATGGGTGATGGGGTTATCGAGCACGGGAATGGATGCATGACCGCTCTGGCCTGTCGCCACGAGGCGCACGCCGCGGGGCAGCTTTTCTCCTGTCGCCACGCCGAAGTAAGCGATCCTGCCGTCTTTGACCTCCGCGGAGCCGCCCTCATTGAGGGCAAACTCGCAGGCAATTTTGTCCCAGTAGCGATCGACGATGGTGTGCATTCCGGCAGTCGAGTCGGTTTCTTCGCTGGCCTCTGCGAGGAAGATGACGTCGCGGGAGAGCCGCCGCCCGCTGCGATGCAGTTGCAGCATGGTTTCGATATGTGCGGCGAGGGGACCTTTATCGTCGGAGGCTCCGCGGCCGTAGAGTGTCCCGCTTTTGATCTCAGCCGCGAAGGGGTCGACGGTCCAGTGCGCGCGGTCAACCGGGACAACGTCCTCGTGCGCAAGCAGCAGCAGGGGCTGTTTTGCACCGGTTCCTCTGAGCCGCGCGACGATGCTGGCGCGCCCCGGGACAGGCTCGAGGATCTCGCAGGGAATGCCTTCTCGCCTGAATATGGCAGCGATATAGAGAGCCACCTTCGACTCGTTGCCGGGCGGGTCCTGCGTGTCGATGCGGACGAGATCCCTGAGAAAAGTGGCGGTTTCCTGAGCGGCCTGGTCCGGCGGAAGCACGGACGATGGTTGGGCAGAACGCAGCGAAGCGGGTGCGACGAGACAAAGGGTTATCAGTGCGATGCGCAACTTCATCAGCGTCTTACGCTCCAGCGTATCAATGTTCGGCTTCTCAACTCCGAGTATAGAGGCACGCACGAGAGAGTTGGTTCAGCAGAGGCATCATCCGACGCGCAGGATACTTGGGAACATGGAGGGCTTATCTAGGTGGTCCACCATTCGGTTAGCGTACGGAGTTCTGGTTCAATGGTGGCAGCAATTTCGGGAACAGAGGAGCTTTGGCAAAGAAGGATTTCCACGATCGCGGTGAGAGCGGCGAGAAGCGAGTCTCTGTCGAGCGAGCGGACTAAAGCAGCAGGCACTCGATCGCGGATGCCCAGCGGGAGTTGGTCGAAGCCGCGACCATGTGAGGGTGAGAGGTCGCGCTGAAGGCATGCGAGATTGAGGGCATAGTCGCGGGCTGAACTGACCCAATATTCGGCTTGAAGCAGTCGCCCGCGCTCAATACAAAGCCGAGCACGGAGCAAGTGATGAACGGCGTAGCCGAAGAGGTCTTCGGCTCGGGGCAGCGGGGAAAACGGTTTTTGGACGGCCTCTCCAAAGAGCAGCTTGAATTGAGGGCCGATTGCACCAAATTCGTGGGCTGGAGTGAAGGAAAGGTCCAACTGAAGACAACCAGGGAGAAGGAAGACACGGTAGATGGATTGACCTACAAGGAGGTCAAAGAGCTTGATGGCGGAGAATGTTCCAGCTAACTTGGTGGTCCACTCTTCGAGAACCTGAGAGACAGAACTGCCAGCAGCGACCGCGAAGATCAAATCGAGGTCGGACCAACGATCGCCAGGACCGGTGGCCATGGAGCCGACGACCGCGCCGCCAACAATGCGTTGGTCGGCAGTCGCCCACTCGATCACCCGAGCAGAGACGCGATCCCGGTAAACCGGAGAGAAGGGCTGCGCTGAGTTCATGACAGAAGATCATAGTGGGAAGACCGGGATTAGCGAGAGCCACTCTTGCGAGGAATTCACGGGGAATCCCACCAGCAAGTGATATCTGCAAAATCCGAGGCCGCCGTAACTTCCTGCCGAGGTTCGCTTCTGGCCTGCGAAGAGAACTGTAGCGTACATTGTCCTTGCGCACAACGGTCCTGCTCAGGTGCAGTTCGTCAGCGGATCGGATTCTCTGACGGCCGCCGGTCCTGAAATCGCGCAGGGCAGGAAAGATTCAACGCGTCGATGCGGCGAGACGCTTCACCTGAATTTCGATGTAGATGTTGATGAGCGAGAGGGCCGCAGGTGTGATGCCGGGGATGCGGCTGGCTTGTCCGATCGTGGAAGGGCGGACGCGCGTGAGCTTCTCCTGTATTTCGCGGGAGAGCCCGCTGACGGTGGAGTAATTGAAAGAAGCGGGAATGATGCGGTCTTCGGCGCGCTTCAGCTTTTCAATCGACTTCTTCTGCTGGTCGAGATAGCCGGAGTATTTGATTTCGGTTTCGACAGACTTGAGTTCGTTGCGCTGCGCGGAACGAATCGGCTCTGGGTTAAGCCACTGCACAAAAAGAGTCTGGTCCTCCAGCCTGGCCAGCTCTTCGCGTAGAGCGGGCCACAGCGCTTCGATGGTGACCTCGGGGCGCTTGAGGATCTGCGCATAGGTCTGTCCGGCAACGTTGCCGAGAGCCGCGCCCGGAAACAGCTCCTCGATACGCCCAGGATTCGCCTTGCGCGTGGCCAGCAGCTTTTCGAGCGCGACGGCGCGCGCCTGCTTGGCTTCGTAATCGCTCCAGGCCTCATCACCGATGAGGCCGAGGCGGCGACCGTGCGGTGTGAGCCGGCGATCGGCGTTGTCGATGCGCAGATGCAGGCGGAACTCAGCGCGTGAAGTGAACATGCGGTAAGGCTCGTTCGTCCCCTTGCTGATGAGGTCGTCGATCAGGATGCCAGTGTAGGCTTCGCTGCGGTCGAGGTTGAATGGTGCGCAGCCCTGCACGGCTAGCGCGGCATTGATGCCGGCCATGATTCCCTGGCACGCGGCTTCTTCGTATCCCGAGGTACCGTTGATCTGGCCTGCGAGATAGAGCCCGGTGAACTTCTTGACGCGCAGGGAGCGGTCGAGCTCGGTGGGGTCGATAGCGTCGTACTCGATGGCGTAGCCGGGCCGGAGCATCTCGGCATTCTCAAGGCCAGGTATGGAGCGGACAATCTCCGCCTGCACTTCCATGGGCAGCGAAGTGGACATGCCGTTCACATACACCTCATGGGTGTTCAGACCCTCGGGCTCGAGGAAGAACTGGTGCTGCTCCTTGTCGGGAAACTTGACGACCTTGTCTTCGATCGACGGGCAGTAGCGCGGACCGATGGCCTGGATCTGCCCGGTGTACATGGGCGAGCGCAAGACGTTTTCGCGGATGATCCGGAGCGTCTCCGGCGTAGTGGTGGCGATGTGGCAGGAAATCTGCCGCTGCGGAATTTCGCGCGTGCGGAAGCTGAAAGGCGTTGGGTCGGTGTCGCCGGGCTGTTCTTCGAACTTGCTCCAGTCGATCGTGCGTCCATCGAGGCGCGGAGGGGTTCCGGTCTTGAGCCGGCAGCCGCGCAGGCCGAGGCGCTTGAGGGCTTCGCCGAGCAGGATGGCCGGCGGCTCACCGCTGCGTCCAGCTGGATAATGTTCTTCTCCGCAGTGGATGAGGCCGTTGAGGAAGGTTCCAGTGGTGATGACTGTGGCGAGGGCGAGTACGGTGCGTCCGTCGCGGAGCTTGACGCCGGTGATACGCGAACGAGTTTCGTCTGAGATAACGTCCACGACTTCGGCCTGCTTGATGTAGAGATTGGGCTGCGACTCGAGGACTTCGCGCATTTTAATGCGGTACTGCTGCTTGTCGCATTGCGCGCGAGGAGACCACACGGCGGGGCCGCGCGAAGTGTTGAGCAGGCGGAACTGGATGCCGACGGCGTCGGCGACTTCGCCCATGATGCCGCCGAGGGCATCGACTTCGCGCACAAGATGGCCCTTGGCGATGCCGCCGATGGCCGGATTGCAGGACATCTGCGCGATGAGATCGAGGTTCAGTGTGAAGAGGGCGGTGCGCAGGCCCATGCGCGCGGAAGCCACGGCGGCTTCGCAGCCGGCATGTCCGGCTCCGACGACGACGACATCATATTGTTCCGTGAAGGGCATGGGCGCAAGCTTTATTGTAACGAGTCTTTGTGACCTTCCCCGGAATTCTCATCCACTCCACGCCCGACATCGTCCGCGCCCGATACGATGGCACAGCAAGCGGCTGCCTGCCATCGAAGTCCCGCGCTGATTTACTGCTGCGGTTCTATGGGAGTCAGTTCAAACTGATGTGGTTTGATCCTCAAGTTTTCACGAGCCTGCCGCGTATAATCCTGCTCACCCTCGGCAAGCGCTTTGCTGGCACATTCTTTGTCCTTGGCTGACGTTTCTACACGCAGGAAGAACTCAGCCTGTTCGAGCTTTGACCGATTATCCAGCGCCCCACTGAGGGCCCTTGCCTGGTTGAGCATGGGAGTATCCATCAAGGCAAGATTAATTCCAACCGCAAGAAGCTCGGACGAGAAGGGCCCAAGAGTCTTAGTATGATCGATCGTAAGATTGTACTTTCCCGGCCTGAGTCCGTTCACACGCAGCAATTCCTGGTCGAGTGATGCCAGGTCCGTCAGCCGCAGGACCATCAGCATCAGCGTGTCGTTCAGGTCCAGAGGCAATGGGAGTGCGTCGTCTATTTGTTCCCACTTTAGCGTTGAAGCATTTCCGGAGAGTCCCGTCACCGAGGCGCGCTGGACCGATTTGATTGTCGCCGATAAGGCATTCAAGTCCACTGCGCTCACGATCGGGTCTACGTGCCACGCTTTCATCACCGTCGCAGCAGTGACCCAGTGTGCAGCATCGCCGGGGTGAATGCGATCCCGTATCAGGAGCGACGCAAGCTTCGGCTCGGCCGCGACTGCAGACACCAGGAGCTGTTTTATGGGTGTCGCAGTGTCGATCACCTCAAGGCTTTCACGCGCGGCGATGCCGCCCGTGCTCTTCGCGATTCGCTCCGTCGTGTCCATGTAGCCTGCAAACTCAGTGCCATGCGTCACCTCGTCGTAAGGGGAGTTTTCCAGCAAAGTAATCCGCGCTTGCGGCGCTGCAACGCGCAGCAGCTTGATCAGCTGCGAATAGCCCGAGATAAATGGCGGCAGTACGTCGGGACTGAAAGAGGTATAACCGCCCTCGTTCATGCCCAGCATCACCGTCAGCACGGTAGGGCTGAAAGGCGCGACATCGCGCGTTACCCGAGTGGCCGCGTCACCGGCGTATCCACCCGTCACTCGGTCTCCAGGAACTCCTGCGTTGTGAAACGAAACATTTAGCGCCGGATACCGCGTGTCGACGAAAGACTCGATGTCCTGCGTATAAAGGCGCTGAGCGGTTATGCTGTCGCCATAGAATGTGACGCGATCGCCGTCATGCAGGTAAAAACTCTGCGCCCTGACGGTTGCGACAGCGGCGCAGGGCGCAAGGGCCAAAAGGGCCACCAATCGAAAGCCGGAAAACATGAGTTGCTCCTTTAAGCAAAGAGGAATCGCTTTCGAGGTGAGACCAAGGATTTGCCTTCGGAGGCGGGTTCGGCCGCTTTGCGATACACATCAGAGAACATATAAAAATGAGGATATGCTTTCGTCGCCAGACGCTTCAAATGTGGGTATGAGCCGTGTATAGCGAGCAGGTCCGCGCCCATTACGCGCATCCGCGGAACGTGGGGAGCGTGGCTGAGCCTTCCGGCAAGGCAATCGTAAAGAGCGCGCTCGATAGCGACACGGTGCTGGTTTCTCTGCGCATCGAGAACGACCTTATCCAGGAAGTGAAATTCAAGTGCATGGGATGCGCTGTCGCCATCGCTTGTTCATCGATGGCCACCGAGATGGTGCTGGGCAAACCAGTGGACGAGGCTTACCAGATCACCGAGCAGGCCGTGGCCGAAGCATTGGGCGGTATTCCCGAATACAAGATGCGGTGCAGCAATCTCGCCCCGGCCGCCATTCGGAATGCGATTGACGACTGGCGACGGCGCGTGGCCGGGCATCCGGGCGAGAAAGCCGATGCAGCGACAAACCTGCCAGGAGCTTTCCCGAAAAAGGTTGAAAGCGCGTAAATCGGTTTCGGGGGCGGCTTCAGATAAAAGCTACTTCGAGCTAGTCACTAAGTTTGGAGAAGCGATGCTGCTTGCCTGGGAGTTCTTCCTCCACTCGGCAACTTTAGCCGGTTTGCCCCATGCCTGATAAAGTTCGACAAGCCAGTTGCGGGCAAGGTCCAGGTTGTACCAGTCCGGAACTGCGATCCGGTCTTTCCGTGCCACCATTCCTCCATAACCTTCAAGTAGCAGGGGTTCGGCTTCGGCATATTTCTTCTGTCCAGCCAGGGACGCTCCCAACAAGCTCTCGGCCCGACCTCGTTGCCAATCATCCGGCTGTTTTTTTTGATTGAACTCCAGAGCCTCGCGCGAGAGGGGCTCAGCCTCGGCGAATTTCTTCTGTGATAGATAGGCCAGTGCCAAGTCTTCCGCCGATGACATCGCATCCGGATCATCCGAACCCAGGGCATGGCGTCTTCCCGCCAGCGCCTGCGCCGCATACGTCTCGGCCTTGGCATACTGGCTCTCCCGTTGGTACATGGAAGCGATCATCGCAAGAGTGCTAAGAGTGCCGGGATGCTCGGGACCCAGCACAAGCCGGCGGATTTCCAGAGTCTGGTTAAACAGTTGCTCTGCCTGCACGGACATGCCCTGTGCTGCGTAAGTGGCCGCTAGGTCTGTCATCGAATCCAGAGTATTCGAATGCTCGGGACCCAACACGCGTCGCTGCATCTCCAGCGTCTGGCCGTAGAGTGTCTCTGCCAGCACGTACTTGCCTTGCGCCAAGTAGACGCCTGCCAGGTTTGACATGGACATGAGGGTGTCAAAATGCTCGGGACCCAGTATGCGACGCCGGATCTCCAGAGCCTGGCTGTTGAGCGCTGCGGACTGCGCATACTTACCCTGGGCTGAGTAGACGATTGCCAAACTATGCATGGACATGAGCGTGTCTGGATGATCCGGACCCAGCACGCGGCGCTGGATCTCCAGAGTCCGGTTGTCGAGTGCCTCGGCCTGTGCGTACTTGCCCTCCTCGTCGTAGACGACTGCGAGATTTGTCATGGACATCAAAGTCTTGGGATGCTCGGGGCCCAATACACGGCGCAGGATCTGCAGGGCCTGGATGTAGAGCGCCTCTGCCTGTGCGTACTTGCCCTGATCGTCGTAGACGATTGCCAGGTTGTTCATGGAAGCCAAAGCGTCGGGGTGCTCGGGACCCAGCACGCGGCGCCGAATTTCCAGGTTCTGGGTATGGAGCGCCTCTGCCTGCGGATATTTGGCCTCCGCCCAATAGACATTCGCCAGGTAGTTCCTTGACGACAAGGTGTCGAGATCCTCTGGTCCCAATACGCCGCGCTGGATATCCAGAGTATTGTTCAGAATTGACTCCGCCTCAGGATTCTTGCCCTGAAGGTAGGCACAATATCCAACGCGGTTCATCGTTCTTAGAGTCTCCGGATTCTTCGGCCCCAACACGCGGCGCTGCAAATCCAGCGCGCGCTCCAGCTGTGTTCGTGCCTCGGCATACAGCCCGAGGTCCAGATATGTCTGCCCGATCGTGTCCCGAATGGCGGCCTCCACCTCAGGCTGCTTGTCGAATCTTCCCGTGATCCGGGCCGCTGAACGGTCTAAAGCCGTTCGCACTTTTAGATCGGGATCGGGTTTGGTGTCTGGTCCTGCCTGGTTAGCCGCGCTTGCCTGCGCCAGGAGATCTTTTTGCAGGAAATCGCTGATCGCCCGGGAAGTTGCCGCTTCCGCATTCGCTCGCGCCGCTTCTCGCGCGCTGACTATGATGCCCGCGGTCAACACGACAAAGACCGCTGCAACTCCAAAAACCAGCGGTTTGTGGCGCCGCGCAAGTTTTTGTAAGTGATAAATGGTGCTCGCTGGACGCGCCATAATCGGCTCGTCGTGAAGATAACGCCGGATATCGGCCGCCAGTTCCGCGGCCGACGAATATCGCCGCGTCTTATCTTTCTCGAGGGCCTTGCATACGATGGTTTCAATGTCACCACGGTATCCGCGATTGATGGTGCTTAGCGCGGTTGGCTCCTCTTCTCGAATCGTTTGTACGGCTTCGTGCAACTTGCGGCTTATTTTGTAGGGCGGCCGTCCCGCGAGGAGTTCGTACAAAATTACTCCTAACGCATAAACATCGCTTCGCGTATCCAGTTCCATCGGATCTGCGAGCACCTGTTCAGGACTCATGTATGCGAGGGTTCCCACGAGTTGTCCCAGGTCGGTCTGATTCGTCACGTGGGCATCGCTGTCGGTCGCTCGCGCCACACCGAAGTCGAGAATCTTGGGCTGTCCGGTCTCATCCACGAGGATATTGCCCGGTTTGAGGTCGCGATGGATAATGCCGCGCTGATGGGCGTGTTGAACTGCCTCGCAGACTCTGGCCATTAATTCGAGCCGTTCGCGTGTGCTCAGCCGGTGTACCTCGGCATACTGGAGCAGCGGCTGGCCATCGATGAACTCCATGGCGAAATATGGTTGCGGTCCAAATCCGGTTTCCGCACTGCCGGCTTCGTATATCTGGGCAATGCCGGGATGTTGCAGCCGTCCAAGCGCCAAAGATTCGTGCTCGAAACGCCGGATCGATCTGGGATCTGCCAAACCAGGTTTGATAACTTTGAGGGCCACCCTGCGCCGGGGCTGTTCCTGTTCAGCCTCGTACACGACACCCATGCCTCCTTCGCCAAGCAGACGGAGAACGCGATATCGACCAATTGTGGAGGGTAAAGCAGCCGTGGCTTCTGGCTCTGATACGGGGATACTCATATTAACGGCTGCCGCGTGGCCCTGTGTATCCACGCTGGGGCCCTGATCCTCGGCGACTTGCGCCCAAAGCCTGTCCACCTGTTGTCGCATATCTGAATTCGAGAGGTTCGCGTTGGTGCAGGCTAGCAGCGATTCGACCTCTCGAAGGAGATCGGGGTCATCTCTACAGGCTTGCTGAAGCCATGCGGGGCGCTCGGCACGGTCGCGCTCGCGTGCGCCTTGATAGACCGATTCAATTTCCGCCCAGCGATGGGGATCCATCCGGTTCCTCGCGATTCATTTCCCGAACCAGCCACGACTTGGCCAGGCTCCAGTCGCGGTTTACGCTTTGTGCCGATATGTGAAGAACCGCTGCGATCTCGTCGGCGGTAAGTCCGCCGAAATAGCGCATCTCGACCACCTGCGCCTTGCGTGAGTCAAACGCGGCCAGGCGCTCGAGAGCCTCATGCAGACGTATCACCATAGGATCCGGTTCCGATGAAAGAAGCAGGGCGTCATTCAACGGCGTGCGGTGTAAGGCTCCTTCACGTTTGGCACAGTCTCGGGATCTGACGTAATCCACGAGTACACGACGCATCACCCTGGCTCCCACGGCTAGAAAGTGAGCTCGATCCTGCCATTGCATGTGCTTAACATCAACGAGCCGAAGGTAGGCTTCGTGCACAAGTGCTGTGACCTGAATCGTGTGATCAGGGCGCTCTCGGCTCAAGCATTTACGCGCGATGTCGCGCAACTCCGGATACACCAGCTTGACGATTCTGGCTAGCGCGTCCTCGTCGCCACCACTCCAGGCACGGAGCAGCCCGGTTACTTCGGAGGAAGGCGGTTGAACCATAGGCTGGCCTTCCGTTCGGAACTGTCACATTTTAGCGCACGCGAAATTTATGGCGCAATCGAATCGTTCCGATGCGGCTTACCAATTGAAGGTGCAGATACTCAACGCACGTTCCGTTCAAACGAGAGCCGTCTCTTGCGGAATCGCCAACTAACAATGACCGAATCCGCAAGGCAAAAACGGCGAAGCCCGTACCCTTTCTACTCAAAATTGTTCTTACTGCCGTTTGCGTGCCTCCAACGCTGGATCATTTAAGTCTGCTGCGACCTTCTGGAGTGCCTCAAGCTTGCGTGTCTTTGCCGGGGATTGCCATTCCTCATCGGAAAAGTCGTTGCTCGCATATCTGCGCGTCACATAGGAGTGCGCATCGTAGTCGAAGTAAATCCGCGTCGGCTCCATCGTCGCCGGGTGAGTGTTTCGAAATGCCTGCAGCTCCGTTCGGTGGGCAAGACTATCCATAAACCATTCCGGAGGATAGGGGAGATTCTCGCATTGCGCTTTCAGGTCCTGCAGTCGAAACACACCCTCCTCTCCGTAGTCTCGGAATATCTTGCCGAAAAAAGTAAACGAAATGGTCTTCATGGATGGGTCAACGATTAAGCGGCGCTGGACGAACTGAGCGGGAGTTCCCTTGTCGACGGAATAAAGGTTCGCGCTTACGAAGCAAACCATACGCCTCTGGACATTGACGCCGGCATCGATCACAAGCGATCCGTTGTCGAGACGTTCACTAAAAGTATTGGTGAATCTGCCTGCCACCATGGGAGAGGAATAGAACGATTGCCGGGCAACGAACTCATCCTCGGAGCCTTCCACAGTTAACGTGACCTCAAGCTCCAGCGCGCCCCAATATCTTTTGTCCGGCGAGGGCGCTTTCCACTGAAAGGTGCATGCTGGATTGACGGCGTCGCAGGAAAAAGGCACGCTGCCTAAAGACGGAGAACCGAAGTAGTCATCTCCGATTAATTCCGCCTTGATGACATGGATGCGAAGAGGTGCGTTGGACTCACCCGGCGACGTCACTGTCAGTTGCGCGCTGAGCTCATCCTGAGTGCCCGCCACGATTGTTTTGTTCACGTCGAACTCATATCTTGGAAGCGACGACGGTAGGCTCACCTGTTGCGATATTTCTTCCTCCGAAAGGCTGGAGTTCCGGAGCGATTGCAGTTGGCGAAGGGTTTCCGCGGGGATGAGCGACACTGGAGTGTTCTCCGTCAGCCAGGGATGAAGCAGGTCCCAGTTCCAGGTATTCAGCGGCCTGGATTCCGGAGGATATTTCGCAAAGTCCTCGAAGACGGTCAGGCCTCCTCTCCCCGACGCATCGTCATTTGTCGATTGTTCGGGTGTGCGCTGTACCTGGCCCGGGGCAGGATTGCTAATAATGCAAGCGAGCGCAAGTCCTGCCAGTACGAATCTCAATGTGTTTTTCTTCATTCCGATCATGATCTGTTCCTCCATTCCGTTTGTTTATCCATGTGTTATCCAACAGAAGCCAGAGAGATGATTTGGTTCCGGCGATCTTATGGACAGAGGGCGGACGGAGCATCGGAATATTCATGAACCACGACTTGCTTACCATTGGAATGGTCTACGTGATAGGTCTTGAAGGGTGGGTTACACAGAGGTCTGTCATCATCCGAATAAGGACCATTCCAGTTGCAGTCCTGGCGAAAATCGCCATTGCATACATGATCGTTGATCCACCATCCATGAAAATCGTACGTGCCGGCCGTGTCGTCGTGAGGAGGGATTCTGCTGTTGCAATCCTGGAACGATGCCTTGCGATTGTGGGCGCAGGTACTGTGCAGGGCAACGGTCCCGTCGTCGCATTCTCTCTTATCTGGTCCGAAGAGCTCGAAGCAATCAGTGCACTTCGGGTTAAGTCCGCTCCCGCTTTGACGAGGAAAGAAGTTACACGCAATAAGAAAGTGCAAAGGGTAGCTGTCGGTCGCCCCTCCAACACTCCTCACAACTACGGACTGCATGTTGTTATGGTTGTATGCGCCTCGGGCGTAGCTGGTTTTCAGTGAGTTATCGAGCGTGGCGCCCTGCCCAGTGATCCCACCCAAGAGGCGAAGCAAACCAGCTACGCCCGAGGCG
>Ga0210395_10001014_pt1 | contig 21800 bp, 21 predicted proteins | sample IncBWH4OmetaG_FD_150861 | JGI IMG/M metagenome (GOLD analysis project Ga0210395, IMG submission 150861) | Forest soil microbial communities from Barre Woods Harvard Forest LTER site, Petersham, Massachusetts, United States - Inc-BW-H-4-O ...
CCACGCTCGACGCCCTGGAGAACGGACGGATGGGCGAACTGGGATATTCCAAGATCAACAATATTCTCGCGGCGCTGGGGCTGGAGCTGAAGCTTCAGCAAGCAAGCGCGAGCCGGCCGACGCTTGAGGAACTCATGGCAGAGGCACGGGATGATCAAGGTTTGGACCGACGCTACTGAGGCGGGAATACTCGAACGCACAGAGGCTGCGATTGCAGCCACATAATAAGAAACCGCAGGCCTGCATTCAAGCGCGGACAATTCATTTTCGGCTAATTCTGGATCCCGGCCACTGGCGCGGTTGGCTTATCGAACTCAGTTCCTGGTAAGCCCAGAAAACGAGGTTCACCCGCCGTTCCGAATCTTGGTCTCCAGAACACACCGGAGGCAGTCTTTGCCACAAAGTCCTCTTCTGTGGCCCCTATAACAAGTTGAAAAGCTTTCTTGCGTTCGAACACCATCTCTTCGAACCGCGTTACAAAAGCTGCCAGATCTGCCGCATGAAGCTCATGTTGTTTTGGCGTGTCCAAGATCAGGAAAGGGGGATGATTGCCGTCCTTCTTCAGCGAGGTTTCAACGACTGAAGCATGATAAGCGAGCACTATTCGCGTTCGTGTACTCCCCTTGAACGGAGAGTTCTCGGAAAACCGTTCGTCGCCAAGATTCAGCCTGATATCCTCATCAAACCAGATCTTCTCTGGCATGTTCTGTGTATTTAACACTTTTATCCATTCTTTGAAACAAGAAGTGAGGGTCTCGCGAATCTCGTTGAGCCGCGTCTGATCGCTATTGCCTCCGCCAGTTGGCCTGAGCCTTCTGACCTCTTCTTCCTGTTTCAAAATTGACTCGATCATAGCTTCGAAGCGCCTTTGTTCAGCCGTCGTGCTATCTATTCTTTCAATCCTGAGATTTATCTCCGAAAGTTCCCTTGTAATCGCATCTATCACAGGAACAATTTGGCCCGATGGCGTTTTTGAGACATTCAACTGTCGTGCCTGAATCGCATCTCGCAGTTGTTTTTCCGATTCATTCAGATCAGAGCGCAGGGAGCCGATGTCCTGCTCCATTGTGGCGAAGGAAGACTGAAAGTCTTTTAACTGATCTTTAAGATAGAGAAGGCGGCGGCCATATGACTCTTCGGGCCGCCTAAAAAACTGGCATGTTTCGTTGCCGCACAATACGCGAAACGCATCAGCAGCTATCTCATTCGTTTCAAGGATGCTCACTTCTGATTTCAGTTCTTCGCCCAATCTTCGAAGCTCGACAATTCGACGCTCTGCGCTGTTCAAGGCGAACTTGATTCCGTCGCACGCTCTTCTCGCCTCATCAACTTTGTTGTCGAGTGATGATGTCGATTTCAACAAAGTCTCCAGAGCCGAATTGTTTCGCTCAAGTTCCGCCAGGAGCGATTCTCTCCGCTTCACCAACCGCTCTCTGCTCTCGGGTCGAGAATCCGCACCAATTTCTCGGTTCAGTGCCTCGATCGTCTTACGTTTGATGGAAACCTGTTCAGTAAGTGAATCAAGCCTTTGTTTGGCTTCCGTGAACGCACTCTTGTCCATCGGTCGATGCTTCGCTGGGACCCCGAGAAGCCAACGCGATACCTCATCTTGCTGATCCCACACAAAATTGTGCGTAGAGAGCGGACTGTAAAGATTACGCCACCCCAAGTCCTGATCAACCCAAAACATCGGAACAAGGATACTCATGTAGGGTGCAACGATGCCTGAATCACGCCCCGCCAAGTTTCTTAACGGAATTCCCAGATAATTGAGGATCCAGGCTGTGTACCCTTTCTCTTCCGAAAATTCCTCGATCTTGTTGCCATCCGTTGTGACGCTAACTTCAAATCCGGGTGTCAGTTTTCGTTCCACTCGTGCGGGATATCCGCCTCCATTCAGCGATAAGACAACGGATTGGCAGTGGAGGCGTATGTCGGGCGGCAGTTCCAGCGGATGGCCTAAGGCCCAAGCCAGTCCTGTCAACAACGGTGTTTTCCCGGAACCGTTCTTTCCTAGTAGAACAGTAGATCCGGCTCCGAAATCCAGTCTCCCGGATGTCCAGCCATTAGAACCCCGCGGGATGAATTCGATGGAGGAAAGTGGCGAACTCATGACAGTCGCAGTCCATGGTGTTCGACGGCCCGGTAGGAACGTTCCAGGCTGCGGCAAAATACGCCCGTTTCATCTGCCTGATGCAGCAGTTTTCGCACAAACTCATAGCCTGTGTCGGTACACCGGACACTTCTATCTTGACCTTGCGTGATCGTGACCAGCCCAACATTTTCCAGAAATACTAACGCGTCTGCGCAACGCCGCCGATGTTGTATGGACCACTCCAGTTTTCTGCGCGCCGCTTCGATGTCTGAAAAATGGTTCCCTAATGTCGCACCGGTCCATGCCGCCAAATCAGGCGTGCAGAGTTCACCTTTCTTGCCTTGACTGACGATAAGAATACACAGCGCTAGCAACGGAACGTGAAACAGCCCTTCATTGCCTAATCGTGCTACTCGATCAAGGTGTTGAGCGTCGATATGCAGGTGTAAGCCTGCATCGCGCGCCTGAATTACAAATTCATTCAGAGGCTTCACGTTATCCTTCAGCGTCAACTACAAGCGTAATAATCAGACCCACGACCAATTCAGCTGTAAGCGGAACGGATGAGGGCAGCTTATCCCTGTACTTGTCTGCCAGAGATTTCGCCTGCTCCACCAGTTGGTCGATTTTCAGAGTTCCTGAACTGTGAGCTGTGAGAATTTCGGCGCACTCACCCTTTAACGCCAGGTAGTCTAACTCATCTACCACGTTTCGCTGTTCCATCCACCATGCGACCCAACCAACCTTATATGTGCAGAGATCTGGAATCAATGATTCGGCGATATGGTTTCGCCTACAATATCGCTGCAATCGCGAAAGAGTGACGACTGCTTCGCGCCCACTTTCTCGTAATTCCTTGTAACCTTCGACAGAAAGACTCAGGACGCCAAGAATATCTTGGATCATCAGTCCCTTTTTTGTGCGCAGCTCTTCTACCGTGGCGGGCAAAGCCTTCAGTGTGAGGTGCGATTTTTCACGTACTGCAGCGACGAGCTGTGCACCAATTTTCTTCGCCTCGGACAATTTGAGATCAACCTCTGATGCAGTGAGTATTCGGTCTGCGATCAGTATTTTGGTTTGATTTAAACCGTGAACTTCACCGAGGCCGTCTTTGACTTCCAATCGTCGAAGAAAACTGAAAAGAGTTTCCTCTGTAATCTCAGAAAACGTCTTTTTAGCTTGGACTATTATCTTCGCGAATATTTTCCCGGACTCTTCCGGCAGCTTGTCTGCAGACTGCGACTCCCGCGCATCCTCCAAGAGCTTCGTCATTTCGATTGCTATTCCTGCATCTGTAATAAATATAAATCTGCCGCAGCGAGAGCCGAATTTTTTCGTATGGTCCCACAGGTGACTGAAAATTGAATCCGTTTTCAGTTGGGGCTCCTGTTCGTCTTTTCCCTTTGCGCTGTATCCAAAGAATTCTTTCCACTTCCAAGGCCCCTTTGCCTTCTGCCTTGTTTTAACTTGATGGAAAGCGTAGCAACACACTCCATTTGTTTCAGTGACAAAGTCATCATGCCACTCGCAATAAATGCAAATAGCATCCGCGCTCTCCAGCAGTACCAGAGCCTCAGCGGCAGCCTGATGATATTGATACTCGTACGCTGCGCCGGTTGCAGTTCCCACCTGCTCTCGCGGCTCCACTTCGTTTAACGCGGGGTCAGCAGTCAAGTTACAAGCACTCTCCGAAGTCCAGTTTTTGGGAATCTATACCCGTTAGCTAAATGGAAATCGGCTTCATCGTACTACACTGCTTGGGAACCATCGAGAAACTGTCCTTAATCTCTGGCAGATCCATCAAAAATGGTAACACAGTGGGCGAATATAAGGCGAATATGATAACCCGACGGTCGTGTATCAGTAAACTGATACACGACCAACCCGACCAGTCCTCTCTCGACACAATAAGATAATAATGGTACAACGTAATAAGATAATAATGATACAGCGCAATAGTATAAATACAGCACAACGCAATCGGATAATGGAAGCACGGAGCCTGAAGGAAAACCGCTATGGCCAGACCCCCTGAAAAACTCGCTCAGTCCCTCGAAGTCCTGCGGAACCTCCAGGCCGCGGAAGGGGCGGGGGCGATCCGGGCGCGCGACCTGTCACGCACGCACCGGGAGCGTCTCCTGCGCAACGGCTTCCTGCAGGAAGTCATAAAGGGCTGGTATATCCCGAGCCGCCCGGACGAAGTGAAGGGTGAGAGCACTGCCTGGTACGCATCCTTCTGGCGTTTCTGCGCCGCGTATCTGGAAGCGCGTTTCGGCGCGCGCTGGTGCCTTTCGCCCGAACAATCGCTCTCACTCCATGCCGGCAACTGGACCGTGCCCGGCCAGCTCGCAGCGCGGTCGCCGCGCGCGGGCAACAAGGTCACCAAACTCCCGCATGGCACGTCCCTGTTGGAGGTTCGCATCGCGCTGCCAGCCGCGGCGGACCTGAAAGAAGAACGGGGCCTGCGTCTGTTCTCGCTGGAATCCGCCCTGATCGCGTGTTCCCCCAACTGTTTTTCGAACAACACGACGGATGTCCGCGCGGTGTTGCCGATGATGCGGGACGCCTCCGGCCTTCTCCGCCGCCTCCTCGAAGGCGGTCACACCGTGATCGGCGGACGCTTGGCCGGAGCCTTCCGCAACATCGGCCTCGACCGCATCGCGGACGATATCGTGAAGACGATGGCGGCGGCCGACTACGCCGTGCGGGAAAACGATCCCTTCACGGACAAGCCCTCCCTGGTCATTGGAGCCCGCGAAACCTCTCCTTACGTAAACAGGCTGCGGTTGCTCTGGCAGAAAATGCGCGAGCCGGTCATCCAACGCTTCCCGAAAGCGCCCGGCGCACCGCGCAACACCGACGCATACCTCAAGCGCGTCACCGACGCCTACGTCACCGACGCCTATCATTCGCTGTCGATCGAAGGGTACCGGGTCACGCCCGCTCTCATCGAACGAGTCCGCAGCGGCACTTGGAATCCGGAAGCCGACGAGGGCGACCGAGAACAGCGGAACGCCATGGCGGCGCGCGGCTACTGGCAAGCGTTTCAGGCCGTGCAGAAAAGCCTCGACAAGATTCTGAAAGGGGAAAATCCGGGAGAGGTCGCGGACGCGGACCACGGCACGTGGTATCGAGAGTTGTTCGCGCCGAGCGTCAACGTCGGCCTGCTGAAGCCCGCCGATCTCGCAGGCTATCGCAACGGCCAGGTCTATATCCGCAAGTCGATGCACGTGCCGCTGAACCGGGACGCGGTGAGGGACGCCATGCCGGCGTTTTTCGACCTTCTGCGCGAAGAACCGCATCCGGCTGTCCGCGTGGTGCTCGGGCATTTCATCTTCGTTTATATCCATCCTTATATGGATGGCAACGGCCGCGTCGGGCGCTTCCTGATGAACACCATGATGGCGTCGGGCGGATACCCGTGGACGGTCATTCCGGTAACCGACCGCAACGCCTACGTGAACGCTCTCGAAAAAGCGAGTGTCGGCGAAGATATCGCGCCTTTCGCAGGTTTCCTCGCCGGGCTGGTGAAGAGGCGACTGGCGGGCGAGCCCTTGCCGGCGGTGCCGAAAGCTTCGCTCGTGGACGAACGCTAAAACAGTTTTCGATCTGCAGCTTCAAGGTTCACGGTACGATCGTTCGCTGTCCTTTAACTGTCCAATAAGGATTCCTTAGCGCTACTTACAAGGTTTTTCGAGGGCCACCCGCGTCTTGTAAGTTGTTGAAAATACTAGTATTTGTGGGCTCATAACCTAACGATCCTTCGGATTCCTTATTGCTCCCTAAGTGACTCTCGCAGGCAGCGCAGGTATCGCGCGTGTCGATCAATGACCAACGATTTGGCGCACACAGCAAGGGAGTATAGGTCCGGTTGGGATCATCGTTGCCGACACACGTCTGATTGATTGAGCAAGTTGCTCCGGAAAACGGATCTGCGTCGACTGTCCGATAGCTGTCCAATAAGGAGTTCCAAATCGGAATGGGATGATAACCCAAAGGCCGGGTGGGTCCGCGAGGTTTGGATTGCACTCACGGGGTATCACGTTAGGCGTCCGGCGCACGATCTCCGGATTCCATCTTCGAAATCCAAGAATGGAACATCACGAGTTGTTGAGCCACATCTCTTTGAGTGAACCCCGCCTTTTCTCTGGCGGACGAGTAGCCGGGCGGCGGTTAAGGTGTCAAAAGCACGTTTAACCGGAGCGCAAGCTGCAGAACGTCAGATATCGCGCTCCCGTCTGGGAGCAGCAGACTGTCTGGCATTCCGACGACGCTCATTGCAGCCCTTTTGAGACGGCCTTCAAAGAGCACGAGGGCTCGTGCGGGGTCGGCCTGACGCGAAGTCCAGAGGAGCCCTTCCGCGTCGGGACATTGATCGTGTAATGCCAAGGCCCAGGCGCGGGTTTCGGGATATTGCGAACCGTCGCACTCGATCAGTTCCTTCCGGGGAATTCCGAGCTTATGCAAAGGGACTGCTGACAGGTCGATCAGAGCCAAATCGCGGCTGAGGGTCAGTTTCGAGTACACCTTACCGGCGACATGGCTTGCCTTGGACCAAACCTTCGGCCCGGCAGCAAAAGGAACGTCGTGGAATACCGTCTCCATCAAGGCGCAATCAAGGGTAGTGCCCGCGTAGATTGTCGGGATAACAGTACCCGACACGTCGACAAGGGGACTGAATCTCGCATTGCCGCCGGCCGAGGGATTGAACTGAAGACTGCCATAGATATCCGGGTGGACGCGGAAGAGCGTCTCTCCGTTGCCCCAGGGGAGGATGGTCGCTTCGAGTCTGCCTGAGGGAGCTTTGATATGCGCCTCTGCTATCCATGCTGTACACCCGCAGCCTCAATCTCAGCAGCCCTTAGGACTTCCTGAGGTTTCGACTTTAGGAGTTCTTTGGGCATTTTGTTCTTGAGGTATGTATTTACACTCGAAAACCAAAATGCTTTTTGCCACTCATCCTTCTCTCGAAGAACGTTCAAAATACTTTCCATGACCGGAAGCGGCTTGGCTCCTTCTTTGAGGTCTAGGGCATACAACGGATATAGATCCGCTCCCTTATAAGACACAGCAAAGATGAGTCCAGCCTTTTTCCATCGATTTGGTTGCGAGCTTGGATTGATTTTGCTGAAATGTCCGACTTCAGCAATCTCCGTCGCTCTCGCAAAATCGTCACTCTCCAATATCCCTTTCATCGCTTGAGCGAACATTTTCGCCTCAATCAACCGATTCGAGGTCAAGGGTACATCGGGTGTCAGGGCCTCAATAAGGGCCCCCCAATTGTCTTGTTGTCTCTTGTCGATTAGGACTTCGATTAATTCGGACGCTCGCTTAAGGGTCTGAAAGAAAGTTTTAGTCCATTCGTCGTCGCCACGGGCACGGGAGACAAAGACAAGCGCCTGAGCCTCGGAGTTCTCAAGACCATGGGCAAGTTCCTGTGCCTCACCTTCTTGAACGTCCCAGTGCTGATGCCGATTCGGGGTTGCGAAAGCGCTAGAGGGCATGATCCATTCCTCCCATGCGATACAGATTATCACATATGTAAGATAATTCATATCGCCAACCTTCGAGTGATCTGATGGCAACTATCTCCAAAATCCAACGATTGTTGTAAACGCCAAACCTCAGAAACGAACTCCCAAATTAAGATATCCCGAGGCGTTCTTGGCGTACTTCCGAGTTCCCATTTGTGCCTTACAAATCAGCAACATACGTGGACTCTCGCTCGCGCATAACCTAAAGGTCGGCGGTCAAACCCGCCGCCCGCAACCATGAACACTGCCGAAATGCAGTCGGCGTTCGCCTTTTTAGAATTGTCAGTTCAAGGACCCGACTCGTTCAGGGGTCTTCAGTGGAGTTGAGGTTTTCATCTTCTAAGGGCTGGTCCGCTGCATCGAGACCGAGTTTTCGAATCTTTTCATAAAGCAGGCGCCGGTGAACACCGAGTCGACGAGCAGCTTCTGCTTTGTTGCCGTCGCTTTGCTTTAGAGCTTGAGAAATCCGAAACTTCTCCCACTCTGCTACCGAATCGTGTAGCGGAAGTTTTGTTAAGGCTTCCATCCACTGTCCGTTGGTTGCAACAGACTGTTGCTCGAATTGCAAATGCTCGGCCAAGATCACACGACCGTTGGCCTGCAACAAGGCCCGTTCGACAATATGCTCAAGCTCACGCACGTTTCCAGGATACGAATACTGTTGCAGCGCTACTAGTGCTTCTTCTGAAAATCCCGCAGCGGGCCGTCTGTTCTTGCCGGAATAAACTTCACGGAAGTGCTCTGCCAGAGGAACCACGTCCGAGCGGCGCTCTCGAAGGGGTGGAAGTGAAATCGTAAAAGCGTTGAGACGATAGTAAAGATCCTTGCGAAACTCACCAGCTTTAATCAGTTCACCAAGATCACCGTTAGTAGCCGCGATCATACGAAAGTCGGAGTGAATAGTGTCATTGCCGCCCACTCGCGCGAAAGTTTGTTCCTGGAGGACACGTAGGAGCTTAGGTTGCAGGCTGACGGGCAATTCGCCGATCTCATCCAAAAAGATTGTGCCTTTATCGGCGACTTCGAATTTCCCCATCTTCCGTGCGATCGCACCTGTGAATGCGCCGCGCTCATGGCCGAAAAGCTCGGATTCCAGAAGTTCCTCAGGAAGAGCCGCGCAGTTCAGGGTGACGATGGGTCCATTTGCGCGCGAACTATTCTGATGGATCGCTCGGGCAACGAGTTCCTTTCCTGTGCCTGATTCTCCGCGGATTAGAACCGTCGTATCACTGGCGGCGACGCGACCGATATCCTTAAAAACACCCAGCATCGCGCGCGACGAACCGACAATTTCGCCCTGCTCTTTTCGGGGACTCTTGAGGAGCTTCTGACGAAGATCTTCTACTTCCTTCTGCAACCCGATATGTTGTAGGGCGCGTTTCGCAGTCGTACAGATTTCGTCGAGGTCGAAAGGTTTGGAGATGAAATCATAGGCGCCAAGTTGGATGGCTTTGATGGCGTTTCCACTGGTTCCGTACGCCGTCATAATAATGACTGGAGGTTTTCGAATCTCCTCCTGCCCCTGGAGTGCCAGCAGAAGTTCTTCGCCTCCGCCATCAGGCATTTTCCAATCGCAAAACAAGAGATCGGGGTTTTGCTCACGAAGCATAGCCAGAGCATCAATCGAATTCTCGGCTTCAAGGATCTCGTAGCCGTGCGAGGCGAGAATTTCAGCCAGAGTGACTCGAAGATTTCGCTCGTCGTCGACGATCAATATTCTGGCTTTCATGCGTTGTCGATCTCTATTGTTTCTACACCTGAGCATGAAGTCCCTGGACCGGCCGCAGGCAGGCGCACCGTAACAATCGTACCTTTGGGTGGTGAAGAGGTGATTTCGGTTGTTCCTTCGTGAGCTTGGACGATTTCGTAAGCGATGGACAGTCCCAGCCCAATACCCTTCGGCCGAGTAGTGAAAAAGGGATCAAATAACTTGTCGCGAATTTCCTCTGGGATGCCATGACCGTCGTCGCTACATTCGACTGTGACATACCCGTTTTTATCGAGAACCCTGAGCTCCACCGTCCCAACCATCCCCAGCGCGTCGATTGCGTTCGAGAGGATGTTGTCGAATACCTGATACAGCTTGGAACGATCTCCCCGGATCATCACCGGCGCTCCGGTGGCGTCAAACACGAATCGTATCGATTCGCTTCGAACCATCGTTGCTTTGGCATCGATGCAATCTTTCACGAGTGACACAAGATCAAATGATTCGACCTTCAAGTTCAGTGGCCGAGAGAAGTAAAGAAGACGTTCGACGATTCCGTTCAGGCGATCAATTTCCTCCAGCACCATCGAACAACTCTGCTGCACTGCGCTGTCTGACACTGCGCGTTGGTTCATCTGGGTCCGCAAGCGGATTGTAGCCAGAGGGTTTCGAAGTTCGTGGGCAACGCCGGCAGCGACTTGTCCTAGTGCCGCGAGGCGCTCTTTGTGGCGGAGTTGTTCACGAAGATCCCTCTCCTGCTCGATCTTCTGGCGCAGTGACTCGGCGAGTTGATTCACTCCTTGATAGATACGCGCGAGTTCAGCGAGTCCCGAAAATGGCTTCGCCCACGAACTAAAATCCCGATCCAACTCGTGCAATCGTTCTTCGATCTGACTGACACCCGATCCCAGATCACGGGCCACCAGAAAAGCGAGAAGCACACAAACCAGGGACAGCGCGACAAAGGCAGCAGCACCAAGGCTGAGCGTCCAATCCTGCTGCGAACGCAAACTAGGCAGCCGCTTCATCACCCACGCGCTGCCGATGGGGTTGCCCTTTACGACGATGGGAGCCGCCTCAAAAACGATTACAGCGCGCTCTCCCCTATATATGTAGGAAACCTCCTGATCGTGGCCAGCAGCACGGCGGGCAACATCCTCAATCAGGGGCCGTTCGATCGGGGGAATATCCCTTTTCACGCCAGGGCCTTCGTGCGTCGGGTACGCATACCCTAGAAGCCGATCCGACACCTTCGAATAGAATCCCCCTTCGGTACCTGGTTCATTCTTGAGCACCACCGTCGTCATCAGGGAAAGCACATCATCTGAACCTGAGGCGTCAGGATTCTCAAGAGGTGGGAACTCTCGGTGCTGCGTCTGAAATTCCTCGTGACTGCTGTAGTCGCGAACCATCGTAACGGCAAGAGCAGAGAGGCGCCGCTGAGTATCGCCGGTGACGGCGCTTTGCCTGTTTTGCAATATCAAGACAAACGCGAAACCGCAGCCGATCAGTAAGGCGATCACCAAGGACGCGAGGATTGCCACGCGCGTTCGTACGCTGCCCAGCCACCAAATTCGTTGTGTCTGCCAATTCGTCATTCGAAACTGGGCCATCACGTGCCCCGATCTGGAGCCTCGCCGCGCCAGTTAGATGCTGGAAGAAGATTCACGACGTCTGGAAAGAATCGGCCTCGGCCGTGTCCTCAGACGCCTGGTACATTCTCATGCCGGTCCAGATCGTTTGCAATCCGAAGATATTCCTCTCGTGAAATCTCGCCCTTCGCGTAACGCTCCCGGAGAATCTCGAAGGCTTGAGACCTGCTCTTGTGGTATCTGGGGAAGAAAGCGGCAAGCTTGGAGCGGCTGAGCCACGCTCCAGCGGCGGCGATAATAGCGAAAAGAGTAATCCACTCAAATCCCGGACCTAAACCCGGCAACGGCGGCCCCGGAGCGAGAAGACCGGGACCGCAGTTCGCGACCGTCAGCATTAACAAGACGATTGTCACGTAGGTCAAAATGTGTTTCATATGTACTCCCGCGGTTTCTACTAACACGAACACTACGGAACATTTCCTCCAGGACCCGGCGGTGGAGGTGGTGCAGCTCCGTTATCCGCGTCAGGAGGGGGCGGCGGTGCTCCCGGTCCACCCGCCGGTGGAGGAGGCGGGCCAGGCCTGCCCGCGGGGCCGGCGGGCACTATACCAGAGGCGATTAGATAGCGATTCTGAAGGTGGTCCGCCGCGTGTGCGATCGCATCGGACGCACGAGCGGCAGCGGATGCTTCACGCGGACTTTGCGATAGCGAGGCCTGCGCTCGCTGTTGGAGTTGCTGGCTCAGCGTCAACAAATCGTGTACGCGACGTGTGGTTTCAGCAGGTACAACGTTCGCGTAACTACCTGCGTTTTGCGCTTGCAAGATCGTGCTCCCAGCGCGGGCGATTTCGTCATTTGCACGAAAAGCATCTTCGGCTATACCTGGCTGGCTTGGCGGTGCAGTGATTCCGGCGGCATTGCCAGAACCGATGCTGCTCATAGCCATCGTCTCTGCCGCGTGAGCCATATCATCGGCCGCGGCGGCCAGTTCACGGGCCCCGATGTAATCGAGTGCTTGATAACGGCTCAGAGCTTCCTGGTAGAAGGCTTTGCCGTCCGCAATGAAACGGTTTAGAGAGATGCCACTCGCGGTTCCTTTCGCTGCTTCCACAAGCGCGGTTGAGCGGTTCAGTCCGTCATAAGCACGCTGCATGGCATCTTGCACGTCAAGCTGAGCGTCTTGAGCAGCCATACCGGACCCGCGCGGCCCCCCGCCTCTCGGACCACGTTGTGCGAATCCGGTCACGCATCCGGTCATGATCACGAACATAATCAGTTGTGTTAGTCGTTGTCGCACAGTGAACTCCTTACGTCCCGTAGTTGATATTGCCTGTCTTCCTTAAGAGCACGGAGAGTGCCAGAACTGGAAATCTTCGGATGGTGGGTAGAATCAGGTATTTGCGCATGCCGTCGTCGCTTTTTTCTTCTGCGAGTGATCCCAAAACGAACGTCTGAATGAGCGGAAGACGCACGCACAGACGGTTTTGATCACTACGAAGTGTGACCGGGGATTGGCCTTGCCATAAGAGAGGGAGAGAATTGCGGGGGAAATCAAGTAGGTTAGAACTTCGCGATGAGAGTCACTCCTCCAACCAGCAGCAGGCCTCCGACGATTCTCCAGATGTTTAGCGGATGGTAGGACATCCGGAACCAGCCGAAATGATCGATCACCAACGACATGATGAGGGCAGCGGTCACGGTTAAGCCCACGAATGGACCGGCTCCCACCTTCGTGACAAGCGTAAGTCCCGCGTAAACTTGTACGGCTCCAACCAATCCTCCGATGACGGCCCACCACGGAAGTGACGCGAGGTCCTTCGATGTGGGGAGCGGATGGGGCATGATCAGGGCGGCGCCGGCAAAGAAAAAAGTGATGAGCGCGAACGATACCGCCGAAGCCAGCCAAGGGTTAACAATGTACTTGTTAAGCTGACCGTTCATCGCCGCTCCACAAGATTGCAGAGCTCCGCCCAAAATGATGAATGGAATTATCCAGCTAGCGTTCATTCCTCTACCCTCCCCGCACAGTTCGTTCGCGACCGATAATTAAGACCAACCACTAAGAATTATGGAAAAACATCTGCATCAAGATCGCCCCGCCAAGTGACGCCAATAGGGCGACCGGCATCACCACCACTCCAACCTTGAGAAAATCCCAGAAACTCACATCGAGCTTTTCCTTACGCAAGGCGATCAGCCATAAGATGGTAGCGAGCGATCCCGTGATGGAGAGATTCGGTCCCAGGTCGACACCGATGAGCACAGCGTCGGCGATCAGACCCTTGGCATGCGCCGCTTGCAGCGTGCTCCCGGCGATCAGGCCGAGCGGGAGATTGTTAACCAAATTGTTCGCTGCACCAACGGCAAATCCCGTAAGCAATGTGCCCGTCGTCGATCCCAGCGTTTGAGCCCAGGTCAGCCATTTTGTCGTCTGCTGCATCGCACCGATGCTCTCCATCGCGTCCACCATTACGAAGAGACCCGCAACGAGGGCTAGTGTTGCCCAGCTAATCTCGCGTGCAAGTACCAGTGGATTCGATCGTGCCTTGATGGAGACCACCGCTGTGATGACGAGAGCAGCTAAGCACGTCGGCAGTCCCAGATCTTTGCCGAGCGAAGATGCCGCTAACAGGACAGCCACCATAGAGGCCAACCCACACAGCACCAGAAGGCCCTCACTTCTGAGAGGCTTCGCTTCTACCTCGCCTTCAATGGCGGCGCAGAGTTCTTTTCGAAAGAGCCAGCGCATTGTGATGAATGTGGCAGCGATCGAGAGAAGAGACGGAACTCCATAGGACAAGAGCCATCGCCCGAGTGGCGGCATTTGGTTGTGAAACACGACCAGGTTCGCTGGATTGGAAATGGGCAGAAGGAACGACGCCGCATTCGCGATAAAAGCGCAAACGAATAAATAAGGCAGGGGCTCGACCTTGGCCTTACGCACCGCTGTCAAGATTGCTGGCGTTAGAACCACCGCCGTCGCGTCATTTGACATGAAGATAGTGACGATTGTGCCTACTGCGTAGACCAGGGCAAACAGTCGGGAGCAGGAACCGCGGGCGCTTCGGACAGCGACCGATGAAAGCCAGTCGAAGACTCCATGCTTGCGTGCGAGTTCAGAAAGCAACATCATGCCGATGAGAAAAAGGCAGACATCCAATGCCTTCACGGCAGCTCGGGCCGCAAGCTGCAAAGGTACCAGTCGGAAGATGAGTAATAGCAGCACGCCGCCGGCAATCCAGTACGCTTCCGGAACGTTGCGGGGACGGACTAGCATCAGCAGGACGCTAACGCCGACGATGAGCGACAGGAGAATGTGCGCAAGCAGGGGCGAGATCATCTACCACTTTCTCCCGTTTTTATTCGGCCCCAATTGCGTGCCTAAGATCCCGTGCTCCGGCCACGCTCCGATTGTGTTCTCGTTGTCAACGGGGTTTCTATTGGGTGGTTTCCACCGTCCGGACGAAGGGTTAATGACCACTCGGATGGTATCCTCGGCTGATTTTCCGTAGTCATCCTCGAAGCGCGCGGTTAATAGATTGATCCCGTCGGGAAGTCGATCGATGTCGAAACTCGCCTGCCAAACGGCGGAATTTTCGATCTGTTCAAGATCAACTCTCAGGTCATCAATCTCGGCATAACCGCGCAGCAACTTTCTGTCGCTCCAAGCCTTAACCCGGACTGGCATCTCCTTGACCACCGTTCGTGGCGCAACCTCTTGGTCGGTTAGGAGTCTTTCGTCCCCTGGAGAGGTGATTATCACGAAAGGCCATTCGCCGAGAGGCTTGAAGCGCCAGCTCACAACGTCGTGGTCAAGATTAGTGATAGAGAACCCGACAGGACCCTCTTCAATTTGCCCGGTCGAACGCGTGGCCGTGTACAGTGTGTGTCCATCATTCGCAATCTCGTTGTAGTGCGTGTGGCCCATGTCGACGAGAAGGACGCTGTATTTCTTCATGAGATTGCGCAGCGGAGAAGAAAATTTGTCAAGCTCGCTCGGATAGCAGTGCAGAAAGAGTACGCCGAGCTTTTGGGCAGCAGCAATTGCTTCCAGTTCCTGCTCCAGCCAGTGAAGTTGCTCCTCAGAGATGCCAAATGTTTTCGGATCGTTGGAAGCGAAGGCATCGAGCGCGAGAAAACTGTACAAGCCAAGATCGAACCGATAGAAAGCCTCCGGCATCATGAAGCGGTTGAAATTGTCGTGGGTCTTCAAATGAACGTCGTGATCTCCTACGATCGCGAACCAGGGCAAATTGAGTTGGTCCAGTCTTTGGCGAACAAGTTCATATTCTTCAACCCCTCCATGATCCGCGTTGTCCCCCGGCAGATACGCAAAGTTCAGAGAATCGGCCATGACTCGATTCACTTCCTCGATCAAGGACACAAAATCACGATAGTTTTGTTCATGTCGAGTGGTCATGTGCAAGTCACCGAAATGAACCCACGAAACAATTTCGGATCGGTCGCTCAACTTAGGCGCGCGACGTTCTATTGAGGTGGATGTCATTGGGCGAAAGCTTCCTTCGGTGATGTTCGATCAATTTCGGGACCAGATGTTGGGGTAGCGGAAGTCCTGGAGAGGGTTTCGGGGATCGCAAACCAAAGCACGCCAAAGGCGAGCAACGCGATCCCTGATAACCCGAGAAAAGATGCCCGGTAGCCAAGGTGCTGGATCAATACGCCACCGATTGTTGTACTCAGAGCCGCCCCGATGCCAACCATCGTCGCGAGGCATCCAGCAGCCACGTTGAAGCGTCCCGTGCCTTGGGTTCGATCTTTGACCACAAGGATCGAGACAATGCCGTATATGGCATTCGCCACTCCGTCGAGCGTCTGAATCGCGATCAGCGCTCCGACAGCGTGTGTGAGGGTATAGAGAACTCCGCGAATGGGAAGCACACCGAAGCCGAGCAGTAATAGAGTTTTTCGTCCCTTCGTAGCAGCCCGCCTTCCGATCCACGCAGCAGAGATTGCTATTACAAGCTGTGTCACGATAATGCAGGCGGACATAAATGGAGCCGCTGCCTTCAGATTGTCTTTCGAAAGCATCTCTCCCAGTTCCGGCAACATGGCCGCGTTCGCTAAATGGAAAAGAAAGGCCGTCGCCAGGAAGTAAACGAGAATGCGGTCCTTGAGAAGAGCAGACCATCCTTCGGCGTTAATCTTGCCTTCCTTTTGGATTGCTCCGCGAGAGCGGGCATAGTCGATCTGTTTGGCATCGATGCCAAACAGAGAGGCGGCAGCAGGAATGGCGAGCAAGGCAGCTACGGCGAATATCGCGCGGTATCCGAATTGGTAGCTCACGTAGGCGACAAGCAACGCGGTGAAGACATTCCCCGCGGCATTGAACGCTTGATTCTTCCCGAACTGTTTGTCAAACGCTGCGACGCCAACAATCCCGAGTGTGATGGCTGCGACTGTGGGTCCCAAGAACGGACCTGAAGCACCGATAAGGAACTGCGCGGAATAGGCCCTCCAAGGGCTCAGATGCCCCATGAGCAAGAAGGCCCCAGCAACTAAGAAACCAAGGTTTACCGCGAGCAACGTCCGTTTACGATGGACCGCGTCAATGACCGCTCCCGCTGGAGTCTGCATCGCGACCCCGACCAACCCACCGAAAGTCAGCACATAGCCCACGCTGCTGGGGCTCCATCCACCCGAAGCAAGGTAGGCAGCCAGGAATGGACCCAGACCGGTCTGCACGTCGGCGAGAAAGAAATTAAGCCATTCGAGCGCGCGAACACTCCGCTGTTTTTCTGGTGCCGTATTGCTCACAGAGTTTCCTCTAGCCGTTTCTTAAAGCACGCGATTCGCCAATTCCAACAGCGGGCTTTTCAACGAATGTCTGTAATTTTCTGTTCCCAAAGCGGCCACTTCTGTTCGCTTTCAGCCCACGTGCATGTGGGAACTTGCCAACAAAAGCAGGGTTTTGATGCATGGGTATTTAACCGAAGTACGAACGGGGGGGCGGATTGATTTAGTCGAGTTTGCTGAGAAAGCTCTTGCCGTCAACAACGGCTTGCACCGCTGGGATGAGGTCGGTCGAGACCGCAGATTTCACTACATAGGCCAGCGCGCCAGTCGCTAGTGCCGTTTGCGCGATGCTGCTCGAATTGTACTGACTGAGAAAAATCACCTGAGCCTTCGGCGCGACCCCGCGGATGCGGACCGCAGCTTCGATTCCGCCGAGCACGGGCATCGTGATATCGAGGATGACGACATCCGGCTGAAGGTCACCGGCGTGGCGTACGGCTTCAATCCCGTTCGATGCCTCACAGACGACCTTGAACTCCGGATGACTCTCCAATAGCGAACAAACCTGTTTTCGAAGAAGTTCGTGATCATCAACAACGAGAATCTTCAACACTTGCCGGCCCCCTCAAAGTTGTCGCGTCCCGATTCGCAGTAGATGAACCGGCGATAATACGCATGGGTTTTCTTCAGTTCGATACAGAACAATATGTAGGAAGAATCTTTCGATCCTAGACATCACGGATCGATCTTGGCCTGTTCCATGGGCTTATATTCAGCGTATGAGGTCCGCTGTCGAACGCAAGGAGCGAGGATTCATGGCGATAGGCATTTTCTTATTCTTCGGAGCGGTCATGGCCGGTCTCGCCGCAATCACTCTTCTTTCCCCAGGGACACCTCTTGATGAGCTCTGGGTTCTGAATCCCATCGCGTACAAGCGGCTCGCCCCTTTTGGCCGTACGGTCGGAATCCTGTTCCTCCTGCTCGGCGCGGCCCTCGCCACGGCGGGAGTCGGGTGGTTCCGGGGCCGCCTTTGGGGATGGAGGCTCGCTCTTGTAATCATCGCCATACAGGTTGTAGGCGATGTCGTTACTTGCATCAGAGGCGACTTTCTGCGCGGGGGAATCGGTGTCGTTATCGCCGGTGCACTTTTGCTATTTCTCTTGCAGCCACGAATCAGAACCAAATTTGCCTAGAATCTCTTTCGAAGAAATTCAAAAAGGACATAACCAATGAGTGCGGCTATTGCTGCAATTTCAAAATTGGCAATAGTAAAAACATCTTCGATTGCCCACACTACGCCTCTCTTCGCGCCCAAACCAGAACGCTCAAATTCCCCCATCAAGAGATTGGAATAAAACAGGAAGATGATAAAGCCTACCTCGATCACCGCCCTCCAGACACTTTTCTTCATGGCAAGAATCATCCCTTTGGTTGTTTCGATCAATGAGTCACGAGCTCTTCTGCTAAACGTTGCTGACAGCCATGTCTCATTCTGGACCGATATCGCACAAGTCTTTCGCGGAAAACGGGATGATCCTCGATGTTCAGGACGCGAATTGGGTGATAATCGTTCGCTGTCCTTTAACTGTCCAATAAGGATTCCTTAGCGCATCTTACAAGGCTTTTCAGGGGCCACTCGCGTCTTGTAAGTTATTGAAAACACTAGTCTTCTTGGACTCATAACCTAACGATCCTTAGGATTCCTTGTTGCTCCCTAAGTGACTCTCGCAGACAGCGCATGTATCGCGCGTGTCGATCAATAACCAACCATTTGGCGCGCACAGCAAGGGAAGTAAACGGCTGGTTCGGATCATCGTTGCCGACAGACGTTTCATTGATTGGGCAAGTTGCTCCGAAAACGGATCTGCACGTTGACTGTCCGATGGCTGTCCAATAAAGGAGTTCCAAATCGGAATGGGATGATACCCCAAAGGCCGGGTGGGTCCGCGAGGTTGGGATTGCATTCACTGGGTATCACGTTGTGCGGTACGTCGAGTGAGCACTGTTGCCACATAATCCACGCGCATGTAAAGGATTTAGGGATGACATTATTGCTGCCTTGCGGCTGTGACGGAACCGAATACACCAGGGGGTTGGAATGAAAATCGCCGGAGCTTTTGCAAATTGGGCGTCCGGCGCGGCAATGTGCCGGAAGATCAGTCGGTGGAACCTACATCGCGCGAGTGATGAGGCAATACCGAACCAAGCCCCCGGAACTGTGGGGAAGACGTAGAGACTGGATGGCGAGCATCCCTAGGTGAGCCAAAGTATTGCGTTCATACCATGGTCCAATTGCCTTCCTTCAGCGGTGGTGGTGAGATCTCACTATGACATCCTCAAAGGCACAGAGCCCAATCGAAATCTCCTGGTCGGTGAGCGGGGAGAAACGCTTGATGGAACTTGGCATCACGCTTCCAGCGCCACCTGGGCCCTTCGGTGTTTATGTCGAAGCGGTGAAGACAGGCAGTCCGCTCCTTCTCACTGGCATATTTCGAGCCCAAGGCTGTGGAGCGCATTTCATCGGGCATGTCGGCGCGCGACTTGACTGTCCACACAGGGAGTAAAGCGGCGCAGCTTGTTGCCCTGAAACGCGATCACATGAAGTTGTTTTCGAGGTCTGTGGTCAGAGGATGTCTGACAACAGAGAGGAGATATTTATGTTTCGAAGCCTGCGATCATTGCTGTCTGCTCGGATTGTTTCTCCAACGCTTGCCTTTACGTGTCTCGTTGCCTCTGCGCAAATGAACGCACCTCATCCGACACCATCGGATTTGCAAGAGTCGGCACAAAGCAAAATTGCGCGGGCACTCTCCGCGGGTCCTCCCAATGTGACGAAAAACGCCACGGTCGCTGAGATGGACGCCCAAGGACAGATGAAAGTTCTCCGGCTGGGAACCAATGATTTCACGTGTCTGCCGGGGGATCCCAACGGCATCGGATCACCTCCGATGTGTGAGGACAAAGTCGCAATGCAATGGAATCACGATTTCGCGGAACACAAGGCAAAGCCGACTACCACCGTTCCGGGCGTCGAATACATGCTCGCGGGAGCGACGCAGCGAAGCGACTCCGACCCGTTCGACAAAACTGACCCACCCATCAGAATCGGACCGCATTGGATGATTCTTTGGCCCTTTGATCCGAAAACCACGGGCCTGCCTACGACACACAAGCCAACGGGTGCTTACATCATGTGGGCAGGCACTCCTTGGGCTCACGTCCATATTATGGGCACGCCCTAGGACTGGCCGTTACCGTTGGCAGCGCAGTCGGCAAAACAGTTAAGTCGAATGAAAGGAGTACCTCGATGACGAACAAACCGAATATTCTCTTAGTGCACGGCGCCTGGGGCGACGCTTCACACTGGCGGCATGTCATTCCTCCCCTGCATGAAAAAGGCTACCGCGTCTTCGCGGTGCAGAACCCTCTGACATCGTTGTCTGACGACATCGACCGAACCATCAAAATGGCCGCTGCGCAGGATGCTCCCACGCTATTAGTCGGCCATGCTTATGGTTGCGCAGTCATCACGAGCGCTGGCCTCACGCCAAATGTCGTCGGCCTCGTCTATTTGGCGGGACCTGCTCTTGATGAGGGGGAGAGTCTCAAGAGCCTTTGGGCGCGGCGGGCGCCACCCGAGGGCGCGGCTAATATCCGTGAGGATAAGTATGGGTTTTTATGGATCGAAGTCGGGAAGTTTCACGAGACATTCTGTCATGATCTCGAAGACCGAACAGAATCGCTAGTGTGGGCGCTTACGCAGAAGCCCACAGCATCGCGATGCTTCGAAGAAAAGTCGGGACCACCGGCGTGGAAAGTGAAGCCGAGTTGGTATCAGATCTCGGCCAACGATCGGTTGATTCCTACCGAGACCGAAAAGTGGATGGCGGAGCGAATCAACGCAAGAAGGACGATTACGTTGCCGACGAGCCACGCTTCCATTGCAACTCGCCCCGATGACATCGTGCAACTAATCGAGGTAGCAAGTAATGCCGTCGTCGCGAAGGCTGCCGGTTTCCGCTAGAAAAACGGATGTGCTACGTATGGCGCACCACGGTTTCATTACGTGCTGTAGTCCAATTCACGAAGCAAGAAGTATTTCGATGTCGCCTTTTGCTGATGTTTCCACAGATGTCGAAGCGGGACTGGAAGTTGTGCTGGTCAGCCTTTTCGTCCAGATGCCGCACGGAGTTTTGCGTCCATCTTAACCAACCCAGCGAGCGAGTCAGCCTTCATCTTTTGCATCACTTTGCCCCGGTGCGTTTTTACGGTAATCACGCTGATGCCGAGTTCGTCAGCGACCTGTTTATTCAATAAGCCCGAAACCACCAACGCCATCACTTGCCGTTCGCGAGGCGAAACCGACCCGTAACGGTCCCGGAGTTCCTGAATTTCCGCCGCATGATCGAGAGCGGCGCTGCTCCGTTCAAGGGCCTGCCGGATGGCCGCCAATAGCTCTTCATTACTGACTGGTTTCGTTAAGAATTCGACCGCGCCCGCTTTCATGGCTTGGACTGATTTGGGTACGTCACCATAACCCGTGATGAAAATGATCGGCATGTCCGTCCGCTCAACAGCAATACGCTTCTGAAGTTCGAGACCGCTGAGACCGGGGAGAGAAATGTCAAGAACAAGACAGCTCGGAACAAGTGAACGAGGGCGATCGAGGAATTCCTGTGCTGATGCGAAAATCTCTGGCTGCCAGCCTAGCTTGCGGATTAATGACTCCAGTGCTTCACGCACTGAGACGTCGTCGTCAACGACGAACACGATAGGCCCCGCAGTCGGCGCTGGCGATGACTCGACTGGATGACCAAGTGATCTCGCCAAGCTCGTTTTATCCCCCCTGCTTGCAGGGTGGGAACTGTCAGTTTTCTCGAAGTGCAACATTGACGGCCTCCAACAGAACTGTGCTTATGACTGGCTTGAGCAAGAATCCCACCGCTCCTTGTTCAAGCGCTCGCTTCCGAATTCCCTCGTCCTTCTGACCGGTGATAAAGATGATTGGAACCGCTGGACCACGAAGCTTCAATTGTCGTTGAAGATCGAGTCCCGTTACGCCCGGCATGACGACGTCAAGGATCAGACAGCGGGTCTGGCTCACGCAATCGGACCCG
>Ga0210395_10001015_pt1 | contig 21800 bp, 21 predicted proteins | sample IncBWH4OmetaG_FD_150861 | JGI IMG/M metagenome (GOLD analysis project Ga0210395, IMG submission 150861) | Forest soil microbial communities from Barre Woods Harvard Forest LTER site, Petersham, Massachusetts, United States - Inc-BW-H-4-O ...
GATATGTTTTGAAATCATCTGCTGCGAGAGTGCAAACGGTTCCGTCAACCCATGCACAGAGGCAGGCCCATGGGAGAGCCGTTCGATCATTGCCCGCCGGGTAGGATCAGACAAAGCCGCAAACGTTGTGCCCAATTTATCCACAACCATATGGTAGTGGATTATCGGGCAATGTCAAGTGTGAATTTTGCGATCTCTGATTTCTGTTCACTGATCCCAGTTGGCTCGCTACGACAATCGCGACGAGTGCGAAATCGCCGAGTCACTCATCGACCTTGCTTGGTAATGGGAAGTCGACTTACGGGCGGCGATTGGCGCCTGCACCCGGTTGACGGATAAACCGGAAGTCAACTGTCGCAAACAGCCGTTATCACTCTTCGATCTGGACCAGATGCTTGTACTCGTTGGGTTGGGGTTTTTCACCGCAATTTTTTCCACATCAATGTTGTGACATCTAACCTTGCGCTCAAAATTAAATCGCGCGATCATGGTCGAGGCCGTGACGGCTGGGTAAACCCAACCCGCCGCACGCCTAAATCGTTTGTTCTCTAGATTTTGACTTGTAAGTTCTTTGACATCCGGATTTTGCGGGGAATTTCCTGCTAACGCCTAGATTTCACTAGACCCCAGGGGGGAGGGGGGTATCGAACCTCACCTTGGAGAGCGCGCCGTCCATCCCGCCGCAACTGCCTCAAGGGAAGTTTATTTCGAGGAGAAATCAACAGCTCCAGCCGAACCGCTCCTCGAGCTCACAAATGGTGATCTCGATGAGTCAAATCGGCGTTGGGTCAAATCGGCGAGTGGTGTCCCTGCACAATCAGTTCTTCTGCAATGCGGCGTGCCTCGGGGAGAGTCGCCGCGGCTTTGCGATCAATCTCCGCGGGCAAGTCCTTCTGAATTCTTGCCAGCTCCTCGTCGAATAAACGCGTTATCAAAGCTGGAGAGTGTTCGACCGGCTTGCCATTGTCGTCCTGCACTTTAACTTTATGCAGCACGCGCTGGGCAATCATCAGGCGATAGATGCGGTCGGTAGCCAGATCTTCCATGTAGCCATCGAGCAGGCTCGCGCCTTTTCCGTTGAGCACGCCATTGCGATAACGAATCACGGTGCGCACCGCCGCCCGCGTTCCAGCAAGTGTGATTCCGCCGACGCCCTTCGGAATGGGCCGCAGGTCGGGATGGGAATTGGGAAGCTTGGGTCGCTTCGCAATTTGATTTGGATATGGGAACTGCGCGACCGCGATTTCGTTTTGATCGGGATGGCCGGTCCACGCTCCGTCCATCAGGCAATCGGCTTCGTTCTTTTTGTCTTGCTTCAGAACCTTCAAGGCGCGCTCGTTCAACTCTTTGTCGGTGCGGCTGGGAAAAAGCGCAGTCATGCCGCCAATGGCCAAGGCTCCGTGCTTGTGGCAAATCTCCGGCATCAACGTACGGAAGTTTTGGAAGAAGGCCACGTCGTGCGGGATGGTGTTGCGATCCGGCAGAATCCAATTCGGATCCTCGATCATGAAATCGATCAGCGAAGCCATGTAATCCCAACGGCCGAGGTTCAATCCCAGGCAGTGCTCGCGAAGATTAAAAAGGAATTCTTCCATCTGATAAGCCAGCGGGTGAGCTTCAACCAGCGCCATGCACTTGATGTAGTCCTTGGGCAATCCTTTCTGTTTGGCGAACACCTGGAAGAGATCTCGCCACCAGAAAGCTTCTTCGGCCGACTCGCTCTTGGGGATATACACCGAGAAGTTATGTGGCAGCGATACGGGATCGATCTGGTACCAGATCAAAGCCAGATCGAACAGGGAAGCGGACATGATCTCGTTCGGGATCACTCCGCCCTGGCTGACGTGCAAACCGCGGGGACGGACCCAGGTAACGGTTTTCGAGCGCTGCACCGTGACTCTCTTCTGCCGCTTCTTGTCGTCATAGCTGAGTTCATACTTGTAGGCGGCGAGAGTATTCTTCACCCCCAGCATGGTTTGCGACCACGCGTTCGCCATGGAGTCTTCCAGGTCGATCATGACGGCGGGCGATCCGGAGTTCAGCAGTTTGACCGTTAATTCGGCGTCGTCGGCTGGGCCCGTCATCTGATTGCGCTGATCGGCGCACCAATCGGGCAATTCGATCTGCCAATCTGAGGTGGTCGCTTCTGAAGGTGCTAAATAGTTCGGTGGGTTTCCGCGATGCGACGACTGCAAGGCCTGGGCGCGTTTGGCGATCAGCTTCTGTTGCCAGGGAGTGAACTGCTGGTGCAAGGGCAACAGGAATTCAAAGAATCCCTTGGGAAGGTCTTTACGCGGATTCAACGCTGCCGGCGCGTAATTCATAGATTGCGACGTCGAGTTTTCAGAATGCGATGCCATGGGATGAAAATCCTTCGATCTCTTCACCTACCGTCTGTGGTTGAGGGCGTCGTTGACAGCACCCTCCTCGGGCCGGCACTCATGCTTGTCGAAATCGGACTGGAGCTGAGCTTTGGCCTTGTCGGCGTCGGTTATGAGCTCCCGTTGAGTACGAAACGCCAGTTTGCAAACGTCGCAAAACGCTGTGCTCGGGGTGCTTCCGATGAATCTGACGATTCTGAGCTTGCGGTCAGGCATGGCGACATGATGGCAGTGCACTGTTGCGGAGTCAAATCAGGTCGGACGAAGCCAGCCGGAGTGAATTTTCGCCCGCGGGGCCCGCTGCGTCTTGCGAGTCGAAACGATTACTGATGACTAAACTTCTTGACGCGCGGGAGTATTGCGAGAGTCATCGTCGTTGGCGGCCTGAGAAAAAGTCTTTCTTGACAGATTGCATTTCGATGTGATAAACCCGCGCGTTGACTGGTCTGCTCATCAGACCGGACAAAACCCATTCGCAACATTTGGAGAATCTTTGGTTCGCCGCCCGAACGGACAGTGGAGTGCGCGGCTTTCGTGTCCGTATGCCTTGAGGGTAGGCTCGCGTTGGAAATCGTCCCGGGAAAGGAAGCACATGCGCTCACTAACAAAGTTTTTCGCGCTTCTGGTTGTTTTTATCGTGCCGGGTTTGCTTGCCCGCGGTCAAGGCACGCAACCCACGAGCAAAACGGGCGATGCGGCCTCCGAGACTGCCACTAAGGCGGAAGTCAACCAGTTGCGCAGCGAGGTGGCGGCGCAGCGCCAGACCATCGAGGAACTGAAGGCTCTGGTGGAGAAGTTGGCGGCGGGACAGGCGCGGGCATCTGACAACGGCTCGGTCGGCAACTCGGTCAACGGCGCGGCCCAGATTCGGCCTGTGGCGGCAGCTCCGGCGGAAGCCAGTGCACAGCCCCCTGACGCTCCCGGCGCGAGTGCGGTTCACCTCACAAATGCTGTCCTGGTCCAACCCAGCCTAGGTGTTGAAGCGGCCATGGTGGATCAGGCGCCACCCGAGGTTGCTCCGAAGAAGGATGCTCCGCTGACGGCAGGATGGAACGGCGAACACTTTTTCATTCGAAGCCCTGACGGACAGTTCAGCATCAGCCCCTACGGATATGTCAACACTGATTACCGGGTTTACAACGGCGACGGTGTACCCGCGAACACGTTTGTTTTGCGCCAGGCTCGCTTCGGATTTCAAGGCAGCTATGGTTCGCACTTTGATTTTGCCATCCTCGCTGACGCTGCCGCGACTTCGGGCTCGGTCGTGCGCGACGTTTACCTTAACGTAAGATACAAGCCCGAGCTTCAGTTCCAGGCAGGGCAGTTCAAAGCTCCGTTCGGCCAGGAAACGGGAATCGGCGACACCAGCCTGGATTTTGTCGAACGCGGATTTCAATCGCTGTTATATCCGTCTGCAGCTACGGCATACCGCAGCCCGGGCGCAGCCTTTCATGGAGACATTGACGGCGGCGTCATCCAGTGGTGGCTGGGAGCGTTCAACGGCAAGGGGTATGCGCTGGTCAACACAACCAATCAACCGGAAGTCATTGGCCGGCTGCGCTTCTACCCGTGGCGCAAAACCAAGAGCGACTGGCTCAAACAATTTGCCTTTGGCGGATCCGTCGACTTTGGCCGTTCCCGAGGTCTTTCCGGGGATCAAAGCTTCAACGGTACCTTGCCCGACGCCGCTTACAACTTCTTCCCACAGTTCGCGATTAATGGAGACATTCAGCGCTACAACGGTGAGTTCACTTATCTCAAGGGCAGCTTCGCCCTGCGCGGTGAATACGATCAACTCAATATGGATCGCACGAACGTGGGCTCGTTGCAAGCGGGCGGCCTGGGCTTCCTGAGCCTTCCGCCGATAAGAGCGAAGGCGTGGGACGTGAGCACGACTTACCTCCTGACCGGGGAAAAGCGGCCGGAGAACGGCACTCCCCGCGTCAAGAATCCCACTTTCGGCCCCGACACCCCGGGCGGCAAGGGACGTGGCTTGGGCGCGTGGGAACTCGCTTTTCGATTCACCGGCATTCAGGCTAATGAGCCGGAGGCAAACTTCTTGAACTATTACACGCCCGGGTTTGTTGCTGGGTTTAACGACCACACGTTGGCATACACCGCTGGGGTGAACTGGTATCCCAATTATTGGGTCAAGTACGTGTTGAATGTGAGCCTTGATCAGTTGAAGGAGCCCAGCGTACTCGGCCAGGTGCCGCAGAACTTTTATGTAATCGAGCAGCGCTTACAGTTCAGGTTCTAGAGGCGATCCGTTGGTTATTGGCTGCGGATGGAAAAGTCAGCGAGTCGGATAGACGCTGGGGCTGGTCACAGGCTGGTCCTGAAGGGAAATCGCAGGAGGGAATTCGAATGAGACCGAGGATTCTTCTTACTATTCTTCTCACCGCGTTATTTGTGATGGTGAGCGGCTGCGGCACATCTGCAAACTGCCCCACGTGCGGCACTACGACCAACGGAGCGTATGCAATCATCGACGTGATTGCCGTGCCCGAGCATAATGCCACGGGCGAGCCGGGCGGACCATTCAATTCCTTTGACATCAGCACGATCGCCCCGAACGCGACGGGATCGGGAGGGCCTTATCTGGATTTCATTTCCGACCGCATCGGGATAGCCATGCAGGTGATCGATACGTCGCAGAACCTCGCTGTTTTCTCGATTCAGGGACAGAATGGTGTTTCCGATGCCGGCAATGGCGCCAGCCCCTGCCCCACAGAGCTGCAACCGAACTACACCGGGGCCCCACCGACACCGACCGTCGAGGTTATTCCACCTACTGCTGACGTGTTTGGCAATTTCGTCAGGTATGCCTGCAGAACCGATATGACTTGGGCGAGCGGTTCGAGGTTCCATCTGAATACTGGCTTTGGTCCCAGCGGCAACCTTGGAGGGTTCCCCGGAGCCCAGTGCTGCGCTTCTCGCGCGAACGGCGTAAACCCAATGTCAGGGCCAGACGGCAATACTACCACCGCCGACGGCAAAGTCCTCTTCGTCGGCAATGGCAGCTCGAACGTTATCGTTTTCGACCTGACCACAATGAAGCTGAATACGAATCCACCGACTCCGCCGACCATTCTCGCCACCATCCCCACGGGCGTCTCTGCTGACTACGACGGTCCGCAAGGTATCTCGGGCTGTATCGCCTCCTGGAACGGCGAAGCCGGATCGGCCGCTGATTGCGGCGATGATCGCGCGGACGAAATGGCCTACGACCCCACTCACCATGTTCTTGCCGTAATCAACGGCGATCCCGGGTTGCCGTTCATTACATTCATCGACATGGAGTACATAGTGGGAGCGACGCCGCCAAGGACAACAGTGGCGGACCCGCTGGGAGAGGGAGACCTGCACTGTTTACCGATTGATGCGAATCTCGCTTACGGTCCCTACCCCGTCGGATTTAGTCCTGCATTTAATGCGACGACTGGCACCTTTGGGTCTTATCCCTATCCTGGCGTGGGACCTGGGGTTTTTGGTTATCCGCTACAAGCAACAGGAACTGGGATCGTGGGAACTGGAACCGGACCGGACGGCAACCCCCTCCCATCGCCCGCGTTAGATCCGGGCGTCGGAGGGTCATTTAATCCTCCCCGATGCATTATCGGGCAGATCTATTACGACGGCGCAGGAGGAGCGGCATCAGGCGGACTCGGACTCAACAATCCCCCGACACCCGTGGATACTGTCGGAAACACTTTCCCGTGCCCCGATCCGTCGAATCCGCACGTTTTCAGCGGCGTATCGGGATCTGCGGCTGCCGACGGCCCGGCTGGGCTGCCCGGCATCGGGACAACTCCCAGCGGTGTCTCTTACACAATTCCGTGCCATCACGGCCCTATCATCAGCTACGCCACGGGAGCATTTTGCAGCCAAGTCCCACCTTTTGCAGATCCCACTTGCTCTGGCGCGATATCGCCGGCCGGATTGGGCGGGATGACCTTTGATTCGAACAGCGGCCTCTGGTTGCTGACCAACGGAAACTCCGTCGCTACCACGCAGATAGGCAGCCTCGATGCGATTCAGATTACTGCCGACGGGCCGGTGGTTGTGAACAGCTTTCCCATGTACGACTGCATGCCTACTGGCATCTCACAAGGACCGGGAGACAATTTCCTCGTGGGCTGCGCCGACCATGACGGCCAAAGCTTTCCGGGGAATGAATACATCATTAGTAACACTACGAGCGGCAACATAAACTGCGTGCCGGCAAATACGGGGATACCGAACGCGCCGCAGAATACCAACTGCATAGAAGTCACGCAGGTCGGAGGCGTGGACGAGACTTGGTACAACCCCGGGGATAACAGATACTATCTGGCGGCGCGCGACATGCTTCCTGTCGCGGTGATGGGCGTCATCGACGCCGGCACGAACCAGTGGTTGTACAACATGCCGACCGGATCCAACGCCCATAGCATCTCGGTAGACCCCAGCACCAACCATGCCTTTGTCCCGCTTCAGGCAGGCACGGTTTGTTCAACGCTGAACTCCGCCGGTTGCGTTGGGGTCGCAGCGGAGCAGTAGATCGCTCACGCCCGGTGGTATAGTCACGTAAGACACGAACCTTTGCGAACGCTTCGTGTCGGAAATAGTGAAGTGATTTATGGGGAACTATTCCAAGAGCCGCTCTCGAACGTGTGCCCTGTTCTTATCACTGGTGTTGCCCGTAACGCTGGCCGGGGCAAGCGAGGAAACCACAGCGAAGCCCACTGATGTTCCTGCCACCGTAATCGCCCACCTGACTCTGCCGCAGGCGACCGGAAGCCAGATGTTGCTGCAGAGGGAAGACACCAAGCAATACTTGTACGTGCAGCAGGCCGCGAAGCAGGGGTTCATGGTGGTGGATGTCTCCCGGCCGGACAAGCCCAGCCTTTTGAAGCGAACGGCGGAATCAAATCAGGCGACCTCAGGAAACCTGCAGATGGTTAGTCCGGATGTGGCGATCGCGGAAGCTCCGGAAAAAACGCCGGCGACCCTGACCAGCAACAACCATCCTACGGAAACGGTTCGCGTGCTCGACTTGACTGACCCTCGCAACCCGAAAACGCTGGAAACTTTCAACAAAGTCACCAGCATTCTTTCGGACGGTCGCCATGGCTTGATTTACCTGACCAACGACGAGGGCCTGTGGGTACTTCGTTACAATCGACCGGCACTGCTCGAACCGGCGAAGAAAAAGCCGCCCTGCGATTCGGAATCCCCGATCATGGCCATGCCGCCGGACTGCGAATAAGGCCTTCGCGCGAATCACGGTAAAATCCCGTCAATATGCTGCGTGGGATTCTAGTGCGCCTGGCATTCTTGGGCCACAATCCTGATTGAGGTGATGCTTAACGTCACTGGCGATGGAGAGCCTGCTCTGGCTGAAGTATCAGAGCTTGTGCTCATCGAGGGCGACTCCGTCCCGGTTACCTCCACTTGTTTTCCGAGATACTGGTGGAGCTTCGTCTTGCGGGTAGCCTGAAGTTCGTAGGTGACGCCCGGATCCTGCCTCATCAGTATGTAATCGCCGCTGGATCGGCTGACGCAGCCCTGCACGGTGAGCTGACCTTTGGAATCTTTCGCGTTGCTGGGAGCGCTATCCTGCGCCAGAAGAAAGACGCCGGAAAACAGAAGGGCGAACAATAATGTCCTCATGGAGATTTCTCCTCTCTTTAAATGTGATGACCACCATACGGCGCCAGTTGCAATCAATCTTGGTGGCGAGGGAGCCTACTTGACGTGAGTTTCCTGGTAGTGCACTTCCTTCCATTGCCCGGCGCGCTTCACCCAGAGTTCACCGATGTATAGGCGCGAGTATGGGACGACTGACTTGGGCGGGAACTGCATTGTGCTTTCATAGATCACGAACACGGCGTTAGTTCCCAGCGGAATCACCTTTAGGCCCCACAGCGTGTAGTTGAATACGTTTGTGTCCACCAGTTCGTTAATGGCCTGGATCTTGGTTCGCTCACCGCGGCCGTCGACTTCAACGCCCTGGTAGTCGTCGGCGAGCAGGTCGCCGTAAGCTTTTTTGTCTTTGTTCTTCAGTGCTTCCCATTCAGCTTTGATCTTCGCGTTGAATATATCCTTCAGAGCCGAGTCGGTGGAAATGCTGCTGGATGGCCCGCTCTCGGCAGTCTTGGCCGGCGTTGTTGACTGTTGCGCCAGAGCCAGCGACGCGAGCGCTGCTATACAAGCGAAGACGAAGAAATCTTTCACAAACCCTCCATGGCCGCCACGGCGAATCGTACGTCGGCTTGCAGCCGAGGTAGACATAAACGGAACCCTATTTCTTTAATTCCTTGATTTTTTTTCGTACAGCCTCGAGCAGTGGCGCCGGCAGTTCGGAGTAGCCTTCCTGAACCGCATAGTGCTGGCCATCGTTGTATATCCAATCGAGCAGATCACTTAATCCGGCCGCTCGTGAAGAGTCAAACGACGAAGGTCGCAGATAAATCCAGGTGAAGCTGGTAATAGGAAAAGCGTCCGCCCCCGGGGCGTTCGACAGCGATGCTGAGAAGTTGTTCCACCGCGGCGCTTCTGCCCCCTTGCAGGCCGCCGCCATACTCTCCGGGGAAGCCTTTACAAAGTTACCGGCGGGGTTCAACACCTCGGCTTGGGGGATGTTGTTCTTCACCGCGTATTGATACTCGACGTAGCCGATGGCACCGGGGGTGCTTTTTACTTTGTCGGCCATATCGGAGCTGCGGTCCGCGGGTTCGCCCACCGGCCATTTCGGCGAAGGGCTGATTCCAACCTGGGTGCGAAACTTGGAACTCACCTTGGAAAGGAAATCAGTGATCACATAATTGGATCCCTTTCCGGCAGGGCGGTTCACCACCTGAATGGGAAGACTCGGCAGGGTAATGCTTGGATTAAGCTTGGCGATTTGCGGGGCATTCCAGGTTTTTATGTCGCCGAGAAAGATCGCGGCCAATACCTCTCCTGAAAAACGGAGTCCCTCGGGGACATTGGGAAGGTTGTAGATCGGGACGATACCGATGAGCACGACCGGCAATTCGATCAAACCGCCATCTCTGCGCTCCTTCTCGCTGAGCTGAGCTTCCCCGGCGCCAAAGTCGCTCGCTCCGTGAGAAATTTGCGTGATGCCCTCGCTGGTGCCGACGGGCAGGTATCGCATCTGAAGGTTGGGGTTGTGCTTGCCGTACTCCTGCGCCCAGCGGCCGTAGAGAGGCGCCGGTACGCTTGAACCGGAACCCACCACGACAACGGTTTGCGCCCCGGCGGGAACCGCGTAAGAGAGGAGAAGAAGGAACAACAAGCAGATCTGCGGGAAAAAGACGAGAGTGGAACGTAGCAGTGCCGGGCTTGAAGACGATCTCGCGTTTTCCTTCACGGAGTTCCTCCGCGTTGTAGTTGTACTTGCGTCAAACAGACGCATCCTCGTGGCCGCCGGGGAACTGAAGCTGGCCCACGACTGTAAGTTACCACTGTTTTAAGTGAACCCCAGACCGTTGGGACGTAGTAGCTATTGTCAGAGTAGGAACGGCCATGGCTCGAGCTTCTTGCCGTTCGAGGGCATAGCTCCAAGTGCCGGCTTCAGCGTGCCTGGGCGACCACCGATCCGAGAAACCGCGGGTGCTAAGATGCTGGAAGTCTGGACTCTCCGTTATGTCGCAAAATGACGTTGAATCTTTGGCGCGCGAGCTTCAGTCGGCGCACGAGTCGGGCCGGATGGTGGCGAGACCTCCTTCTGAGCGCTCAGGTTTTGACCTCGATACGGCCTATGAGGTCGAAGCAATGCTGAAGGGGTTTCGTGAAGGCCATGGTCACAAAGCCGTCGGTCTCAAAGTCGGCTATGCCAACAAGGCTATGTGGCGTGTGCTTAAACTTGAAACTCTAGTTTGGGCACACATGTATGAGGAGACGGTGCACTACAGCGACGGGAACTCTGGCGCGGTGCCAATCGCCCATCCCCGTTCGCTGAAGGTGGAACCTGAGATCGTTTTCGGCTTGAAACATCCGGTGAAGGGCGAGAGTTCGGATGCTCACGCTGCGCTTGAAGCAAGCGACTGGCTGGCGTTGGGATTCGAAATCATTGATTGTCCTTTTCCGGATTGGAAGTTTCAACCCAGCGATTTCGTTGCGTCTTATGGACTTCACGCGGCGCTGGTTGTCGGTGAAAGACTGCTAGTACGTCCCGAACTCATCGCCAAACTGGTGGAGGACCTGCCGCGATTTAAGGTGCGTGTGTCGAAGAGCGGGGAGTTTGTGGAAGAAGGTTCCGGCAGGAACTCTTTGAAGAGCCCGGCACTGTGCCTGGCAGAACTCGGCGCGGCCGTCGCGAAGCGGTTTCCAGACCAGCCGCTTAGCTCTGGAGAGATCGTCAGCTCGGGCACGCTTACTGCGGGACATTTGACCACCCGCGGTGATCTCTGGACTTTTGAAGTTGAGGGACTCTCACTGCCTTCACTCAAGCTGCGCTTAGTTTGACATCCGCCCAGCCTCACTTGCGAAGAAGTCCCTTCTTTGGGTAGGCTCTTGAGTCCCAATTTTATCCCTGGCTCTTCTGGCTAGTTCTCATGGAGGTTTCCCGGTGCTCGTGCGTCTGGCTCGCGCGTTTTCGATTCTTGTTGTTCTGGGAGCGCTAGATTCAGCGAGCCCGCGCAGCTTCATCTTTGCTCAATCCACCCAGACTCAATCCGTCCAGGCTCAATCCATCCAACTGCGGGTGGACCTCACCGACGCTCCACGGAATCTTTATCACGCGAAGCTGAGCATTCCTGCCAAGCCGGGCGCGATGACTCTGGTGTTTCCCAAATGGATTCCAGCCAATCATCGCCCCAGTGGCCCGATCGCGGCTCTCACCGGCATTCATATGGAGACCGGGGGCGAGCCGCTGGCCTGGCAACGGGACGATGTTGATATGTACGCTTTTCACGTCACGGTGCCCGAAGGCGCGCACGCCATTGACGTATCTTTGGATGCAATCACGTCGAATGACAGTGCAGGTGGCGGAGGTCCTGCCGCTTCGAGCAATCTGCTCGATCTCAATTGGAATGCCGTTGTTCTTTATCCGCAGGGCGTCGATTCCGACGCGGTCGAATTCGTTCCTTCCGTCAAACTTCCTGCGGGATGGAAATTTGGAACGGCTTTGAAACCGTCGCACACATCCGGCGATGACGTTGAGTTCGCTCCGGTCTCGCTCACCACTCTGGTGGATTCGCCTTTGATCGCCGGAGAGCATTACCGTCGCATCGAGTTGACTGCCGCGTCGGATACCCCGAAGCATGTAATGGATCTCGTCGCCGACAGCGAAGAGGATCTAGCGATGAAGCCGGAGGATCTCGCTGCTTACCGGAAGCTGGTGGCTGAAACCGGCGCGCTATTCGGCGCACGCCATTACCGGCAGTATCACTTTCTATACACGCTTAGCGATCAGGTCGGCGGCCACGGAGTGGAACATCACGAATCGAACGATAGCGTCGCCGCGGAACGCACGCTGCTCGATCCTGACCTGCACATGCTGGATGCGGATCTCTTGCCGCATGAATTCGCGCACTCCTGGAACGGCAAGTATCGCCGGCCCGCGGGGCTGGCCACACGAAACTATCAGGAGCCGATGATCGGCGATCTGCTCTGGGTTTACGAAGGCCTTACGGATTATCTGGGTAATCTGCTGGCGGAGCGGAGCGGATTGATCTCGCCGGAGCAATATCGCGAAGCGCTGGCTGCAACCGCCGCCAGTCTTGATCACCGTTCCGGGCGGACCTGGCGCCCTTTGGAAGATACGGCGCGTTCGGTGCAGACTCTGCGGATGATGGGACCGCAGTGGTCAAACTGGCGCCGGGGTCTGGATTATTATCCCGAAGGGGAATTGATCTGGCTTGAAGTTGACGCCATCATTCGCCAGCAGACGCACGGCCAGCGTTCTCTCGATGATTTTTGCCGGCGCTTCGAGGGCGGCCAGAGCGGGCCGCCGATGGTTGTGCCCTACACTTTTGACGACGTGGTGCACACGCTGAATGACGTTGCTGCTTACGACTGGGCCAGTCTGCTGCGCGAGCGGGTCGGCGCGACCAGCACTCACGCACCGCTGGGTGGCATCGAACGCGATGGCTGGAAGCTGGTCTACAACGACCGGCCGAATGCTTTCAGTCAAGCCGGGGAAAAGCTATCGAAATCCGCGAGCGTCGCATATTCCCTCGGGTTCAGCGTCGATAAGGACGGCAAACTGATTGACGTAATCGTGGGTTCACCTGGCTACCAGTCGGGCCTGGGTCCGGGAATGAAGTTAGTCGCCGTCAACGGCCGCAAGTGGACTCCCGGAGTTCTGCATGCGGCGATCAAGTCGGCGCAGGGAAGCGCCGCGCCGATTGAATTGCTTGTCGAAAATGCTCAGTTTTTCCGGACGTATTCCATTTCGTACCACGACGGGGAGCAGAACCCGCACCTGGAGCGCGTCTCCGGGCAGCCCGATCTGCTCGATGCATTGCTCCATCCGCTAACGCCCTGACGGAAGCAGGAGGATCAAAGGTTGTAATCCTTTCGTAAGGGTTTCTCCTCATCAACGCTGTTAAAATCGCCCTAAGCGCAACTTTACACAAGTATTTGAGGTATTCATGTACCCCTCCCTCAGAGCCGGTGCCTTCTTGCTGCTCTGGGTAGCAGTGTGTTCACCTGCTTGGCTCTCCAGCCAGACTGCGGCCGTCCCCTCAATTCGACGAGTGCGCGTGCTTGATTCCCGAAATCAGGTTGAAATCGAGATCGAGACCAGCGACCGCATGGTTCCACAGGTCAATGTATTAACTGGTCCCGATCGTCTGGTGGTGGATTTTGTCAACGCTGTGCCCGGGCCCCAGCTGCGCAATCAGCCGGTAAACCGCGGAGAAGTGAAAAGCCTGCGCGTGGGTTTGTTCTCTTCGGACCCGCCGGTCACGCGGGTCGTACTTGATTTGAACGGTCCACAGCGCTACCAGATTTTTCCTTCGGGGAGAACTGTGATCCTCAAAGTCGGAGGAGCGGCAGGCACGGAAGCGGCGAGACTCAGCACTACCCCAGGGGCGGCTCTGGTAAATGCGAATTACGCCGTTCAGGGCGGGCCGCCTTCTGCCCCGGTGCCGCCGCCGGTGAAGCCGCCGCTGGAAGTTTCATTTCAGAGTGGGTTGTTGTCGATCAGTTCCAACAAAGCCAGCCTGTCCGAAATTCTTTCAGCCGTGCATGAGCGCACTGGGGCGGAGATTGCGATCCCGGCGGGCGCGGAGCAGGAAAAGGTGATGGCCGAGCTTGGCCCGGCGCCTGCTCCAGAGGTTTTAGCTCACCTGCTCAACGGCACGCAATTCAATTTCCTGATCTTGAGTTCGCCAACTAATCCCGGCGGCTTGGATCGCGTTATTCTCACGGCGCGCCCGAATGGGCCGGTGCCGGCTCCTCTGCCGCAGGCCCAATCCCTGACCAACGATGAAGATGGAGCCGACGTCCAGCCCGCAGCCCCACCCCCGACGCGCACTTTGCCGCCGACCCCGAATCCAAACCCCGGGAACGAAGTCCCCCCGGGCAACGACCCTCCCAACTAGACAACCTGTGTTTCTGGTTTGCTTTCCACCTATCGTTTTATGGGATTGTTCCGCCTCACTGATTTGCGCATAAGCTGATTTGCGCATAAATCGGTGGCTCAGACTACGGCGGCGTTATCAGCCGGATCGGCACGGGGGAAGTTCCGGTCACTGTTGGATTTCCGGCGGCATTGTCGCTGCACCCGGAAATGTTCATCACGGTTACGTTCATGTTTCCATTCGCGGTGTTGACGTTGTTGATGAAGACTTGCAGGAAGCCGACGATCGTAACCGGAGGCTCATGGTTGCCACGGGGGAACCGGGCACCGGCACTGTCAAGGATCGGCAAGGTCACGATGCTGTTGCTGGTGGTGATAACGTTGCTGGAGTTCACGGCTCCTGACTGTACGAGAGGGCTGCCCGATCCCGCCTTAATCTGAAACGGAAAGGTGGTCGTGTCGAGCGAGTCATTTCCCGAGGATTGGTTGATCAGGCACTCAGCGGCTGTGGGGCCGTCCCCGCCGTCGCCGCTGGGATTCACCGGATTTTCGTTCAGGTCTGCCTGCGTCGCCCCCGCGGTTCCGCTTGGCGTTCCACAGGTGTATGCCGTGCTCTCATCGCATCCCCCGATCGCCTCCTGGAAGGTATTGGATGTTGCACAGGAAGGAGCCGCGCTTGGATTGCCCGAAACTAATGCCGGCACGTAATCCAGGTTGGTCCCATTCAACCTCGGGGGATTGTCGGTCAAGTTCCCGCCATGGCAATTGAACCCACCAGGGGTACAGTCGGCAGCCAGATTGAAGGTCTCTCCGATCACTTTCCCTCCCAGAACTCCTGGGTTTTGGATAGATCCGTCGACGGTTGACACGAAGGCCGTGCCCCCGTTGCCCGGGTCCATGTTGGGGATGATCAAAGGCTTCACGCATCGCGGTTGCACTGGAATCATACTGCTTGCAACGCTGGCGGAATTCGACGAATTGAATACCTCGGCGGTAGCAGTGGCGATGGTGGTGGTATTGGAAAAGTTACCGTGAGGGAACAATGTGAAAACGCGGGCGAAGAAGATTGGCAGTTTGCCGCTGGTAACCGTCACTGTGACCACAGGATTCACGCCGAAGGCTGCTCCTGCGCCCGTGCAACTGGTGCTGGTGGCGCCTGCGCTTCCCCCGCCGTATTTCACAGATACGTCAGCGCTGGTGGCCGCGACGCCGCTGATCAGGTTCTGTTGAGCCACGTTGATCGCGGCCAGAGTGGCTGCGCTGCTGGCACCGCCGCAGATGGGCAGCCATGAATTGCTTACGTTGCCAGGGTCTCCGGTGATGCCTGAGATGGAAATCATTCTCGCCGCCGTCAGGGCGGCCGTATCCGCGGCTCGCTGAGCTTCAGCCTTGGCCTGGTAAAGGGTGCCAATGTCGATGGAGAGCGCAGCCATAGCAATGATGGTCACCAAGGCCACGGTCACTAGCGCCATTGTGAATCCGCGCTCGCGTGAGCGTGGATTCCCGTGAGTTCGTTGGCGCTCGATCAGCGGCGGCAGCATGTGTGTTCCCTCAATTCTCGTTAAATGCGGAAGCCGTGGTAGTAATCCCCGTCGGACCGATGAACGTGATGCCCAGCAGCCCGGTGACGCTGCTGTATTGCCACTTGTAGGGGTACAGGATGGTGACACAGGTTCCGACCAGATTGACCGTGTTGCCGCCTATTACCTGTGTTTTTACGCAGCCCCGGTTGATGGTGAGCGTGAGCGTTCCGCTCGGGCCACCGCCGGGACATCCCGTAACGGTTGAGACCCAGGTGAGAGTGCCACCAGTTTGCGTGGGAAGGGTGCCGCTCAGGCCGCAATCGTTGAGCTTCTCAGATGTCAGATAGTTATCCACTACATAGAATGCGTCGAGCACAGAGGCGGGCTGCGCACCCGACGGACTGCCCAGATCACTGGCCGGATCAGCTGCGGCTACGCGAGCAGCCTCACGCGCCGCGTTCGTGAGCTTCTGCTTCAAGGAAATCGCTCCGCTGAAATCAAAAATTCCCACCACGAAGAGCACTAGCAACGGCAGCGAGAGCGCGAATTCTACAATCTGGGAACCGCGGTCGTCGGCCCAGATCCAGCGGAATGCCCGCGCCTTTCGAACTGAATGATGAAGACAGTGGCTCATTGAGTTTCCGCCCGCATCTGGGCCTGCGCCCGCAGCTTGATGGTCTGATTATCTAAAGAGCTGAACGGTAGCCAAAATTTGTACGGGTACTGGAAGCTGACCGAGACGCCGCACTCTCCGGCACCACCGTTCGCGGGAGCCGACAGCTCAATATTATCCTCCTGCGCAGGGTTGCCATTGCCGTGGGGGTGGCTTACCCCCTGGACGCATATATTGGACTCGCTGCCGTCGCAGCTGACGACGCTGCCCCCGCTGCAACTCGTCGCACTTGCGGTGGGAGAACAGGCGCACACCCCCGGTAGAATGGTCGGTTGCTGCAATTGAGTGGGATCGAGATGGGCTGCCTGCATGGCGCTTTGCACCGCAGTCCAGGCGTTTGCCGAGGGATTATTCGAGCCCCCGCACGTCGTGCAAACCGGAGCCACCGCCGCACGCGCACCTTCCCGGGCCGCGCGCGTAATCGTTCCATAAATGCGGAAGCCTTGCCCAAACCAAAGGATGGCCAGAAAGATCATGAAGAACAGGGGCAGGATCATGGCGGTTTCCGCAATCTCGGAAGCGTCCGCGCTTCGCGCCAAATCGCGCCATATTGTCCAACCCAACCGCTTCATCGCTATCTTGCTCCCCAGATTTTCCCGACGCCGAAAAGCAATGTCGTTAAGGCCAATGCTACGCCATAGGGAACCTTGAGGGACTGCGGATTATCGAGCGAAACCTCGGCCCCAGGCATCCGAAGCGTTAACATCGACAGGCACAGCCTGCCGATATTGCGCAGCGTTTCCTTGAATCGTCCTTTGTAAATCACCAATCCCAGGGCCATGATCCCGGCCACGAAGACCGACCCCATCAGCAGATCCACCAGCACTTGCCAGCCTACGAAGGCTCCCAAGGCTCCAGCTAATTTCCAATCACCTGCGCCCAGACTGCGCAGAAAAACGAACGGCAAAAGCACCAGCAACCCGAAGCCTGCGCCCAGCAGGGAAGCCTTGAGCCCGGCTCTGCCGTTTGCGATCACGTTCACCGAAACTCCGATCAGGAATCCCGGCACAGTCAGCCAGTTCGGAATGCGGCGGCTGCGCCAGTCCGTCCACCCGGCAATCAGCGCCAACGCGACCGCCAGCCCCAGCACCACCGCTTTCAAAACGACCCCGATTCGCACCGGGATCGGTTTCTTGCTATCGCGATCTCCCGGAATGAATGCAAGAACTCTACCTCCGACAACTCTCGACCATGGGGGGAAATAAGCGGCTCCTGCTTCGCACCACCAGAGGCCAAATGCCAAGCCAGATGGCCTTCTGCCGCGGATTTTCACATAGGGCGATAGCGAAGTCAATTAACGACCGGACATAAAGCTTGTCCATCTGTTACCAAAAGCAAAGGCCCGGAACCTGTCCGGGCCTCCAGGAATTCCTCCCATCCTACCGATTGAACGCTCCCGCCGCATTGTGCTCAGCCACGATGCGCTTGGCGCTGTCGGCCAGAGCTTTCGCCTGAGGAAGTAGGTCCAGCCCCTTCAGCACTTCCGGATCCGATTCTGCGCGCACCTTCATGCCGTCATCCTGGCCGAACGCATCCACAAAGATTTCGGCCTTAATGTTGGACTTGATCCAGTCGTTGTTGTCGACCAGGTCCGCCTGGGTGTAGGCAACGTTGGCTTCGTCGAGCGACTTACGGAAATCCTGCAGGATCGCGTCGTCGACTTCGAAGCTCTTTGTCGGATGATGATTCACCACGTAGCGCTTGGCGAAGTTAAAGAACGCATAGTGCTGCAGGAGCGTGTCCTGAAAGTGATTGCTCTTGACCGGAGGGATCACCACATCGGGTGTGATGCCGCCGCCGCCGTAAACCGTGCGCCCACTATCGGTCAACTTCACTTCGCGATTGGCATTGCTGCCAGACTCGGCCTCGCGGTTGTAGTAGTAATCGTAAAGCGAAATGTTGCTATAGTCGCGCTGGATCAGGCGTCCGCTGGGCGTGTAATAGTGAGCCGTGGTGAGCGCTAGTCCCGTGTTCTCCGACAGCGGATACACGGTTTGTACCAGGCCTTTGCCAAACGTGACTTCGCCCACGATCAAGCCGCGATCGTGATCCTGAATCGCTCCGGAGACAATCTCTGCCGCCGACGCGGTTAAGCGGTTGACCAGCACCACCAGCGGATAATCCTTGCCTCCGTTGCCATGCTGCGCCACATAACGTTTCTCCGCCGAAGCGCGTCCGTGGTGAGAAACGATCAGCTGATTTTTCTTCAGGAACTTGTCGGCCACGCCCACGCCTTCGCTCAGCAGGCCGCCGGGATTACCGCGCAAGTCGAGAATCAGACCCTTGAGATCGCCAAACTCGTCCAGCGCTCGCGAAACTTCTTCTTCCGTGGTCTCGTTGAATCCGTTCACGTGCATGTAGCCGATTCCAGGCCGGATCAGGAAATGCACGTCCACGCTGTAACGCGGAATCTCGTCACGCACCAGGGTGAACTCCATCGGCTTCTCTACGCCTTCGCGCGAGATGCTGATGTGCACCGTCGTGCCTTTGGGCCCCTTGAGCATGTCGGCGACATCGGTGGTACCCATGTTTTCCGTAGACTTGCCGTCAACCGCGATGATTACGTCGCCAGGATGAATGCCTGCTTTGTAGGCGGGCGTGCCGTTGAAGGGGAAAATCACAATGACCTGGTTGTTGCGCGGCCCCACGGTCATGCCCACGCCGTAGTACTTGCCGCGCTGGTCCTCGCGCATCAGCGCGTAGGATTTAGGATCGAAGAAATTCGAATGCGGGTCGAGCGCGTGCAGCATCCCCGGGATGGCCCCGTTATAGATAGCCTTGTCCGGATTCACCGGCTCCGCGTAGTTCTCCTCGACGATCGAGTAGACATCCGCAAACTGCTTCAGGCTGTCTTTGACGTCGGAGTCGCTGTCGAGCGACGATTGCTGCCCCGTGCGCTGGGCGAAAAGAATCCCCAGAAAACCGCAGGCAAGAAGAAAGAAGACTACGAGAAAGAGAGAACGGCGAGAACTACGTGCCATCTTGAATTTTCCTTCGATTGAGGGTTGTCGGACCACCCCAGCTACCGTACTGAATAATCGCAGTATATCACTGCCTTAGACGGTCCCGGACCGGGATAGTTACCAATGGTAACCATGCCGCTGACCGGCCCTTGTTTAAGATGCCGCCGGGGAGATTTAAGGTTCCTGGCCTCTGCTAGGTCCGGCGGGGCCGGCCGCGAAACAGCGTTGAAACCGCCGGGCGCGAGTCCCCGCATTGCCGCCTTTCCCCTCCCGCTATTATGATGAGGCCATGAGCTTTTCCGACACCATCTTCCTGTTCTTCCTGGCCCTCATTCTTTTTGGGCCGAAGAAGTTGCCGGGGATGGCGCGCCAAGCCGGCCGTCTGCTCGCCGACCTCCGGCGTGCCTCGAACGAATTCAAGTCGCAGATCGAAACCGAAATCGCTCATTTGGAAACCGAGAAGCCCACGATCCTCCCGCCCAGCCCGCCGCCGCAGGGAACTGTCGCCAGCGTTACTTCAAGCCTCGCGGCCAGCGAACCTGTTCCGCAGCAACTGGAATCGCCTGCCATACCCGAGGCTGATGCAGACCATTCCATCGGTGAGGAAGCCGCGAAAGTTCAGCCCGCGGAAGATCTGACCGCGCTGGCCAGTGCGAGTCCTGACACCGCAGCGAGTTCATCTCGGGCGACCGAGAGCGTCGCTGATCCCGCGGCACCCCAGGAGTCGCATGTTTGATACTGCCGCCGAGGCTTCCGGCGAAGAGCCCAAGCACGACTCCATGCCCACTATGGGCTTTCTCGATCACCTGGAGGAACTCCGCCGCCGCCTGGTCTACTCGATTGTTGCCGTGGCTGTGGGATTTTTCGCCTGCTGGGGTTTTCGCGAGAAAATCTACGCCATCATGCAGAAGCCCATCATGGATGCCCTCAAAGCCAACGGCCTGACAGAAAAGCTGGTCTATCTCAATCCCATCGATCCCTTCAACCTTTACTTGAAGATTGCTGCGCTGGCTGGCCTGTTCCTTACTTCACCCTTTGTCCTCTATCAAGTCTGGATGTTTATTTCGCCGGGTCTTTACCGCAACGAGAAGCGTTACGTGGTTCCTTTCATGGCGTCTACGATTGCTTTGTTTAGCGCCGGAGGATACTTCGGCTACCGCATCGTTTACCCCCGGGCCTTGGACTTCCTGATCGGTTTTGGAAGCCAGTTCCAGCCCATGATCACCATCTCCGAGTACACGTCGCTGTTTCTCAGCATTATCCTCGGCATGGGATTGATCTTCGAGATGCCGATTCTTATTTTTTTCCTGGCGTTGATGGGCATCGTCAGCGCCAGCTTTATGTGGAAGAACTTCCGCTACGCTATCTTGATTATTTTCATCGTTGCGGGCATCGTTACACCCAGTCCTGATCCGGGGAGCATGTGCATCTTCGCTGCTCCGATGGTGGCATTGTACGGCCTGAGTATCGGCATCGCCTGGCTCGTCCATCCCAAGCAGCGGCAGGCTCGGAGAGACAAACAGGCCACATAAGATTTCGGGTCTCTTTGAGGCTTAGTCTGGATTTGATTCCGAGGTTCACGGAGTGATGTCGAGAAAGATAATGACGACGATGGGAGCAGTCCTGAGAAAGAGAAAGTTAAGCGGGATAAGCCTTCTTCCCCTCCTCTTGCTCTCATTTGCTGTCACCTTATTGGCTTGCGACCACGACAAGGATGCCGGTGCAAACGGAGCGCACACGAAGGCGCCAGCCGCTTCCGACGATACAGCCGCCACCAAACTTTCACTGCCACCCGACGCCGGTTCGCCGCCCACGATCGATTCTGCTCGCGCCTTCCAATACGTCAAAGACATCGTAGCCTTCGGGCCGCGTCCTCTAGGCAGTGCAAATCATAAAAAGGTCGAAGACTATCTCCTCGCCCATCTCAAAGGCGACAACGTGGAAAACGACACATTCATTGCCGACACGCCCGAAGGCAAGTTTCCCGTTCACAACATTGTCGCCAAGTTTCCCGGGACTAAAGACGGGATCATCGTGATCGCCAGCCATTACGACACTAATTATCCGCTCCGCAAAACATCCTTCGTCGGAGCTAACGATGGCGGCTCCTCGAGCGGGCTGCTTCTCGAATTCGCGAACCAACTCCGCGGCAAAACTCGCGACGGATACAGCGTCTGGCTGGTGTGGGACGACGCCGAAGAAGCGATTAAACCTGACGGATCCGGAGGGCTTACTGAGGAGATGCCATTTACGGAAGACAGCCTGTACGGCATCACGCATCTGGCACAAAGGTGGCAAGCTGACGGAAGGCTGAAGAAAATCAAAGCATTCCTGCTCGCCGACATGGTCGGGGACGCTGATCTCAACATCGAGCACGACTCAAACTCGACGCCGTGGCTCGAAGACGTGGTATATGAAGCCGCCACGCGGGTGGGCTACCAGTCGCATTTTTTCGCACGAACCATGCCAGTCGATGACGATCACATTCCCTTCATGAAGCTCGGCGTCGCCAGCGCGGACTTCATCGACTTCGACTACGGATACAACGATGTCTTCTGGCACACAACGCAAGACACCGTGGACAAGCTCAGTCCCAAGAGCCTGGAAATTGTCGGCGCCACCATGCTGGAGACAGTCCGCATTCTCGACAAGATGGAGCCGCTGCCGCCGAAGTGAATGCCTCCAGCGCTTTTCGCGATGAGCTTTTGCTCTTTTCCAGCATTTCGTTTCTAATGCACCCGATAT
>Ga0210395_10001019_pt1 | contig 21771 bp, 10 predicted proteins | sample IncBWH4OmetaG_FD_150861 | JGI IMG/M metagenome (GOLD analysis project Ga0210395, IMG submission 150861) | Forest soil microbial communities from Barre Woods Harvard Forest LTER site, Petersham, Massachusetts, United States - Inc-BW-H-4-O ...
GCTCGAAGGCACCCGCCCGGCCGCCGGCCTGCCCGAACGGGAGGTCCGCTTTGAGCGGGTGTCGTTCCGCTACCCCCGGTCCGACGCGGAGGTGCTCCGCGACCTTGAGCTCGTCGTGCCGGTCGGCCGTTCGACGGCGATCGTCGGCCTGAACGGGGCCGGCAAGACGACGCTCGTGAAGCTCCTGTCCCGCCTCCACGACCCTACCGCTGGCCGGATCGTCGTCGACGGCATCCCGCTCAGCGAGCTCGAGCCGGGCTCGTGGCAGCGCCAGGTGAGCGTCGTCAACCAGGATTTCACTCGGTACCCCCTCACGGCTGCGGAGAACGTGGGCTTCGGCGCGCCGGCTCACCTCGACGACGAGGCCGGGATCATCGCCGCGGCGCGCCACGCCGGGGCGCTGGAGTTCATCGAGGCGCTTCCGCTCGGCTGGGACACCGTGCTGTCGCGTGACTACACCGGCGGCGCGGATCTCTCGGGCGGCCAGTGGCAGCGCGTGGCGCTGGCACGCGCCCTGTTCGCGATCCGGCACGGCGCGCGCGTCCTCGTTCTCGACGAGCCCACCGCCTGGCTCGACGTCCGGGCCGAAGCCGAGTTCTTCGACCGCTTCCTCGCGATCACCGCCGGCGCCACCACGATCGTCATCTCGCACCGCTTCTCGACGGTGCGCCGTGCCGAGCAGATCTGCGTGCTCGACGGCGGGCGGATCGTGGAGCAGGGAACTCACGAGGCGCTCGTGGCGAGCGGCGGCCGCTACGCCGGGATGTTTCTGGCCCAGGCCGCCCGCTTCGCCGCGCCCGAGGCTATACAGTGACGCCGCCGTGGCATATCCGGGCGCGCCGCCGCCTGGACATCCTGTTCTTCTTCGGCTTCTCGGCGGGCCCGGCCGCGATGAGCCTCGGGGTCGTGCTCGCGGTGGTGTCGGCCGTCGTGTCGGTCAGCTACACCGTCGGGTTCAAGGTGGTCATCGACTCCATCGTCGCGGGCGACGGCCTCGGCGTCGTCGTCGGGACGCTGGTCGTCGCGGTACTCTTCAGCGTCTCCTGGACGCTCGGCGGGGTGTCCGCCCTCGTCGGCTTCTATGTCGGCAACCTCTGCTCCGGCTACTTGTCGTCGCGCGTCGCCCGGCTCACGACGACCATCCCCGGCCTCGAGCACCACGAACGCCCCGACTTCCTCAAGCAGCACGACCTGCTCCGGCGCAACCTCAGTAACTTGTCGAACGGGCCGACCCAGAGCCTGCTCGCCCTTCAAGTGCTCGCGCGCATGGTGACCGTCGTCGTGCTGCTGGCGACCGTCGACCCGATCCTCACCCTCCTGCCGTTGATCGCCGTGTTCCCCGCCGTCGGCGACGACCTGGCGGCTCGGCGCCGCGAACGGACCGACAAGGCGGTAGTCGAGCCGGTGCGGCTGGCCGACGCCCTGTTCGATCTCGCGGCAACGCCGGGGCAGGCGAGCGAGCTGCGCAGCTTCGGCCTGCGCGAACAGATCACCCGCCGCCACCAGTCGCTCAACGAGGAAGTCCGCCGCGAGGTGGTCCGCGGCGCCGAGATCGGCGCACTGCAAAGCGCCGCGGGCTGGTTCGTCTACGGGACCGGCTTCACCGGCGCGATAGTGCTGCTAGCCGTCCGTGCGGTGCATGGCCAGGCCTCCTACGGCGACGTGGTCATGGTGGCCGCCCTCATCCAGCGCACCCAGCAGCAGATGGCGCAGGTGTCGAGCACGGTCAGCCAGCTCGTCACGAACTCGCGCGCCGCGCAGTACCTGTTCTGGCTGGAGGATCACCACCGCACCGTCCGCCGGGTGGTCGCCTCCCCGCGGCCCGTCCCTGAGGTGCTCGACCGCGGCGTCCGGCTCTCGGGCGTGACGTTCACCTACCCGGGCACGGAGCGGATCGTGCTCGAGGACGTGTCGCTCCTGTTGCCCGCGGGCTCGTCGGTGGCACTCGTCGGCGAGAACGGCGCCGGCAAAACGACTCTGATCAAGCTGCTCACCGGCATGTACCGGCCAACAGCGGGGTCGATCCGCATCGACGACACGCCGCTCGACGAGTTCGACCTGGAGAGCTGGCGCCGGCGGACGACGGCGGCGTTCCAGGACTTCGTCCGCTTCGAGTTGCTCGCCGGCGAGGCCGTCGGTATCGGCGACCTGCCGCGCATCGGCGACGAGTCGGCCATCCTCGCCGCCCTCGAGCGGGCGCACGGTGCCGACGCTCTCGACAGCCTGCCCGACGGGCTGCGCACTCCGCTCGGCCGGTCGCTCCCGGACGGGCGCGACCTGTCGGGCGGCCAGTGGCAGAAGGTGGCGCTCGGACGGGCGATGATGCGGGACCGCCCGATCCTCCTCGTCCTTGACGAACCGACCGCCAGCCTGGACGCACCGACCGAGGCGGCCCTGTTCGAACGCTACGTCGGGGCGTCGAGGCGGAGCGCCGAGCGAAACGGGGCCGTGACCCTGTTCGTGTCCCACCGCTTCTCCACCGTCCGCGCGGCCGACCTCATCGTCGTTCTCCACGAGGGCCGCGTCGTCGAGGAAGGCAGCCACGAGAACCTGATCGCCAGCGGCGGACGCTACGCCGAGCTGTTCGAGCTACAGGCGCGCTCCTATCGCTGAGCGGAAACCGGTTACTCCGACGGTGGCGGCGTGAAGCCGTCGGCGCCGACGGTGACCTCGGCGGTCTGGGCTAGCTCCACCACCGGGCGCACCCTCCCGTCGAGGTCGAGCACAGGCGACGCGTCGGAGTACCAGGACGGGATCACCGCGTTGCCCCAGAAGTCGCGCCGCCGCGGGTCGAGGACAGACCAGCGCAGCACCGGGTGGTCCGGATCGCCGGTGTAGTAGTCCGAGGTGTAGATCTCGAGCCGGTGGCCGTCGGGATCGCGCAGGTAGACGTAGAAGGCGTTCGACACGCCGTGCCGGCCGGGGCCGCGCTCGATGCACGCCTGGAGCGACAGCGAGCCGAGGATGTCGCACATGCGCAGCACGCTGTGCGGCTCGTGCGCGAAGAAACCCAGGTGGTGCAGCCGCGGGCCGGCGCCGCCCGTGAACGCGACGTCGTGCACGGTCTGCTTGCGGTACATCCAGGCGGCGTACAGCGTCTGCTCGTCCTCGATCGTCTCCGACAGCCCGAATCCGAGCGAGGAGTAATACGAATAGGCCGCCGGCACGTCAGGCACGCAGATGTTGAAGTGGTCAAGCCGCGCTACTTCGGCGCCGCGGCGCAAGTCGTAGCGCTGCTGCAGGCGCTGCGGGTGCGACGACGACGCGAAGAACTCGACACAGAACCCGAGCGGGTCCTCCACGCGGACGGTCTCGCCGAGCCCGCGGACCGTTCCCGCGGGCGACCGCGAGGTCCGGCACCCGAGCGAGCCGTAGAACGCTTCCGCCCGGGACAGGTCGCCGCCCGACCGCACCCGGAAGCCGAGCGCGCCCGCCGCGGCCACCGGCCCGGCCCGCAGGATCAGGTTGTGGTGCGTGAGCTCATCGTATCCACGCAGGTAGAGCGATGATGAGTCCTCATGCGTCACCACGAAGCCGAGCAGGTCGACCCAGAACCGCCGCGCCTCCGCCAGCGAGGTCACCACCAGCGTCGCGTAGGCGGCGCGGACGATGTCGGGGGGCGGGACCATGTCACGCGCCAAACCGCGGCACGTGGGTGTCTCCAAGGGCCACATGCACGATCCGCGACGACGTGTAGAAGTCGATGCTGTGCTGCCCGCCCTCCTGGCCGACCCCGCTCGCCTTCACCCCGCCGAACGGTGTCCGCAAGTCCCGCACGTTATGCGAGTTCACCCAGGTCATGCCCGCGTCGACCGCCGAAGCGACCCGGTGCGCCCGGCGCAGGTCCGACGTCCAGATGTAGGCGGCGAGCCCGTATCTGGTGTCGTTCGCCAGCGACACCGCCTCTTCCTCCGTGGTGAACGGCGTCACGCACACCACCGGCCCGAAGATCTCTTCCGCGAAGATCCGCATGTCCGGGGTCACGTCCGCGAACACCGTGGCCGCCAGGTAGTTCCCCGACGTCAGCCCGGCGGGCCGCGCGCCGCCCGCGACCAGCCGCGCGCCCTCCCTGACACCGGCCCGCACGTACGACATGACCCGCGCGTAGTGCTCCTCGTGCACCAGCGCCCCGATCTCGGTCGCCGGATCGGACGGCGGCCCCACGCTGATCCGTTCGGCCCGGGCCGCGAGGCGTGCCACGAGAGAGTCATACACCGCACGTTCGGCCAAAATCCTGGAGCCCGCCGTGCAGCGCTCGCCATTCAGCGAAAACACCCCGAACAGCGCGCTGTCCACCGCCAGGTCCAGGTCGGCGTCGGCGAAGATGACGCACGGCGACTTGCCGCCAAGCTCCATCGACAGGCCTTTCAGCGACGCCGCGGCGGAGGCCATGATCGTCTGCCCTGTCGACGTCTCGCCGGTGAACGAGATCAGCGGCACGCCGGGATGCTCGACCAAGGCGGCGCCCGCCACCTCGCCGACGCCGTGCACGATGTTGAACACCCCGTCGGGCACGCCGGCCTCGGCCATGATGTCCGGCAGCAGGCACGCCGACAGCGGCGTCCACTCGGCGGGCTTGAGCACCACGGTGCAGCCGGCCGCGAGCGCCGGCGCGAGCTTCCAGGTCTCCAGCATGAACGGGGTGTTCCACGGCGTGATCAGCCCGGCCACGCCAACGGGCGTGCGCAGCACGTAACCGAGCTGGCCGGGGGAGGAGAACGCCTCCTCGTGCTGCGCGACGATCACGTCGGCGAAGAACCGGAAGTTCTCCGCCGCCCGCGCCGCCTGCCCCTGCGCCTGCGTGACCGGCAGCCCCGTGTCGAACGTCTCCACCGCCGCGATCTCGGTTCCCCGCGCCTCGATCGCGTCGGCGATCTTGTTCAGCACCCGCGCCCGCGCCCGTGCCGCTAGCCGCGGCCACGGCCCCGTGGTGAACGCCTCGGCGGCCGCCTCGACCGCCCGCTTCACGTCTTCCGCGTTCCCGGCCGCCGCCTGCGCGTACACCTGGTTGGTCACCGGCTCCGTGACGCCGAACGTCGCGCCGTCCGCACTCGGCACCAGCTTCCCGCCGATGTAGTGCAAGATCTTGTCCGGGATCACTGTGTCACCTCCGCCACGCGTCCCTCGAGCACCGGGGCGCCCTGGCGGAGCAGCTCCAGGACGCGACGCTGGCCAGGCTCGGTGAGCGGCACGAGCGGCGGCCGGACGAAACCCGACCCGAGCAGGCCCGCCCGCGCCAGCACCCACTTAGCCGCGGCCGGGTTGGTCTCCGTGAAGATCACGTCGGTGACCGGATGCAGGCCGAAATGCAGGTCTCGCGCCTTGTCGAAGTCGCCGGCCTCCCAGTGCTCGTACATCCGGGCCACCGCGGCGGGCGCGAGGTTCGCGGTCGCGCTGACGAAGCCCGCCCCGCCGAGCGCGAGCAGCGGCAGGCTCAGCAGCTCGATGCCCGACCACACGAGGGTGTCGCGCCCCGCGACGTGCAGCACGCGGGAGAAGTGCTCGAAGTCCTTCGTGGTCTCCTTGACCCCGACGATGTTGTCGTGCGCCTTGCGCAGCCGGGCGACCGTCTCGGGCGCGATGTCCACGGCGGTGCGGGACGGCACGTTGTAGGCGATGATCGGCAGGTCACCGAACTCGCGCGCCACGGTCGAATACCAGGTGAACAGGCCCTCTTGCGTCGGGCGCGCGTAGTACGGGGTGATGATCAGCACCGCGTCCGCGCCCGCGTGCCTGGCGGCCTCGGTGAGCTCGAGCGTTTCGTCGAGCTTGGCCGAGCCGGTGCCGGGCACGAAGGGTACCTGGTCGTTGATCTCCCACGCCGCCGCCCTGATCGCGGTCGCGCGCTCGGCGGTCGTCTGCGCGCTGGGCTCGCCGGTCGACCCGCCGAGGGAGATGCCGTGCGAGCCGCTGTCGAGCTGCCAGCGGATCAGCGCCCGCAGGCCGTCCAGGTCCGCCGCGCCGTCGGCCGTGAACGGGGAGACCACCGGCGCGATCGAGCCGCGGATCCGCGCGGGGTCGCCGCGGAACCTCATGCCTGCCGCCCCCCATCGTGTGCCGGCTGGTCTGTGCCATCGGGCAAACTCACCCACGCTTGATAGGCAGCCTGCCACTTCTTGCCGATCGGGTACAGCCCGTCGATCGGCTCCCCCCTGGCCACCTGCTCGGCGATGAAGCGTTCTTGGCGTTCCTGTTCGGCGCCGTCCTGCGCGACCTCTTTCGCCAGATGCCGTGGCACCACGATGACCCCGTCCGCGTCGCCGGCGATGATGTCGCCGGGCTGGACCGTCACACCGGCACAGGAGATCGTGGTGCTCGTCTCCCACGGCACGTGCCTGCGTCCCAGGACCGCGGGGTGGGTGGCGGCGTAGTAGACGGGGATGCCGAGCCTGCGCAGCGCTTCGCTGTCCCTGATCGCCCCGTCGGTGACGATGCCCGTGGCGCCTCGCACCTGGGCGCGCAGCGCGAGGATGTCGCCGACGGTGCCCGCGGTCGGGTCGCCGCGCGCCTCGATCACCAGCACCTCGTTGTTCCTGATCTGCTCGACGGCGCGCTTTTGCGCGTTCATCCCGCCGCCGTACTCGGCGAACAGGTCCTCGCGGAACGGGACGTACCGCAGGGTCCGGGCGTAGCCGGTCATCGAGACGTCGGGCCGGGTCGTGGACAGCCGGTCGAGCGTGACCGAGTTGTAGCCGCGTCTGCGCAGCTGCGCGGCCAGCGTGGCGGTGCTGACGGCGCCGACCGCTGCGAGCAGATCGGCGGGGGAGTCGGCCGGCCCGGGCGCGCCCCGCACCCCGTAGGCCGCCTCGCGCTGCGTGTCGTCGGGCCTGGGCATCGCGCCTGGCGGCCCGAGAACGTAGTCGGCCTCGGTGACCGGGCTGCGCAGCCGGCCGGTGCTCAGGTCCGCGCCGCCAGGCCCGGGCGCGGTCACCTCGACCTCGACCAGGTCGCCGGGCCGGGCGACGGTGGACCCGGTCGGGGTGCCGGTCAAGATCACGTCGCCCGGCTCCAGGGTGGTCAGCCTGGAGACGTCCGCCACGATGTCCGCGAAGGAGAACAGCAGGTCGTCCCCGCTCACCGCGTCCTGGCACAGCTCGCCGTTCAGCCAGGCGCGCAGCCGTACCTTCTCCGGGTCGATGTCGCGGGCTTCGAGCAAGGCCGGACCGATCGGGGTGAACCCGTCGATGCCCTTGGACCGTACGTTGGACCCCTTGTCCGCGTAGCGCAGGTCGTAGACGCCGAAGTCGTTGGCCGCGGTCACCCAGCGCACGCGGTCCCACGCCTCCGCCGCGCTCACGCGCGTCGTCCTGGTGCCGATGACGAGCGCGACCTCTCCCTCGAACGCCAGCAGCTCGCACCACGGGGGCCGCACGACCCGGTCGCCGTCGGCGGCCAGGGTGTTCGGCGGCTTGAGGAAGTAAGACGGCCACTGGGGCAGGGTCCCGCGTTCCATCGCCCGGCTGCGGTAGCTCACGTGTACCGCCACGATCTTCGACGGGCGGGCGAGGTACTGATCTGGAAGCGGGTGTTCTGGCATCGCATCAAGATCGTATATGGCCGGTGGCCGCCCGCCCAGCCCCCTGTTAGCCGTCGATGCCTTCGAGCTTGGCCCGGACCCGCGCGGCGCCGGGATCTCCCAGGTCGCGGAAGATGCCGAGCGCCCGTTGCCACGCTTGCCGAGCCTGCGGGAGGTCACCGGCGGCGTGGTAGGTGTCACCGAGGTTACCGAGGATCCAGGCTTCGTTGTACCGGTCGTCGAACTCCAGGTAGATGGTGATTCCGCGCTCGAAGGAGGCGATCGCTTCGCTGAAATTGCCGAGATGATGCTCGGCAACCCCCAGGCAATGCCAGACATGCGCCTTATTGTGGCGGTGACCGATTTCAGTGCTTAGCGTGAGTGACAACCGGCCGAATTCCAGCGCCCGCTGGTAATGGCCAAGCAGGCTATGGAACCAACCGATGTTGTTCAGCATTTCGGCCTCTCCCGCCGTGTTGCCGCTGGCCCGGAACAGCTCACGGGCCTGCTCGGTGCAGCGGAGCGCTTCTGCGTAGCGGCCTTGACGTTCGGCCATCCTGCCCATAATCCAGTGCACCCTGGCCGCACCGTAGCGGTTGCCGAGTCGTCGGCACAGCTCCAGCGACTCCCGCAGCTGGGCGCTGGCCTGCCCGTCGTCGCCGATAACGAAGGAGGCCCTTCCGAGGAGGCGGCGGGACACCTCCTGCCCAGCGGTATCACCCAGGCGAACGGCGGCCTCCACGGCAATGCGCTCGGCGGCGGCCCACTCGTGCCAGTGGCCGCGCAGTTCGAGGTGGTCCGACATCGCCCAGGGGAGCTGCCAGGCATGGCGGTCGAACCCTGACCCGGCGGCGCGAGCGATCGCGGCGAACAAGACGTCGTGCTCGACCTCGAACCAGGTCATCGCCTGGCGGTAATCGGATATCGGCTCCGGCGCGGCTCCCAGGCTAACCGGGCGCAGGGGCATCGGCTCATGCCACGGATAAAGCCGCAAGGCCGACGCGCAGGCGGTGTGAAGGTAATGGTCGAGCATCCGGCCGATCGCGGCTGCTCGCTCGGATTCGGTATCAATAGCGCGGGCCTGCGTGTCGGCGTAGCTGCGGAGCAGGTCGTGGAACGTGTACCGGCCAGGGGCGTGCTCGGCGATCAGGTGGGCCTCGGTGAGGTCACGGAACATGCGCCGAGCCTCGCGCTCGCCTGTGCCTGCGAGGCTGGCGGCGGCGGGAACGGTGATGTCCGGGCCGGAGGCGAGGCCAAGTAGCCGGAACATGCGCCCTGTTTCGCTGCTGAGCTGGTGGTACGACCAGGAGAACACGCTCCGTACGCTGGCCATAGGATCGCCTGCGTCAAGGATGGCCAGGCGCCCAGATGCTTCACGAAGCTCAGCGGCCAAGACGGCCAGCGGAAACCCAGGCCGGACTGTCGCGCGGGCCCCGGCGACCGCGAGCGCTAGCGGCAGGCAGGCGCAGAGCCGGGCGATCTCGGCGATAGCGTCTGGCTCGGCGGCGGCCCTTGTGCGGCCGACCCGGGCGGCGAGCAGCTCGATGGCTTCGGCAAGGGGGAGCAGGTCAAGGGTGAGCATGCGCGCGCCGTCGACGGCGGCCAGCCCGGCGAGCCGGTTGCGGCTCGTGACCAGCATTAAACTGCCGGGGCTGGCTGGCAGCAGCGGCCGGACCTGTTCCTCGTCTCGCGCGTTGTCAAGCACGATCAGCATCCGCCGGTCCGATAGCAGGCTGCGGTACAGGCTGGCCTGTGCGTTCGGCGTGGCCGGAACGCGTTCTGACGGCACACCGAGGGTGTCGAGGAACCCGCGGACTGCCTCGGCGGCGGTGACAGGGGCGCTGACGGGGTCGAAGCCACGCAGGTTCACATACAGCTGCCCGTCTTCGAACCGTCCGGCTACCTGGTGCGCCCAGTGCAGCCCCAGGACGGTCTTGCCCACTCCGGCGGTCCCGGCGATTGCGGAGATTACTACCGTGCCTGGCGCGTCATCGGTGGCCTCCTCCATCATCCGGGTCAGCTTTTCGAGTTCGGCAACGCGTCCGGTGAAGACCGCCACCGCGGCTGGCAACTGCCGCGGTACCGTCGGCACCGGACCGGTCTGGCTGGCGTCGAGGCCAGGCGCCCGGCCGTTGTCCAGCAGTTCTTGGATCCGGTCAGTCGAGACCCGCAGCACCTTGGCCAGCTTCGGGCGGATCCCGGGCAACGGCTGACTTTCGCCGCGCTCCCAGCGGATCACGGTAGACCGCTCGACGCCGAGCAGGTCCGCTAGGGCTTCCTGCGTCAGCCCTAGCGCCTTACGTCGCTGCGCGAGCCGCTGCCGTCTCGTTGCTCCCCTGAACGACGCATCTCCCGGCATGGCTCACCTACTCGTTCCTACTCGTTCACGCCCGCGAGCTTGGCGCGGACCTTGTCGGCATCGGGATGGTCGAGGTCGCCCAGGATTGCGAGCGGGCAAGTGCGCGCAGAGGGTGGCGATCTCGTCGATCACTCCGGGCACGGCCACGGCCCGGTTGGCGCCAATGCGCGCGGTGAGCAGTTGAACGGCTTCATTGTGGGGGAGGACGTCCAGAGTGACTAGTGTGGCGCCGTCGGCGGCGGCGAGCCCGCCGAGCTGGTTGCGGCTGGTGACGAGGACGAGACTGGTCGGGCTGGCGGGCAACAGCGGGCGGACCTGCTTCTCGTCGCGGGCGTTGTCGAGCACGATCAGCATCCGCTTGTCGGCGAGCAGCCCGCGGTACAGGGCGACCTGGGCGTCCGGGCTGGGCGGGATGCGTTCGTGTGGCACGCCGAGGGCGTCCAGAAACTCGCGGATCGCCACCGCGGGCGTGGCCGGGGCGCTGGAAGGGTCGAAACCGCGCAGGTTCACGTGCAGCTGCCCGTCAGGAAACCGGTGGGCGACGTGGTGTGCCCAGTGCAGCGCCAGGGCGGTTTTGCCGACCCCGGCCGTCCCGCCGATCGCGGAGATAACCACCGTCCCCGGCGCGCCGACTTCGGCCTCGTTCACGATCCCGTCCAGCGTCTTGAGTTCGGTGACACGCCCGGTGAAGTCCGGCACCGCCGCGGGCAGTTGTCGCGGCACCGCCGACATCGGCCCGTTCGGGTCGGCACCTGGGCCAGCCGCCGCGTCGTCCAGCAGTTCCCCGAGACGGTCCGCCGAGACCCGCAGCGCTTTGGCCGGCCTGGACTGGATCCAGGGCGCGGGCTCGCTCTCACCGTGTTCCCAGCGGATCACGGTGGACCGCTCGACGCCCAGCAGGTCCGCCAGCGCTTCCTGGGTCTTCCCCAGCGCCTTACGCCGCTGCGCGAGCCGTTCCCGTTTTTTTGCCCCGCCTTTTTTTGTCGTCCTGCCCGCTGAGGCATTCGCCGCCATGCTCAGCATCCCCGCTAGTCCCGAAACCGGTGATCTCAGCGTACGTCAGCCACCCGCCGCGCGCATTCCGGTAAGTCCGATTCGCGCCGCCGATGGTGTTCGCGCAGGTCGGCGAACGCGTTGCGACATTCGCGCCACATTTGTGCTCTGTTCGCGTTCAGCCGCGACTGCTTCGATTCGGTCTGCAGAGTTAAAGCCGGGAGGTTGGGCGCGGGTTCAGACGCTAGCCCCCGAGAGTGAGGAGGAAGGATGAGAACGCGAGGACTGCGATCAGGGCTCGTCATCACGGCGGCCGCGGGGCTCCTGCCGCTGTGCGCTATTGCGGCTCAGGGCAGTCAGGCTGACGCTACTGTGGCGCCGGCCGTCTGGATGCTCAGCACAGCCGCGCTGCAAAACGTCATCGGCAACCAGACGGTCGCCCAGGGCCTCGGTACTGCCACCGTGTACCAGGTCAGCGATTCCATTTCAGATAACACGCCGGTCACCAGCAACGCCATCCTCTCCTACCACGAGTACAGCGGCGCCCGGGCGGCCAGCGACGTGGATAACGGCAGGCTCTCCAGCAACACCGGAACCATCGTGCTGGATCAAGAGGATTGGCAGGGCAGCTGCCCGGGGGGCGGCACCTGCACTTCGGCTTATGACCTGGCCCATCCAGTCGGGGGCGCCACGCAGGCGGCACAGGCGGTCGTGGCGTACAACCAGGCGCATCCGTCCGCACCGCTGACCTTGATCGTGACACCCGGGCTGGACTTGTTCAACAACGGCGCGCTGGGGTGCACCAGCGGGACCATCGCGTCGTGCTATCTGAGCTACAACATGGCGGGCCGGATGGCAGCCATTCCCGGCGTCTCCGTCATCGACCTGCAGGCTCAGTCGCTGGAAGGTGATCCCGGCACTACCTTTAACAGCGCCGGCTCTTACTGGAACTTCGTGTATCAGGCGGCGGCGCAGGCCGAGGCGAGTGCCGCTAGTGCCGGTAAGTCCATCGTGATCCTGGCGGGCCTGTCCACCCACCCGAATGTCTCCCCCACGCCATCTCTGTGCGACATCGAGCAGAGCGCCAACAACGTCCAGTCAATTGTCAGCGGGTTCTGGATGAACATCCCCGATGCCGACCCTGCCTACTATGCCGAGGCCGAGCAAGCCATGGCCGAAATCATGACCGGTGGAACCTGCAGTTGACTCCACGTGAATAGGCGCACCTTCCTGCTGGCCGGCGGCGTGGCCGCGGCCTGCGCGCTCCTCGCCACGGCCCGCGCGCAGGCGGCGGCCCTGCCGTCGATCAGCCCGGCGCTGACCGCGCGGGACCCGCTGGCGTCCGAGAACGCCCAGAACGTCTACTCCCACCTGGTGGCCCTGGAGAACGCGGCGCGCGCCGGAGGCTGAGCGCGCGGCTATAGCAAACGGCTGCCTCAGCCAGATTGCCTAGGTGATGCTCGGCGCAGCCCAGGGTGTCTGAGGCGTACGCCTCGGTGCTCCGGCGGCCGATCTCAGCGGAAAGAGCGAGCGCCCGTTGACAGAACGCGCGGCTCTGCCGGTAGTCGCCCAGCAGGCCATGTACGTGGCCGATGTTGTTAAGCAAGGTGGCCTCTCCCGGTTTTTCGCCTATCGCCCGGTACAGCCGGATAGCTTGCTCGGAGTGGGCGAGTGCGTCGGCGGGGCGGCCTTGCCGCACGGCCACGCCGCCGAGAAACAGGTGGGTTTTGGCCTCGCCGTGGGGGTTTGCTACTCGCTGGTACAGTTCAAGGCATTCCCAGAGATAGGCGCGGGCCTGATCGTGATCGCCAACTCTGGAGTACGCGTTTGCCAGGAGTCGGCTGGATTCGATCTGCGCGACCGTGTCACCGAGGCGTGTCGCGGCTGCCACGGCGATGCGCTCGATCGCGAGTTTCCCTTCCCAGTCGGCGCGCCGATCGAGGTAATCCGCCATCGTCCACGGGATTTGCCAGGCGTGGACATCGAATCCCGCGCTGGCTCCCAGGTTGATGGCGGCGACCAGGACCGGCTGCTCGGCCTGGAACCAGGCCATGGCCTGCTGGTTGCTGGCCAGCCGCTCGGGCGCGACTCCGGATCGAGGTGATGGGAGGTCGACCGGAATACGCGATGACTCGACAAGCAAGGCCCCTCCGTGGGCGGTGTGCAGGTAGTGGTCGAGGACCCGGCCGATCGCGGCGGTGCGCTCACGCTCGTCATCACGGATGCGGGCTTGTTCAGCGGCGTACGCGCGCAGCAGGTCGTGGAAGGCGTATCGCCCCGGAACGTGTTCGGCGATCAGATGGTCGCGGGTGAGCTCGCGCAGGAGGCGGCGGGCCGCCGGCTCATCGGTGGCGGCCAGGCTGGCGGCCGCCGCCGCGGTGATATCGGGTCCTGGGTGCAGGCCAAGCAGCCGGAACATTCGCGCTGACTCGTCGCTGAGCTGTTGATATGACCAGGAAAACACGGCCCGCACGCTGACAGCCGGATCGTGTGCGTCCAGGGCGTCTAGGCGGTCGACGGCACCGCGGAGTTCGACGGCCAGAGCAGCCAGCGGGAAGCGGGGGCGGGTGACCGCCCGGGCGGCCGCGATCCCCAGGGCTAGCGGCAGACGTGCGCAGAGGCAGGCGATCTCGTCGATCGCTTCCCGCTCGCCAGCGGCCCGGCTGTCGCCCAGCCGGGCTGTCAGCAGCTGCATGGCCTCGTCGTGGGTGAGGACGTCCAGGCTGACCAGCCGGGCGCCGTCAGTGGCGGCGAGCCCGCCGAGCCGGTTGCGGCTGGTGATGAGGATCAGGCTGGCCGGGCTGGCGGGCAGTAGCGGGCGGACCTGCTGCTCGTCGTGGGCGTTGTCGAGCACGATCAGCATCCGTTTGCCGGCGAGCAGGCTGCGGTACAGGGCGACCTGGGCGTCCGGGGTGGGCGGAACGCGTTCGGGCGGCACGCAGAGGGCGTCCAGGAACTGGCGAATAGCTACCGCGGGCGTGGCCGGTGCGCTGGACGGGTCGAAGCCGCGCAGGTTCACGTGCAACTGCCCGTCGGGAAACCGGTGCGCGACCTGGTGCGCCCAGTGCAGCGCCAGCGCGGTCTTCCCGACCCCGGCGGTGCCGCCGATAGCGGAGATCACCACCGTCCCTGGCGCGCCGGCGCCGGCCGCGTCCAGGATCCCGGTCAGTGTCTGGAGTTGGGTGACGCGCCCGGTGAAGTCCGGCACCGCCGCGGTCAGCTGCCGCGGAACCGTCGACGCGGGCCCGTTCTGGCGGGCACCAGGGCTAGCCGCCCCGCTAGAGTCCAGCAATGCTCTGAGACGGTCCGCCGAGACCTGAAGCGCCTTGGCCAGCCTGGGCCGGATCCAGAGCTTCGGGTCGCTCTCACCTTGTTCCCAGCGGATCACGGTGGACCGCTTGACGCCCGCCAGTTCCGCCAGCGCTGCCTGCGTCAGCCCCAGCGCCCTACGACGCTGCGCGAGCCGCTCCCGTTTTGTGCTCATCCCCGTGGAGTCCCGAAACCAGTGACCCGCTCCCGCGGCCCAGCGTACGTCAGCTATCCGCCGCGCGCACTCAGGAAAGTGCGGTTCGCGCTGCTGATGCTGTTCGTGCTGGTCGACGGGGGAGTTGCGACATTCGCGCCACATTTGTGCTCTGTTCGCGCCCGGCCGCGACTGCTTCGATTCGGTCTGCAAGCCAAACCGGGGACGGGAGGTCGGGAGCGATGTGGCGTGGCAAGTTTCCGGTGCTGAAGGTTGTCGTTGTCTTTGCTGTCGTGGTACTCGCTGCGCTGGGGCTGTCCGCCGTGTCCCCGGCGACAGCGGCCCCAGCACCCCAGCGGCCGGCGGGGAAGCCGTGGCCGCTGCCGAAGCAGCCGGCCCGCAAGTCCGGCCTCGCGGTGCTCGGGAACGGCCGGGGCGCCGCGAGCGGGGGCGCGTCCGCCGCTCTTGCCGCCGCTTCCGCGCGCGCGAAGGCGACGGGCAAGCCGGTGGCAGTCGCCAGCCTGACGACCGGGACGACCACTGTGACCGCCGAGCCTAACGGGACGATGGTGGCTCGCGATTACGTGTTCCCTGTGCGAGTGCGCGCCCACGGCGGGTGGGTGGCGGTCAGCACCGGCCTGCACCGGGTGGCGAGCGGGCGACTGGCGCCGGCGGCCGTGCCCGGGGACACGGTGACGTTCTCCGACGGCGGGATCGGCCCGGCGGCGGAGATCTCCGCGTCCGGGACCAGCCTCGCGCTGTCCTGGCCGCGCCCGCTTCCGGTGCCTGTGGTTGCCGGGTCGTCGGCGACCTATCGCGACGTGCTGCCGGACATCGATCTCGTGCTGACCGCCACCAGCCTGGCGGCGGGCGGTTTCAGCGAGACGCTGGTGGTGCGCACGCCGGCCGCGGCGCGCGACGCCGGGTTGGCCAGTCTCGCGCTGCGGGTCTCGACGACGGGCACGGGCAGCTTGCGCGCGATGGCGGGCGGCGGGCTCACGGCGACAATGACCCGGGGGCGCGGCGCCTACGTAGCCCCGCCGGCCCAGATGTGGGATTCTGCGTCGGTCCCGACTGGAGCCGCGGCGGGTTCCGGAGCGCGGTCTTCTGTCGCGGGGCCTGCTGGCGGCGCACGGCTGGCCGGGGTGCAAGCACGGGTCGCGGCGGGCGGAACCGAGCTGGCGCTCGCGCCGGACATGCGGATGCTGACCTCTGCGTCGACCAAGTTCCCAGTGTACATCGACCCCTCGTTCACGCCGATCACCGGCACCGGGGGCACGCAGGCGACCGACGCGCTGCAATCGGACTGCCCGAGCCCGCACTATGACGACTCGTCGTATTCGCACATGCCGGTCGGATACAACAACTTCCAGGCCGGAACCTGTCAGTACGAGAGCACCGACTACGCGCTGTACCAGGTAGCGATCCCGTCGGGGACCTTCGGCTCTCATTCGGTGCTGATCTCGGCGTCGTTCCAGACGCAGGAGGTGTACACCTCGTCGTGTTCGGCCTCGACGTCGGTGACGACGAGCTGGGTCGGCACGATTAACTCGACTACGGCGTGGCCCGGTCCGTCTCCGGTCGGCGGCAACGTGAACGCGACCGACACGGTCGGCCCGGATTCCGGCAGCTGCAACAACGTGGAAGACACCGCCAACACGGTCGCCGCCGGGTTCAACCTCAAGCCCGACCTGGCCAAGATCAGCTCGGCCGCGGCCATCACGCTGCGGCTGTGGGAGCCGGGCAACACCAACGACGTCGACCACAAGCAGTTCACCAAGAACCCGAACCTGCAGGTCGTCTACACCGAGACGCCCAACACGCCGTCCGGGCTGAAGGAGGCCAGCACCAACGCCGGGGCCAACAGCCTGGACTGCGACACCAGCCCGGCCAACCCGCCGATCATCGGCAAGACCGACGCGACGAACGGGCCCTACCTGCTGGGCACCTACAGCGACCCCGACGGCGCGGCCGTCCAAGCCAACATCCGATACCAGAACTACACCACCAAGTCGGCATTCACCACGGTTGACAAGGCGATCGACAACCTGACGGCCAGCAACGCCAACGCGGCGTGGCAGATGCCAGCCTCCTACACCTCCGGGCTGCCGGACGGCACGGTGATCGCGTGGCAGGCGCAAGCGGAGACTGGCAGCGCCTCGGTGAACGGCTCGACCTATGGACCGTACTCGTCCGCCTGGACGAACGCGTGCTACTTCGCCGTCTACCCGCAAGCACCGGACCCGCCGACGGTGACGGCCAGCTCCACATCGGCGTCTCCCGGGTCGAGCCTGAGCTTCACGATCACCCAGTCCAGCGGGGATGACGCCACCGAGTTCGTCTGGTCGGTGGACCAGACCCCGCCGACCGCCGCGAGCGCGCAGGAGTATCAGACCTGCACCACCGCGAGCGCGGAGGCGGACTGCACCGCGATCACCAACGGCGTCGCGACCTTGACGATCCCGGTCACCGGTCCCGGCCCGCACGATCTGTTCGTGTACCAGGTCGACGCGGCCGGCAACGAGTCACAGCCTGCGAACCCGACGTTCACCGGCCTCGGCGATCCGAACGTGCAATTCACCTCCGGGGACAGTCTGGAAGCGAACTTCTTCGACTCGTTCGGGCAGCTGTCTCTCTCCAACCTGACCCTGCCGGCCTACGACAACACGATGATCTCGGGCGAGCAGGGGCAATCCGAGAACGCGAACGCTGACGGTGGCGACAAGTCGTTTGACGAGGCGCAGGTCAAGGCCGTCGGCTGGAACCCCGGGGGCACAGTGACGGTGGACGGGGCGACGTTCACGCTGCCGGACTTCGGCCCGATTACGTCTTCCATTGATCCCCGGCTCATCAACCACACGGATAACATCCTCGCCGCGAACCAGACGATCGGCACCGGCCCGTCGGGCGAGCAGGGCAGCGCGCTGGTGTTCCTGGCCACCTCGACGGACGGGAACGTGATGGTCCCCGGGACGGCCAGCGGATCGCCTGACAGCGGCGTGCTGTCCGGCGACATCACCGCGCCGGCGGTAATGGGCGGCACGCCGACGACAGGCGCCTACTGCGACGGGGAGCCGGCGTTCAACAGCAACGTCCCCTGCACGCCGGCGACCGGCACCATCGACTACGCCAGCGGCTGCTCCGTCAGCCAGGCCCCGTACACGCTGACCGTGCCGGACTGGGTCGACGGACCGTCCGACATCGCGGCGCTTGAGCTGCCGGACTGGGACACGGCCACCGGACAGCAGGCGCAAAACGTGAAGATCTACGCGTTCGCGGTGCCACTGAATTCGAGCTGCACGGTGACCTCGGTCACGCTGCCCGACGTGGCGGCGTCGGTTAACGGCGTCACGACAATCCAGCCGGCTCTGCACATCTTCGGCATGTCCATCCGCAACACCGCCACCGCTACGCCCGAGGTGAACGACGCCACGGCCGCGGCGGCGCCGTCGGGACAGGCGTGGACGGGCGCGTTCGAGTCGCCGATCGAGGACGCGTACTCGATGCCGGCCTCGTCGGGCAACCAGACCCTCCGGCTCCTGGTGTCACCTGGCGTCAGCGCCCCGGCGGGCGCCGACGTGCGGATCAAGCTGTCCGATCCCGGCTTCCTTTCCGGAGACGGGACCGGGCCGCTGGTGATCGGCGCCGCCACGATCGCCGACCGGTATTACAGCGCCGCCCCGGCGCAAACACCGGTATCACTAACCTTCGGCGGATCGGGCTCGGCCACGGTCCCGGAGGGCGGGGACATCTACAGCGACCCGCTTACGTTGCCGTTCGCTATCACTCCCGGGACCGGGCTGCTGATCAGCATCTGGATCGAGAACTCCTCGCTGCCGGTGCTGCCGATGAATTCCTGGGCGAGCGGCGGGCTGGCGTGGTACAGCGCGCCAGGCACGGGGAACGAGACCGCGGACACCACCGGGACCCCGTTCACCGGGTCGGGCGGCACGTCCGTAGGCGCGGTCCCGGTGCTGACCGCCTTGGACGTGACCACGCCCGCGGAGACGTCCGCGACCTACGACTCGAGCAGCCCCGGGGCGCCGACCGTGGTGGTGGCCGGGAACAACGTCATCGACGGCTTCAGCTCAGACGCCGCGTCCGACGCGCTCAACATTCCCAGTCAGCGGGTAGCCGGCCAGTTGTCTGGGCTGCTGCCCTCCCTGGTGGGCACGGCTACCGATGACGGGCTAGCCGACTACGGGGTGGTAGACGGCGGTGTGCAGTCCAACCAGGTGCTGGCCGACGGCACCGGCGGCGGTGGGATTAGCCTGCTGGCCCGCGTCGACGCTGACATCCTGGCCGAGCCGGACGTGGGCACGGTGGTGCTCGATGAAGGCCTGGAGGACGTGCTGCGGCAAGCAGGGTCGGCCAGCGGCGTGACCAACCTGACCAACGCCTACACGATCCTGGTCCAGCAGCTGTCCGCATTCGGGATCAACGTGATCACGGGTGACCTCACGCCGTGCTCGGGTTACTCGAACTCGACCGTCGCAGACTCCTGCTCCTCCACGGTCGACGGGGCCAGGGTCGACGTCAACTCCTTCGTCGACGGCGGCGGTGGTGCGCCGAACTGCGCCGCCGCGTTCGACGCCGCGGTCAGCAACGGGGCCGGTACCGAGGCGCTGGCAACCGGATACGGCGAGGCCGACGACGTGAACCTCACCCTTGGCGCCAGCCTCGGATACGCGCAGCTGGCCAGCGCGGTAGTGGCGCCCAGCACAGGCTGCCAGCTGATGCCGAACATCCCCGCGGGCTCCTGAAGGGCGGTACCCCGATGAACGCAACGATCGTTTCCTTCAGGCGCGCGGCCCTGCGATGGCGGCGGCAGGTGCTGGCGGTTGGCGCCGGTGTCATGGTCGTCTCCGCCTTGACGGGGATGGTGGCGTCACCGCCTCCTGTCGCGACGTCCGGCCCCTCTCCGGCCAAACTCCGGCCGGTCGCGGCGGAAAAACCGGTGCCGGTCCACGCGGTGGCCTCGCACAAGGTCGCGGTGCCCGCGATGCATCCCTGGCACCGGCCCGCGGTGAGCTGGCCCGCCGCGGGACAAGCGATGGCCGTGGTTACCGCCGCGGGATCTTCCGCCACCGCTAAGCCCGACGCCAAGCCCGCCAGGCCGACCAACGCGGCGATGGCCGCACCCTCGACCGGATCGGAACGCGCGGGATCGCTGCCGGTCTGGGTCGGCCCAGCCACTATCCGGACCGCCAGCGGGACGGCGGCTGGCACGGTCAAGGTCGTCATGGCGTCGCGCAAGGCCGCCGCGGCGGCGGGGGTCAGCGGCGTGATCTTTACCGTGTCCGGCCCTAGCGGTAGCCCGACCGGCTCGGCGGTGCATGTGAGCCTCGATTACTCCTCGTTCGCGTTCACCGACGGCGGCGGGTACGCGGACCGGCTGCACCTGGTGGAGCTTCCGGCGTGCGCGCTGACCACGCCGGGGGTTGCGGCGTGCCGCGGGCAGACGCCGCTGGCGTCAGCCAACGACGTGACCGATGACCGGCTGGGCGCGGACGTCGCGCTGCCCTCGACGGTGGTGCTGGCGGCGACGACTTCCCCGTCGGGATCGGCTGGCGATTACACCGCGACGCCGTTGTCAGAGGCGGGCACCTGGACCGCGGGCGGTTCGTCCGGGGCGTTCACGTACTCGTACCCGATCGATGTGCCTCCCGTGCCCGGCGGGCTGGCGCCACAGGTCAGCCTGGGCTACGACTCGCAGGCGACCGACGGTCTTACCTCTTCTACCAACGATCAGGCTTCGTGGGTCGGGGACGGCTGGGATTACGAGCCCGGGTTCATCGAGCGGGACTATCAGTCGTGCCAGCAGGACCCGGCCGGGGCGACCAAGACCGGGGACTTGTGCTGGTCCAGTAACGACGTGACCACGCTGTCGCTGGGCGGGCAGACCACGACGCTGGTAGACGACCCGACGAACGGCTGGCACGCGGAGGCCGACAACGGGGACACGATCACCTACGAGACGGGCTCGGGGAGCAACGGGACAAATGACGATGACTACTGGGTGGTGACCGACCCGGACGGGACCAGTTATTTCTTCGGGCGGAATGAGCTGCCGGGTTACGCGTCCGGGGATGCCACAACGAACAGCGCGTGGACGGTGCCGGTGTACGCGACCGCCTCCGGTCAGCCGTGTTACAAGGCCACGTTCGCGGACTCGCATTGCGAGCAGGCGTGGCGGTGGAACCTGGACTACGTCACTGACTCTGAGGGCGACGCGATCGCTTACTTCTACAACACTGAGACCAACTATTACGCGGCCGACAACGGGACGACGGCGACCGCCTCCTACGTGCAGGGCGGCGCGCTGTCCTCGATCGAGTACGGGCTGCGGGCGAACAGCGTGTACGGGGTGACCCCGGCGGCGGAGGTCGCCTTCACTGCGTCGACGTCCCGGACTGATGTGCCGACCAGCGGCAGCACCGGTGACCTGGCGTGCGCGTCCGGGGCGGCCTGTGATGTGGTGTCGCCGACGTTCTGGACTAAGTATCAGCTGACCACGATCGCGACGAGCACATTGGAGGGGTCGGCGCTGGTGCCGGTGGATTCGTGGGCACTGGCGCAGGATTTCCCGGCGACCGGGGACGGGTCGGCGGCGCCGCTGTGGCTGGAGTCGATCACCCGCACCGGCCTGGACGGCGGGAGCGTGCAGTTGCCGCCGGTGACGTTCACCGGGATCTCGCTGCCGAACCGGGTGGAGACCGCGGCCGACCTGAGCGACGGGTATTCGATCATCGACCGGTTCCGCATCAAGTCGGTGACCAGCGAGACCGGCGGGGTGACGGCCGTCAGCTACGACACGCCCCCGGCCTCGTGCACGTCGGAGAACTTCCCAGCGCCTGACGCGAATACGACGACATGTTTCCCGGATTACTGGGAGCCGCCGGGGGCGACCAGCGCGGTGCTGGACTGGTTCAACAAGTACGTGGTCACCGCGGTGACCCAGTCCAACACCGCGGGCGGCACCACCCCGGTCGTGACGACGTACTGCTACGGGGCCTCTCCCGGCTGCCTGAGCAGCGGGGCGTGGCATTACGACGACGACACCCTGACCCGGTCCAGCCAGCGGACCTGGGACGAATGGCGCGGGTTCCGCACGGTGATCACCGAGACGGGCACGGCGCCGGACCCGGTGACCGAGACGGCCGACACCTACTTCCAGGGGATGAACGCGGACTACCAGTCCGGCGGTAGCACCTCGTCGGTGTCGCTGACCAGCTCACTGGGCAGCGAGACGGTCACCGACTCCGACCAGTTCGCCGGGACCGACTTCGAGCACACCGTCTACGACGGCGCCGACGGGGCGGTGGTGACCGACGCGGTGACGGTGCCGTGGACCAGCGCCGCGACCGCCACCCAGTCCCAGCCCTCGCCGCTGCCCGCGCTGACCGCGTTCCTGACCGGGACGGAGGCGGCCAAGACGTT
>Ga0210395_10001020_pt1 | contig 21767 bp, 20 predicted proteins | sample IncBWH4OmetaG_FD_150861 | JGI IMG/M metagenome (GOLD analysis project Ga0210395, IMG submission 150861) | Forest soil microbial communities from Barre Woods Harvard Forest LTER site, Petersham, Massachusetts, United States - Inc-BW-H-4-O ...
ACCACAACCTTTGAAACCATGGAGAGAAATATCCGTGCGCAGTTAGCTCGAGTGGCTGGGCCGGGAGGGTTTGATCCTGCCGACGACATCACGGCAATCACTGTGAATCGTTGGCCGCACGGCTACGCCTACGAATACAACTCGCTATGGGATCCGTTCTGGCTCGAGGGCACCGAGACCCCCTGCGAAGTCGCCCGCAAGCCCCACGGCCGCATCGCCATCGCGAACTCCGACGCCGGCGCCTACGCCTACACCGACGAGGCCATCAATCAGGCGTGGCGAGCGGTAGGGGAAATCACGAAGGGTTAATAGAGAGGGATGTGGGGACAGCCGTCCCTGACTTCGCTCAGGGCAGGCCATCGGCTGCTCTCGCCGGACGTCAATCCGTGTTCTGGCCCTTTAACTGTATCGCCTTGTTCCGCGCCTCTTGCGCCTGCTGCGTCATTCCCTTGGCTTGGTAGGCGTCGGCAAGGCCAGTCTCAACGTCCGGCTCGTCGCCGTTCTTTTCTTTCTCTTGGATGTAGGCCGCAATCGCCGCGTCGTACATCTTCAGCTTGGCGTAACAGTGACCGATTTCGGAGTAGACCCCGGATAGGTGTGGCTTCAGGCCAGCCGCGGTCTTGTATTCCTCAATGGCGGCCTGATATTTCTCCTCATCGAACAGCACCAGGCCCAGGCCGTAGTGGCCCTCGGCGCTCTTCGCGTCCTGCGATACCATTTGTGTGAATGCGGCGTTCGCATCTTCCCGGCGCTTCTCGTTCAACAACGTGATGCCCAGGTTAAAACGCGCTCCTGCATTTTCCGGTTGCAGTTCGAGCACCTTCTTGAATTCGCCCTCCGCCTCAGGGTATTGTCCCCGGTCGAAGTACGCATCTCCCAGCGAGAAATGCGCCTGGACCAGGTTGGGCTGCTGTTTGACGATCGCCTGCAGTTCAGTGATACGTCGATTGGGATCGTTCTCAGAGATCGATGCCAGCGCTCGCGCCACGCTCATGGGGCCACCTCGCCAATGTTGCACGCCTACGGCGGCACCAGCAACTGCTAGGGCGACCACGCCGAGAATGCTCACACGGCGCAGCGGGGTGTCGTGTTCGGGTGCGACGAGCGCGATCGATGCGCCCAGAATCAAGCCGCTGAAGAGTCCACCGATGTGAGCGGAGTTGTCGACGCGGATTCCGAACAAATCTCCTATCGCCGAGATCCCGAAGAGAATGTTAAACCCGGCGAAGAAGAGCAGGCTCTTCAGATTGGCCTGAATTGCATCGCGGGGGATATCGAACTCGCCCAGATAAAAAGATGAGATCAACGCGCCCGCCAGGCCAAAAATCGCTCCGGAAGCGCCGACACTCCATACTCGTGGGTTCCACGCGACGCTCGCCAGCCCGCCGCTTACGCCAGTGATGAGATAGATCGCCGCGTAGGTCCAGCGCCCATACAGCGATTCACAAAGACCGCCCAGGCTCCACAGGCACCACATGTTGAAGGCGATGTGCCAGATGTCGCCATGAAGAAACATGTAGGTCAACAGGCGCCACCAGTTCCCCGACAGCGTCAGAGGCCCATAATTCGCCCCAAAGTGCACGCTGATGGGGAAGGAAAAGGCCGCGCCTGGTGCGCCGCCAGCCATCACCGTGGCCGCCACCATCGCGACAAAGACCGCAACATTCGCGCCGAACAGCATGTGCGTCACTGTGATGCTGGATTCGCGCCGCACCCACGGCACCGCCATCACCGGTTGCTTCCCGTCGTCGCCCTCTTCGCCCCGTTGCGCCGCCTCGTGCTGCACACACCATTGGCAGATCTTCTTGCCAAACGTCAGCGCCGGCAGCTGCCGGCCACATCGAATGCAGTTCGCCATGGGTTCAATAAAAGACTATCAGCAGTTGACGAGCTTTTGGGAGGGTCGGGCTCATGAGAAAATCACGGCTTGGGCGAGGCAGGATTTGGGAAGGGTACGACTTCAGTCGCACCGTGGAAGAGCGGCGCTTCAGCGCCGCGTAAAGCGAAAAGAATCATTGGGGCTTTAGCCCCCGAGGAATTGTGCGCAAATCAATGAATGGTTTTGGTCTTCCGCGACATGTAGTCCATCAACAAATACTGCCCCAGCGTATAGGGCGTGGTGAAGTAGGCTTTGCCGCGGCACATCTCGGTAACTTTCTGCACGAACTGCACCAACCCGTAATCGGACGCCAGCATGAAGGTGTTGATAAGCACGCCAGCGCGTTTGCACTTCGAGACTTCTTCCAGCGTTTGGCTCACGACCAACGGATCGAGGCCGAAGGCGTTCTTATAAATACGTCCGTCCTCCAAAGTCAGAGCCGACGGCTTGCCGTCGGTGATCATCACAATCTGCTTCATGTCCTTCTTTTGACGCTGCAGGATTCTCTGCGCCAGCCGCAGTCCCTCGCGCGTGTTGGTGTAATACGGCCCGACCTTCACACGCGCCAGCTGCGACAGCGGAATCTCCTCCGCCGAATCGTGGAAGAGCACCAGCGACAGCGAGTCCCCCGGATATTGCGTGCGGATCAAGTGCGACAGAGCCATCGCCACTTTTTTCGCCGGAGTAAAGCGGTCTTCGCCATAAAGAATCATCGAGTGCGAACAATCCAGCATCAACACCGTCGCACACGACGACTGGTACTCGCACTGGTGCACCTGCAAATCCGAATATTCGATGTTGAGCGGAATGGTCAGCCCTTCACGCTGGATCGCGCTTGAGAGTGTGGCTGTGATGTCCAGGTTCAGCGTGTCGCCAAACTCATACGTCTTCGACGACCCGCTGGCCTCGATGCCAGTCGCGAGATCGCGCGTGTCGTGCCGTCCAAAGCTCGATTTGCCCAGCGAGCCCAGCAGATTCCGCAGCGACTTGAAGCCCAGGAAGTCGAGACTCTTATCGGTGATCTCAAACTTTGCCTGCTGCGCATCGCCAGTCTGCCCGCCCACGCTCGACCGCTTCGACGGATCATGCGGATCGTCGATGGAAATATAATCTTCCTGCTGCATGCGCTCGATGAGCTTCTCGATGAGTTCGTCGAGTTGCCCATCCGCGACCATCTGCTCGATTTGCTCGCGCAGATTCTCTTCGAACATTTCGCCATTCATCAGCGCCTGCTCGATGGCGCGCCTGAGTTCGTCGAGCGTCTGCTCGCCCTCCGGCAGTTCGTACCACATGGACTCCTGAAACCCACTCTGCAGCAGATAATCCGAAAGCGCCCCGAGCAAGTCCTCCAGGCTCATCTCGCCCGCGGGGTCCGGCACATATTTGGAGTAACGAATGCGTTTCATAAAACGGCTTCCGGCTTCCGGCGCTCGGCTTCCGGTCGCCCGCCTTGGACCCGAAGTCTAACCGCAAACATCATAATTCCTTTTTGCAGACCCTCCCGTTCGCAACAACCCGGAAGCCGAGAGCCGGAAGCTGAAAGCCGGAAGCCGGAAGCCGAAAGCCGAAAGCCGGAAGCTGAAAGCCGGAAGCCGGAAGCCGAAAGCCGAAAGCCGGCTAGTTAAACTGCCTTCTCTGCCGGTACGGCCGCTCGTCCGGCTCGGCTGATTTCTCGCGCACCGGCTCCGGCTTTTTCTCTCCGGCTTTGAACACGCGCTCCTCGCTCCTGCCGATGCGCTTATGCGCGTGCAGTCCTTCGAGAATGAACTCCGCCGCCGACACCTGTTGCTCGGGACTGTCTTTCTGCGAGACGCTCAGCGGGCCCAGTTTGTCGATCAGCCCCTGAATTTCCTTTAAGTTTTCCAGCGCTTCCACGGCAGGCACAGAATCGGACAATTGAATCTCGCCGCCCAGGTCGAACCATTGCACGATCTGCTGCACATTGGCCCCGGTGTAATACTCGTCGTAAGTTTTGGCAATCGCGGAGCGGATCAACTCGCGGCCCACGTGGTCCGCGCCCTTCATCTCACCTTCATATTCCAGTTCGAGTTTTCCCGTGATCGCAGGCAGCGCCGCATACACGTCGCTGATGCGGGGCACAACAACCTTCTCATCGTTTCGAATCGCCCGCCGCTCAGCATTCGAAACCACATTTTCCATCGCCGAGATCGGCAGTCGCTGGCTCACGCCTGAGCGCTTGTCGATCTTCTTGTCTTCGCGGGCGGCGAAGGCCACACGCTCGATCACTTCCTGCACATAATTCGGCAGGTGAAGAGGATGTCCATTCCGCCGCGTCCATGCTTCCTGCGCGGTGATCGCGATTCCTTCCTCAACGGTCGCCGGATAGTGCGTGCGAATCTCCGAGCCGATGCGGTCCTTCAACGGAGTGATAATCTTGCCGCGCGCCGTGTAGTCCTCCGGATTCGCGCTGAAGACCAGCGCCACATCGAGCGCCAGGCGAATGGGATAGCCCTTAATCTGCACGTCGCCTTCCTGCATGATGTTGAACAATCCCACCTGAATCTTTCCCGCCAGATCCGGCAGTTCGTTGATGGCGAAGATGCCGCGATTGGCGCGGGGCAGCAGACCATAGTGAACCGTAAGCTCGCTCGAGAGTTCGTGGCCGCCGCGCGCCGCCTTGATGGGGTCAATATCGCCAATCAGATCGGCAATAGTCACGTCAGGCGTAGCCAGCTTCTCCACATAGCGTTCATCGGGCGAGAGATAAGCGATCGGGGATTCGTCACCCAGCCGCGCGACTTCCTCGCGGCAGCGTCGGCAGATCGGAGCGTAGGGATTATCGTGAACTTCGCATCCTGCAAGATACGGCATGTGAGGATCGAGCAGCGTCGTCAAGGCCCGCAGGATGCGGCTTTTCGCCTGCCCGCGCAACCCGAGCAGAATGAAATTGTGCCGCGAAAGAATCGCGTTGATGATCTGCGGCACCACCGTATCGTCGTAGCCGACAATGCCGGGGAAGACCGGGGCATCACCGTTGGCACGCAGGTGGGCCGTCAGGTTGTCGCGCAGTTCGTCCTTAACGTGGCGCGTGCGCAACCGCTCTTCGGAGAAGACACTGCGGCGCAGATCACCCAGGGTGCGCGGAAGACTACTCATGAAAGGAACCCCCAACAAAACAAACTTGTCCGATTATACGCGCCGTAACGATCGAGCGTTTTTACCCGCCACCGATCCTCCGCAGACCTAACACCCAAGTCCCAAGACCTGTTCATTCACCGCGCGTGCCCGTTCCCGCCGGCCTTTTCGCGCGCTCGCGATGCGCGCCGCAGATTCGGGAGGATGGTTTCCAGATACGCCGCCACCGCCTGAATGCGAGCGCTCTCCGACCGCATCGCAAGCAGTTTCTGTTTGAAATCAAGATCGAGCGGCAAAGAGCCTGCGAGATAAAAAGAGAGCGCGCCCTGGTCCGCCGCCGCAAGGTCCTGCACGGCTCCAGCCAGGGAAAGAATCTCCAAATGCAACTGGATCGCCCGCGCCTTATCCTCAGTCGCAGCGGCGCCGGGCTTATCCGCGATCAGCAATATCTCTGCTTGCAGAAAGGAACGGTCGCGATTCAGTTCGAGCACTTCAAAACGCTTGCGTCCCTCCGCGACCAGATCCAGGCGGCCATCGGGATACTCTTTGGTGACGCTCACGATCTCGGCCGTGCATCCCACCTCCGCAATGCCCTCCTCCAATGCGCGAATCACGCCGAAGGGCGCCTCGTCTGCGCGACACTCGGCAATCATTTCCCGGTAGCGCGGCTCGAATATGTGCAAGGGCAGCGGAGCGCCGGGGAGCAACACGACGTCGAGCGGGAATAAGGGAAGGAGGGCCAAGGGATCTCCGATTCGCGTTGTCGCGCCGACGTCTCCACGACGGCGCGCAGAAATAAGCCGATTGTACGATATGAGTTATGGCCACACTCCTTTCGCGCGCCTTGACTTGCCGCGTCGTGGGGAATACAACGCGGAGATGGAACTTGTCGGGCAAGTCGTCGTGGTTACGGGCGCTTCGATGGGAATTGGCGAGGCGATTGCCAAAGTGTTTGCCGAGGAAGGCGCGAGCGTTGTCCTTCTTTCGCGCGATTCGGCGCGGGCTGAGGCCGCTCGCGTGCGGATTGGCTGTCTCGACCGCACCGCGGCTTTGTCCCTCGACGTGCGGCATTCTGAAGATATCGACCGTGTTCTCGGCCTGACGCTGCATCATTTCAAGCGCGTCGATGTCTGGATCAACAACGCCGGACACGGCCTGCTGGATTCGGTCGCGCAAACCGACATGCAGGCCTGCCACGAGATGTTCGAGACCAACTTCTTCGGCGCCCTGTCGGCCATGCAGGCTGTCATTCCGGTGATGCGGCAGCAGGGCGGCGGAACCATCATCAACATCTCGAGCGTGGCCGGGCACATCCCGTTGCCGTTTCACGCTTCCTACAGCGCGACGAAATTCGCGCTGAACGCCATCGGCAAAGGTGCGGGAGTCGAACTGAAGAAAGATGGCATCCACGTGCTGACCGTTTGTCCTGGCTATGTGCGCACCGCCTTCAGCGACAATGCGATTCGGGGCAACGATCTCAAGAAGGTGCGGCCGGCCTCGGTGCGCGGCATCACTGCCGAACGGGTAGCCCGCGCCACTCTGCGCGGATACTTGAAGAAGAAGAGGGAAGTGATTGTTCCGTGGACGATGCATGTGCCGGTCAAGGTCTATCAATTATTCCCCGCTGTCGTGGAGTGGGCGATGGCGCGGATGGCGAAATAAATAGCGTGCTTCGCGCGGCCTCCGAATTATCCCAACTCCGCCAGCATGGCTTCCATTTCTGATTGCGCGTGCAGGTTGCCGGTGCGGCGGGCGGAGGCGATGCCGTCGGTGAGCATCTTCTTCGCATCGTCGACGCGCTCGGCGCGGACCAGGGTTTGCGCGGCCATGAAATATCCGGCGGTGTATTCGGGATGGCTCTCCAGCAGGATCGAAAATTCCGCCAGGGCGCGGTCGAGGTCGCCTTGCTTCGAGTACTCCATGGCGAGTCCGTAACGCGCGAACGCGTCCTTGGGATTCTCCGTCAGGATTTCGTTGAGCATGGCGATGCGGTCCATAGTGTGGGAGACGAGTTGAGCGGCCTCTGGTGATGAGAGTACTACAAGGGTGGCGCTCGCGCAGCGGACTTCCTCGCCTGACGATGCGTGGGCGAGACGCCCCCGCGACAGCCGGCAGGGCCTGCCCTGAGCGAAGTCGAAGGGATGCCGGCGCTACTTGATTTGCGGTCCCGGACGGGCACTCGCCAGATCTTGTTCCACTGATTACAATTGCCAGTCCCAACCAATTCTGAATCTGTGAGGCGCGGCTTGGCTTGTCCATACTTCATGCCGGTGACGAGATTGGAAAACGGCTCGTGGCCGCATCCGGCAAGGCTGCCGCTTGGGGGCGGATGGTGCGGGCACTGCACCGCTCCCGGACACGAAGGAGAAGTTCCGGCGCAAGATGTGCTGGAAGCGTTTTGCAATTTGGGCTACGCCAGCGGTTGCAGTTGGTCGCCGCCGGAGCGGGTTTGGGATGCGGTGCGATTTGCCGTGGTCGCGCCGCAGGATTCGACAGGTCGACGTGACGCGGGGAAAGTTCCGGCGCGGTTGCTGATTCTTCGCTATGTATGCGAACGAAATCATCGGCCGGTCGATCATGGTGACCTTGAGTTTGATTTAGCGCGAGCAGTCTTGTTGCGGCGGCATGACGATGCGCGCGTCCAGAAGATGGCGGAATGTTTTCTGGAGTCGTACCTGAAGAAGAAAGCTTGAACCTACGAAGCATGATCACGAAAGGAAGAGACGCATGACCGAAGATGCGCTGGCGCCACGTCCGGTGCGCGATTCGCAATCCGAGATGGCGGAGATCGTGTTGCCGAACGACGCCAATCCGCTGGCCGCGCTGCTTGGCGGACGGTTGATGCACTGGATCGATCTGGCTGGGGCGATGGCGGCGCATCGTCATTCGCGCAGACACGTGGTGACGGCGTCGGTCGATCACATTGACTTTCTGGTTCCCGTGCGCGTGGGAGACCTCGTCATTCTGCGGTCGTCGGTCAATCGCGTCTTCCATACTTCGATGGAAGTTGGGGTGAAAGTCTTTGTCGAAAACTACATTGCCGACACAGCGCATCACGTCGCCTCTGCCTACCTGACGTTTGTGGCGGTTGATACTTCTGGGAATCGCGTGAAAGTTGCGCCGGTGATTCCTGAAACCGACGAGGAAAAGAGTCGCTACGATGACGCTGGAAGGCGGCGCGAGATCCGGCGGTCCGAGTTGGAACGGCGGCGCAAGGGGCGGTGAGTCCAAGGGCATATCGGTGATCTACATTTTTTTCATACCCTAGCTCTAAAATATTTGTTTTGTTTGAGTTGCGGCTTGGTGATATGCGGCGATCCGGGCAAAATATTGAGGCGGAAGGACTTATCGGTAAAATATTGCGGAATAAGGAGTTAGCGGCGGACTTCCGGGAGTGCATGGCCGGGGCTAGCTCGAGGGCGGGTTTTGCGCGCATATTGCCGATTCTGGGCTTCGCGTTTTCCTCGGTCAAGGTTGCGCGTCACAGTCGCGGCTGTGGATGACTGTGGAAAACGACGGGGGCTTGGGGCGGGCACGGCTTTGGCTGCGACTGTCGAGGCTGAAAATAAATTTGGTTTCGGGGCCCTAGGCCGCAAATCCCCCAGCGGCTAAAGCCGCAATTCATTTTGTGGCGATTCATGGCGCGGCTTTTTCTTTCGCCCCTCCGGGGCTCGTTCGTCTCCTGCCGTGTTTCCCACGGCTTGCGCCGTGGGCTGTATTCTTCCGCCGCTTCGCGGCTGTGAGCCGCGCACTGTTAAACAATTACGGAAGGCTGACGTGGATGCCGAGATTCTCGGCGACCTTGCGGAGTTTCTTGTCTCGGGCCCACAGTAGCGTGGGCGAATCGATTAATACGGAGGCGATTAGATGTGCGTCGGTAAAACCGATGCCCGCGCTGTATAGGCGGCGAGCTTCGATCGTGAGGCGCAATTCGTTCAGTTGTGCGATGCGTGCCTGTGGTAGCCGATCCAGCAACGCCAGCGTCTTTGCCCGGTCCTTAATCGATCCCAGGGCCAGCTCGGCAACTACAAAGGGATGGATGACGATCTGTCCCCGATTGAGAAGCTCGCGCATATGTTTGTCGCCAAAGCGCAGATGATCGACCCAGACGGATGTGTCGGCGAGGATCAATCCTTTGTCATCCTAGCTTGCCCACTCGGCGGCGGGGAATGTTCTTCAGGTTTGGCATCGTACCGCCTAAGGCGGCCAATCGGCGGGCGCTTTCGCGCTCGATGAGGGCTTTGAGGGCTTCGCGGAGCAAGGCTGTTTTTTCCGCCACTCCGGTGAACTCCTGGGCGGTGCGGACGAGATCGTCATCGAGGGCGACTGTGGTTCTCATGGAAGCTCCTGCACGGATTATAGCATCAAATGATGCTTTATATCGTGCCCAAGAGCTACTGCCCAAGGCAGATCGTTCTCAGCAAGGAGTTAGACGCCAGGCCGGCTGGGGGCGAAGAGTTGGTGGGATTCCATGCCCTGTTCTGATACCGTAGACCGGAATCGATACGTCCGTTTGCCGGAGGGATCGACCCTATGAAGTTTGTTCCGGTTTTCGCTCTTGCATTCGTGGTTTTGGCGGCTGCCTTGGCGCGCCCCCAGGAATTGTCGCCGAATGCACCCGCCGACAAGCCAGCCGGAGCCACCGGTTCCGAACAGATTCGGAAGTTCGAGGAGGCGATCAAACCATATGTTAAGCAAGCGAAAGAGACGCTTCCGCGGGCGAAGAAGAAATATCTGAAGGGGCTGCACAAGGGAGAAATATTCTTCGTGACCTCGAGGCTGCATGGGAACGGAAGATATGAACAAGTCTTCGTGAGAGTAACCTCGTGGGAGGGTGAAACGATCCGCGGACGTCTGGCAAGTGACGTGTCCGTCGTGCCCAATCACAAGAGGGGTGAGGAGATGACCTGTCAAGAAAGTGAGGTTCTGGACTGGACAATCTCTAAGCCTGACGGTTCCGAGGAAGGAAATTTCGTGGGAAAATTTCTTGATTCGTACAAGCCTTGACTGGTTTCCGAGCCGGGCTTGCTGATGATCTTTCGAAAAACCCACTTCTCGCGCAAAGGGCGCGCGAGAAATGGGGCACCCGGCAAAGCAGGTTCCTCACCGGTCTTTCAGACCGGTTCGGAATGACAAAATAGGGAGGGGCGTACGGCACGACTGAAGTCGTGCCCTTCCCGGTCAACTCTCCCCGATCAATAAGTCCTGCCCTTCCAGTCTAATTGCAGGATCGCGCGTGCGGTGTGTTGTCCGCGCGCGTATATAATCGAAGGAGAGACTTTCCTCATCTTCAATTTCGCAATTCTTTTCTGGAGTGTGAATCTTTGAGCTCGCATATGCCGCATCAGCATGGGGGGCCGGCGCCGGCGGGGCCGCAGCCGTTGCCGGGGGTGGGTGCCATTGTTGCCGTGGGGTCGGGGAAGGGCGGGGTGGGCAAGACTACGCTGTCGGTGAACCTGGCGGTGGCGCTGGTGAAGATGGGACACAAGGTGGGGCTGCTGGATGCGGATGTGTATGGGCCGAACGTGCCGCTGATGCTGGGAGTGAACGACCAGCCGCGCATGATTGGGGAGAATCGGATTGAGCCGCTGCAGGCGTTTGGGTTGAAAGTGATTTCGGTGGGATTTTTGAATCCGGGCGACAAGCCGATTATCTGGCGGGGGCCGATGTTGCATCAGATTATCCGGCAGTTTCTGGGGTTGGTGGAGTGGGGACAGCTGGATTATCTGATTGTCGATTTGCCGCCGGGCACGGGGGATATTGCGCTGTCGCTGGTGCAGACGGTGCCGCTGACGGGGGCGGTGGTGGTGTCGACTCCGTCGGACGTTTCGCTGCAGGATGCGCGCAAGGCGATTGAAATGTTTCGGCAGATGAAAGTCGATGTGGTGGGCGTGGTCGAGAACATGAGTTATTTCACTTGTCCGCATTGCTCGCATGAGGTGGATATTTTTTCGCGAGGCGGGGCGGAGAAGATGGCGGAGCGGTTCAGCACGCCGTTTTTGGGAGCGATTGCGCTGGATCCGGAAGTGCGGAAGTCGGGGGATGGCGGGACTCCGGTGGTGCTGGAGGGGGAGAATTCTCCGCATGCGAAGTCGATTTATGAGTTTGCGCGGCGAGTGGTGGTAAGGGTGGATGAGATTAAGGCTAGCGCTGTGCCTAGCGTGATTCAGATTCAGTAGGAAGGGCTTTAAACACAGGGGACACAGGGGTTCACAGAGGAAATTCTCTGTGGGACTCTGTGTCCTCTGTGTTTAGGGCTTTTTGAATCTTGCGAGCTGCCAGATTGGTTGCGAGTCGCGGTCTTTCAGGATTAACTCTGACATCATTTCTCCTAGGGCGGGGCCGTGTTTGAAGCCGTGGCCGGAGCCTCCGCCTAGCAGCCATACATTTTCGTTTTTTGGATGACGATCCACGATGAAGTTGCTGTCGGGGGTTTGTTCGTATTGGCAGACGCGGGTCTCGAGGAGCGGGGCGTTTTTCAGGGCGGGGAAGCGGAAGGCGATGTATTCGCGGACGTCTTTTAACGTTTCGGGATTGACTACGCGCTCGCCGGTGGTGGGATCGAAGAGCGGGCCGCGGGTGTCGTCGGCGATTTTGAAGCCGCGGGAGTCGCTGCCGGGGATGCCGTAGAAAAAATGGTTGCGGTGATCGCCCCATACGGGGAGATGACGGTCGGTGAAGCGGGCGTCGCCGGCGGGCGGGCCGAAGAAAAAAATATCCTGCTTGGTGGGTTGGATGAGGTCTCCGATGGTCTGGGGGAATAATTTGCCGAGCCAGGGGCCGCAGGCGAAGACGTAGATGTCGGCTTTGAGGTGGGAGCGGGCTTTTGAAAGTGCGGCTGCAGGGGCTAAAGCCCGCTCGGATTTTGCACGGCTTACGCGGCCCTGAAGGGCCGCTCTTCCACGGAGTTCGGCACAGAGAGGCCCGGCACCGAGGATCCCGGCACGGAGGAGTTCGGTTTCCAAGCCGTCGGGCAGGACCGCTGCTTGGCGGTATTTGCCGCCGGCGGCTTGAAACGCTTCGACGACGGCCTGGCAGCTGGCGCGGGCGTCGAGGTATCCGCAGGTTGGTTCGAAGATTCCCCACTCGATTCCCTCGAAATTAATTTGGTGCCAGCGCTTTTTCATTTGCGCGGCGGAGAGTTCGAGGAATTTTATTTTTGAGTGACGCAGAGATTTGATTGAGCCGCGTTCGAAGGTGTCATCGTTTTGCGGAGCCATCCAGAGGACGCCGGTGCGGTGCAGGAATTGGCGGTGCCAGCGGCGTTCGTATTTCTGCCAGAGCTTGAGGGCTCGGGCGGCCATCGCGGTGTAGGGCTGGTCGGGGCCGTAGGTGCCGCGCATGACGCGGGTTTCGCCGCCGGAGGATGCTCGGGAATTGCCGGGGCCCCAGGCGTCGAGGAGGGTGACGCGAGCGCCGCGCTCTTGGAGATGGAGGGCGGTCCAGCCGCCGAAGGCTCCGGCGCCGATGACGGCGATGTGGGGGGCGGATTTCATCGGAACAGATAGAGCATACCGTGCTAAGGAGATTTTGAGTGTAATCGCCGGATAGCAACATCTTAGGCAAGTTTTACCGAATTATTCACCAGTGGCGGCCATGAACCAAAATGCAAGCGTTGCAATCGCACAGATGGGGGCGTGCCAGCGCAAAGAACTCGCTCGCCACACACCACTAACTCCAAAGGCAAATCCGCCGAGAGATAGCAACGTTCCGGTTCGAAATATCCCGAGCAGCAGCGGATCGTAATAAGGGAAGTGATGGATTTGAGCAAATGCGATTGACAAAACGGCGAGCAGACCTGACGCTGTGGCCAGAAGAAAGCCGCATAAAGACAGGATGGCAGGTGCGTTTCGCAACTTCGGCTGGCTTGCCCAGCGAGTCCAACCCCAAATCAGCATGACAGGCGAAAGCAAATAGCCGAGTATGACAAGTATTCCAGCCATCACTTGTACGGATGTGCTCATCGAGGAATTCCGGCGGAACCATTTTATACCTCGATAAGTGTAGAAACATCGCGATTAAAATCCATTGAACGCGCGAGGGCGTTGAAGCGACCCTCTCGGCTTGACACTTTCCCACGGCGTCCTGGAATAGGGACGGGATTGCAGCTTTGGTTCAAAAGGCAAGCTTCTGCATCTAAGATAGTTAGGTAAAATAGATGAGGAAGCGGTTTCTCCCATGGCTGGCGCCGCTCGAAATTTTACAACACAAACGATAGATGCCTGCTGACCCTAATATCGGGAATCGCGAACGCGAAATTCTGACTGCGCTGGTGGAGACGTTTATCTCGACAGGCGAGCCCGTTGGGTCGCGGACGCTGGCGCGGTCCAATCGCGAAGGGCTGAGTCCGGCGTCGATTCGGAATGTGATGGCGGATCTGTCTGACGCCGGATTTCTTGAGCAGCCGCATGCTTCGGCGGGGCGCGTGCCGACGACGGAGGGGTATCGGTATTACGTCGAGCAGATTTCCGGGACGGCGCGGCTAGCGCCGCAGGAAGAAGCGATGATCTCGGACTCGCTGGCCGGGATTACGGATGTGCAGGAGTTCATGGAGCGGACGTCGCGGGTGCTGTCGCTGATTTCGCGCAACGTGGGCGTCACCGTGGCTACGAGCGGTCCGAAGAACGCGCTGGAGCATGTGTACTTCTCGCGGCTGGGGGAACAGAAAGTTTTGGCGGTGCTGGTTACGCGATCTGGGTTGGTTCGCGACCGGGTGCTGCGGCTGGATTTGGCGCAGTCGGAGCTGGATCTGGCGGCGCGGTACATCAACGAGAATTTTCGCGGCTGGACCATGGAATCGATGCGCGCCGAGCTGGCGCGGAGGCTGGAGCAGGAACGTAGCGAGTACGACCGGCTGATGAACTCGATCGAGGCGCTCTACAAGCAAGGCGCGCTGGCGGCGGAACCAGGATCGCAAGTCGTATTCATCGAGGGCGCGTCGAACCTGGTCAGCGGAGATCATGACAAGCAGCGGCTGCAGGAGATGCTGAAGACGCTGGAAGAAAAAGAAAAGGTGGTTCAGTTGCTCGGCGCGTATCTCGACGTGCAGCAGGAAGCCGTGCGAGTGGTGATTGGGCTCGATCAGGCGCTGCCGTCGATGCAGAATTTCGTGTTGATTGGAGCGCCCGCGCATGCCGGCAATGAAGTGATGGGGTCGCTGGCGGTGATTGGGCCGACGCGGATGGATTATCAGCATACGATTACGGCGGTTTCGTATATTGCGCGGTTGTTCGACAAGATTCTGAATGATGCGGAGTAATGCGGACGGTGCGATCAATTTTAGGTTATGAAGATTAAGGTTATGAAGAAAGCAAACGGAAAATCGGAGACGGAAATGGCAGGGCTTGATCTGGAGCACGAACTACCTCCCGCGGATGGCGATGAGAACACGCCGGAATCGGCTGTGAGTGTTGCCACTGGAGATGCCTCGGGGGCGGGGGCGGAATTGCAGAAGCTGCGGGCGGAGCGCGATTCGTTGCTCGACCGGCTGGCTCGGGCGCAGGCGGAATTTGAAAATGCGCGGCGGCGTGCGGTGAAAGAGCAGCAGGATTATCGCGACTACGCCGCGGCGGACGCGATCAAGTCGTTGCTGCCGGCCATGGACAGCCTGGAGCGGGCGCTGCAGGTGAAGGCTGATGCGGCGGATCTTCGGAACGGCGTGGAACTGATCTACAAGCAGTTGCAGGATGCGCTGGCGAAGCTGGGAGTGCGTGCGATTCCGGCCAAGGGAGAACAGTTCGATCCGCATGTTCATGAGGCGATCGAGATGGTGGAAACATCTGACGCGCCGGATCACGAGGTGATCGAGGAATTGCAGCGCGGGTACAAGATCAAGGATCGGCTGCTGCGGCCGGCTATGGTCAAGGTCGCGAAGAATCCGTGAAGAACACGGGATCTGCGAAGGATTCCGGTTCTTGATGGTGCAGGCGGAAACCCAGGTCCCTCGCGTTGCTCGGGATGACAATCTGCTGGTGACAACTCGCCCTTGATGGCAACCGTTTTTTATTTGTTTTCCGATTTTGTTTCTGACGAAAGGTTTTATTTTCTGACGACGAACGCAAAACGCGACTACTACGAAGTGCTGGGCGTGACCCGCACCGTTACCGAGATCGAACTTAAGAGCGCTTATCGCAAGCTGGCGCTGCAGTTTCATCCGGACCGCAATCCGAATAATCCCGACGCGGAAGATAAATTCAAAGAGGTCAGCGAGGCTTACGCGGTGCTGGCCGACACCGACAAACGAGCGGTGTATGACCGCTACGGGCATGCCGGACTTGGCGGCGGTTCCGGGCAGGGTGCGGGCTTTGATCCTACGACGTTCCAGGATCTCGGCGATATTTTTGGGGAGTTCTTTGGCTTCGGTGACATTCTCGGGGGTGGCGGTGGACGGCGGCGCAGCCGGGTGCAGCGCGGGGCTGATCTTCGCGAAGACTTGACGCTCGAGTTTGAGGAAGCGTTTTTTGGCACGGAGTCGCGGGTGACGGTTCGCCGGCACGAGGCGTGCGAGGAGTGTCACGGTGCTGGCTCGGCGCCGGGCAAGGGGCCGACGACTTGCCGATCGTGCGCCGGGCGTGGGCAGGTGCGATACCAGCAAGGATTTTTCAGCATTGCGCGTACTTGTCCAACTTGCCAGGGGACGGGCAGCGTGATTACTGATCCATGCGCGAAGTGCAAAGGGGACGGACGCATTCTGCGGCAGCGCACGGTTGACGCCAAGGTTCCCGCCGGCGTTGAGGACGGAACGAGAATTCGTTTTTCGGGCGGGGGCGAGGTGGGCCAGTTTGGCGGACCCGCGGGAGATTTGTACTTGGTGCTGCATGTGAAGGAGCATCCCTTCTTCATGCGCGAGGGCAACGACCTGCACTGCGTGGTTCCGATCTCGATCACGCAGGCTGCGATGGGCGCGGAAATTCGCGTGCCCACCATGGATGGTGAGCATGCGTTGAAGATTCCCGACGGAACGCAGCCTGGCTCCACGTTCCGCGTGCGCAACAAAGGTGTGCCTGTGTTGAACGGACATGGCAAGGGCGATTTGTATGTCGAGGTCCGGGTGCAGGTTCCGACCAAGCTGAATAAACGTCAGAAGGAATTGCTGCAGGAATTAGATGCGCTCTCGAAGGTTGACAACCAGCCACTGCTGCGGTCTCTGCTGGGAAAAATGAAGGATATGTTCGGATAGGGGCGAGACGCGTTTCTCGGAGACACCGCAGCGGCTGAAGCCGCGATTGATTCTGAGGCGTTGGCGGCATCGCTAAACAGGTTGCGGAAAAATTCGATCCACCGATGGAAGACGACCACTAGGGCTGAAGCCCCGCACTGATTCTGCTTTACGCGGCGCTGAAGCGCCGCTCTTCCACGGTGCTGCACACATTTTCGATTTTTTCCGCAACCTCTAAAGCGATGCCCTGATACGAATCGTGAGTTCTTCAAATCGTGAGTTCTTCATCAGACTATTTAGACTCTGAAGTACAGTTCTCCATCCCATGACCCGCCGCCGATGGATCGCAGAAGAATTCTCGGGCAATCACGCAGCACTTAGCGGCGCTCACGCTGATCATCTGATTCGCGTTCTTCGGGCCCGGATGGGACAAGAGTTCGATATCGCCACGGGTGCGGTGGTGCGGCGGGGGCGGATCGTGAACATCCATCGGGGACGAGTCGAGTTCGAGCTCGCCGAAGAAGTCTCCGCGCCGTCGGTGGCGCGAGTCACGCTGCTGCTTGCCGTATTCAAGTTTGATCGCATGGAATGGGCGATCGAGAAATGCACCGAACTGGGTGTGTCGCGAATCGTGCCGGTGATTGCGCGGCGGACCGACGCGCACCTGGCTCTAGCCGCTGCAAAGCGTGCTGAGCGTTGGCGGAGAATTGCGCTGCAGGCCTCTGAGCAGTCGCGGCGCGCCACTCCGCCGGAGATCGCGACACCAATCAAACTCCAGCGGGTCGTGGACCTGGACGACGGGGCGTATCGCATTGTCCTCGCGGAATCGGAACAGCAGAGTTTGCTGCGGGAGGTTTTGGCTTCGAGTGCGGAAGGGGAGATCGTTCTGGCGATCGGGCCGGAGGGGGGATGGGCCGACGACGAGTTGCAGCTTTTTCTGCAGGCGGGATGGATCTGCGCTTCTTTGGGGCCGACCATTTTGCGCGCGGAGACGGCTGCGATCGCGGCGGTGGCGATCACGGTCTCGGAGCTCACCTAAGGGGACTCGGAGTGTCCGAGGAAATCTTAAACACAGGGGACACAGAGGGCACACAGAGGAAGGCTGAGCTTCATCAGAGTTTTCCTAGTCCGCGAGCGGTGCCCGGACGAATGCGTCCGGGGCTGCGTGAATCTGGCTTGGGCCCGCTGCATGCACGACTTCGGTAGGTGATATCCTGACCCGCAATGGCGTCTTCGAAATCAGACTCTCGTCACACCCGTCTTAGTCCAGCTCCGTTTGTTGCCGATGATCGCCAGCGCGAGGCGATTGAGCACGTCGGCGGGCCCATGCTGGTGGTTGCGGGTGCGGGCACCGGCAAGACGTCGGTGCTGGTGAATCGCATTGCCCGGCTGGTCAAGGAAGGGCACGTGAAGCCGGAAGAAATACTTGCTCTTACCTATACGAAGAATTCCGCGACCGAGTTGGGCGAACGGGTGCGTTCCCTCGTCGGCAGCGCTAACGTGCATACCGCTACGTTTCATGACTACTGTCTTGATCTGCTCAAGCGTGCGCAAAAAGATTTTGGAGTGTTGGACGAAGCTGACCTTTGGATCTACCTGCGGCGGCGGCTGCGCGAGCTGCATCTCGAATATTTTATCCGGGCCGCGAATGTTGGGGAGTTTCTGCGCGACCTGTTGACCTTCCTGAGCCGTTGTCACGACGAACTGGTCACGCCTGAAAAGTATTTGCAGTACGTTGCAAGGCTGGAGAGTGGCGAGCTCTTGATTCCGCGCGTTAGCAAGTCAAGTGACGAAATTACTGACGCAGAAGTATTGGGACGCTGCCGCGAAATTGCGCGGGTCTTTGCCAGCACCGAGCGCTGGCTGCAGGAGGAGAATCTCGGCACGTTCAGCCACATGATCACGCGGGCGCTGTCACTTCTGGAAAGCGATCCCGAGGTGCTGGCGGACGCGAGGAGCGGCGCCAGATTCATCCTGGTCGATGAATTTCAGGATGTGAACTTTGCCCAGGTGAAGTTGCTTGCGACTCTTGCCGGGACACAAGGCAATATCTTCGCCGTCGGCGATCCTGACCAGGCGATCTATCGGTTTCGGGGAGCGTCGAGTGCGGCGTTCGATCTTTTTTATCGACAGTTTCCGGCGGCTCAACGAGTCGTTCTCGGGATCAACCGGCGCTCGCGCACTCCTATCCTGAGCTGCGCCTTCGCGCTGATTGAGAAGAATCCTCCTGCCTTTGCCGGGAAGCACAGTCCGGCTGCTGCCTACCAGCGCACTGCGCTGGTGTCTGCACGGGACCAGGCTGTCGGGGTCGGAACTCTCTCGCCGGCCGCGCCGGTAGAAGCCATTTCGTTTGCGCGCAGAGAAGCTGAGGCGGCCGACGTGGTCGAAACCATCAAGAGCCTGCGCAAGCAACTGCGATGTCGGTGGAGCGACTTCGGAGTGCTTTACCGGCAGCATCCGCATCGCGACGACTTGGTGCGGGAGCTCATGGATGCGCGGGTTCCGTTCCTCATCGAGAATATGGATGTCAGCGATACGCCTGAGGTCCGCGATCTGTTCGCGTGCTTGAGCGTGGTGGTCGCGGAAGGCGACGATGTCAGCCTTTTTCGCGTAGCGGCGTTGCCCCAGTTCAACGTGGATCCGGAAATTCTTCGCGCGACCACGCGGGCGCTGGCTAAGAATTCTCGCGAAGGCAGAATCGTTTCGCTGTCTTCGGTGCTCACCGATATGGACGGGGGGGCGGATATTCTCGCGGCGATTGCCGCGGCTCGGGAGCAGATCACTCGCACGCGGGCCAAAGGCCGTCGAGCGCTTGAGATCGTCGCGCGTAAATTTCAACTCGACGTGGCATCGCCGATCCTGAAGGCGGCGCTGAAATTCGGGGAAAACTGGCAGGAGAAGAAGATCAACAAGACGACCGAGCTCACGGAGTTCGTCGACTATATGGCGCTGTTCCGCGAAGCCGGCGGCGTCATTCCGCTTGAGTCCAGCGCGCACGAAGACGCGGTCCGGCTGATGACGGCGCATCTCGCCAAGGGGCTGGAGTTTCCCCACGTTTTCATTCTTCGCGCCAATAGCGGATCGTTTCCGCTTTCCTATCGCGAGACTTTGGTGGAGTTCCCCAACGATCTGCGCAATCCCGATTCCGCGGGAGAGGGCGAAGCGAAGACGCTGCATGGCCAGGACGAACGCCGGCTGTTTTATGTGGCCATGACGCGGGCGCGGGACACGCTGCACATTTATGGGAAGCAGGGAAGCGGGAAGAAAGATCCTACGCCTGCCGGTCCCATTCGCGAGCTTTTGCTGGAGAATTCGTTGCGTGGTGCGCTGGTTCCGCGGACTGCCAGCGGGTCTCCCGTGGAACTGTTTGCCGAGGAGTCGCTGGGGTACGCTGAACCGTCGCGGTTGACGGATTGGCTTACTCGGCCCGCGACGCAGGGCCTGCAACTGCAATTGAGCGCGTCCGCGGTCGATACTTATGAACGCTGCCCGTTGCGCTTCAAGCTTGAGCGCGATTGGAGGCTTGCATCGAAACCGGCGGCGGCGATGCAATACGGGGCTTCGATGCATCGAGTGTTGCGGACTTATTACGATGCTCTACGGGCCGGTCGCCCTCTCAGCGAATCGCAACTGATCGACGACTTCCGCGGCGATCTGGCCAGCGCCGGCATTCAGGACCAGTACCAGCACGAACTCTACGAGAAGCAGGGCGTCGGACAACTCAAGGACTTCTTCGCCGCGGCGCAAAACGCCGATCCGCCGGAGGTTCTCCATACGGAAGAATGGTTCGAGATCAAGCTGGGTGAGACGCGGCTCACGGGGCGCATCGATCGCATGGACCGTGGTTCGGATGGCAGAGTGATCGTGGTGGATTACAAAACCGGGAAGGCTCGCGATCAGGAGGACGCCGACGACAGCCTGCAACTCTCCATCTATGCGATGGCCGCGCGCGAAAAATGGGGATACGACGTGGGTTCCCTGGTTTTTTACAATCTGGAAGAAAATGTCCCGGTGGCCACGGTTCGGAGTGAAGCGGAACTGCGCGTGGCACGCGATCGAGTCGCTGCGGCTGCCGAGCACATTGCCGCTGGAGACTTCAAGCCGAATGTCGACTTTCACTGCTCCTTCTGCTCGTTCCGGACTCTCTGCCCGGCCAAGGAGAAACATTTTCCGAATCTTGGTAAGCCGGGCTCCGAGAACTAGGCGGATTCGAAGCTCTGCTGTTGGTGCATCTTTTCTCGAAATTGTGCCGCCACAAAAACTTAGGGGACGCTCGAGAGCGTCCCCTTTATTGCCTTTACTGAACTTCTTAATGCTTCTTTTTCTTTTTTGCCTTTTTCTTGGTTGCCATGGTTCCTATTCTCCCTTCCATTTTTCATGGAAAATGTCGCAGTGGTCTTCAACTGCAACTAGTTGATGTATAGAGTTAATAAAAAGTGAAGTCAAGAAAAAAATGATGAGCAATCTGCGCGAGTCGCGACACCAAAGTCACTCGGATCGAATTTCTGAAGCAGAAGTCAACAAGAATTTTATAATCTCGCGTCGAGTCGCGCTCGATTTTAGTTTCGCGAGCGCATCACGACTCGAGTCGAGGTTGTGATCGGCGAGGGGAATCGGGTCGCGTTCGTCGGACGGCGACAGACTTCGTATGGATGCTGCGAGCGACGCATTGGCAAGCTGGTGCATCTATAATGAAGAAGGCGAAATCTTCGCGGGAGCATGATTCATGGCCTCTTTTGACGATGTTGTTATTATTTCCGGCTGCCGTACCGCGGTGGGGAAATTCCAGGGCAGCCTTTCTGATTTCAGTGCGCCGCAACTGGGTGCCATCGCTGTCCGCGAGGCGGTGAAGCGCGCCGGTGTCGACCCCGCACAGGTTGACGAATGCATTATGGGGAACGTCGTCTCTGCCGGGCTCGGGCAGAATCCGGCGCGGCAAGCGGCAATTTATGGCGGACTGTCTCCTGCGACAGGTGCCATGACAATCAACAAAGTTTGTGGCTCGGGATTGAAATCTGTCGCGCTCGCTGCGCAAGCGGTGCAGACGGGAAACAGTGCGATCGTGGTCGCGGGTGGAATGGAATCGATGACGAACGCTCCTTACCTGCTGCCACAAGCGCGCAAGGGATATCGTCTGGGCAACGCGCAGATTGTCGATTCGATGGTGCACGACGGACTGTGGGACATTTACAACGACTACCACATGGGCATCACGGGCGAGAACGTGGCGGAGAAATACGGCATCTCGCGCGAAGAGCAGGATGAGTTTGCGCTGCACTCGCATCGCAAGGCGCTGTCGGCGATCAAGGAATGCCGGTTCAAGTCGCAGGTTGTTCCGGTGGAGATTCCGGCGAAGAAGAAAGGTGCGCCTCCTACGATCTTCGATAAAGACGAGGGCCCGCGGGAAGATACGACCATCGAAGTACTGCGGTCGTTGAAGCCGGCGTTCAAGAAAGACGGGACTGTGACGGCTGGGAACGCGCCTGGAGTCAACGATGGCGCTGCGGCGTTGGTGGTTACGAGCGCGAAGCGTGCCGCGGAACTTGGGGCGAAGGCGATGGTCCGGATCGTGGCCCAGGCGACCAGCGGTGTCGAGCCGAAATGGGTGATGATGGCTCCCGTGGGCGCGGTGCG
>Ga0210395_10001021_pt1 | contig 21739 bp, 22 predicted proteins | sample IncBWH4OmetaG_FD_150861 | JGI IMG/M metagenome (GOLD analysis project Ga0210395, IMG submission 150861) | Forest soil microbial communities from Barre Woods Harvard Forest LTER site, Petersham, Massachusetts, United States - Inc-BW-H-4-O ...
ACGGCGCGGTGCTGATTTTCGACGAAGTGATGACCGGGTTTCGCGTGGCTCGCGGCGGCGCGCAAGCGCGCGAAGGCGTCCGGCCCGACCTGACGACGCTTGGCAAAGTGATCGGGGGCGGTTTACCGGTCGCGGCGTTTGGCGGCCGGGTGGAGATCATGGCCCAGCTCGCCCCCGACGGGCCCGTCTACCAAGCAGGAACGCTCTCGGGCAACCCGATCGCCATGGCCGCGGGCATTGCCACGCTTGGGGTTGTCGCAGCGGACCACACACTCTACGAGCGCCTCGAAGCGCTGGGACGCCGGCTGACTGCGGCTTTGAAAGCCGGCTTCGACCGGCACGGCTACCCGAGCTTCGTCAACTGCGCGGGGGGGATGTTTTCGATCTTCTTCACGCGCGACGAGGTGAGCGACTTACGCGAAGCCCAGGCCACCGACCGGCGCCTCTTTGCAAAATACTTCGGCGCCATGCTCGAGCGGGGCGTCTACTTCGCACCGTCGCCCTTTGAGTCGAACTTTCTTTGTGCGGCCCATACCGCCGCAGAGATCGACCGCACGGTTGCGGCCTCGGACTCGGCGCTGGCGGACCTGAGGGCGACGGATGAGCACCCGTTGCGAGCGATGCACTTGTCGGGCGGCGCGTCGGAGCCGTAGGATTGCCTCATGCATCTCACCTGCATCGGCCTCTCGCATCACACGGCCCCCATCGAGGTCCGGGAGCGGCACGCCTTTCCGGCATCGCGGATGGCCGAAGCCCTCGTCGCTCTGCGCGACTACGAGGCGGTTACCGAAGCCGTCATGCTGCAGACCTGCGGAAGACTAGAGATCTATGCCGAGCTCTCCGACTACGAGAGCGGCGTCGGACAGATAAAATCATTTTTGACCAACTTCCGCCACGGCACCACCGGCTACGATATCGAATCCTATCTTTACACCCGGCTCGGTCATCAGGCCGTCGAGCACCTTTTCCGCGTCTGCACCGGTCTCGACTCGATGCTAATCGGCGAGGCCGAAATTCTCGGGCAGGTCAAAGAGGCGTACGTCGCTGCGACGCAAGCCGACTCTCTCGGGAGAACGCTCCATCGTCTCTTCCGTGAAGCGATCGCGGCCGGCAAAATCGCTCGCGCGAAGACGCACATTGGAAGTGAATCGGTTTCAATCGCTACCGCGGCGGTCGAAGCGGCGCGCGTTCGTCTCGGTACGTTGGAAGGGAAGTCCGTTCTCGTCGTCGGCGCGGGCAAGATGGGGCGCGCAGCGGTAAAACGATTGCGCCAGGAGGGCGCCGCGCGCGTCATCGTAACGAATCGGACGCTGGCGCGCTCTCGCGAACTGATCGAGGAGGCCGGCTTCGGTGAAGCGGTCGAGATGCCCGAACTCTCCGACGCGCTTGCCGTTGCCGACGTCGTCGTCGCCTCCACCGGCGCCTCGCACTTCGTCCTCGACGAAAAGCGCGTGGCTGCCGCGATGGCCCTGCGCAAGCGGCGTCCGCTCTTTATCGTGGACATCGCCGTGCCGCGCGACGTGGATCCGGCCGTAGCGCAGGTTGCCAACGTTGCGCTCGTCGATGTCGACGGCCTCAAATCGGTCGTAAACGAACGTCTGGAATCCCGGCGCGAGGCGATCCCCGCGGTCGAGAAGATCGTCGGCGAATACATCGAGCGCTTCGAAAGCTGGTACCGTTCTCGCGCGACCTTGCCGGTGATCGCGCGGCTTACGCAAAAGGCCGAAGCGATTCGCGCAAGAGAAGTCGAGCGGCTCTTGGCACGCTGCCCAAACATGAGCGAGCGCGAGCGCATGCTCGTGATCGGCATGAGCATGACGATCGTTTCGAAGCTGCTGCATTCGGTGATTCTAAAAATTCGCAATAAGGCGATCGTCGATCGCGCCGAGGCGCTCTCGCACGCGCGCGTGCTCGACGAGCTTTTCGAGCTGAATATCGCCGACGCCGTCGCCGACTCACTGGTTGCGATGTCCGCCGATGGGCACTAGGAACCCCGGACGCGTGTTCTTAGTCGGCGCAGGCCCGGGTAATCCGGGCCTGCTGACTTTACGAGCCGCCGAGGTGCTCGAATCGGCGGAGGTGTTGCTGTACGACGCCCTTGCGGGCGATGCGATCGTCGCCCTCGCACCGGCGGCCTGCGAGCGAATCTACGTTGGAAAGCGGGCCGGAGAGCACGCGATGCCCCAAGACGAGATCGAGCGGCTGACGATCGCGAAAGCGCGAGCCGGGTGTCGCGTCGTCCGGCTCAAGGGCGGCGATCCTTTTATTTTCGGACGAGGCGGCGAAGAAGCGCAAGCGCTCGTGGCGTCGGGGGTGCCGTTCGAGATCGTTCCGGGAGTGAGCTCCTCGTACGCCGCGCCGGCCTATGCGGGAATTCCGGTAACCCATCGCGAGTACGCCGCGTCGTTCACCGTCGCCACCGGACACGAAGATCCGGGCAAAGCCGTTTCGAGCTTGGATTGGGCGAAGCTCGCCGATCCTGCGCGCACGCTCGTCTTGTTGATGGCCACCGCGAACTTGCGCGAGATTGCACGCGAGCTGATCGCCCATGGCTTAGCACCGCAGACACCGGCGGCCGTCGTGCAGGACGGGACGCGGCCGAGCCAGCGAACGGTACTCGGACGGCTCGACTCTATCGCCGACGACGTCGCGGCAGCAGAGATCGGCGCTCCTGCCGTCGTCGTCATCGGCGGCGTTGCGGCGTTGCGGACGCAGCTTCGCTGGTTCGACTCCGGCGTGCTCTTCGGCAAGCGCGTTTTGATCACGCGCGCGGGAGAGCAGTCGGGCGAGTTCGCACGCGCGCTGCTCGCACGGGGAGCCCAGCCGGTTCTCGCGCCGGTGATTGCCATCGCGCCGGTCGACGACGCGAACGCTGCGGAGCGAGCGTTCCAGGAGCTTTCATCGTATGCGTGGCTGATCTTCACGTCGCAAAACGGCGTCGACGCATTCTTCGCGCGACTCGCCGCAAGGCAGGGCGATGCTCGATCGATCGGCAGGGCGAAGGTCGCCGCAATCGGCGAACGCACCGCTGCGCGCCTGCGAACCTGCGGCGTAATCGCCGATCTCGTGCCGGCGGAGTTTATCAGCGAGGAAGTCGCGCGAGAGGTCATCGCTCGCAGTAGTGCGGGAGACCGAATACTGCTCTATCGCGCGCAAGAAGCGCGCGACGTTCTGCCGCAGATGCTGGAGGATGCCGGACTCGACGTCACCATCGTTGCGGCCTATACGACGGTGATTCCGCCCGACGCGGACTTCGCGTCGAAAGTCTCCGAAGCCGACGTACTCACGTTCACGAGTGCGAGTACGGTTCGTGGCTTCGTCGCGCTCCTCGGCGATATCGCAGCCTCGCAGGCCGCGAGCGGCAAATGCGTCGCCTGCATCGGACCGATCACCGCAAGCGCCGCCGCGCAAGCCGGATTAAACGTCGACGTCGTAGCGCCAGTCCATACGACGGCCGGGCTGCTCGATGCACTCGAAATCTACTACGCGACAAACAGGTGATACGGCTCGCAGTTGGCGCGGCGCTGGCCGCGGGCGTCGCGCTGGCGGCGCATCGCGTACGCGCACTCTCATTCGACGGCGCGCTCGCTGCGGTTGTGGTCGGCACGATCGTCGTCGCCGCGGGAGGATGGAGCGGCGCGGCAGTTCTGCTGGCGTTCTTCGTACCATCCGCGCTGCTCACGCGCATGGGACGCGAGCGGAAGCGTTTGCTGCGAGGGACGCAAGAGCCGGCGCCTCGCAACGCGTGGCAAGTCCTGGCGAACGGAGGCGTGGCCACACTGTGTGCGGTCGGGGCGCTGGCTGCGAGCTCGCCGTTTAACGCCGCCTTCGCCGGCGCGTTTGCAGCGGCATCGGCGGATACGTGGGCGACGGAGATCGGTACGCTCGCGCGCCGCCGGCCGGTTTCGATTCTCACGTTTTGCCGGATCGAAACCGGACTCTCCGGCGGTGTGACGCTCCTGGGAACCTGCGCGATGATCGCGGGCGCGCTCTGCGTCGCCGTCGTCGCATCGCTGCTGCGGGTCGCGCCGTTGCTGCCCGTTGTGGCAGCCGGTATCGCAGGCGCGTTGCTCGACTCGATCGTCGGGGCAAGCCTTCAGGCCCGTCGATGGTGCCCGCGTTGCTCGTGCGAATGCGAAACGGCGCAGCATTACTGTGGAACGCCGACGACGATGCGGCGAGGCGTGCGGTGGATTCAAAACGACGCCGTCAACCTTACGGCAACGCTCTGCGGCGCGATCGTGGCGGCGGCGCTGGTGCTCCGATGAGCGAGCGCGCACACGATCGACGCATCGCTAAGCGGCGAGCCGCGCCCGCGCACCTCGTGATCCCGCCGCTTCCCGTCAAGCGTTACGATATCGCCTACGTCGATCCGCCATGGTACTACTACGGCAGTCCGGTCAAAGATGCGGCTGCCGGCAAACACTATCCGCTCATGTCGCTCGAAGAGCTGTCGGCGATCGACGTGCGTCAAATGCTCAATAAACGGGCGGTCGCTTTTATCTGGGCGACCTGCCCTCGGCTTAACTTTGCATTGACGCTCATCGACGCATGGAAGCTGCACTACCGCGGCGTTGCGTACGTGTGGGTGAAGGTAAATCGGCGCGGAGCCATCATCGCCGGTCAAGGGATACCGCCAACCTTTACCAAGCCAACGTCAGAGCTTTTGCTCGTCGCGACGACCAATGCAACCGGGCGGCCCTTCCCCATTCTCGATCTCGCGCAACCGCAAGTCGTGCTCCATCCCCGCGGCGCTCATAGCGAAAAGCCGGCAATCTTCCGCCAGATGATAGAGCAGCTCTGCGGCCAACGGTCGCGCATCGAGCTCTTCGCTCGGTCGCAGGCCGAGGGCTGGGATGTCTGGGGCGCCGAAAGTGTGTGACAACGCGAGGGCGTCACGGGGACGAGCCCGTGGGCGTTGGAGGCAAGGGATAATAACGAAATGACTGCGGCAATCGGCGCTCGGATACGCATGGAGCGGGCGACGCTCGGCTCGCTCGCGATCCATATGCTTGTCGCGCTCTCGATCCCGGCATTGGCCTGGACGGCCTCCGGGGCGCCGGTAGAAACGGTGAGCTTCACTCACGTTCTCCGCGTCCAGATCGTTCGGCCGCGAGCGGCACTCCCGCGTCCTCGCGCGGCAGCTCCGCACTACAAGATCTCCCCTTCAATGAACTTCGCGCACCGCGTCGTGCTCGTGAAGCTCGCGCAGCGACGGCCGGCGACACGGGCCCCGATTGCAACCAACGCTCCGGCAGCCCCGGCAATGGCGACCGTCGCAGAAGCGGGCGATTCAAACGCGAACGGTGATGCCGGGCCGGTGTCGAGCCCGACGCCTGCAGTTCGCGCGGTTGCGAGCGTCGACACGAACCGTGCCGGCGGGTATCTTCCGTTTGGCGCGGAGCAGCCCGTTCCGGTTCTCGATCCGGCGGTTCGCAAGGAACTCGACGGCCTCGGCATTCACGTAACGCTGATCGTCACGGTCGGCGACGACGGCCACACGACGAACGTGGTCTTTCAACCGCCGCTCGATCCGCAAAACGAAACCCGCATCCGTTCGCTGCTCGCCGACGCCAGCTGGGATCCTGCCGTCTGCGGCGGCGGCGTCTCCTGCGAGGCACAAGCCACGATTAGGTTATAGATCTTCCCTACAGAATCGATTTTCCTAACGCCGAACAAATCAAATCGACCGCGAGTGACGCGGTTTGATTGCGGTCGTCGAAGATCGGATTGATCTCCACCATCTCGATCGAGCCAAGCTGGCCGCTATCGTAGAGCATCTCCATGATTAGATGCGCTTCGCGATAGCTTAGGCCGCCTTTGACGGGCGTCCCGGTGCCGGGCGCTTCGCTCGGGTCGATCGCATCCATGTCGAACGAAACGTGAATCGGGCGGCGCTGCGCCCCCGCAATGTTGCGCGCCTCGTTCATCACGTGCACCATGCCGAGCTTGTCGACGTCGCTCATCGTGAACGCCTTGACGCCAAACTCGCGCAGCAGGCGCTTCTCATCGGGGTCGACGTCGCGCAAGCCGATCTGCACGGAGCGATCGGGTGCCGCGAGCCCCTTACGCAATGCGAAGTAGAGCGGCATGCCGTGAACGTTGCCGGTCGCGGAGCTATCGGGACTGTTGATGTCGGCATGCGCGTCGATCCAGACGAGGCCCGGCGGCTCGCCGTAGGTTCGCGTCAGCCCGTCGAGCGTTCCCATCGCGATCGAATGATCGCCGCCCAGCACGATCGGCAGCCCGCCCGCGTCAATCGCCCCTTTGACCAATACCGCGAGATTGTTACAGACCTCGGTGATGACGTCGAAGAACTTGGCGGCGGCGTCCTGAGAGTCGGCCGATTCTCGAATGGGTACCTGCAGATTGCCGTGATCGACGATCTCGGAAATGCCGAGCGTTCTCAACTTCTCGTGGAGCTTGGCATAACGTATGGCCGAAGGACCCATGTCGACGCCGCGACGGCTTGCGCCGAGGTCCATCGGGACCCCCACGATATCAACTCGGCGCACGGGAGAAAGAATCGTGCCCACGGCGTTGCCTTTCACCGTGCCCTCGGCGCAGCCCCGTGGCGAGCGTCCGGAAGGAATGCCGTCGCACGCCGCGCTAATCGACCGCCATGCCAGGCCGTGCCGCGATGCTTTGCGTTCTCGTGCTCTTTGCCTGGAGCGTCTCGGCCGCCCCGGCCCTCGCATACCTGCCGCCACCGTTCGCCCTGCTCAATCGCGACGTTCGCAGTTTGGCGCGTAACCTGCCGGCGGCGACGGCCCTCGACGTGCAAGACCTCAAGACCGGATACACCGCCGGGTTCAATGCCCGCAAGAGCATGCCCGCGGCTTCGACGATCAAGCTTCCGGTCATGGTTGCGGTCTTCGAACAGCTCGAAACGGGCCGCTTCGATTTAAATCGGCGCGTGACGCTCGAGCCGCAAGACAAAGACGCCGGATCGGGAGACCTCTGCGATGCGCGCGACGGCAGCACCTATCCCGTCTCCGAACTTATCGATAAGATGATCGACGTGAGCGACAACACCGCCACAAACATGCTCATCCGGCTTGTGGGGCGGCACAGAATCAATACTGATATGGAAGGCCTCGGCTTGGCCACAACCCATCTATTGGGCGACGTGCGTACGGACGCGTGGTCGATTCGTGCGACGCTGCGCACCTCGCCGGCCGATCTCGTTCGTCTTCTCTCGCTGATGGCCAAAGGTGAGCTGGTCGATCAGTGGTCGTCAAACGAGATGATCGCCATCTTGGAGGCCGATCGGTACAACACGTTGCTGCCGCAACCGCTTCCCGCTGACATTCCGATCGCCCACAAAACCGGCTCGTTCTTCGACACCCTCAACGACGCCGGAATCGTTTACGCAAGCGACGCGCCCTACGTGATCGCCGTGATGACGACGGCGTTGCCGTCCCAGGATCTCGGAAGGCAGTTCATCCATCGCATCTCGCGGCTCGCCTATTCCGACGAACTGCGCTTTGCGCGCTGGCGTTCGAAGCACAACGGCCCCAGCGCCTCACCGGACCTGACGTACTGGACCGGCGTCTCGCAGCCGGTCACGCCTATACCTTAACCCGAGCCGATGCATACGCCGGCGTCAGCCACTCGAGATAACGCGGCTCTCTCCCGGTTACAATTCGCGCGTAGAGGCCGCCCAGCAGCTTGGTAATGGGCCCCATTTCGCCGTCGCCCACGGGCCGCCGGTCGACCGAGGCCACGTACGCGACGCCCACCGCCGTCCCCGTGAAGAAGACTTCTTGCGCGGCGTACAGCTCGCCGCGATCGATCGCCCGCTCTACGACCTCTAATCCGAGTTCGTGGTGCGCGATGGCCATAATCGCCCTGCGCGTGACGCCCTCGAGAACGTTCTGCGACGGATCGGGTGTATACAGCACGCCGCGGCGGACGATAAAGATGTTCTCGGCCGAACCCTCGGAGACATGACCGTCGTGCGATAGGAGAATCGCTTCGTCGAAGCCGTTTTGCACGGCTTCGCTCTTAGCCAGGGCCGAGTTGACGTAGAGCCCGGTTATTTTCGCGCGTGGCGGAGCCATCGTGTCATCCATTCGCCGCCACGAGCTTACGCAGACGTCGAGTCCGCGGTTCGGATCGACATAGTGCGTGAAAGGGATCGGAACGATTGCAAAGGCATCCGGCACGTTATGCAACCGCACGCCGACGTCTTCGGCCGCCTTGTAGGCAAACGGCCGGATGTAAACGTCGGTCTTATAGCCGTTGCGCAGAACGAGCTCGACGGTAATCTCGACCAGTTCGTCGACGCTCTTGGGAAGGGACATCGTAAGAATCTTTGCCGACGTTTCGAGCCGCTCGTAATGGTCGCGCAGCAGGACCAGAAAGAGCTCGCTCTCTTCAGGCACCCAATAGCCTCGGATCCCCTCAAAACAGCCGGTGCCGTATTGAAGGCCGTGCGTGAGCAGCCCGACTTTGGCATCTTCGTAGCGCGCGAAGCCGCCCTTCGCATAGACCGTTACGTCCGATAACTCCATTCCACTAACTCCATTCCACTCGGCTCCTTTTCGTCCAGCGGAGTTGCCCTCGGCGCCCGCCGGCTCCTTTGGCTATCGGTCGTGCTCCGGCGTCACGGTGGGGACTCGTCCACCAACACGCGAATTTAGCGGCCGTGAGCACAAACTACGTTCGATTGACGCATCCGCTGGTACGTGAAGGCCGCGATCTGCGGCGAGCCACGTGGGGCGAAGCGCTCGACCGCGCCGCGTCGGCGTTGCGCGACGCCCGCGATCGCGACGCGACCCGCACCTACGGGATGTTCAGCTGCTCGAAGGCCACCAACGAAATGAACTACATCGCCCAGAAGTTCGCTCGTTGCGTCATCGGCAGCAACAACATCGACAGCTGCAATCGAACTTGACACGCCCCTAGCGTCGTCGGTCTGACGGCGGTCTTCGGGGCAGGCGGAGGTACCAGCTCGTATCAAGAGATCGAGCATACCGACGCGATCGTCTTATGGGGGTCGAACGCGCGTGAGACGCATCCGATCTTCTTTCACCACGTCTTGCGCGGCGTTCGCAACGGCGCGAAGCTGTACGTCGTCGATCCTCGTCAAACCTCGAGCGCTCGCTGGGCCGACGGCTGGCTCGGAATCGACGTCGGCTCCGATATAGCCCTGGCCAACGCGGTCGGCCGGGAGATCCTCGCCGCCGGATTGGAGAACCGCGAGTTCGTGACTCGAGCAACCGACGGCTTTGAGGAATACCGAGTGGCCGTCGAGCCGTACACACTGGAGTATGCCGAAAAGACGACCGGCGTCGCGGCATCCCTTATTCGCGAGCTTGCTATAGCCTATGCGAGCGCGCCGAAGGCCGAGCTCTGTTGGACCCTGGGGATCACCGAGCATCACAACGCGGTCGACAACGTCCGAGCGCTCATCAATCTGGCGTTGCTCTGCGGCCACGTCGGGCGATACGGCTCGGGTCTTAACCCGCTGCGAGGGCAGAACAACGTACAAGGCGGCGGCGATATGGGAGCGATTCCCAACAAGTTTCCGGGCGGACAGGATGCCGAAGATCCCGCCTCCCTCGCCAAGTTCGAGGCGGCCTGGAACGCTACGCTTCCGCGCAAGCGTGGCTGGCATCTCAGCGACATGTTCGCCGCGATGGAGCGAAGCGAACTCGACACGTTGTACGTCATCGGCGAGAATCCGGCGCAGTCGGAGGCCGATCAGAAGCATGCGAACGAACTTCTGCGCGGGTTGAAGCACTTGATCGTGCAAGACATCTTTCTAACGAAGACCGGCGAACTGGCGGAGGTCGTCTTCCCGGCATCGGCCGGCTGGTGCGAGTCGGAGGGAACCGTTACCAGCAGCGAACGCCGCGTGCAGCGATGCCGCAAGGCGCTGGAGCCGCCGGGAGAAGCGCGCGACGACATCGTCATCATGTGCGAGTTGGCACGGCGTCTGGGTTACGAGTGGCCGAACTATACGCCGGAGCAGGCATGGAACGAGTGCCGTTCCCTTTCGCCCTGGCACGCCGGCATGAGTTATGCGCGCCTCGACGAGTTGGACGGCATTCCGTGGCCTTGTTACGACGAACAACACCCGGGCGAACGCTTTCTGCACGCTCGCCTCTGGGAGAACCCGGTAGGCGGCGCACGCGCGCCGTTTGCCGCCGTCGCACACGATCCGCCCGTCGAAGCGCTCGACGACGAGTACCCGCTGCGGCTCACGACCGGCCGCCGACTCGATTCCTTCAACACCGGCGTGCAAAGCGGCGGTTATCGTTCGCCGATGCGGCGGGGCGAACGGCTCGACGTGTCGCCGCAGGACGCTCGCGCTCACGGGTTGAGTGAAGGCGATCGAGCGCGGGTCAGCTCGCGCCGCGGCTCGGTCGTCGTGCCGATTCATATCGACAAGGGGCTGCGTCCGGGCCTGGTCTTTACGACGTTCCACTACAACGACGAGGTCGCAACCAATTTGCTGACGATCGATGCGACCGATCCGCAGTCGGGAACCGCCGAGTTCAAAGCCTGCGCGGTCAAGGTCGAGGCGTTAGGATGACAAAGTAGTGGATCTTCATTTTAACTCCGCCGAAGCAGACGACGCCGAGCGCCACGCCGTCGACGTGCTGCTGGGCGCCCTCTCCGACGAACGCGGCGCCGACGCGCGTGGCCGGCGCCACTTGCTGTTGCCGGCGCTGCACGCGGTGCAGGAGCGACTCGGTTGGATTAGCGCCGGCGCCGTCAACTACATCGGCGAGCGGCTTACGGTCGCACCCGCGGACATCTACGGGGTCGCGACGTTCTACGATCTCTTTTCAACGAAACCTCGCGATCCCACGGTCGTTCACGTCTGCGACGATATCGCATGCATCTGCGCCGGCGCGCAAGCGATCTGCGCGCGGCTCGACTCGAGCGCAGTGACCTGGGAGCGCAGCCCTTGCCTCGGCCTTTGCGATCGAGCGCCTGCGGCGCTGATCATTGCGGCCGGTGAATCGCCCTCTGCGACGGCGATGGCGCCCGTCAATGCAACGATGCTGCGCGATGCCGTTGGCGGCGCTCGCGTGGAGCGTAACGCCTCGGCGACGCACGTTGGAGGATCGGAGCAACGGCTGCTGCGCCGCATTGGGCGCGTCGATCCCGAAAGCTTGGACGATTATCGCGCCCACGGCGGTTACGCGGCGCTGCAGCGGGCCTTCGAGCTCGGCTCCGTTGCGACGATTGCAGAGATCGCGGCGGCCAAACTTCTCGGACGAGGCGGCGCCGCGTTTCCAGCGGCTCAAAAGATGCAGGCGGTTGCCACAGCGCCGGCGCGGCCCCACTACCTTGTTTGCAACGCGGACGAATCGGAGCCCGGCACGTTCAAAGATCGCGTGCTGATGGAAGGCGACCCGTTTGCGCTGGTCGAGGCCATGACGATTGCGGCCTTTGCGGCCGGTTGCGAGCATGCCTATGTGTACGTGCGCGGCGAGTATCCCTTGGCGGCGCGGCGCCTCGAAGGCGCAATCGCGCAGGCGCGATCGGCGGGCCTGCTCGAGAATCTCGCGATCGAGGTGCGTCGCGGCGCCGGCGCCTATATTTGTGGCGAAGAGACGGCGCTTTTCAACTCGATCGAGGGCAAACGCGGCGAACCGCGTAATAAACCGCCCTTTCCGGCGCAGGCGGGTCTCTTTAGCAAACCGACGCTGATCAACAACGTCGAGACGCTCGTCAATTTTCTGCCGATTCTAGTCGACGGCGGGACGGCTTATGCTCGCATCGGGACGGCGCAGTCCACCGGCACGCGGCTCTTCTCGCTCTCCGGCGCAATCGCTCGACCGGGTGTCTACGAGGTCGCGCACGGAACGACGCTGCGCGCGCTGATCGAGCTCGCCGGCGGCGTCGCGCATGGCCGTCGTCTGCAGGCGATTCTGCTCGGCGGCGCGGCGGGAATGCTGCTCGCTCCGCAGGCGCTGGACCTGCCATTGACTTTTGAAGACGCGCGCGCCGCCGGCGCGACGCTGGGCTCCGGGGTCGTGATGCTCTTCGACGACAGCGTCGATCTCGAGGCAATCGTGCTGCGGATCGCGCGATTCTTCCGCGACGAGTCGTGCGGGCAATGCGTGCCCTGCCGAGTAGGCACGGTCCGTCAGCAGGAAGCCTTGGAGCGCCGCGACTTTACGCTGCTCGGCGAAATCGGCAGCGTCATGCGCGATGCATCGATCTGCGGGCTGGGACAGACCGCCTCGAGCGTCGTCGAGTCGGCGCGCGCTAACCTCGGACTCTTTGCGGAGCAGCCGGCATGACCGCCGCCGAGGTCGCGCTGACCGTCGACGGCATCCCCGTGACGGTGGCGGCCGGCACCAGTATTCTCGACGCGATCGCGCAAGCCGGAATCGAAACGCCCACGCTCTGTTTTTTGCAAACGCTGACGCCGGTCAATGCCTGCCGGGTCTGTGTCGTCGAGCTCGAAGGCGCTCGCGCGCTGGTTCCGGCCTGCGCGCGGCGCGCCGAAGGCGGCATGAAGATTCGGACCGACTCGGAGCGGGTGCGCCACAGCCGAAAAATGGTGCTCGAGTTCCTCGCCTCGACGGTCGATATCTCGACCGCGCCGGCGATGCAGCGGTACTGCGCGCAGTACGGCGCCCAACCGCAGCGCTACGGCGCCCAGCCGGCGACGGCCGCGCAGCCGGTCAAGATCGACAACGCCCTCTACGTTCGCGATTATGCGAAGTGCATTCTCTGCTATAAGTGCGTCGAAGCCTGCGGCACGGACGCGCAGAACACGTTTGCCATCGCCGTCGCCGGCCGCGGATTCGAAGCGCACATCTCGACCGAATACGATGTCCCGCTTCCCGACTCGGCTTGCGTCTACTGCGGCAACTGCATCGGCGTCTGTCCCACCGGCGCGTTGATGTTTTCATCCGAATACGAGCTGCGCGCGCGCAATGAATGGGACGAGACCGAGCAGAGACAAACCGATACGATCTGCTCCTACTGCGGTGTGGGCTGCACGCTGACGCTGCACGTCGCGCAGAACGAGATCGTCAAGGTTACATCACCGATCGAAAACGAGGTCACCAGCGGTCATCTCTGCATCAAGGGACGCTTCGGTTTCAGCTACGTGCAGAACCGGCCCGACGAAGACGAGGGCTTGTCATCCTGACCCTTCGACTCGGCCCCTTCGACAAGCTCAGGAGCCTCGCTCAGGACTGCGCTTCGCGTAGGCTTAAAGGATGATTGAAAGGCCGGGGCGCAGCGTCGAAGCCGACGTCGTGGCACTCGAGGGCGAGCTGCAGACGCGCAAGCGCGACGAGGTCGTGACGGAGGAGCCGCTGGAGCTTTCGCTGAGCGAAGACGGCGCGACCCGCACGCTGGCGGTCACGATGCGCACGCCCGGTAACGACTTCGAGCTCGCCGCCGGCTTTCTCTATGACGAAGCGATCGTGCGCTCTCGCGACGACATCATCGGTATGAGCTATTGCCTCGACGCCGCCCTCAATCCGCAACAGCAGTACAACGTCGTCACCGTCGAGTGCCGGGCCGGCGCGACGGCAATGGACCGCGCGCGTTTCGAGCGCCATTTCACGATCGGCAGCGCCTGCGGCGTCTGCGGGCGCGCGCAGCTCGACTCGCTGCGCGATTTGGGAGTCAGGCCGCTGGACGACGAAGTGCGTGTCGTGGCGAGCCTGCTCTACGAGCTGCCGGCGCGCATGCAGCAAGCGCAGCGCGTCTTCGCCTCGACGGGCGGCCTGCACGCGGCCGCCCTCTTCGACGAGCACGGCGACGCACTCGTCGTCCGTGAAGATGTCGGCCGCCACAACGCGGTCGATAAGATCGTCGGCTGGGGACTCCTGGGCAGTCGCCTGCCGTTCGCGCGATGCGTGCTGCTCGTCAGCGGCCGCGCGAGCTACGAGGTTTTGCAAAAAAGCATCATGGCAGGGATCCCAATCGTGGCTTCAGTCTCCGCGCCGAGCAGTCTCGCCGTCGATCTGGCGCGCGAGTTCAACGTAACGCTCGTGGGATTCTTGCGTGGCAACCGCGCTAATATCTACAATGCACCGGAGCGGATTTCATGAACGAACGAACCTTTCGCTTGGACTTCTTCATCGCAGTCGCCGCCGTGCTGATCAGCGCGATCACCGCGGGAACGCTTTTCTATCAAACGCACGTCATCGGGGACGAGTTTGCCGCAACGATCTGGCCGTACCTGAGCGTGGGGACCACCTACGGTACGGGCGGCGAGACGATCGAGGTTTCCAACGACGGAGTCGGTCCCGCGTTGGTCCGGTCGGCTCAACTCTACGTCGACGGCCGGAAGGTCCGCGCTTGGAACGACTACATCAAAGCGCTAGCGCGCGATCCTGAGTTACGAAGACTCTTCTTGCGCGCGCAGGCCGCCATCCAAGCCGGACCGGCCGGCCACGCAACGATTACGATGAGCTCGATAGGGCCGTCCTCGACGCTTCATCCGGACGAATCGAGAACGCTGCTGAAGATCTCATTGCCTTTTTCCGTACCGCTACGAGCAATGGTCAAGCATGCCGTCGCACTCGACCTCTGCTACTGTTCGCTCAACGGCAGCTGCTGGACGCTCGATGCCATCCCCGGACAGATAAACTCCGACCCGGTGCCCGTTTCTCACTGCGCGGACAGGGCCGCGATCCAATCGAATACGGCTCCGGTCAGCCTTCCCACGGCGCTACCTGCGCGCTAACGAGTTACAGCGCTGCGCGCAGGAACGCCGATAAGATCGCGGCCTGCACCTCGCGCAGTTGCGCGGATCCTCCGGAACGATCGTCCCCGAGCCAGTTGTTGACGAGCAATGAAAAGGTGACCGGGCCGTGATCGTCGGTCTGGAGGAACCCCGAGAGCGTACGCGCGTGACGGTGAGTCCCGGTCTTGGCGAAAACCCTTCCATCGAGCAACGTTCCCGGAAAGGCGTCCTGCAAGGTGCCGCGGATGCCGGCTTCGGGCAGTGCATCGACGACAATCGAACGTTGCGCTCCGTTCCAATCGCTTTGCAGAATCGTCACCAGATCTCGCGGCGTGATGCGATCGTAGGCCGAATGACCCGAACCATCCGCGATCGATAGCGTGGACGGATCGACGGCGATCGACCGCAGATACTCGCGCTCGACGGCGATGCCGTTTGCGAAGCTGCCCGGTTCGCCCGCACGAGCGGCGCCGAGTTCTTTGAGGAAGAGCTCGCCCATCAGATTGTCGCTCGGCAGCCAAAACTCCGAGAGCAACTGCGGCATCGCAGCGGATTCGAGTCGCCAAAAAACGCGAGCGCTGCGTGGTGCGACGCCGTCGCGGACTCCGCCGGCAACCGTGATTCCCGCGGCGCCTAACTCGCGCAGCAGCACGTCGCCCGCATAGAGCTCCGGATCGGGCACGCTCGGCTCGAGATCGTCCGATTCGGGCGCTCCGGCCGGATAGCTTCCGACGATCTCGATCGTTTGCGGCGAGTCGAGTGGCCGCACCACGTCGGTCGAGTCTTGCGAGCGTGCGACCCCGGTGACCGCGCGATTCTCGACCCTGAAAGCGCCGCTTGCGGGTTCGACGCGCAGTTTCACCGGCGCTCCCACGGCGGCGCCGGGCGAAACGTACACGTGCACCACACCATCTTCCAGCTCCAGCGCGCTTACGACTGCGGCATATTCGTATGGCAGATCGTCCACCGTCCACCCGGGCGCAACACCTTGGGCATCGTCGTGCGATGCGTCCACGATTACCGCGCCGTCCACGTGGCGAATGCCGGTCCGGAAGGCGGCAAGCGCGGCCGCGCGAAGGTCGGCGGCGCTCAAATGCGCGTCGCCGCCCCCGTGCAGATAGAGGTTGCCCGAAACGATGCCGTCTTTGCGCTGCATATCGCTCGAGAGCGTCGTCACGAACCGAAAACCCGGACCGAGATACTGCAACGCAGCCGAACCGACGAGCAGTTTGAAGTTCGAGCCCGGCGTGAACTCATCGTCGGCGCTGCGCGAATACAGCACCGTACCGCGAACGGTATCGATTGCAAGCAGTCCGACGTACGCATCCCGCAACGCCGGCGCTTCAAGTGCCGCGTCAACGCTTTCGCGCAAGCGTGCGATCTGCGCATCGGTCCAAGCGACGCCGCCCGGTTGGGGTTCGGGGAGCGCCCCAAGCGTCACGAGCACGGCGAGTGCGCCGAGACGGCGCCACGCGCTCATCGCGTGAAGCCCAATCGCTCCAAAAAGCCCAGCACGAGCGCGTCGAACGCCACCGGATTATCGGCGTTGGCAACGTGGCCCGCGTCTTCGACGGCCGCCAGTTGCGCGCTAGGAATTCCCGCAGCCAGCTCCTCTGAGAGGGCGAGGGGTACGACCGGGTCGCGCTCGCCGTACGCGACCAGCGCCGGAACCACGATCGACGAGAGCATCCCGGTGTAGTCTCCCGTCCACGTGGCCCTCGTAGACGCGACGTATGACGGTATCGACTTGCAGGCCATCTGCTCGATGGTTTCGTCCATGCGCTGCGGCGGCAAACCGAGTTGCGCGGCGCGTCGCTGCGCGAAGGCCGGCATACTGCCTGCGTCGCGGACTGCCGCGATAATGCCCTCGGCAACCCGCTCGCCGTCGGGATACCTCGCAAAACTGCCAAGCGAGACGATTGCGTCGAAGCGTCGCCCCGCGCGCGCGTACAGCTCGAGTGCAACGACGCCGCCGAGGCTGCATCCAACCAACGTGAAGCGCTCGATGTGCAGCGCGTCGAGCACGGTGGTAACGTCTTGCGCGAATCCGGCACGCGTAATGAGCGACGGATCGGGATCCGGTTTACACGCACCGTTGCCGCGAAGCTCGATCGCAACGCACGCGAAGTCGTTCCCAAACGCTTCGAGTTGCCGATCCCAGATCGCAGCGGTCGAGCCGACGCCATGCACGAAAACGAGCGTCGTCGAACTGGCGCGCGCCGCGTGCGGCACGGCGACGCGCGCTCCGGTATTTGCGCCGTCCGGAGCAGTGAAGTGCAAGCTCTCGATCATGCGGCCATTCGTTTTCGAGCGACAAACGCGCGAACGTCTTCCAACGTTCGCGCGTTAAGAACGTCTGCCGCAACCAGGCCGGCGCGGCGCGCCTGTCCGACGGCGAACTCCGTCGCCGTTAGGTCGCCCGTACGGTGCGCGTCGCTATCGAGCGAAAAGGTCACGCCGAAGCTTTTGGCTCTTCGTGCCAACGCCGCCGGAAGGTCGAGCCGAGCCGCCTGTCCGTCGATCTCCAGCGCCGTGCCCGTCCGCGCCGCAGCCGCGAAGACGGCGTCGTAATCGAACTCGTACCCCGCAGCCCGCGCCGCATCGAAGCGCCGTCCCGTGGGGTGTCCGATGATATTGACGTACGGATTCTCGCAGGCGCGAATGAGACGCACGGTCATCTCGTCGCGACTCTGCCCAACGGCCGTATGCACCGAACCGATCACGATGTCGAGCTCTTCGAGCACTGCGTCGTCGTAGTCGAGCGAGCCGTCGGGCAGAATGTCGACTTCACTGCCGCAGAGCGTCTGGATTCCGTAGCGCTCGCTCAACGTGCGGATCTCGTAGCGCTGAGCGCGCACGGCGGCGGGATCCATGCCGAAACGCCGCCCGCGGCCGCTCGAATGATCGCTGATTGCGTGATACTCGTACCCAAGTGCCGCGGCGGCCGCGATCATTGCTTCGAGCGTATCGTCGCCGTCACTGTATGTCGTGTGCATGTGAAAGTCGCCGCGCAAATCGCTGCTATCGACAAGCGCCGGAATTGCGTTGGCGAGCGCGAGGTCGATCTCGTCGAGTCCGCTGCGCAGCTCGGGTGGAACGTACTGCATGCCCAACGCCGCGTAGACGCACGGCTCGTCATCGCAGACCGCTACGTCGCCGGTCTCGAGATCTAAGATCCCGTTCTCGCTGACCCGCAGACTCTTGCGAACCGCATATTCGCGCAGCTTGATGTTGTGCTCGCGCGACCCGGTGAAATGTTGCAAGAGATTTCCGTAAAGGTGGTCGGGCAAGACGCGCAGATCGATTTGCAGGCCGCCGCTCAGCCAAATGCTGGCCTTGGTCGGCCCCTCGGCGAGGACCGCTTCGGCGCGCGGCCAACGGGCGAAATGCGCGACGACCTCGCCGGCGTTGTGCGAGGTGCAGACGATGTCGATATCTCCGACAGTCACCTCGCAGCGGCGCAGGCTTCCCGCAAAGGAGAGTCGTTCGAGCGGCGGCCCTTCCCGCAGATAGGCAACGGCGACGTTTGCAATCGCGAGGGCCTGCGGGAGCGGAGTGCGCCGCTGGCGTCCGCGATAGGCGAGGATGCCGCGTTTCCAGTTCTCGATCGTCTTACTTCCCAGGCGCGGGACCCCGAGCAGCGTTCCCTCCGCGATTGCCGCTTCGAGATCGGCCAGCGAGGCAATTCGATACTCCGAAAAGAGCATACCGGCCGTTTTCGTACCGATCCCGCTGACGCCGAGCACCTCGAGCAGCGTTGGGGGAAAGCGAAGGAACAGCTCCTCTAGCTTATCTGCCGTTCCGGTTTGGACGAGCTGCTCGATAACACCGCCGATCGTTTTTCCGACTCCAGGCAGCTTCAGATGCTCGCCGGCGGCGACCAAATCGGCGAGCGGCGGAGCGTTTTCGACCGAAGCGGCCGCCTTTTCGTAGGCGCTGTACTTATAGAAAGATTCCCCCGCCAGCTCCATGAGCGTGCGAATTTCGAGAAGTTTTTGCGCGACGGCGGTGTTGGAAAGCACGACGGGTAGTGGAGTTGGCGCAATGCGTTGAATGCTCTTGCCGCGATGCGGCTCCTGCGCATGAGGGATGCGTCCTTCGCCAGTGCTACGGCGCGTGCCGGCCCTCTGACGCTCGATCTCGAGCCGGGTGGCCGAATCGCGTCGACCTTCTCAACGTCGCAAGAGGCAACGATTGTCGCACTGATGGCCGCCGGCATCGCAAAGGCGACGACCGGAAGCGTGCTCATCGGCGACTACGATCCGCGCGTGCAATCAGTCCACTGCAAGCGGATCGCGGGCTTCGTGCCGCACGAACCGCTCGAGCTCGACGAGCGAGACTTTCCCCGCTACATCGCCTATCGAGCGGCGCTGTGGAATATCGACGCGACCGCGGCGCAGGCCGAGGCGCGTCTCCTCTGCGAGCGTCTCGAAGGCATGCACGAAGCGTTTTCCTATCCCTTGATTGGCGCGTTGGTCGCGTCGCCGCAGTTGATCGTGCTCGACCGGCCGCAGCCCGTCTACGCCGCCCAGATTCTGCGCGCCGTCGAAGGGCGCGCGCTGCTTTCGACGCACGCGCAGCCTTCAAACGCCGCGGCCTTTACATGACGGGGCGCGCATTTGCCGGCATGTTGCAGGCGCGGCTCTATGTTTCGCGCCGTTTGGTTGCGTACTCGTGCGGTTGTGCGGTGCTCGTCGCCCTGGCGGCGCCCGCCGGAGTGACCACGCCGCTCTTCCTCTGCTCGCTGCTGGGAATCGTCATTGCATTGGATCAGACTCCCGGTCGCCATCGGCATCTCGACCGCTGCGAGCAGAGCGCACCGCTCTTTGGACGCGAGCTCGCGCGCGCGAAAGCCCTGGTTCCTTGCATTGCCGCGCTACTTGCTACGGCGCTTTTCGCGTGCACGCAGTTCGCACGCGGTTCGCCCGATGGGCTCGCGACGCTCCTCGTCGTGCCGCCCGCCGTCGTCGCCTGTACGCTAACCGCTCTTTCTGCGACCACCCGCCGCGGCGCGACGCGAGCACTCTACGTTCTGCTGGCGTGCGCAGTTATGGGCGGGGCGTATGCGCTCGCCGTCATCGCGGATACGTTCCTCGCAGAGCTCGCCCTCTGCGTTATCGTGGCATTCTTCGCGCTTCGCCAGTATGGCGAGACGCTCGCGCGCTTCGACCCGATTTAGGAGCCTTGCAGGCTCCTAGGTTACGGGTTGCGCGGGAATTGCGCTGGCAAGCTTTTCCAGCATTGCACGGTTGAACTGCGGCAGATCCTCGGCGCCGCGCGTCGAGACCCAGTTCGAATCCGTGACGGTCGGCTGATCGCGATAGAGCCCGCCGGCGTTGCGAATATCGTCGGCGATCGAGTGCACGCCGGTAACCTGCCGCCCGCGAACCAGCTGGGCCGAAATGAGCACTTGCGCGCCGTGGCCGATCGAGAACATCGGTTTTTTGAGCGTGTCGAACTCGCGCACGACTCGCTGCACTTCGCGATCCGTGCGTATGCGGTCCGGTGACGTCCCTCCCGGAATCAGCAGCGCGTCGAAGTCTTCGGCGGTACAATCGGCGACGAGCTCTTCAGCTTTTAGACTCTGACCATCGTCGAGTCCACGCTTGCCGCGAACGCGCTGGCGCGCGCGCTCGTCGGTGCCGACTATCGTCACGATGGCGCCCGCTTCCTCGAGTGCTCGGCGCGGTTCCGCCAACTCGATCTCCTCAAATCCGTCGCCGATCAGTGCGGCAACGCGTTTTCCATCCACTCCCTGCATATCGGCCCCGTGATTCGCGCCGCCCAGAAGCCCACCTTCGGTCATCGCTACCCGAAGAGACCCCGAGTGAGGCCCCCGTCGACGGAGATCGTTTGACCCGTCACGTAGCTTGCCGGGTCGCCGCACAAGAAAACGGCCATCGGCGCGAACTCCTCCGGCGAGGCGATGCGCCCCATCGGCACCTCGCTCGACGCCCCGCGCAACTGCGCTTCGTCCTCGCCGTAGATCGCTCGCAGGCGCGCCGTTTCGATGCGCCCGGTCGCGATGGAGTTGACCGTTACGCCGTCGGGTGCGACCTCGACGGCGAGCGTCCGCAACGCGGAGACCAGCGCGGTGCGAAAGACGTTGGAAAGCGCGAGGGAATCGATCGGCTGCTTGACCGAGGTCGACGTTAGCGCGACGATGCGGCCCCAGCCCCTGGCACGCATCGGCGGAACGACGGCGCCGAGGAGCTCCAACATCCCGCGCAGCAGCAGGCGGTAGGCATCGTCCCAATCCGCCAAAGCAAGCTCGGTAAATCGTCCCGGCTTGGGGCCGCCACCGTTGAGAATCGCGACGTCGGCATCGCCGAGAGCCTCGCGGAAAGCCGAATGCATGGCCGAGATGGAGCCCGGGTCCCGCAGGTCGAGTGCAAATCCCAGCGCCTCCGGAGCGCCCAACTCTCTCGCCTTAGCTGCGACGGCCTCAAGCTGGTCCGCCCGGCGCGCGGCCAGACCAAGCCTCGCCCCTTCGCGCGCGAGGGAAAGTGCGATCGCCTCCCCGAGCCCCGAGCTGGCACCCAAGACGAGCGCAACACGACCGCGTAACTTCAAGTCCATAGATGGCGCTTTTGCGCCGAGGCTCCCTCACCTTGCGCCACGCGAGCGCCTTTGCTATCCTAAGCCGGTCGCCGGGACGGTAAGCACTCTGTACCCGAGCGAGACTATCCTGTCAAAGGAGTTTCATTCGTGCCGCTCACCAAAGAACGCAAGGCGGAGATCGCCGCCAAGTACGGCCGCGGTTCCAACGACACCGGATCGGCCGAGGTACAGATCGCAGTTCTGACCGCCTCGATCAACTCACTCACCGAGCACCTCAAGATTCACAAGAAGGATCATCACAGCCGGCGCGGCCTGCTCTTACAGGTCGGTCAACGTCGCCGCTTGTTGAACTATCTGAACGCGACGAACCTCGATCGCTATCGCAGCCTGATCGCGGATCTGGGACTGCGCCGCTAGCAACTCTATCGATGCGCCGGCTGCCAGCGCTAGCCACGATCGTTCTGGTGTCGGCGTGCACCATGCGATCGGGCATGCCCGCGC